>JACCDS010718021.1_pt1 | contig 23737 bp, 25 predicted proteins | sample 7446441 | NCBI WGS metagenome assembly JACCDS01 (sample SAMN15323445, study PRJNA562643) | freshwater metagenome | isolation source: river surface water | place: USA:Blue River Watershed | collected 2017-08-17 | reverse complement strand
CCGAACTAAAAATAAATTATTTGCGCCCTGCCGTAGGTGAAAAAATTGTTGCCAGAGCAAAATCTATTCATGTAGGGTCGCGGCAGGTTGTTTGTGAGTGCCAGGTTTTTTCCCGCCATGCGGAAGAAGAAATTCTGGTTGCAATCGGAATTGGTACTGTGAACCGCGTCACTGATAATAGGCAAAACTGAAAGGGTGCGCATAACCGGCATTACTATTTATCCGGTTATGGGCGGCTTTTTAATCCTTGATAACGGGCAAGAAGTGGAAGCCAACAGCGATTCGGTTCCATGCATTAATAGCAACTATAATTGCTGTCAGGTTGACAATTTCTTCTTCTGAAAATTGTTCGCGTACTGCCAGATAATCCTCATCGTGCACCTCCTTGTTGGCAAGCAACGTCAGTTTTTCTGACCAAGCCAACGCCGCGCGCTCGCGTGCAGAAAAAACAGGAACCTCTTTCCACGCTGGCAATACATCCAAACGGCTTTGTTTTTCGCCATCTTTACGTGCGGCGTTGACATGCATGTGCAGGCAGAATGCGCAACCGTTGATTTGCGATACACGCAGTTTTACCAAATGCACCAGAGATACGTCGATTTTCTGTGCGGCGGCTTCACCCAGATCAATTAGTGAATTAGCCAGCGCGGGTTGTAGTTGGTAGGTGGTTTGGTAGGCAATACGTTCTTTCATAATAGACTCCTTGGTTAGGGTGTGGGAGTCATTGTGTCGGACGGATTTTAATCTGGATTGTATATTTGCGACATCTTACCGGGATGAGTGGTTCGTTAATTGGGTTTCTTGTGAGGAATTTTCTGCGCACGCTTTTTGTCGCGATATTGCCCTGGTGTTTGCTGGTTAATCCTTTGGAATTGGCGATTGAAATGGGCCTGGTCGTAAAAGCCGGCTTCATGGGCGACGTCTACCAATGGGCGCTCAGGATTGGCGCTAATTAACTGGCGTGCTTTTTTAATTTGTTGCAACTGTTTGACGTACACCATCGTCAACCCAACTTCTTGCTGGAAGCGTCGCTCGAGTTGACGGCGGCTCAAATTTACCTGCGCGCTCATGGTCTCAATGGAATTATCTGCACTTGGTAAGTGCGGCAACAATTGTTGTATTGGACCTGCTTGTGCCATGCATTGTGCCGCCTGCTGCAGTAGCCAATCGTCAATCAAACCAATGCGTGCGGCGATGTTGTTTGCGCTATTTAATTGATCGCGCAAATCCAGTAGCTGTTGATTGTTGATATCGGTATCCAGATCCTGAGTGTCGTACACATTGCCCATTAACCCGGGCATGTCCAAACCAAATAATTGAAAGGCGCCGCCGGGATGAAAACGTATACCCATTAAATCGACACTGCTGGTGAATTTCATGGTGCTCAGTGTTTGGAATGCGTTGAAACTTACTTCAGGCAATTGATTGGTAATAAAACGAAAATTGATATTGGTGCCGCCATCAGGATAAAGCTTTTCTACAAAGCCCTGTTCAGGAATGCGTGGTTGCCGTGCGATCCAATAACGTTGTACCCAGGTTTGCAAATAAGGGTGCGGCAAAAAACTGCGAAACCCCAAATGCGCGAGGTTGTCGATTGGCGGGCTGTACAAATGTGTTGGACCGATCAAATTGCGCATTTCAATTCTCGTGTGTGCCAACTAATCTTGCTGCGTGGGCTTCCATAAGCTACGCAGCCAATTCCACCAGCCGTTATTGCCCAGCATATATTTATCAAGCTGATCCTGATTATAAAAATAATGCTCGGCATCGCTAAATAATAATTCGCGTTTTAACATGCGTCGGTTAGGGTTAATGGTTTTAATCACCCGCGCCGGGTTGCCGGCGGCGACACAATTAGCGGGAATATTTTTGGTAACTATTGCCCCGGCACCAATGACGGAGTTTTCGCCGATGGTGACGCCTTTGGTGACAATCACTCGCTCGCCCAGCCACACATTGTTTTCAATAATCACCGGCCTTGTGCAGCGAAAGGGGCGAATGCGATTGTAGATTCCGTGCCAGTCACTATCACTAATAATGACATTAGCGGCGAGCATACAGTTATCGCCAATTCGAATTGATTGCGCAGCAGAAATGCGCACGCCGGGCGCAACTAAACAGTAATCACCCAGCACAATTTCGGCATCGCTTTGTTTGCTGGGCCAGCTGGTAAAGCGCACGCAATTATCGCTTGCGCAAATAATCTGCGCATATTTTCCCAAGTGAATGTTGCGACCAAAAATTACCAGGCTGCGTGGGTGCGCAATCTCAGGAATGCTGCCCAGGCTATCAAATTGCGGGGCGATAAAGCGGGTGATATACCATTGGTTAATGGTCTTGTAGATTTTTTTGACCAGATAAGGCGTATTACTGCGGCGCATGGCAGTCCTGCGTCTGTTAGAATTCGGTTTACGATTATGAGTGAGAAACATGATGCTGCCAATTGCCATAGAGACAGTCAAAGGCTTTCTGGATGATGAGGAAGGTCGCGCCCTGTATGAATATGCCTTGCAGAGCGCGAACCTTGGCCCCTGCCTGGAGATAGGCAGTTACTGCGGCAAATCCACTGTGTACCTGGGTGCGGCCTGTAAAAAGGCGGGATCAGTGTTGTATGCGGTAGATCACCATCGTGGTTCAGAAGAGCACCAATTGGGCGAGGAATACCACGATCCCGAACTCTATGATGCAGCCTTTGGCAAAATGGATAGCTTTCGCGAATTTCGCCACACCCTGGCGCGCGCGCAACTCGAGGAAACTGTGGTTCCTATTGTCGCACCTTCGGTATTGGCGTCGCGTTTTTGGGCTACACCTTTGTCATTGGTATTTATTGATGGCGGCCACAGTATGGAGGCAGCACTCAATGATTATCGTTGCTGGGCTCCCCAGGTAATGCGCGGTGGTTGGCTGGCAATCCATGATGTATTTCCCAATCCTGCCGATGGTGGCCGCCCGCCTTATGAAATCTGGAAGCTTGCGCAGGAATCCGGAATGTTTGAAGCACTGCCGTTAATCAAAACGCTCGGTTTGCTTAAACGTATTTAATTTTTCTATTTTATTTGAGTGAATTTATGTCTGCTTCTTCATTTTCATCACTGCCGCTGAGCGAAGCCATGCTCGCCAATCTGGATTCGCTTGACTACAAGGAGATGACGCAGATTCAAGCAGAAAGCTTGCCGCAAATTTTGCGCGGTGAGGATATTATTGCCCAGGCAAAAACTGGCAGCGGAAAAACGGCGGCGTTCGGTATTGCGCTATTGGAAAAATTAAATGTGCGTTTTTTTGGTGTGCAGGCATTGGTGCTGTGCCCCACGCGTGAATTGGCCGATCAAGTGGCGAAAGAATTGCGTCGCCTGGCGCGCCTCACGCACAATGTAAAAATTCTCACGCTCTGCGGCGGTGTGTCGATTGGTCCGCAAATTGGGTCACTGGAGCGCGGTGCGCATATTGTGGTGGGTACGCCCGGCCGTATTGTGGATCACATTCGCAAAGGCACGTTGCAATTGGGTACCATTAATCAATTGGTATTGGATGAAGCTGATCGTATGCTCGATATGGGTTTTGCGGATGACATAGATACAGTGCTGGCTGCCTGTAATGAAAATCGCCAGACCTTATTGTTTTCCGCCACCTATCCCGACAACATTAAAAAAATCAGCGCGCGCTGCCAAAAAAATCCGCAAATGATTGTGGTGGAAACCATTCACGATCAACAGCAGATCGAACAACATTTTTATGAGTTGCGCGAAAGCGATGAAACTCACCCGGCGGTATTAACGTTATTAGCCCACTTTCATCCCGTAAGCTCTATTGCGTTTTGCAACACCAAACAGGGTTGTGATGATTTATTGAATTATCTGCGCGATGAAGGTGTTAGTGCGTTAGCGCTGCACGGCGATATGGAGCAAAAAGAACGTGACCAGGTTCTGGTGCGTTTTTCCAATAAAAGTTGTTCCGTATTAATTGCCACGGATGTAGCTGCGCGCGGTATTGATATCAAAGGTTTGGATGCGGTGATTAATGTGGACTTGGCGCGCGACAGCGAAGTGCACGTACATCGCATTGGTCGCACCGGGCGCGCAGGTGAATCCGGTCTGGCGTTGAATCTGGTGGTGCAAAAAGAAGTGCATAAAATTAATCGACTGGAAGATTATATGGGGCAATCCATTAATCTTGAAGCCTTGCCGCACGGTGATAAAAAATCATTACCTTCGCCTAACATGGTTACGCTCAATATTGATGGTGGTAAAAAAGATAAGTTGCGCCCCGGGGATATTATCGGCGCGCTCACCAAAGACGCTGGCCTGCCATTTGAGAAAATCGGCAAAATTGATATGTTTGATTTTGCGGCCTACGTAGCGGTAGATAGCAGTATTGCTCGTGCTGCCTTGAAACAATTGTCAGATGGAAAATTGAAGGGGCGGAAATTTAGGGCGAGAAAACTTTAAGTAATAGATGCCGGTTAAATACTGTTAAATTTCACAACCTGATAATTGTTTTCCTTACTCTATTCGAAGTGTTGAGAGGCTGGTGTCTCTGGTCCCTTTACGACTGTCGGAGACAGGGGCGTCGACGACAAGCCCCCATGGATGGGTTCACGGCGTGTCGTAAAGGGACCATAGAAATCAGACTCGGTCTATCAATTAAACAATAATTAAAAATAGGACTAGTCATGGCCATAGCTGCAGTCGTTATTGCAATTTTAATTCTGGTGGTATTAATCACTGGGGTAAAACTCAATCCCTTCCTGGCGTTTTTGGTTTCCTCCATTTGCGCGGCGGTCATGTTGGGAATTCCGCTGGATAAAATTCCCGGTACTATCGAAGCGGGCATTGGTGCAATGCTCGGCTCGCTGGCAATTATTTTGTGCTTGGGCGCCATGTTTGGAAAGCTGGTGGCAGAATCGGGTGCGGCGCAGCAAATCAGCAGCAGCTTAATGCGCTGGTGTGGGAAAAATTACATTACCTGGGCACTCATGCTTACCGGTTTTATTGTCGGTATTCCATTGTTTTACAACGTGGGCTTTGTATTGCTGGTGCCGCTGGTGTTTTCAGTGATGCACCAAACCAAATTACCGGCGGTTTATTTGGGTATTGCACTGTTAGCGCCGCTGTCGGTAACCCACGGTTTTCTACCGCCACATCCATCGCCAGTTGCGTTGATTCCACAATTCGGCGCGGATATGGGGACTACCTTGTTCTATGGCTTTTTGGTCGCCATACCGACGATGATACTCGCCGGTCCCATTTTTTCCTCGACGCTGAAAAGCATTCACAGTGTGCCACTCGCTACCTTCAAACCGACCGATTTGCCTGCAGAAAAATTGCCCGGCATCGCAAACAGTTTTATCACGGCATTGTTGCCAGTGTTATTAATCGCGTTAAGCAGCATTGCGGTTTACGCCATGCCAGCGCCCATAGCGCAAGCACCTATCACTAAATTTATTAGCAATTCCATGCTGGTATTAATGGTGGCTTTGGCAATTGCTACTTATACCCTGGGAGTAAAGCAGGGCATGAGTATTAGCAAAGTCATGGCGATTTATGGCGATGCAATTAAAGATATCGCCGTAATTTTATTAATCGTTGCCGGTGCCGGCGCACTGAAACAAGTCATGGTGGTGAGTGGCGTTAGCGATCAGCTCGCGCACTCATTGGAAAATATTGATATCAATCCACTCATCCTTGCCTGGTTAATAGCAACTGTCATTCGCATCGCGCTGGGTTCTGCTACTGTTGCAGGTTTAACAGCGGCAGGTATTGTTGCGCCCATCATTCCACTGACCGGCGCTGATCCGAACTTAATGGTGCTCGCCATAGGCGCCGGCAGCCTGATGTGTTCACACGTTAACGACTCCGGGTTTTGGATGTACAAGGAATATTTCAATTTAAGTTTGAAAGACACTTTTAAATCCTGGTCGCTGATGGAAACGATAATTGGTGTTGCTGGGCTTGCTGGCGTGTTGATATTGGATCTGTTTGTATAAATAAAAAACGCCCTCCGTCGAAGAAGGCGTTTTTGTTGGTGGCTTGCAGTTAATGTGCGTGTGCGAGCTTGCGCGATTTTAAAAGTTTATCGACCCTTCCTACTAAAAAGACGCAAGCAATAAAAATTCCCATCGCGAGATAACCTAGCCAATCAAAGTGTTGCAATGGGCCCTGGGCTCCTTGCTGCACGATTACTAACCCGGCAATAAATGCTCCCAGGCCACCAGCAACTTGTTGCAGCGAACTGGATATCGCCATATAAGCACCGCGATCTTCCGGATTGGCAACCATGGAGTTGAGCGCCATCGCGGGTGTCATACGGCAGAGTATGCAGGTGAATAGCAAGATGTTGATGACGATGACCAGCCAGAGTGGTGTTACAGATAAATGAGTATAAATAAATACCATCAATACGGCGCCCAGTGAGCCCAGGGTAAAAAGCGTAAATCGATCATAGCGATCAGAAAATTTTCCCATCAATGGCATGACGATTAACGATAATAAGCCAGTGCTCAAATAAATTAGTGGCAATTGTTCAGCGGTGATCTGCACATTATTTATTAGAAATGGCGCCGTGAACGGCATTATCATGAAGCCACCGATGGACAGAAACATTACCGCAGCGAAACCGGTTTGATAATCTTTCTTCGAGAGTACTTTAATAAAGTGTGCAAACGGATTTTTATCGTGTTGTTGTGTCAGGTGTGCGGTGACCGGTTGCAGAACTAATCCGGTTGCTACCAATATGCCGAGTGCCAATACAACAATTGCCACAAAGCTAAATTCCCAGCCCCAATGGGTGGCCACAAATAGTCCTAGTGGAATTCCCAGTACCTGACTCACGCCAAATCCCATTTGCACAACCCCCATGGCGCGTCCGCGTTGTTGCGGAGCAAAGATATCGATCACCAGGGTAAATAGTGCTGCGCTGGATACGCCGGCAAATACACCAGTGACTACGCGGGCGCATACCAATTGCCAATAAGTGTGGCTAAACGCGCAGGCCAACGTCCCGACAATGAAACCGCTGAAGAACCAGAGGAATAATTTTTTCCGATCAAACTTATCCATAAAACCGGCGGCAACAATGCCTGCGATGGCGGCGCTGAATGCGTAAGCAGAAACAACCAGCCCGAATTGGGTGGTGCTAATTGAGAGGGCTTTTATCAATATGTCACCAATTGGCGAAATAATCATAAAATCCAAAATAATGCTCAATTGAATTAACGCCATCAGCAGCAATACGCGTTTTTGATAGCTGCTGAAGGGGTGTGAAATTGCCTGATTCATAAATGACTCGTAACGATAGATTTGTGGTCGTAATTAAACGGAATAATTTTCCAGCAGATTAGCGCAAAATAGAAAAATTGACAGTTGGAGCTGCAACGCCAGAGCGGACAGCTTTCCATTGTCCAGTAAGGGCGCCAAGGCGCTGGCGCAATGAATGGATCGAATATTTGGGATGGCATATAACCAGGACATAGGGCCTCCTGTAACGGTAGAGGCAAGCCTAGCGCTATTTCAAAATGGATAATTGTATAAATCGGTCATCGTGATTTTGGGATAGCTGTTTGGGAGTATGTCCGGAGTATTTTTTTATTTCTTTAATGAAGTGCGACTGATCAACAAAGTCGCTTTCAGGAAACAATTTTCCCGATTTTAGGGTAGGAAAAGAGGCTCTAAAGCGTAGAATCGAACTGTAGGTTTTTACTGAAAGCCCAAGCCATTGGTTAAAGTAGCGATTAATTTGGCGGCTACTCCAGTGACAGTGATCGGCTAATTCAGCAACGCTTATCTGCCCCTGGCTTTGATGCAGGGCGGTAAACATTTTTAGCTTGCGCGGATCTATATCGCGCGGGTCAAGCAGGTCGAATTGTTGAAGGATTCGCTGCTGGAATCGTTCAAAACTACTTGTGTCATCGTCGTTAATAGACCAAAAACCATTGGTGAGTTGGGCGCGCCCATTGATTAAGTCACCCAAGGGCATTTCGAGTAGGTATTCAGCGGCGAGCGGAAATAGGCCAACGCCAAACACCTGGGCGCCCGGATAGATTTCCGCACTGCTCGGTTGGGTGTCTATTCCTGCAAGTGAAATGTGCAAAGGTTTGCGCGGGGCACGAAAGAAATGAATATCAATCCTGCCGTCGGGCAGAATTATCAGCGGCTTTTTTTCCGTTCCACCGTTTTCTACCATCCACACACTTTCGACCCAGGGGAAATATTTTTCCGGCAAGTGTTGATAGTGGTGGACAATATTGCTCATACCATTTGCACCCTGAAGTGAAATCAGTGACGAGGAAAAACGATCTTAATGCAGTACCGTCCCACCCAGTAGTTTGCGCACTTCATCAGCCGCAAAATGATAGTGCTGATTACAGAATTGGCAGTCGATATCGATATGACCTTTCTCGATTAGCAATTCTTCGACTTCCTCAATACCGATAGTCAACAACGCACTGGCGCAGCGCTCTTTGGAACAGCTGCACGCGAAGTGCAATTTTTTAGGGTCAAAGATACGCACGGGTTGCTCGTTGAATAAACGGTAGAGCACAGTGGGGTGATCCAGCTCCAACAATTCTTCGCGAGTGATAGTTTCCGCGAGGGTAATGATCGTTTCCCATTTATCGCGGTTATCATCCGGGTTGGTATTTAATTGCTGTGGCAGTGCTTGAATTAAAAAACCAGTGGCGGAATTGTCATCGGCCGCGAACCATAAGCGCGTGGCCAGTTGTTCCGATTGCTGGAAATAATGTTCAAGGCAACCGGCAAGGCTCTCGGCATCCATAGGGACTATGCCCTGATGGCGTTCCAACTTGCCTTCAAAATTTTCGCTGCGCTGTGGTTCGACGCTGATCACGAGCACGCCGTTGCCGAGCAATTGTTGCATATTGCCGTGCGCGGCAATTTCCTCTGTTAGTTCAATATCTTCGTTAATACGTACTATACCGCGCAAACTGTTGTGATGATTGCACTCTGCCATGATCGTGGAGATGGGGCCATCACCGCGCGCCTGCAGAATTATCCGCCCGTCAAATTTTAGCGTGCTGGACAGCAAGCCCACAGCCGCAAGGAATTCACCCAGTAAGCGGCGAATGGCCGGTACATGGGGGTTATGGCTTAGCACTTCGCTATAGCTATTACTGAGCGTGACAATTTCACCGCGAACATCGCAGTCATCAAATAAAAAACGGTGGAGCAAATCATTACTGGGCATAAAAAACCTTTAAAAATAAACTACTCACTACAATATTCTTGAATTTCTTGCTTGAGGTCAGCAACCATTTGCTGGCGTTCTTTTTCCGTTACGGTGACGGCTCTGCCTTGTTCGTCGGTAAAAACTATATGTCCGCTGATTTTTTTCAGGCGTATTTTGGCCTTTTCGCAGACAGGGCGGTTCAGCTCTGTTAGTTGTTCTTTGCGCTCTTGTTGTGCTTTTTGCTCTTGTTGTGTTTTTTCCTGCTTCTCTTTTTCTTCCTGCTCGCGCATGGAAGTTAATTTTTGTAACTCGCTGCTACTGGTATCGATATTTTGTGACTTTACATTTTCAGTGATGTTTTCAGCATCAGCTGCTGGCTTGCGATCAGTGAAATGCACTTTGCCATTTTTATCGACCCACCGATAAACCTCCGCGCTGCAATTCATTGCAACGGCAAACAAACTTAAGATCAACACTTTACTTGCATCCATGACTTCCTCCTTAAAAATTAATCCTCTTCCCCCAGTATATTAATGCGCTGGAAACGGTGAATCTGCCGGCGTTCTTTTTTGTTGGGGCGGTGGTCGCTAATAATAAACGCGCCCAATCCAGCTTTGCGTTCTGCCGCGCGTTTTTCGCGCAGCTCTTTGCTGGGTTCAGTTTCTTCGTACAACAATGCCGCTTCCGGTGCGCCGCGGCGCTGGTCAGAGAGCGCTTTGATGATGACGGTTTTTTCATCCCAGTTTTGGCGAATGGTTAATTCCAGGCCGACGATGGCTTCTTTGCTCGGCTTTACACGCTGACCATCGCAATGCACTTTTCCGCCATCGATGGCCTCTTTGGCGAGGTTGCGGGTTTTAAAAAAACGCGCGGCCCACAACCATTTGTCGATGCGAACCTTGTCGTCATCGTCTTCATCCTGCGGTTGTTTGTTTTGTTGCTTAGCCATGGGCGGTTACTTCATTGGTCAAGGGCGGCATAATTTCATCGAAATGGTAAATTGCCGGGTGTTGTTCCATGCGGCGCTGGATCTGGCTGTCGGGTTGGTGAATGCCCAATACATAGCGAATACCGTATTGCTGCGCCGAATCCAGAATACGCGCGGTGTCATCAATAAATAAGGTGCGCGCCGGGTCAAAATGTTCGGCTTCTTGTAACTGCTGCCAGAATTTTTGTGATTCCTTGGGCTCGCTAAATTGATGCGAGGATACAATCACATCCAACCATTGATCGATTTGTGTGACTTCCAGTTTTAATGACAGACTTTGTGGGTGCGCGTTGGTCACCAACAATACTTTTTTGCCCTGCTGGCGCAGGCGCGTTAAAAATTCACCCACATAAGGGCGAATCTGGATTTTGTGTTTAACCTCTTCTTTCAGGCTGCGAATATCCACATTCAGCGCGTTGGACCAAAACTCCAGGCAGTACCATTGCAAGGTGCCCTCGTATTGGCGAATTTCACCGCTGAGTTTTTGCTGTGCGGTGGCTAAATCGACATTGTGAATCTGCGCATAGCGTTGGGGCAGGTGATCCAGCCAGAAATAGTTGTCGAAATGGAGATCCAGCAAAGTGCCGTCCATATCCAACATGACTGTATCTATTGAGTCCCAATTAATCATAAAATCATCTCTACCACGATTTATCAGCCTAAAGACAACCTATGCCTGTTAAGCCCAGTATTTTAAAGCGCGCGACAGTAGCGCGCAGCCGGCTGTTTCGCGCCGACGAAATCCACCTGCGTTTCAGCAACGGCGAAGAGCGCACCTACGAAAAACTCTGCTCCGGCGGGCCGGGTGCGGTGCTTATTGTACCCTTGCTCGATGCCGATACGGTGCTTTTGGTGCGTGAATATGCGGTCGGATTGGAGGATTACCACCTGGCCCTGCCCAAAGGTGCCATTGACCAGGGGGAAACCCTGCTGGATGCCGCCAATCGTGAGCTAAAAGAAGAGGTGGGCTACGGTGCGCGCCAGCTAAAATTTCTCAAGCGCATCAATCTGTCCCCATCCTATATGGAGCACGGGATCAACATAGTGATCGCCTGGGACTTATACCCTGAGCGGTTGCAGGGCGATGAGCCAGAGCCGATCGAGGTCGTCCCCTACCCATTGGCTGACTTGATGCAGCTGATCGCCCGCGCCGATGTCTGTGAAGGCCGCAGCATTGCCGCACTTTTTATGGCACGCGAGTGGCTCGCGGGTAACCTGTTAGAGGCCGCTGCTAGCTAAGGATTTGTTATGACCCACCCGATTAGCCCTGACATGATTGCCCAATTGGTTGTGCTCGCTCGCCGCGCGGGGGATGCGATTATGGCGATCTACGACAAGCGCGACTCTTACAACATTCAACACAAGACGGACGAATCCCCGCTCACGGCGGCAGATTTGGCGGCCAATAACCTGATTGCCGCCGAGTTGCCGCAGATATTGGCACTGCCAATTATTTCGGAAGAGGCGGAAGTTCCCGACTTTGCCGATCGTGGACTCTGGGAAAATTTCTGGTTGGTTGATCCGCTCGATGGCACCAAGGAATTTATTGCCGGTAATGGTGAGTTCACGGTGAATATCGCCTTGGTGCAACACAATCGCCCAATTTTAGGCGTGGTGCATGTGCCGGCGACGGATATCACCTATTTGGGTGTGTTGGACGCGCGAGAGAGCGCCAGTCTGGGCGCCTGGAAATATCAGCAGGGGCGTAATCCGGAGCCTATTCATGTGCGCAGTATGGGGGAGCGTTATACCGGCCATGAGTCATTTACCGTTTTATTGAGTCATCGCCATGGCACTCAAGCGACGGTGGATTTAATGGACAGCGTAAAGTCGCGTTGGACCGGTCCAATTGAGACAACCAACGCAGGTAGCTCGTTAAAGTTTTGTGTGATTGCTGAAGGCAAAGCCGATTTTTATCCGCGCCTCGCGCCCACCTCAGAATGGGACACGGCGGCGGCACAAGCCGTATTGGAGGCTGCAGGTGGGCGAGTGGTTTGTGCGGAGCCGGGCGAGTCGCGCAATTTGGTGTCGCTGCGTTATAACGCGGGTGAGGACATCCTCAATCCGCACTTTTATGCGTTGGGTGATAAAAGTTTTTGTTGGGAGTGGCTGCTCGGCTTAGAAGAGTTGGTTAGCTAAGCGGAACTGACGCACATTTTTATCCCGCCTTCATAACATTTTTGCGTAACAAGCTGGCGGCAAAGCTGCTGGTTTTATAACCAAAGTTATAAGCTTTCGAGAATAAAATATTCTAATTTGACTGAACCTTGAGCGGAATTATCTGGTCTAGGCTTTCAATTACAGCAGTGTGTTGGTATGTCGCTGTTGCAGATGAAAGCCAGCGTTGAACAACAAGCAGTATATGAAATGCTGCTATTTCCAGTCACAGGTTCTTAGGGAGTGTTTTAATGAGAAAGCAAAACAAAAATTTGAAAGCCGATTTCAATACCAGTCGTTCCGATTTGATGCGCGATAAATTAATCCGCGAAATTTCCGATTACGAACGTCAACTTGCCGAGTTAAAACTCAACGGCAATCAGGTGAATTTCACCATGATCCAAACCTACAAAGAATTAATCAGTGCGCGCCAGGCGATGCTGCGTCGCCTGCCGGTACACTATTAATTGTTTTTTCACTAGGCAGAGCGGTTGCGGCAGTGATTTGACAGCGTAAAACGCGGATCAAAATATTCCTGCTGCACCCGTGTTGCCGCTGCTAATGTCCAGTGATTTACCGGTTGCATATTGCCTGTGTTCACAGTGCGATGCGATTTGTTGTTGGATTTTTTTTCCAGCGCCTGGGTTGCTGCTTTATCCAGCCAGTCATTGGCATCATTAAAGGGCATGGGGCGATGAATAAAATAGCCTTGTACTTGATCGCAGCCCAATTCGCGCAGGCTGCCAATTTGCTCAAATTCTTCCGCACCCTCTGCGACGACCGATAAGCCCAACGCGTGTGCGATCGAGACGACCCCTTTGGTAATGTCCCAATCCACTTTGTTGCCCGGTAACTCCGCAACAAAAGAGCGATCAATTTTAATAATATCCAGCGGTAGGCGTTTGATATACGTCAGTGATGCGTAGCCAGTGCCAAAATCGTCTACTGCCATACGCACACCCAAATCGCGGCAGCGCAACATAATGCGTTTGGCGCGCTCCAGGTCTTCGAGCATCGCCGTTTCGGTAATCTCAATAATCAATGCATCGCCGAAATCGCTAAACTCTGCGCAAATATTTTGCAGTTCATTTAAAAAGGTGGGATGCAAAAAGTGGCGCGGTGAAATATTAATGTGAATGTCTGGAGTAATCGCGTACTTATGCCATAAACACCATTGCCGTGCGGCTTCGCGTAATACCCAATTACCTACCCGAAATTCCAGATCGCCGCGCGCGGACTCAAAGGCTTGAATCAATGGGCCGGCACTGACAATTTCGCCGTCCGGTTTGCACCAGCGCAACAGGGCTTCAAAACCCACCAGATGCAAATCGTCGAGTTGGCAAATGGGCTGATACCACAATTGCAATTCATTGCGCTCCAGCGCACCCTCCACATCGACAATTGAAATTTGCGTGTCCTGCGACAATTCGGCCTTGATGGATGCGCGTTGATAGCGATCGCCGCCTTCACTTTTAGCGACGTACATGGCGGCATCCGCTTTGCGCAATAAATTAATTTCATCGACGCCGTCGTGCGGTGCAATCACCACCCCAATGCTGCCACTTAACCTGCCGCGCTTGCGTCCACTACCGTAGGGGATACGCAGCGCCTGTAAAAAACGTCTGGCGAGAATATCGATATGAGCTTCATCGCACTCGGCAATAATTAAAAATTCGTCGCCGCCTAACCGACCGATTTGATCGCCCTTGCGAACCACATCAGATAAGCGTTGTGCGAGATCACGCAATAATATATCGCCGGTTTCGTGGCCCCAGTGATCATTGGCGGATTTCAATCCGTCCACGTCAATAAAAAAACAGGCAAATGGGCGATTGTACCGGTGCAGCATTTCCAAACTGTTATCCAGGCAATCCAGAATGCCACGGCGATTTAATAATTTGGTCAGAGGATCAACGGTCACCAGTGAGCGCAGTTGCGCTTCCAATTTTTCGCGGTGACAAGCGACGGCAATCTGGCTCGCAATACGCTCCGCTAGCGTCAATAACTGCGGCGAAATGTTGGCAATGGAATTGGTGTGTTTAAACCAGGAGGACGCAAGTACTCCCAGGACCTTATCGGATGAAACCAGCGGAATTACCAGATTCGATTGCAAACCGGCGCTGACCAACTGTGGCATAGCGTCGGGCGCGGCAGGGTAATTGCGGGTAAAAATGCTGGTCTTGCTCGCCAGTACCCGGCTGGAAATACCGTGGGTTGCCGAAAAGCGAAAACCTTTAAAGGCATCTAATAAATGTTGATGCTCGCCTTCAAATAATTTGTATTCAAAGGTCTGGCTGTCTTCATCCAATAATATTAATGCGGTTCCGTCGGCGCCCAATAAATTGCGCACCGCTGCCGCGGCCTTTTTAAAAAATAATTGAAAATCCGGTTCCAGAGTCAATGCATCCATAGCAGCGAGTAACGAAGGTACCGCCGTGTGCAATAACAATTGATTCATGACGCTTGGCTCGAAGGTGTAACAAACTACGTAAGGCTATTCGCTAAAACATTAACCAGCCGCAAAGAAATGTGGGGAGCTTTGCGCCTGGCTGGAGCTGTTTAGCAATATGCTTGCCAGCAAAAGGATATTTACGAGTTCTTTACAAAATGACTAAAAGTTGTTGCTTCTTATGACAAAAAAAATAAAAAAATCGAGAAGCTGTTCAAAAAAATAATTCAATATCACCAGAATGAAGCAAGAAAAGCGCGTATTGCATAGTAGTGGTGCAAACAGAAAATATCGTTGCACCAGACTCGGCTAGTAGTGAGAGGGATTAAATAGTGAGCGGTAGACTCAATTCGGCGTATCCGATCTTTGCCGTCTCGGCTGTCACCAACGGTGCGTTTGTCGGTATCTGGTTTGGAAATCGGGCGCTTAGCCAGGAATAGTTAATGAAATCTTGAGTGGCGAGATCCCCAATGTCATTATATATGCTGGTATATAACGGGCATGAAATGACTTTTCAATACTCTGAGTAGGAATTAATGGCGGTGCGAGCAATTATTGAAGTGATGAAAAAAAGTCTGCTTGTCGGTGCGGTGGTCATGGCGAGTTTTGTGCAGGCTGGTGAGGTGAACCTATACGCGGCGGCGAGTTTGACCGATGCGCTCACCGAGTTGGCTAAACGCTACCAGCAACTGCATCCCGATACGCACATCAAAACATCCTTTGCTGGTTCATCCACCTTGGCGAAGCAAATCGAAAATGGCGCGCCGGCAGAGTTGTTTATTTCCGCCGACGACGAGTGGATGGATTATTTGCAAACGCGAAACCTGCTGGACGCGGCCTCCCGAGTGAAGTTATTAACCAATGAATTGGTACTGATTGCTCCTGTAAACCATGCACCAGCAATTACGCTGGACAAAAATACGAATCTGGCGAGCCGCTTTACCGGGAAATTATGCACCGGGGAGCCTGCGTATGTGCCCGTAGGGAAATATGCAAAACAAGCCTTACAGTATTTTGGGTGGTGGGATTCCATTAGGCCGCGCTTGGTTGGTACAGAAGATGTGCGTACTGCGCTGGCGTTCGTAGAGCGCGGTGAATGTAGTTTGGGAATTGTGTATAAAACCGACGCCCAATTGAGTAAAAAAATAACGCGAGTAGCGAGCTTCCCACCAGAAAGCCATTTGCCGATTGTGTACCCGGGCGGGTTAACTAAAAATGCTGCTCATGACGCTCAGGAATTTTGGCAATTTTTGCAGTCCAAGCCCGCGCTGGACGTGTTTGCGCGTTACGGTTTTGGCGTTATTCATTAATCAATAGCAAGTTATTATTTTCTTTATGCTCACAGACGCGGAATGGCAAGTACTGGTGTTATCGGCACAGGTTGGTTTGTGCGCAACCTTTCTGTGTTTATTGCCTGGCGTTTTTTTTGGCTGGTTATTGGCGCGTAAGGAATTTATGGCCAAACCGGTCTTGGAAGCTGCGCTATTTATGCCAATGGTATTACCGCCTACCGTGCCGGGTTATTTGCTGCTAGTGGTGTTTGGTTCCCAAGGGGTGGTGGGGCAGTGGCTCAAAGCCCATTTCAATATTGAGTTTGCCTTTAATTGGAAAGGCGCAGTGCTGGCGTCAGCCGTGATTGCATTTCCGCTCATGGTGCAAGCCGCGAAACTATCGGTGCAAATGATTGATCGGCGGTTGGAATTAGCAGCGAGCACTCTGGGGGCAAGCCCTATAAAGGTCTGGTACACAGTCACCTTGCCGCTAATGTTGCCCGGTATATTAATTGGATCAATTATGGTGTTTAGTCGCTCGCTCGGAGAGTTTGGTGCGACTATTACCTTTGTTGGCAATATTGCCGGTGAAACCCGCACGCTGCCTTTGGCTATCTACTCCGCAACGCATCAAATGGACGGCGATGCTATGGCGCTGCGGTTGATTTTGATTTGTCTTGCCCTCGCTTTTTTTTCCTTGTTATTGAGCAATATTCTTACGCATCGCGCTGAGCGCTGGCTGGGAGTTCGTCGTGCTTGAAATGGATTTGCAGTTTCGGCGCGATGAATTTTCGCTGCAGGTAAAACAACAATTCTCTGCACCTATCAACGGTATTCTGGGTGCGTCTGGCAGCGGTAAAAGTACACTGCTGTCGTTAATTGCTGGTTTACTAAAGCCGCAACAGGGCAGGATTATTTTGAACGGGAAAACACTGTTTGATGCAAGCGTGCGCACCTGTGTTCCCCCCCATAAGCGGCACCTTGGTTTGATGTTTCAAGATGGGCAGTTACTGCCCCATTTATCGGTGCGCAATAATTTAGTATATGGCTATAACAATATTGCGCGGGAACAGCGCCGCTTTGGCGTGGATGTAATTGTAGATTTATTGGAAATTGGGCATTTACTGGAGCGCAGGCCGGCACAGTTATCGGGTGGTGAAAAGCAACGCGTGGCATTGGGGCGTGCGGTTTTGTATTCGCCGGAATTATTGCTTCTGGATGAGCCGCTGTCGGCACTGGATGAGCGCTTGAAGCAGCAAATATTGCCCTTCTTTTTACGTATTTACGATGAATGTAAAATCCCGATGATTTATGTTACTCACGCCCTGAGTGAGTTGGAATTTTTAACTTCACACCGCTTTGTGGTGCGCGACGGCACCTTGCATGCCGATGGTTAATTAGCGGGCAGATGGGGCAGGTTTATCGCGCAGCAGTGGTTTAAATTCAGGAAAGTATTGGGCGCTAAGTGCGTGAATATCAGCCTGCAACTGGCGGTAGCGTTTTAATACCTCTACGCCGTAATCCGTAAGCCGAGTACCTCCGCCTTGCGCGCCGCCGGTGGCGGTTTCAACCAAGGGCTGTTGAAAGCAGCGGTTCATGGTATCGACCAACATCCAGGTGCGCCTATAACTCATCCCCATTTGTTTTCCCGCCGCAGAAATAGAGCCGGTTGCCGATATTGCGTCCAACAAATCTATTTTACCGGGGCCAAGGGCAATGTCGTTATCCAGCATTAGGCGCGCCTGAATTTTTAAGCGCGCGCCGCAATGTTTATTTTTCTCGTTCATCGCTCGAGCGTCTTACGATGAGAGGCTCAGTTGGCCAACAAAATTGCAGGGTCGGTTGCGTGCGTCCAACTGTGCTTCGATAATTTTTGTCCAAGCGGTGTTGCATGCGCCGGTAGAGCCGGGCAAACAAAAAATCAGCGTGCGATTGGCGAGGCCCGCCGTCGCGCGCGATTGAATGGTAGAGGTTCCGATTTCTTCGTAAGACACTTGACGAAATAGCTCGCCAAAACCTACTACGGTTTTATCAAAGAGCGGCGTCATTGCTTCTACTGTGGAATCGCGCCCGGCAAAGCCGGTGCCGCCGGTAATCAGTACCACTTGTGCGTGTGTATCCACAATCCAGTTGGAAACTACGGCGCGAATTTGGTAAATATCATCGGTTACCAATTTGCGATCATGTAGTTTGTGGCCGGCCGCGGTTAATAAATCTTGCAGCTTTTGGCCGGAGGTGTCGGTTTCAAAACTGCGCGTGTCTGATACGGTGAGGACACAAATATTGAGTGGTTCGAATTCTTTTTGGGCGCTCATAATTTCTCTCTTGATATTCTCCGTGCGGCGGAGATTATCCCCCGGTCATATTCATAAACCGCACGATTTGCGGTTCGTTATCTAAATCAAAATAATGTTTTTCTGGTTTGTGATGCATGGCATTAACAATTGCGTCGCGCAGCGCGGTTTCGGAATAATGTTCGGAGCGCAGTTGCTGGCGTAAATCCACGCTGTGTTCATTGCCCAGGCATAATAACAGGCGACCTGTTGCTGTGACGCGCACGCGGTTACAGCTGCCGCAGAAGTTGTGCGAATGGGGCGAGATAAATCCGATTCGTGAGCTATACCCTTCTACTTGCCAGTAGCGCGATGGACCTGCATCGGCTTGCGAATTATCCTGGGGCTGTAATTCGTGCGTGAGGCTTAATTGGCTGCGCAATTCGTCGCTGCTGACATATTCTGCCGCGCGCCCATGCTCACTGATTTTGCCGAGCGGCATCTCTTCGATAAAACTAATGTCCAGACCTTCATCCAGTGCGAATTTCACCAGTTCCGGAACTTCGTCGGCGTTGTAATGTTTGAGGGCAACGCAGTTGAGTTTGATCTTGAGTCCGGCTTGCTGTGCGGCTTTGATGCCGGCTAACACCTGATTCAGGTCACCAAAGCGCGTTAGCTGGCGAAATCTATCCGGATTGATGCTGTCCAGGCTGATATTGATGCGTTTAACTCCGGCGTCGCGAATGGCCTGCGCATACTGGGGCAGGTGAGTGCCGTTGGTGGTCATGCATAGCTCTTTCAGGCCGGGCAGTTGGCCCAGGTTTTGGAGTAGCTCTATGATGCCGCGTCTAACCAGGGGTTCGCCGCCGGTGATGCGCAGCTTGGTTACCCCAAGATCGACAAATGCCCTCCCTAGGCTGGCGAACTCTTCAATACTGAGCACCTCGGTGCGGGGCAAAAAAGTCATTTCCTCGGCCATACAGTAAACGCAGCGCAGGTCGCAGCGGTCAGTCACTGACAGGCGAACGTAATTGACGGTGCGGCCAAAGCTATCGATCAGTTGCATATATAAGTAGACGGTTCTGTGAAGGTGGCACTCTAACCCTGCAATTGGGTTGGCTCAAGGTATTTTCCCCTGGCGGTAAAAGAGCCTTGCAAGCCTGCGGCCAGAAATCCCTGGTCGTTGGCGGATGATTGCAAAAAGCGTGTTCCAAAGTGGTGAATTCTAAAATTTTACACCTTTACCGAGCCGTATCAGTGAGCTTTTTTGCAGGTTTCTCCGGGTTCCGGGTGTGATGACTGGGAATAAAACACTACAAAAAAACAATAATGTATTTATATGGTGCGCGGTGCACCATTACTTTGTTTTTTAATGGTGCATTTCAGCAAAAATTGAAAATTCAATTTTGCTATCAATTGGTGCGGTCTTGCACCAACAAAAACCACAATGTGATTTGATGGGGCTGACGTGCAATTCGATTGGTGGGTGTTTTGGGGTGAGGAGTTATTTCTAACTTATTGATTTTAAATTGGTAAAAATTATTTTTTAGCAAAAATTACGTTATGGCATTTGCCTTGCAGTTACCCCTGTGTAATCAAAATGCAGGTGTTGCCATGATCAATTTCCTTAAAGCTAATGTAGAAATCCTTCCTTCAGCGATGTTGAAAGCGCGTGTGGGTGGTGATGGTTCGGCTAAAAGAGGCGATGACTTCAGCAAAAACAATCGCATGGGAAAAGTGTGGTTGGTCGGTGCTGGCCCGGGTGATGCTGAGTTGCTCACGGTAAAAGCCATGCGCGCGATTAACTCTGCCGATGTGATTTTTTACGATTATCTGGTGAGTGCCGAGATTCGCGCGCTCTTCCCCAAAAATATTCCCTCTTTCTACGTGGGCAAGGCGAAAAACAAACACAGCATTGCCCAGGAAGATTTAAACCAATTGCTGGTTAACCAAGCGAAGTTGGGTTTAAACGTTTGCCGTATAAAAGGCGGCGATCCGTTTGTGTTTGGTCGCGGCGGCGAGGAATTGTTGGAATTGCGCAGCGCGGGTATTGAAGCGGATGTGATTCCCGGTATTACCTCTGCATCTGGCTGCAGCACCTACGCTGATATTCCCTTGACCCATCGCGGTTTGTCTCAGGGCTGTACGTTTGTTACTGGTCACGCGGAAAAAAGTCTTGATCTGAATTGGGATGCGCTCGCGCAATTAAAACACACGTTGGTGTTTTACATGGGCCTGACCCGCGCCGATGAAATTTCTTCCAAATTATTGGCAGGCGGTTTGGCGGCCGACACTCCTGTAGCCATTATCGAAAATGGTTGCCGCGCCGATCAGCGCAATATTATTTCTTCGCTCAGTGAATTTCCGGCGGATGTCATCCGCGAGCAAGTGCAATCACCGGCACTGATTATTGTGGGTGAAGTGGTGCGCATGCGTGAAAAATTACAAGCAACAGTACAGGCGCATGCTGCCGAAACCAAATATCTGTTGGCTTAATAAACCTTATTAGTTAATACAAAAAATCTTACGACCGTGAGGCAGTATATGAAGAAGCGCATTATTGTTGTTGGCAACGGAATGGTTGGCCATAAATTTATCGATAACCTGGTGAGCCACGCTGACGCGGATCAATACCAGGTAATTACCTTCTCGGAAGAGCCGCGCCTCGCGTATGACCGCGTCCAGCTTTCCAAATATTTCTCTGGCTCTACCGCCGACGATCTGATGCTGACCAGCACGGATTACTACGATGAAAAATCGGTGCAATATATCCTGAGCGATAAAGTCGTCGATCTGGATTTGGATAACAAAGAAATTGTAACCGCATCTGGCCGTCGCGAAGGCTACGACAAATTAGTTCTGGCTACCGGTTCATTTCCGTTTGTTCCACCGATTCCTGGCAACACCGGTGAACACTGTTTGGTGTACCGCACCATTGAGGATTTGGAGCGCATTACTGCTTCGGCACAGCAAAGTAAAATTGGTGTGGTCGTTGGCGGTGGCTTGTTAGGTTTGGAAGCGGCAGCGGCATTAAAAGCAGCTGGCCTTGAAACTCACGTCGTGGAGTTTGCTCCACGGTTAATGGCGGTGCAGCTCGATGAAGGCGGCGGTAAATTATTGCGTCGCAAAATTGAAGCCATCGGTGTAAAAGTACACACCCAAAAAGCAACTAACGAAATTGTTGCCGGTACTGAAGCGCGCTATCGCATGAACTTTGCTGATGGCAGCCATTTGGAAACCGACATGATTTTGTTCTCTGCCGGTATTCGCCCGCAGGATGAACTCGCACGTAAATTTGGTATTGGTGTGGGCGAGCGCGGCGGTATTGTGGTGGATAATAATTGTCAAACCACGATTAAAGACGTTTACGCGATTGGTGAGTGTGCGCTGTGGAATAATCGTATTTACGGTTTGGTGGCGCCCGGTTATCAAATGGCAAAAGTGGCTGTGTCACACATCACCGGTGGTAGCGATCAATTTATGGGTGCTGATATGAGCACTAAGTTGAAATTACTCGGTGTTGACGTAGCATCTGTTGGTGATGCGCACGGCAACACTCCCGGTTCACTCAGCTACACCTACAGCAACGACGTAGAAGAAGTTTACAAGCGCATTATTGTTTCTGCTGACAATAAAAAATTGTTGGGAGCGGTATTAGTCGGCGATGTAGATGCCTACGGCACCTTGCAATCCATGTGTGTTAACGGTATGGATTTACCGGAAGATCCTAATTGTTTAATCCTGCCGAATGTTGAAGGCGGCGGTGCGGCAATCGGTGTGGATGCATTGCCGGAATCTGCCTGTGTGTGCTCCTGTTACGACGTCAGTAAAGGTGCAATTTGCTGCGCAGTGCAAGATGGTGCGCGCACCATGGGCGATATTAAAGCAGTTACCAAAGCATCGACTGGATGTGGCGGTTGCTCGGCCTTGGCAAAACAAGTTATGGATTCAGAGCTGCTGAAGCTCGGTGTAGAAGTTAGCAACCATATTTGCGAACACTTCCCTCACTCGCGTCAGGAATTGGCTGACATAGTTCGTATCAAGCAAATCAAAACCTTTGATGACTTGTTGGATTCCCATGGTCACGGTTTGGGTTGCGATATTTGTAAGCCAGCAGTGGCTTCTATCCTCGCCGGTTTCTGGAACGAATATGTTCTGGATAAAAAGCATATCGGTCTGCAAGACACCAACGATATTTTCCTCGGCAATATGCAAAAAGACGGCACCTACTCAATTGTGCCGCGTATCGCCGGTGGTGAAATTACTCCCGAGAAATTAATTGTGCTGGGTGAAGTAGCAAAAGAGTACAAGCTCTACACCAAAATCACCGGCGGCCAGCGTATCGATTTGTTCGGTGCACAGCTGCATCAATTGCCTGCCATCTGGAAAAAATTGGTGGATGCCGGTTTTGAAACGGGGCACGCTTACGGTAAATCATTGCGCACGGTGAAATCCTGTGTGGGCTCAACCTGGTGCCGTTACGGTGTATTGGATTCCGTGGGCATGGCGGTGATTTTGGAAAATCGCTACAAAGGTGTTCGCTCACCGCACAAAATGAAATTTGCCGTTTCCGGTTGTACGCGTGAATGTGCGGAAGCGCAGTCCAAAGACTTTGGTGTGATTGCGACTGAGACTGGTTGGAGTTTGTATGTGTGTGGTAACGGCGGAATGCGTCCACGTCACGCCGATTTGTTTGCGACCGGTCTGGATGATGTCACCCTGATTAAATATATCGACCGCGTAATGATGTTCTACATTCGCACTGCTGATCGTTTGCAACGTACCTCTGTGTGGATGGAAAACATGGAAGGCGGTTTGGATTACCTGAAGAAAGTGGTGATCGATGACAAGCTCGGCCTGTGTGCAGAGTTGGAAGAGCAAATGAATTACAACATCAGCCAATACCAGTGCGAGTGGAAAACCACCGTTGAAAATGAAGAGTTACAAAAACGCTTCAAGCACTTTATTAACAGCGAAGCCAAGGATGACAACCTGGCTTACGTGGTTGAGCGCGAACAAATTCGCCCTGCGACTGCACTGGAGCGCCAAAACAGCAATATCCAGTTTGTGGAATTGGTGGATTAACAATCCCTCCCAACCTCCCTTTTTCAAAGGGAGGGGTTTTCCCCCTTTGAAAAAGGGGGCTAGGGGGATTCGCTTTTAGTCCCACCTAACCTCCTTTTAATGGGAGGAGTGATGCAGAACTACGAATTACATTTTTTGTGAGAAAAATTATGAGCGAAAAACCCTGGATCAGCGTGTGCGAATTAAGTGATTTATTACCTGACACCGGCGTGTGTGCACTGGTGAATAAACAGCAAGTAGCGATTTTCCGTTCACGTCGTTTGAACGAAGTTTTTGCGGTGTCCAACTACGATCCTATTGGTGAGGCCAATGTCCTGTCGCGTGGAATTATTGG
>JACCDS011532634.1_pt1 | contig 23754 bp, 37 predicted proteins | sample 7446441 | NCBI WGS metagenome assembly JACCDS01 (sample SAMN15323445, study PRJNA562643) | freshwater metagenome | isolation source: river surface water | place: USA:Blue River Watershed | collected 2017-08-17 | reverse complement strand
TGTGCAGATTGGATGACAACAAAATGGGTTTCACCAATTGCTGTCATGGCTTGTTGTAGTTGCTTAAAATCTTCTTCTAAAAACAAACAGCCACCCTCTAATTTGATCAGCTCAAATTCCGGTTGAAAATTGCATTTTGAATCTTCTACCCTGATATCGAAAATACAATCCTGAATGGGTTTCCAAACAGCCAAATATTCCTGTTCTGGCAGCCAGTACTTCTGCAAAAAATTTTGCGCACTTTGCTTATTTCCCCATTGCGGTGAAGGCACTAAAGTTGAAAAGGACGAATGCTTGTAGTTCTGATAAAATTCAAGATGTTTCGTATATTCTTTCATTGTGCTGCTGCCCATTTTGATAATCCCAATTCTTTTAATGTATCTAACCGCCATAATTCAAACAGCTCCTTTCTTTCTGTTTGATTGGAATGATAAAGCTGTTTTGATATTTCAAGAATTGCCGGATTCCATTGAGCATTAGAATTTTGAAGTAGTTCTATTTTACTTATTAATTCCAAAAGGTCTTGATCTGAATGTGTATGATTAATAAAACAACCGGTTAAAACTAAACCTTCCAAGGTATTGAAATTCTCATGTGATTTTTTAAAATAATGATAAAAATCGGAAGCATTCTTTATAGATTCAAGCAGCGTCATATGCTTGTTCATTTCTTCTAGTATTTCATTTTTCAATTCGGATGTTTTGAGTTCATCGAATATGAATTTTTTAGTTGATTGTCCCAATCTTTTACCAAATGTAAAATTGATGGATTTACTGGGAATGTACAAGGGTTGAAAAAAACACCATATGTAAAAATGATCTTTAACCTTTTCAAAGTAAAATCCCGAAAGGATATCATCAATCGGCGCTTTGAAAAGAACGCTTTTTTGATATCCAAAACCATCGAAGTTTGGTAGAATACACTCGGTTACAAATTTGTTTATTGTCATCATAAATTAGCTTTCCTAAATTATAAATTCAAAAGTATCTTCGATATCTACCAATAATAAATTGGTAAAATTTTCGGCTTTCATTTTTATTGCTAAATCTTCTGTCACTAAAATATTTAAGGTTCCGGAAACTAAAAAAATATCATTTCCGTTAAATGTTGATTCTTTGATTTGTCTATTAATTGGATTTTCAATAGAACTATTCACTGCCTCTAAATTGAAGTACTTCATAAATCCTATTACAAACTATTTGCAAGTCTTGATTTTGCTTCTCATCATTAACATCAAACCCAACTTCCAGCTCATCAACAATTTTTTCTAAACATTTCATGATACCATCTTTGCTTCCAGACGATTTTATGATATTGGAAATATAACCACGGTATTCATCTCTAGCAATTTCTTCACCAACTCCGATAGGATCCCATTCACTTAACACCTGATTTATTTCTTCAATATACTTTTTCATGAACCAATTTATTTATATAGTTTGAAAAAAACCTCTTCCATTTGAGAGTATTAGCGCCCTGTTGAGTGTTTAATCGCGAACCTATTGTGGGGAAAGTATATAATTCACTGGGGAAAAAACTTCCAAACATTGTTTTTCTCCGTCGTACATCATTTGTTCTATTGACTTTGAATTATTATATGTTTCTTTCGATAATTCCCAACGAACAAAACCTAAAGGTGAGTAAATAGAATAAAGTGTAAACTGTCCGCTCACTTTTTCTTTAACAATTACTATTTGATCTCCAACGTCTTCATAACTATCATCTTTCGCAGTTTTCACTCTATTTTTATTTAATAGTAATTGAGTGCTTAAACCTTGCGAGGGAGCATAAAAAGAAATTGAATCTGATAATAACATGGATTGACTCATCGATTTAAAATCTTTTTTAGATTTTAAAAAAAATGACATGTAGTGATACTTTGTATTATTATACTCATTAAAATCTTCATAAATAACATAATACGCTCTTTTTAATGCTAACGTATCGATAATTTTGAACACACAAGTGTCTTGCCCAAAAAGGTATGTTGAATTGAAAACTAAAAATAGTATCAATGTTCTAACAATTTTTTTTCGAGTCATTAGCTTCAACTGAAGGGTCATTTGATTTGCAATTTTGAGGTATCTAAGTTTTTAACTTTTCCTTTTTCCCAAAGTAATCATTCTAAGATTAAAAAAAACTACTATCACCACGCTTTAAATCAACCCAACTCGTCTTTATCTCAATGCCCAAATTCATCGTCGAAATAAAACCGACTATTATTAATTGGGGTTAAATAAAAATAATTAGCTATGGACTGAATTAATTCTTGAGTACATAAAATTGGATATAATATAAAACCATATGCTTCAATTATAAAGATGTCATTTTCTTCAAGACTGACAAGAACAGAAAAAATTCCAGACTCATTTGTTAATTCTTTGTTTTTAAAGTGACCATCGTTAAAAATATAAATGGTGGCCATTTCTAATGGATTTCCTAGCGTATCACACACTGTACCTTTCAGTAAACTAGGCATCGATTGCGACATTATGCTTAATGACAACGACAAGCTAAATAAAGTAAGAAATATTTTCATTTTTCTTATTGTAAAATTTAACCAATGATATCTTGCGGATGATCTTGATCACTGGCGGCGTATTTTCCTAATTTTCCACTGTTCTTGAAAATAAATGACCGATTCGTTATTAGAAAAACTAGCCCTCCCCCGAATATCGAAAAAATCAGCCAATTTAAAACCATACAGTAAGGAGTGAGATGAAAAATTTTATTGAAAGCATTCATCAACCAATTTTTTGAGCCATCCCAAGCCATCCCAAAACCAAGGAGAGCCATAATAAAAGCTAGAGGCCAATATATAGCAAGCAATAGTATCCAGGTAACTAATGCTGGCTTAAACTTAAGTACATGTCTCATTTTATTCCTTTTTTCTTTAGCCTTTCGGTTGCCTCTTGTATTTTTTGGTCGACTTCTATTCCTTCAGCTATTTTTTTTGCTTTAACTCACTTATAAAAATTGTAAGTTTCATATTATCAAGCATTTGTTAATGTAAAATTTCGTAGAATAATAATACTTATCCACAATAGAAATATTGATGTCAACCAAATAATTGCAAAAGTCAAGATGACTCTTGTTTTAGACAAGTTGTATTTACTGTTTAAGGCTTCAATAATTAGGCTGTACCTATTCTTATAGTATTGAAAAATAAAATAACGTATCAAAGCAAATAATGTAATGCCAAAAAACATCAAAAGTGTTTTGTTATATTCTAACCACTTATTGGAAATACAAATACCAATAATAATTGTAGAGAAGAACAAGCCCCAAAGAAAAACTAATATGGACAAAACATTTTTAGTTCTTGCCTCTATTTCTTCCTTTTTTATTTGATTGAAAACTTGAAGGAAATTTTGAATTAAGTATAATAGTTGATCGATTACTTTCATTTTTCTAGTAATTTTTCTTCAAGTGTATTTCCTTTAATAATGTTGGAATATCGAGAGAGGAATTCACAAGCTACCAGTCTTTAGGAGAAAAATACCAATTTTTATCTACCACCTCACATTGCTTTAAAAAACTAAGATAAGAACCATTTAATTTTCGAATATCTGTAACATACAATAATACTCCTTTGTCCTTAAGATAAAACTTAAAGTTCACGCCACAACATTCATTAAAGTCTGACGTATAGTCACTAATACCCAAGGATCTAGTGAATTGACTTATTTCCGTTACAACTTTACAAATAGTTGATTGATAGTTTTGCTTTGAAATATTGGAAAATAAATTTGGACTATATTCTATGCTATCACTTTCAAGAATAAAAATACCTTGTTTTTCTTTTATGTAGTAATTATTTGCTTTTGAACGATTATATGTAGTAAAAATAATGTTGGAATTTCGATGTACTAATGAAGTGTTTTCAATTTTTCTCAATAAAATCTTTTTATTTTGAATTATGTTATTGTAATCAAAACTTGAGCATGATGATACAACTAAAATGACCATAAATGACAAAAATCTATCTGTAATCATCATCACAATTTTATTAAATCAACTTCCATAACTATTCCCTTCACCTTTAAATTCATTGATACTTCTAATAAATCCAGACATCTGGCGACATTGATCCTGAAAATCAGCGATAAAAACAAGTAGCCCCAAAAAAAGAAGGACCGGAATGATATAAATAAACTTGTAAAAAGGATGTGCGCTAGAGATGATTCCATTGAAAAACAAGGCCAACAACACGACAAAAAGAGATGTTTGAAAAACAACCGTAGCCCACAAAAGCCATTTGATCGGTTTTGTAAGCACATACTGCACTTCAATAAATTGCTGATCTTGCCTTGTTGTCAACGTAATTTTTAATTCAACCTTCAATACTTTCCGATACCAAATATCGTCTCCCGCTTGCCTGTTTAGCTTTTCGTATACATCATTCACGACCGCATTTAGATCTACTAGATCTGAGTTTGTGATAGGAATAAGGTCTTTTTGAGACCACAAGTATTTATTCATCTGTTAATTTCAAGTAAGTAAGCCCCTCTACTCCCTTAGCAAATTGAAGGAGCTCATCTAAAATTACTTTATTTCTGCTAATTAGTTGGATGTCTAGGTGGTGCGTTAGCTTGATAATGACCTCCGACCCAACAGGGATGAGGTCAATATTTTTATAAGATAAATTTTGCGGATAATAGATCAATTCCGTTAAAACCTCACAAAGTTCATTCTGACTGACCTTCGCTGCGCTTGTCGGGGTCCTAATACGCATCTTTTCTTATTTTAACACTGATTCATCAAACATATCCTGAAAAGTACGGTACTTGTTAATTGTAAATACATCCGGCAATTTCTTGCGCATAAAGAAACCAAAAACAAGCGTAACTATCCAAAGGATTAAGAGTGATGCCATCGCGATGTAAGTTTCAAATAGGAAGCAAACTAAAGCAGCAATGAAAAGCAGCCAATTGAATATAGAAAGTGCTGTTTTTCGAGGATCAGTGTACTGTCTGATTTGCTGAATAGATCCAGGTTTTAACTTGCTCAAGGCGCCAACCACTGCAGTTAGTTGCTTACTCAAAACTGCACTCAGTTGCTGATCGGGATGCATGTCCATGGTATCAATCCCGCTTTTTGCTAATTCATTCAGAAAACGATCCCAATTAAATGGTGCCTTGTTTGTGGCAGCATCTTCAACCTGAGCAGTTGCTTTCAAATGGGCAGCAATAAATGAAATTAAATCCGAAATATTTTTGTTAGTTATAATGCCCGTCAGTACCTCTTGATTTAAATCTTTGAACTCGTAAAACGCAGTAAGAACATTGATGCACTCTAGCGTTGTTAAGTCAAGATACCTCAGCCAAGAAGCAACTGACCGTTGAGTTTGAAAAGCATCCGGTTGCCAATCCTCCCCGTTCAGAAACCTTTGCAGAAGGGTCAGATCCCTCAATTGAAGCTCAACGATTTTAGTCAATTCCATGCTGTTTCTTTTCTACTCTTCATCCCCAACAATTTCATCGTAAGACTTGATTTTATTTTTAGGGTAAAACTTTAGTAATAAGATTCGATGAAACCAACATAAAAACAATTACGGGCATGCCGAGTAATCTTAAAATTGCCTTTAATATGACTCGTAAAGTGCCACTCCTAAAACGCGACTTATAATGAGCATCTTTTGAGGTTCCGTTATTTGGATCTTTTGCCATTTCATTTGTGATTGGATTTTTATACAAGCTCCGTTTATTTTGAAATTTTTCATTGGTGTTTAGGATGAATGCGATTTTAGAAAGATTCGCTCTTCATCCAAATTTTTCAGAATAAGTTGGCGCACATTAAATTGCATAGTTTGAATTTATTGTTTTTCTAAACAAATCTGGCATCTTTTATTTATATCCTCTGGAAATTAAGTATTGAACTAATTCATTTCGGAGTAAATCATTTTTAGAATTTCGATCGTAATCTTTATTTTTCAAAACTTGAATTAAAGTTTCTGGTTCTTCTTTTTTTGTGGAGGTTTTCCAAATTTTTATGATGGTAGGAATCTTTGCATTTTTTTCAAATATCAAGAACTTTAATAAATCCATCCGGTCATAATCAACAACCTTGGCTAATAAACAAACTGTTTCATTTTCCCCATATTTATTGATATTCGCGCCTTTTCCAACTAGATAAAAGAATAAATCATCGTTCGGTTCTAACGAAACGTCTAAGCTTAACATTAGAGGCGTTTGATAATAAAGTCCATTATTGTGTTTATATGATTGTTCTAAATCAATATCCGCGCCGTACTTAACAAGTAATTTTATTAAATCTAGATCTGAAATTCCAATAGAAAAATTGGCACATGAAAATAAGAAAGCTGATTCATTGTATTCGTAATCTTTCAAGTTTGGGTCTGCACCCAATTCTAACAATTTTCTAATCGAATTATTTTTACCTGCTAAAATTGCAACTTTCAATAAGGTATTGCCTTTTGAAGGATCCTGAAAATTAACATTTACATGATCTTCCCTTACTATTCTCTCTATTTCTTCAAGATTTTCATTTTTAACGGCAAAAGCAAGTTCTTCGGCGTTTGTGTTTTCGAAAAGTTCAAAATTTAATCCTGGCCAAGTATTCTGACAAGAAACAATTGAAAACCACATCATCAAAAAGAAATAATATTTTATAAAATAATTATTTTTCAATTTCATTCCTACTAACATACTTCGTTAAAATAGCTGTTTTATCTGTTATCTAAAAGTCATTAAATATTTATTCCTAAATATTGCTGGACAAAAAATGCGATAAAAAGATAACCATATCAGACAATAAGTGATGTAAAAAAGTACCACATCACCACTTTTCCATTATGATGCTTGTATTCTTTCTGGATGTTCTACCGTGTAATAAAGTTTTTTCATAAGTTAATTTTTGTGATAGGAATCGAAAATTAATGATGCTCCACTATAGATGAATGAAGCAACCCATTTTGCTAACCCCAATTCTTTTAGTGTTTTTAACCGCCATAGTTCAGAGCTCTTTTCTTTCTGTTTTTTACAAGTATAAAATCTTGCACAAGTAGGACTTTAGAATTCATAAATTCCAATTATATAGGAAGAATAAAAAAACTCATATGGTGCAACAACCAACAATTTATAACCTACTCCTTTAATATCTATGAAGTATTCAAAAACAGAATCAAACTCGGATTTAATTAAATTGTTGTTATCAATAAAAAATGTGTTTTTTTCGCTAAGTAACTTTACATCTGAAAAATATTTTTTTATCGAATAGCAACTTGAATACTTTATTCGTCCTATTGAGTACTTTTTTAAATCCTTTTTGACGGAATGTTCATTTATTATTCTAGTGGCAACTTTACCTTGAGTTGTATCGTCAACTACATGAAAATGAGAATTAAACATAGTTTAATGTCTTAAGTTATTTATTCCCCTCCAAACTCACCGTTCTGCCATCCAATTCAACGCCAAATGGGCTGTAATCTGTTGAGTTTCTAATCCCAACCCGATTTGGGGAAGAAATCTAGTACCATAAAATTAATTACGAAACTCAGGCATAACTGCACTTCTCTTTAGTTTCAATTATCTTCGGCATTAATTTTTTTCTGTAAAAAATGCATTGGGGAACATTTCGTGGTCGGAGTCAAATGGAGAAAAACGACTGGACACTATACTAATTCTGAAAATGCTGATTCTTCTTTATTGCTCAACATATTACTATCAATTTCTAAATCATAGGAATAATAAAATTAATCATAAAAAACTGGGGCCGTAATTTGTGACATAAAAAACATATCCATTAATTGATATAACCTTCTATTGTCATTTTTTTTGAACTTATTATTTGGAAATTGCTTTTAATTTTGCGTCTTTTTGCGACTTGCCTGTTTTGTGCGCTTATGCAATATTAATTCTTGTTTATTCATTTTAAAATATAGTTTTTTGATGTGAAATAACAAATATTATTTGTTCTACTTTCCAAATACAGTTTTCCTGAATTGTCATAAAAATTTGCATTTTTCAAAATATATTTTTTTGTGATTTTTGAAGTGTCACATTTTTCACAAGGAGTAAAAACATCGTTAATAATTACTTCTTTATTTTCATTTAAAATAACGAAATTGTAGGTATTATTTTTTAACTCTTCAATTTTTAAATAATGTCCTCCGTCAATCCCTCCTATTTTTATAAAATCGTTGTTACTCATTTTGAGTAAAGAACAAGAAGTTAAAGCAAAAAATGTAATCAATCGTATCATTCTTGGTTATTTTCATGTTTTTTTATTTCTTCATCAGTTTGTTTCTCGACTTCTGATGGTATATAGACACCTCCACGAGTAGTACTACCTGTGTTAGGGTTATAACCTATTCTTGTTGTGTTTTCTTGAACTTGTTTTACCATTTTTACTGGTCGGACATTAGGGCTTTCAGGAATGCCTGAATCTTCCTTGTTTTCAGTAATAATTTCGCAAGCTCTTGTACCACAATTATAACCAAGTAAATCATAATTTTTTCTGTTAGGGTCGTCTTTTTCTCCTAACATTGTTTCTTGGTATTCTTTCATCTTTTTAAATTCTTCTTCGTTAATCGGAACTTCTGCTGCTTCAATTCTACCACCATGCCCTGCTTGTTCTGAAATAACTTTAAAAACCTTAGATAAGGATTCTTCTGTTGGTAACCCATCTTCGCCGAATGTTACTGTTCCAACCTTGTGCCCTTGTGGTAAATTTCTTGTAATTCCTTTTGATTCTTTGTCATATCGTCCATATTCAACATAATAGGCATCTCCTGTGGTTGGGTTAATAATCAAAGACCCTGCGTGTCCTAATCCACCAACTTTTTTATTTCCAACTTGAATAATGTAATCTGGAAATATAACCAAATAGGCTTCTAAGCCCTCTAACTCAACTGAATTAATTACCCTGTTTTCACAAAATGCATACGTGCTATTATGTGGATATAATGTAGTCAAAGGGTCAATCGCAAAAAACCTTCCCAATCTCGGATCGTGCATCCTAAAGGTGTAGTTGATCGAGTTACCTTCTCCCTTAATCTCATCATCCTTCTCCTGATTCTGAAACCCAAACCTATACCCCTCCAAACTCACCGTTCTTCCATCCAATTCAACGCCAAATGGGCTGTAATCTGTGGAGTTTCTAATCCCAACCCGATTGAGGGCTTGGAAATGCCAAAACCTTTTCATGAAATAACGATCTGACACTAATTTGTATCTCATTTAATTCCTTTCGGTTTTTAAAGAATCCGTTGCTTTTTACTTTAAAGTAGTTGGCTTGTTAACCCTTTACGGCTTCTCAGATTATCCTTAAATAAAGTCACCTAACAAATCTTGATTATAAAATTTTTCACCAAATTCAGTGTTCCCAATTTTAATACACAATGCATTTATCTTAGGTGCATTCCAATATTTCTCATCATCAAGAATTTTTATCGCCTCCTTAAATTGCAATTCTTCAAGATCATCGCTTCCCCATTTATTTATATATAATTTTATGAGCTTCTGTTCTAAAAAATATCTCAAAATCTTTTTAGCTAATTCCTGATTTTCTATTTGACCATTCTCGGACATAACAGAATTTAATTCCCATAAAATTTCCCAAAGGCCTACAAAGTCTTCTATTGTACTCCAAAGAATTTTATAAACAAGTTCTTTCATATTTATTTTAATGTTGGATTTCCCTGCAATGGTATCCTTTCTACAGTGCTGTTTCGACTTATTTTCATATAAGGCCCTGCGTAAAGTGGGTCTTTTGCGGTAGGCCATCCTTTTTCCAATAAATCTATTTTTTTGCTTTGAATTATTGGGGAGAGGTCAAACTCTATTTAAAAAACGAATTGACTTCAATAGATAAAATACAATAATACTAGAAATTATTATAGACATTAATGGATTTATCATTGTTAAAACATTTCTTCCAAAATAAAGAGCAATTGTCGGAAATAAAAAGATACTTATCAAAGCATTTAAAAGCCTAAAATTAATTTTAGTCGCCGTACTAAATACAATAAATAAAATTAAATACAGTGCACTTAAATACAATGCTTTTGTTAATCCAAAATACACAACAACTCCCGCCAATACTTGTAAAAAATTATCTGCACCCATTCCACTATAAGGAATTCCTAAATAAATTAATATTAGAATTACTAACATTTCAATAGTTGTTTGAGTAATAAAATACAACAAACCAATCAATAAATTAATTGCAACTCTTTTCATTCTTCAGGCGTATTTTTAACACTTTTAAACCCTACAACAGCTGCTTTTTTAGTTCCTGTTTGTTCTTTTTTACTATCACCTGAATAATCGTATTCATGTTCACCACTTCCAAAAAGGGAATAAATTGTTTCTTTTGCTTCAATAGGATTTTGATTAAAAATCAAATTACTCTCATTTTTTCCATTTGTCTTGTCCGTTACAAATAATTCATACGCAGGGAATCCATCCAACTCAACTCCAAAAGGGCTGTAATCGGAGCAGGTTCGAATACCGACGCAAGGGGAATGTTTGGAGGGGGTGGGCATAACCGATCTCAATTTTTTATAAATTAAAACGTTGAAAATTCAATGCATCTTATTTTTATTATTCAATAATCTACCAAATGGAGATATGAATTTTTTTAAATTTATTTTTTGGTAAGGAATCACACTTTTCATATTCTCGTGCATGTCCGTAATTAATGATCTCACAACCTTTTTTCAAGCAAAGAAAATTCACGCTATATTTTTTTGTTCGACCAATTACATCGTTACCTAAAGTATCGTAAAAGCTAACTCCAATATATTTTAACTTTTTAAGTGTGTATAATTTTGGCATACATAGATGATTACCAACGTCGCCATGGAGAAAATACAACCTCAGCGTATCACCAAGATGCATTTGATACGCAGATTTCAAACTGAAATCAGTTAATTGTTTTCTCTCCTTTTGCTGACAACCTAAACAAAGTAGTAAGAAACAAATGATTATATTATTTACCCCAAGCTGCGCCATTATAATATTTTTTAAAATCACCCAAGTTTGTATTGATTGTTCTTTCCTCACCCCATGTTTGAATTTTAAATGAAATATTTTCATTACCTAAATCCTTAAAGTCGCCCAGGTAATTTACAGAAAAATTCTCTGCAAGAACCCGAAAGAGCAAAACGAAAAACATATGCTCCTTGCTCAAATACGCTGACATAAAAATTACAATCCTTAGCTATTTTGTAATCTTTTATTCGATAATTGTCTCTTTCATTAGAACTGCTTGCCGAGCAATTCATCAAGAACAATCCCATCAAACAACAATAAATAATTTTAGCCATATAACGCAAAAGATTAGTCATGAGTTTAACATCACTATCATTGGTAATAAAACCAACTTCAATTAAAACAGCCGGACCAGTTCCACTAAATCGATTTAATACAGATAAATCGTTTCGAACAGTTGTAGGGCTTGATTTTAAAGTCATTGTCTATTGACTATTTGAAATCAAAATTAAACCGAACCTAATCTGGTAATTGGAGGGGCTAAATTTAAATTACATTCAAATCATTTTTTCACATTAAAGCTTCATGTTATTTTTGTGTAAATATACTTCCCTTTCCTTTGCAATATCAGAAATTAAAACCTATTGTCATGTGAATTGAAGCAATTCCGAAAATAAGTATCCCTGCATGAAACAAGAATAAATACATGTAATTCCATCTTGAAAAAGTCTCTTTTTCAAATTGTTGGAAGTATTTTAAATAAGTGTCATTTCGCCATAAAAACCAATAATTGGTGGCATAGGATAATAAAAATGCTCCAATTAAAAAATACTTAAAATCTTCTTTGACCTTGTGGCCAATAATTACATTAAAGTAAAGTAGAATAATACCATAGAAAATTGTGGTCGTTAAATTCATAAATCGAAAGGCAAATCCTAAATTGAGCCCATTTTTACGGTTATTAATGAAAGTATAATAGGCGTTATCCATATCTGACTTCCTATAATTTTTTTTAGGGAACAAATAGAAATAAATATTTTGAATCGGTTTATGAACAAATTTCAAACTATAATTTTCCAGTTTTCTGAACTGTAAATAAAATAAGTAATTCCAAATTCTTTCCATTACTAATCAGTTTCCTGTAATTCTTCAATAAGAAATTCCGAGTACTGATTTCTGCCCCCTTTTGAATTCCTTGGACATAATCTCCTAGAGAGGGTGCTGGTAAACCACAACCAGAATTTCTTTCAGCTACTTGCAAAGGTGAATTTATTTTGGTTCAATATCTCTCCTCATAACCAATTGGAGTTAAATTACGATTTTTATCTATCTCAAATGTACAAATATGTTCAGTCCAGCTCTCCACTGATTTATCTTCCCTATATTCTATATTTCCATATTGATCCTTATACCAATCGGGAGGTGTAGCCTCTCGACCATCTTTATCAATTAACATGATAGAGTTAGCTTTACAAAACACATATGGTGACCACCCTACAAATTTAGCAGCAAGTGGGTCTAAAACAAAAAACCTCCCCAACCTCGGATCATGCATCCTAAATAAATGTATAATTGATCGAGTTTCCTTCACCCTTAATCTCATCATCCTTCTCCTGATTCTGGAACCCATATCGATACCCCTCCAAACTCACCGTTCTACCATCCAATTCTACGCCAAAAGGGCTGTAATCTGTGGAGTTTCTAATCCCAACCCTAGAGAAAATTGGGGTGTGCATTAGAAAAAGGTATTATTTTTTAATTACTAATAATCGACTGCATGTCACATATAAAATGTTGGCATCAACCACAAATTAAAAGAACAACTATGTTTAAATTCTTCTAATTCTATTTTACATCAATCGGATCAATGTTAAAGTAATCTGGTTTTTCGTTCCTATCTAACTGAATAAACGTTTCATGACTCGTTGAAATTTTTGGGCTCTCTTGCCAAATTTGATCCACAATCATGTTTAACCGACCCTTGACGTAATATTTTTTTTTAAGATCAATTTCAATTCGCTGTTTTTTAAAAGACTTAATCAATCTTTCTTCGATTATTTTGGAGTTATTGTTACTCAAGTTGGTTTTAAAAACCAGCTCCAGTTCATCCGGGTAAGGCTTAAAAAATAAGACAACCAGTTTGTTGTTTTTTTTATACAATCGTATATTGGAATTGTCTTTTTTTAAATTGCCTGATTTATCAAAATCCAAGAAAGAATTAAGGCCATTAGTACCCAAAATATACGAGAATACCATACTTACTTTTCCTGAGGAATAAAAAGTTTTTTCAATACCTAAGCGCCCTCCAACGTATTCCTTAACCGAAATCGTATCACCGTGTGGATCAATTTTGGTAATAGAACCTGTCAACTTTCCATTTTTGTATTCACCTTCTCTAATTATTTGGTCTTTGAGAATGGGCTCATTTAAACCTTTGTTTTCTTCAAAACAACTCGATTGTGACATACTTATAATGAAAAGTGTGACAAATTTAAATTTATTCATTATTCTAATTTTGCCTTGCTGATTTAATACCGCGTTCAACAGTAAAATATTTTTCTCCAATTTGCTTTGCGTCAGGATATTTTTTCAAAACTTCTTCCTTTGAATTTAGCTTATAAATTTTGAAAGGCCCTCTGTATCCGTTACCATCATATTTTTCCCAATTTATTACTTTAACTATGAATTGTGGTTTTTCTTTATTTATATTGACCTCCATAACTTTGCCAGAAATCCGTACATAACTTATAATGATTTCAGGGACCTTATTTCCAACTTTTACATATTTTAAGTTCCCTAAAGTGTTAAGTAATAAACCTATATCAACAGATCCAACTGGATTTTTGGCTTTTGCTTTTGTTTGATTTACCCCCCCTCCATCTGATGTTAAATTCCAACCACCATTTTGTGTATTTCCATTTGCACCAAAATCCAATTCGATTGTTTCGTAAATTGCGCCTTTTTTTTCAGCACCCAAAAAACCTTCCCGATCTTGTATTCCATCTTGATACTTTATTACTTTTTGATTGTCTTCAGATTTTTTAGTAACATAGCCGGAATTATTAATGGTTATTTTAGTTGTTTTAGAATAATAGTTAAAACCGTTTGATAATTCTGGAACATAAGTGTCATGAAAGTAAATTATCCCATCAGATATGTAGCGATTTTTCTTTATTAGTTTTTCGGCAGTTAAAACTACTTGACCCTTTTCGTTGTAAATAATTATTCTCTCAAATTCATCTTTGCCGTCAGGATCAATAAAAACCAATGGGCAATTAAGAAATGCCTTAAATGTACTTTGATCAGGTTGTTTTACAGACAACGGATCAGTTGACAACCACCTACCAAGTCTTGGATTGAATATCCTTGCACCAAAATCATATTCATTCCCATCACCAGATATTTCATTTAGGTTTTCCTTGCCATTAAACCCAAATCGATACCCCTCCAAACTAACCGTTCTGCCATCCAATTCTACCCCAAAAGGGCTGTAGTCTTTGGAGTTTCTAATCCCAACCCGATTTGGGGCTTTCGAGCATTTTACTTTAATTAATCTGTGCAACTTCAAATTCAAAACCGCTCAGCTTTTCTTCCTCTACCATAAGTCTAAAAGCTTGCGAACAAAAGTATATCGGCTCCGGTCTTAACAAGCCGCGTTTTACGCCGATTTTCTGCTTGCTTTTTAAAAAATCGTTATTGGCAATTAACTCATTTTTTAAAACATATGCTTCCGATATTAAATTTAAGCCAATTGTGTGCCCCTTTGGGCACTTGTATATTTCTCCTTCATTACTAGATGATAAATCAAAAACATTAATACCTGAAACTGTATTGATGGTTAATTCAATTTGTGCATCCGTATTCAATTGATAGCATTTTTTTAAATTAGTTTGACTTAGCTTTAAACCTCTAAAATTCCTTCTTTTTACCGCATTTAGAAATCTTTCAGATACAATTACTTCGCCTCCAATTGTTTTAGCAATATCCTTTTTAGGTATAGTTCCCGATTTAAGAATTAAAGGGCTTATTTGTATTCTGTTTGCACCACAAAAGTCACAAGATTCAGAATCATCAAAAACAGTTCCGCATTCCTCACTGGTAGGCTCAAAAACAGATTTAATTTTTAATTGTAATAATTCAGCATTTTCTATTTCTTTTTTACTGTATTTACGTGTAATTTTCCAACCATAGAAAAACGTTTTGTTATACTTCCTTTTTACCTCATCAGAAATTAATGGGATTAGCTGGTACCGTGGATCATCTTTTGTAATTTCAATCACTTTCACTGATGTTCCTTTTTTCTTACCCTCAAATTCTTTAAAAAGCAAATTGGCAAAGTCATTGTTTATTCGAAGTTCTACTATTTCTTTCATTTTTTAATATTACAAAGGGACGTAAGTCTTTTGCGGAAGGCCATCCTTATTAAGTTATTTCTATTCTTGTTTTTTGCCTTGATTAATAGACATTTTTTATTTTTTTATCTGCTTGGAATTATTAGGGAGAGGTCACCAGCAACCTTGAAGGTTATATTTGTCTAAAACATAATCATTTGAAATGTAAACATATTCAAACACGATTGCAGAAGGAATAGTAATGAAAAAAAAACAATAGCCCTTTTCATGATTTTATTTCTTAGTTGGATAATTGCTTGGTATGTATCGTTTTATTTTTCTTTGATTTTTCCTTAACAAAATGGGTTGTTGGAATAAATTCAATTTATTTCGACAATAATTTTTCGACAATCAAGATTTAAGATTGTTTTTCCACGTTTGAAACAAAGAAAGTACTTGCACAAACATCTTGTTTCACCATTATTAGCATCTTTTAATTTCTTTTCTGAACAATCTCGAGTACCCAAATATTTTAATACCGTTTGTTCCATTATGTTATCGGAACAATTTGTAATATTTAATGCACCATTATTTTGATAAAAGAGTTTTAAAGTATCTCCAATATTCAATTTATATTTTGATTTCTTGACGTATTTCGAATCTGTACTTAAAAGTGCGTCATTCTTTCTTAATTGACAACTACTTATTCCAAAAGTTAAGATAATTATTAGAATATATATTAGACTATTTCCCGCACGTTGACCCATTATTAAATTTTTTGATTTTCTAATCCCAACCCGATTTGGGGAATTTCTAGAATTTAAGTACATCATTGCTAATTTCCTAGGTGATTGGGTACTCGATAGTTAATTGCAAAATTCACCAAATTATCTACGCATTGTAAATCGACGTTATTTATTAAAATCGTTCGAATGGTATTTCCTGATTTATCCATCAGATAAACCTCATGTTTAAAACCGTCAATGGCAAAATGATCAGGGTCCGCTGAATAACAATTGCTTTCCAGGCTTATTATTTGGTCTATTTGCTGATTGACGTATGATACTGAGATAGAATCAAGAGGATATTCAAAACAGAATTGTTCTTCCTTATTCATCATCTTTTGAAGAAGCATTTTATTTTCCATATAGGTAATATTAAAATACTCTTCAGAACCAACAGCAGACCATTTAATAAGCACTTTGTTCTTTACTGAAGGTTGATTATCATAGACAATATTTGAGCTCGTCAAACAAAACGCACTGAACAATGCAAGTATAAGAATGATTGTAGTTTTCATTTTAGCACTATCCTTTGTTTTTGTAATCGAGATTAAGGTTGTCTTTAAAAATTTTCTTTCAATCATTTCTACTATTCCCCTTCAATTATTTCATCAATAAGTTAACGCTGCTTTTTTGTAAAAATAATCATGCTTTTTGCGCAATAGAGAAGTTTTTTAATTTGATCTTGATGTCCTTCCTCTGTGATGGATGAAAGACTAAGCAGGTAATATGTCGAGGAATCGCCAGGTAGCAAAAACGTAATTTGTTCGTTGTTTTTTTGGCTAATGGTACAAGCAGAATGCACATAATATGCTGATTTGGACATGAAATTGGTTTGACCTTCTGAGTAGATTCGGTAATCCATTGATCTCTTTTGCTGTTGGGAGAGTTTCTTCCAAGCATTTTCCAACTTATTTTCTGTGGAATAAAGCCTAAGTACAGAAATCATGGTAGACCCTTCTTTAAAAGAATTCCGTGAATTAGAATTTAAAAATAATTCAAACCCTGTTGAATCGGTGTAATCTGCTTCTGATATTTTCAACTCATTAGGAAGCGAAATGCTGTACTGAAGTTTGTCGCTATGATAGCAATACAAGGGCTGTTTGGTTGGGAGCGCATGCGTTAATTCGTCGAAAGATAGCTGTTGGCCAGTACAGCTTACCATTAAAAGTAAAATACCCACAAAGCCAAGTGTGTGAAAATTGCGTGTCATTATTTATTGTGATAATAAAGGATTTTGGGGAAATGAGGGGAATTTGAAGCAGTCATATTTGTTGCTACTACTTTAAAATTTGATGATGAGCGTTTGTACTTTAACTTTCTTATGCCCCCTAAATACAGCAATTTCATTGGTATTCTTTTTCTTTACAATACTGTCACCACAATATATTTTATTCAATATGCTTTGACTGTTTTTTATGAAGGTTAACGGGATTTTATTTTGAGAATTCTTAAAAAAAATGAATAATTCATTATGGTTGTTAATATCATAATCAATTTTTGAAACAACTCCATAAAATTGCATTTCTTTGAACTCATTCGAAATTGCTTCTTGACGCCTCTTTTGTCCCCATGAAGAGTTGAATGCCATGACAACAACTATTAGGATGGCAATTGAAATTCCAATAATCAGATAATATTTTTGCTTTATTTTTTCTAACATTCTTCGGGGAAATGAGGGGGCGGAAAGATGTCGTAATTGAATTAAAAACCGAATAATTCTTGATAATCCTTTGCCTTTATAATGCATCTATTTCAAGACAATTGTCAATATCCAAGCTGTCCCAGAAAGTCAAATCAAAACAAGGAAAGATTGGATCTATCATAACGCCTTAAATTTTTACCTAGTACCAAATATGCTAATAAATACAATTTCTTGTAATGGCAAAATGAACAAATATTGCTATCAGGAGAATACAAAACTTTCCAATTAGTGTTTTCGTTTTTGTTGGTTTATTAAAATTTAAATTTATTGAGCGAACAATAAAAACTATAATTATAAATTCAATGAGGAATAAGTAAAAAGTCAGATAAAATAGTATCCGCATAAAAAAACAAGAGCTTATTGCCAAAAGAATACCAAATAAAATCCCTAATAATATCACTTGCTTCATACAATGTTCTCTTGTGTTTTATAAATAACCTGCTTAAGGTATGGAATTGTATTTAAGATTAATGGACTTGTCAATGTTGCAAAGACTAAAAAATAAAACCACGATTCTTTGAAAAACTGAGAAGTAAATGGAATTAAGAACACCAAAAGAAATATTTAAAGTGATTGAATCAATCCCAAATCCTTTCGGTAAGGACTTACTTCTAAATTTAGAAATATATTGATACCAGCTTTGGTTTTTCAAAGTATCTAATTGATGAATGAATTTTTGACTTGATTGCGCTTCGCTATTTAATTTTCCGGTGACTATTTTCGAATTTTCTAATGATTCTTGTCTGTGGTTTTGGTAAAATATAATAAACAGAAATACTCCAAACAGAACAATGGCCAAAATCCTAGTAAAACATTTATTAAAAAATTTCAATGTGTTTCAATTTTGCAAAAAGCTTTCCAGCTAGTTTAAGTTGATTCGTCTCGCACTTCAATTAAAAGCCATTTATTGTTCTGATATGAAAATACATATTCTATATGAATTCCCATGTCATTATGCCTGAGCAGCAGATGTACTTTATCCTGTTGAATAGTTGTAATGGTTGTATAATACCCGCTAGAGCTATATTTATTTCCATTAACTGGTAAATCAATGAATTTAAAATCAACCCGATTTAAATAATCAATACTATAGGTTTCATCCACAGGATCTAAAAGTAAAATTACCTTTAAGGGAAAGACGCAGTGATTAATTTGATATACTGAATCAGTACTAAATCTTTGGATAAAGCTGGTAAATTCCAAAATACTGTCAGAATGATTTCGATCATGTCGACCAAGGTAATTTACCGTTTTTCTTGATCTCCTTTTTATCTTGATTTCAGGACAGAACTCAATAAATGTCGAATAGGTAAATCCTTGGTAATTTATTGATTTTTCAAAATCAACAATTCCATCAAGTTGGTTGCCCTTGGTCATTTCAATTAAGGATTTTTCATTTCTATTAATGACGAGCTGCAATGAAGTGGTCTTATCCGTTGAAGTCAAGATAAGCGTATCTTTTGGTAGATTGAAAATATAAAACGGTGTTTGATCGAGGTAAAAAACCCCCTTTAAATTCTCGCGATCTATTTGATCTGCTGCTACAATTTGTGAAACAACAACGTGTTGTTGCATGCCTGAATCATTGTCTTCTTTAAAAAATATCCTATAACCTTTAATAGTTGTTCTCGAACTACATTCAGTGCAAAGGGTTTTCAATCGTTGAACTAAAGGGAAATGCTCATCCAAAATAAATTCTGGAATGGAGATTGTCTTTTTTTCTAAATAAATGGAGTCGCACTCAAAAAAAGGATCACTCATCAATACATTATGTTGAGCCCAAGTTTGAATTGCGCAAGCAAAACAGAGTGTGTTTAATGCGATTGCTATGTAAAATTTCTTACTCATCGAATGCTCAGGTCTATCGGATCAATGTTATAGTAATTTGGCGCTTCATTTTTGTCTAATTGATTATTTAAATCATTGATCAGTTCTGCTGATTTAAAGTAAGGTATCAATTTTTATTTGTCGTTCGTTGATTGTGTATTTAATTTTAGAGACGGATTCAAAAGCAACTTTCTTATTTGGTGCACCTGATTGATCAATTTCGTATTGCTTTTCTCTTTTTGTTGTGATGAATTGATACTTGCCATCAAAAGCAAAAACTTCTTTGCAATCATAGCCAACATCGCTACCACAGCCACTGGCTAAGGGCACGGTTTGTATTAAATCCCCCCTCCTATTGTATAATGCAAGGTTAGGAAAATAGGTTGCGGCGGCAGTGCAATATACCAAGCCGTAGTAATTTAGGGTGTCTGGCAAAAATCCAAGTGCAATAACTGGCCCCTTATAATGCGCTAAAAGCAGCTGATAATCATTGCAATCAATTTGCTTATAAATCTTCGACTGAGAAACATCTATACAACATGTATTGATTTTTAAAGAAGGTAATCTATTAAAATTAGCGAAAAAGTCTTTGAAAGTCTTGCTACAGACCTCGTTGCTCTTTTCGCAAGAAACCTTTTTAATATGAGCCGCATCTCCGCAACTGCTTAATATGAGGAGGCTTACTAAAAGTAGCTGTTTAAATTTTAGCACGTCTTGTCTATTTGACATGAAACAATTAATGAAATCAAGAAAATTGAAAAAGTAGTTTTTACGGTCTATGAATACATTTGAAATAATAAAGTTTAAGATTCCTGCCTTTATCATAGAGCACAAGTCTTTTATTATTCAATTTGAGAATGGCAAATAATTTGTCATTCATTAGAATTTGACTTTTGGATCCAAACTTCCATTTTTGCGGAGGTATATAACAAGTATATGAAACTTTTTTTAGTCGATTTTTGACATATCGATATTCAATTAACTTATGATTAAAACAAAATTGGAGTACTTGGAAATTCTTTTCCTCCTTGATGTTTTCTTTCACTCTTTCAAAATAATTCAAGTGCCAAAATTTACATGAGTTGTCAGTTAGGTCTTTCATTGCTTTAGACCTCTGATCACAACTAACTAGTAGAATTGCGATTAATAAGAACTTTATAATTATTTGCTTTCTCATCTTTTCCATTCTACTTTGTTTGTGCCATTTAATTCTTACTCATCGAATGCTCAGGTCTATCGGATCAATGTTATAGTAATCGGGGTATTCATTATTTATTGTTAATCTAGTTGAGGCTTTGCTTGATTTTTGGCACCACTATTTTATTCTCAACTATTCTCGTTCCTTTAGGTAATAGTGACTTTTTAAATTCATATTTAGTTCGCCTCGAATAAAAGATAAAACTATTTTGATCCAACTTTACGATTCTCAGTGTATCAAAACCCCAGAGTTGCAGTTGATTATCGTAGTACCAATTATTTTCGATTTCAACATCAGAATACAATGAATCAAATCTTGATTTTTTTAATCTGAATAAATCATATTTTTCATTTTTAAAAATATACAACCCAGTAAAAGGTTCAACACGATAATTGATTTTATGGTCATTTATTTTGATTAACTCCCAATATTCATTTTCGTTATTGATGAATAAATATTCTGGTTTTGTAATAGCTGACTTTTGATCACAACTAAGCAGCAAGAATGCAATGAAAATGATTTGCCCCATCACAACCTTTATGTTCTTGTCAATTTTCATGGAAATAAGTTTGACATTTCAATCATTTTCTTCTAAGATCCTAAATGGGATATTTATTTTTTACTTTGGATAGTTTTTCGAATGTAAGAGCTAATTCTAACTATAAGTACGAGTAAAGATATTGGAATTAATATGGTAAAAATGTAAAACGAGTCATTTGAGCTTGACGCATAATTATCGGTCTCATATAAAGTTTTAAACGATGTCCATATTTATATTTCAGGTATTTGCTTTCTTAACCAAACATAAAGATCAAAACGCTCAAAAGAAGCATTCCTAACATGATGAAAATTCCGATCATCAATACTTTGAAACATCCTCCGGCTAAATTTGAATAAGATTGCATGATAATTGAATTTGACGTTCAAAAGCCCACCTCGTTAACGCTACTCCCCCTCAATATCCTCCAAGTGTAGTTCGAGGGCCTTGACTGAAATTTGAATTTCCCAGATGAGTAGTGCAAGCGAAACGATGAGTAAAACGAGTGCCAAACCGAAGGACCACACGGCGAAAATATCTTGTTTAATGTAAACCAAAAACATGGAAACCACGCACAACAGCAAACTAGAAATACCGAAAATCTGCATGGATCGGGTCAGGTAAAGGCGTTTTCTGAGGTTAACAATTTGTGCCATGAGCACCTGATTAGGGTCTTTTTTATAAGCACCATGTAAATTCCGAATCACATTGGCATAAGCCAGAAACCGGTTGGTGTAGGCCAACATAATCAGTGAAATGGAGGAAAACAATAATGCAGGAGTTGTGAGCGATAGTTCCATGGAGGGTTTTAAAATCTAGTTTACTTTCTTACGCATCATCTCCAAAAACATCTGCTCGACTTTGTTGCGAGCCCAAGGAGTGCGGCGCAAGAAGACCAAGCTCGACTTGATGGAAGGGTCGTGTTTGAAGCAATTGATGTTGACCTTGAAGGCCATGTGTTCCCAGCCGTAGTTGTCTACTAGTTCTGATAAGATATCGGCTAGTTTGACGCCATGCAGCGGGTTATTGGGTTGGTTTTCCATCTATTGCTGCTGCAATTTGTGGTAAGAAGTGTAGGAAAGCATCAGGATTCCGATAATGACTAACGGAAAGAATGTTTCTCCGTTGATACCGTCGACAGCTCCGTGGCTAATGCCTGCAAAAAGAAATTCGATTGTAAAACAGCCGTAGGCCCATTCTTTGAGTCTTTTTGGTGCCTGTGGAATGATCAAGGTGAGTGCGCCCAAAACTTTAAAGATGGCTAAAGTAACACCAAAATAAGCCGGATAACCTAAGTGAGCAATTCCTTCTTTGGCCATTTCAGATTGAGAAGTAAGGGCTGGCATAAGACCTTCGAGTAAGAAGATGATTGAAGTACTGACCCAGTAGGTGATTTTTGTAGATTTCATGATCAAAAATTTTAATCAAATATATAAATAATAAAAACCCTTTACTCTTTGAGGTGTTGTATCTTTAGTGAAAGCTTGTCAAAATGGATTATTCAACTATCGTAACTAAGCAACGCACCTACTTTCAAAGCCAACAAACCAAACCCTTGGCTGCCCGAAAAGCACAGTTAAAGCTTTTCAAGCAAATGTTAGTGGCCAACGAAACGCGCATTTATGAGGCGGTGCATGCAGATTTTCATAAATCGGCGCACGAAGCATTCTTGACCGAATTTGCCATATTGATCAAAGACATCGATGAAGCGCTGGCTAAGTTGTCTGACTGGATGCAGGCCAAACGCGTGCCGACCAATTTAGTCAACCTTCCTGGGCGCTCTCGTATTCAACCCGAACCCTTGGGGGTGTGCTTGGTCATTGGTGCCTGGAATTATCCTGTACAATTGTCTTTTGCACCTGCCATCGCCGCTTTGGCGGCAGGTAATACGGTTGTCTTGAAGCCATCTGAATTGGCCGCAACAAGTGCACAATGTATGGCAGATATCGTGGCCGAATATTTCGACCCGAAAATTTTTACGGTTGTTTTGGGTGGAGTGCCTGAAACGACGGCTTTGCTTTCAGAGCGCTTTGACAAAATCTTTTTTACGGGCAGCCCTGCGGTTGGTAAAATTGTATACCAAGCGGCCGCTCAACACCTTACTCCTGTTACTCTTGAGCTTGGCGGTAAAAGCCCCGCAGTAATTACGCCTTCTGCTGCTTTGCCTACCGCAATCAAGCGCCTGGTTTGGGCCAAGTTTTTAAATGCTGGCCAAACTTGCATTGCACCAGACTACCTCTTTGTGCACAGCTCTATCTACCAACAATGCCTCGATTTACTTGGGCAAGAAATTAAAAAAAATCAATACGCGCTTGAAAACCACAACTATGTGCAAATCATCAATGAGCGCAATCTTGAGCGCCTTACCAAGCTCATTGATCCGAACAAAATAGTTTATGGCGGTCAGATAGATCAAAG
>JACCDS012126279.1_pt1 | contig 23756 bp, 16 predicted proteins | sample 7446441 | NCBI WGS metagenome assembly JACCDS01 (sample SAMN15323445, study PRJNA562643) | freshwater metagenome | isolation source: river surface water | place: USA:Blue River Watershed | collected 2017-08-17 | reverse complement strand
TGGTATTTATAGGGGTACTACACCTTATAAAGAAGTGATGGTTATCGTTGACGATAATACCATTACACTTGTAGACTCAGAAAAAGGAGAAAAGCAATTTGAATGTAACCAAACCGACAAATCCATTCAATACCAAACCTATCAAAACGATGTTGTGCGTCAGTTAACCGTGGATCCCAATAACAATTTGATGCTCAATAATGATGTTACCTTACAACGCATAAAATAAAAATATTTTCTTTTTTTACACTTTCTTTGCCCCAATGCACTTGTGTGTGTTGGGGTTTTATTTTGCATTGTGCACCAACGGCTACACGGTAGCCTCTTTCTTTTTTATGAGCCAAGGGCCGGTACTACCTATGCAGCTGTAGTGGCGTTGGCACCATTCAACAATAGTAACCCCGTTGAACAATGTAAAACAGGCACCCTTTGGTAGTTACCCATGCAATAAGCCATTTTTAATACAACATTCTTTGTTGCTTCCGTATTTTAATGTTGCCATTGTGTAACTATCTTCCTATTTTTAGAGAACACACATTCAAAGCTTTATGAACCATAGCAACTTTTCGGTAACCGGTAATTTGGTTGATGTTTGGACCAAAACCATTTATCCTGCTACCATTCAGGTACAAAACGGACTTATTCATTCCATACAACCACTACCCGACGGAGCCGCAGTTGAAGGCTACATTTTACCGGGCTTTACCGATAGCCACGTGCATGTAGAAAGTAGTATGTTGGTACCAAGCGAGTTTGCACGATTAGCCGTAGTACATGGTACGGTTGCCACAATCAGCGACCCACACGAAATAGCCAATGTTTGTGGTATAGAAGGGGTACATTACATGATTGAAAATGGCAAACAGGTTCCTTTCAAATTTTATTTTGGCGCCCCAAGTTGTGTTCCTGCAACGATATTTGAAACCGCCGGCGCAAGTATCAACAGTGCAGCAGTACATACCCTATTAGAACTCCCCGAAATAAAGTATTTGAGCGAAATGATGAATTATCCCGGCGTACTATATCAGGATACCGAGGTAATGAAGAAAATTGCTAGTGCGCAAGCGCTTGGAAAACCAATAGATGGACATGCACCGGGGTTAAGAGGGGAGCAAGCCAAAACATACATAGCAGCAGGTATTAGTACCGACCACGAATGCTTTACCTTGGAAGAAGCGGCTGAAAAATTGTCGTATGGCATGAAAATATTGATAAGGGAAGGGAGTGCCGCCAAAAACTTTGAAGCCCTTATACCCCTACTGCCGCAGCATGCTGCCAATATGATGTTTTGCAGCGATGACAAACACCCCGACAGTTTGGTAGAAAACCACTTAAATGCTTTGTGTGCCCGTGCTATTGCCAAAGGCTGTCATTTGTTCGATGTGTTACAAGCCGCCTGTGTTAATCCGGTTATACACTACCAATTGGAAGTGGGACTGCTACGGGTTGGCGATGCTGCCGACTTTATTATTGCTAACGACCTTACCAATTTTACCATCAAAGCAACTTATATTGACGGACAATTGGTGGCCGAAAATGGCGAATCGCGCATACCGTCTGTACCAATTGCTACCATCAACCAATTTAGCTGTGCCAAAGTAAGTGAAGCAGATTTGGCCATAGATATTGCCCATTATCCTACACAAAACCAACATATTGCGGTAATTGAAGCATTGGAAGGTCAGTTAATTACCAACAAACTGTGGCTGCCCGCCACTATGCACAATGGGCAGCTCATCAGCAATACCGAAACCGATGTATTAAAAATAGTGGTGGTGAATAGGTACCACAATGCCCCTGTAGCCAAGGCTTTCATCAAAAACTTTGGCTTTACCAATGGAGCTATCGCGAGTACCGTAGCACATGATAGCCACAATATAGTAGCAGTAGGCGTTACCGATGCACAATTGGCGGAGGCCATTAACTTGGTCATTGCACAAGAAGGGGGTATCAGTGCCGTATCCAATACAAGCAGTGCCGTATTGGGATTGCCTGTTGCAGGATTGATGAGCAATGAAGAAGGATACCATGTAGCAAACACTTATACGGCTATAGATGCTATGGTAAAAAAGGAGTTGGGTAGCACATTGGCGTCGCCTTTTATGACTTTGAGTTTTATGGCTTTACTGGTAATACCGCACTTAAAACTGAGCGATAAGGGTTTGTTTGATGGCGATAGTTTTGCTTTATTGAAAAAAGATATCCTTGATAAGCGTATCTGATCCCCAAAGATACACCGATGAAAGGCTGCGGGATGTGCAGGGTTTAGTGCTTGCCATCCTGCTAAGGTGGCAAGTACCGGAGCGATAGCGGAGCCCGAAACAGCCCGAACTATTGCCGACCATAGCTATTGTTGGTTGATAGCCCCAAAAGCTATTCATGGATGGGCTTTTATTACAAATAATGTTGTTGCATGTGCTGTACTATATTGGTCAATAGTTGCTGCAATTGCTGTACAAGTGTGGGAATGTTTTGTACATTTTCGTTGCGCTTGGCCATGAGTTCTATTTGCATAACCAAGGGTATAGCCGTTTTCATTTGAAAGGAGGTAACGCTTGGCTTCAGCTTATGGGCTATTTTATATACATTGTTCCAATCGGCGGCTTGCACGGCGGTATCTAAATCGCGAAGGTCTTCGGTTACTTGTTCTACAAATACCCCAATCATTTCCTTAATAAACTCGGCATCGGCATCTAAAGCTTCGATTTCCTGAAGGCTGTAAATAGGTTGGCTAACCGGTAAGGCGGCGGCCTCCTCGTGATTAGCGGCTGTTGGTATGTTACTTTTTGTAGTGGTTTCGGGCAATAGCGTGCTGTTATCGAACACAGCATTGATGCATTCCAACAGTTTTTGTTGTGTATAAGGTTTGGTGATATAGGTGTTCATACCTGCCTCTACAAACCGTTTGGTATCGCTTTTAAAGGCACTAGCGGTTAATGCCACAATAGGCACATTGCTCAGTTTGGCATCGCCCAACTGTCTTATTTTTTGTGTTGCTGCAATACCGTCCATTTCGGGCATGTGTACATCCATCAAAATAAGGTCGTACACTTTGGCGCTAGCCATTTGCAAGGCTTCTAAACCGTTGTTGGCAATTTCTACGGTATGTTGCCAACTTTCTAAAATGCTTTTGGCAATCATTTGGTTCAGCTTAACGTCTTCGGCAATGAGTATGCATTTGCCCGTATGCTTGTTGTTGAGCAACACTTGTGCTGCGGAAGCTGCCGATGATGGCTGACCAAGTGCTTGATCGTCAACATTTTTATAGGTTAAGTAAAAAGTAAATGTAGAACCAACATTGAGTGCGCTTGTAAGTTGTATAGAGCCGCCTTGTTGTTCTATTAATTGTTTGCAGATGGCAAGCCCTAGACCTGTACCACCAAATTTTCGGGTGGTATCGGCGGTTGCTTGTACAAAGGCATCAAATATTTTGCTTTGGCTTTCGGGGCTAATACCAATACCCGTATCGGTAACTTTGAATTGGTACGTGGTGGAAAAAGGTGCTGCGGTATTGGGTGGTTCAACAGCCTCAAGGTATACAATTACGGAGCCTTGATGGGTAAATTTAAGGGCATTGTTAATCAGGTTGTTGAGCACCTGAATAAGACGGTGCGGATCGCCGGCCACCACTTTTCCGCTATCTACCTTATTGATAAATTGTAAAACAATTCCTTTTTCTTCGGCTTTGAAAGAAAAGGCTTTGATTACATTATTGACTTTGTGTACTAAATTGAATGGAATTTCTTCAAAATCGAACTTACCGGCCTCAATTTTAGCAATATCCAACACATCGTTAATGATGTGCAAAAGGGTATTGGTAGATTCGATAATCAGGTGCGTATATTCCTTTTGTTGTTTGGTTTGGGTGGTTTTATTGAGCAACTCGGCTATGCCTAAAATGCCCGTCATTGGTGTGCGAATTTCGTGGCTCATATTGGCCAAGAACACTTGTTTGGATTTGCCGGCATCTTCGGCTGCTTTTTTGGCAATATTGAGTTCTTTTTCGGCTTTGATTCGGTCGGTGATGTCTTGTGAAAAGCCAATAATGTAAGGTTCTTCACCTGCTTCTTCTACTTTAAAGTTTTGGTACAATAAAAATAGTTCTTCTTTGTTTTTATTGTAGATAGAAAAAACGCCTTTGTGTTTGCCATTGTTGATTACCAAATCGAGGTAATCGGAGTGAAAAAAGGATTTACTTTCTTCGGGCATCAAATCCATAATATTTAAGCCCAACAAATCTTCTTGTGCATAATTGAGTCGTTCACAAATAGCAGGATTTACGGCCAATACTTTACCCGATAAATCGTGTGTACAAATGAGTGCCTGACTAAAGTTGAATAAATCGCGGTAGCGCTTTTCGCTTTGTTGAATTTTTTCTTCGCTTTTTTTGCGTTCGGTAATATTTACACCGTAGCCAATCATGATGGTTAAGTTGCCTGCTTCGTCGTACACCGGATACATTTTGCGAAGGAGGTGTTGTACACTACCGTCGGGAGCAGTCATGGTTTCTTCCCATTCTTTTTGTTGTCGGCTTTCAGCTACATCGTTAAAAAGCTTGCGACGATCGGCTGCTATAGACAGTGGGCGGTTGCGGTACAGGCAAAAATCTTCATCGCGCTTACCAATAATCCAAGTTCGTAATTCCGGATTTTTGATGGCAATAGGGTTTACAAACAAGTATTCGTGTTTGTGATTAAATACTGCAATATCGGCGGGCAATTCATTGAGCACATCTTCGTAAAACTTACGTTGTTTTTCCAGTTTTTGGATAGCCGTAATTTTATCGGTAATGTCTTCTTGCATGGCAAAAAACTGGGTTACATTACCGTTTTGATCCAAAATTGGCTGACCGGTTATGCGTGTCCAATAGGGGTGGCCATTTTTGCTGTAATTTATTATTTCGCAAGAAAAGTGTAATCCATTGCGAATTTGGTTGCGGAGGTATGCTACCGTCTCGGTATTGGTTTGCGGGCCTTGTAAAAAGCTGCCGGGCGATTTGCCTTTTACCTGCGCCAATGTGTAGCCCGAAATACGTTCAAATGCTTTGTTTACCCATTCTATTTGCCCTAAACGATCGGTAATGATGATGCCATTGATGGTTTCTTCGGCAATGAGCGATAACTTTTTCAGTTCGCTGCTTTGTTCGTTTACCTTGTTTAGCAGTTGACGTATTTCAATATTGGTAGATTCGTATTCTTTTAATATGTGTAGTAAATCGATTAACGTATCGTGATGGGCAAAATCATTGACGGTTAATTGGTGGTCTACTACTTCATCCATGGAATTAAACCAAGGCGATCCTATAAATAAAAAACAATTGGTTTCGGCCAAATATTCAAACTGTCCTTTGAGTTTGATATTGAGTTTATTGGTTGCTAAAATGACTACTTGATTGCAAATTTGTTGCAAACTAGCGGCACTGTTGTTTTTGATAAATGGTCTACTAACTGTAAATGCACCAAAAAAAGCATTTCCTTCTTGCAGAGCAATTAATTTTTGGATAGATGCACCACAGTGTTGCACTTGCATTTGTTCGTTTACAAGTACAAAAAAGGGGAACAATCTATTCAGTTGTTGATATTGGAGTGAAATACTACTCATGCAATGTTAAAATATATTCAAGCATTCGTTTTGTAAAAAATTACCATTCAATATGAAATATTTCGTGGTTGCTACCATCATTTCTAGATTGCAGCAACTGTATAGCTACGGGTGTTTGGTAAAGTTTGCCCAAACCCTGAATTAAACCGCGCACAAACTCTTGCAAGCCCTCCCGTTTTGAAAAATAATGTAAGTTAAGTGAGTTATCTGAAATATCGGACACTCTAAATTCGGGGGGCGTAAGTTTTGGATAGATGAGCATAATTCGATCGTGAAAAGAGGGTAGGTTCACCAAAAAAGTTTTTAAATTGGCTCCACCTGCTTTCATTAAACTGCCATAGCGTTCCATTCCGGTTTTCAATATCCAATATTCCCCAAAAGCAATCAATATAGCATCTACCGAAGTTTGCAACACATCGGCTGCGGCTATAGCAAGCTTATAGGTTATATCATCATTGTACGATTCGTTTCCTACAAAAATATCAATATCTACGCCGCTTTTTTGCTTTACGGCATGCCATTTTTCCAAGCCGTAATTTTCAGTTACCAACGACTCAATTGCTTTGTTTACAACACCATACATAAGTAAAATGATTAATTAAATTTGACAAACTGCAAGTTAGAATACACCGAAAACAAAATAAGGGTTAAAATAATTGATTTTCAGATATTTTCTTCCAAATAAACAAAAAAATAGGCAAAACGACTTTTTTATCTGCAAACGGATTTTTAAGCCCTTTGGGGGATAATTTTTCAGCTTGCTTTTGGGGTTAGCAAGTAGGCAATCTGCAGTTGTAGTACAAACGGTGTTGGCCAAGCCCAATAGCTTCGATTTATTTACGCATTTTGGGCAGATACCTACCGCTACTCTTTCACCAAAATTAATTTTAAACAAGCGCTTGTACAAACATGCGTACTTTAGCATGCACATTTACCGTAAAATTTGTTAGTGTTGTTGCATGGGTAATATTAAAAAATTAGCTACACAAACCATGTGGTATGGATTGAGTTCTATAGCCGCTAGGTTCATCAATTATTTGCTTACGCCATATTTAACCTATGCCGCGCAAATAACAACTGCCGATTTTGGAAAAATGGGTATCATTTACAGCACTATTCCTGTACTGAATGTATTGTTTACTTATGGATTTGAAACCGCATATTTTCGTTTTTCAAACAAAGAAACATATCAAAACAGCATTTATAGCACCACTTTTTGGTCGTTAACCCTTTCTACACTTTTTTTTACCTATTTACTTTGGCAGCAGCAAGCATTTTTGGGTAATGTAACTGGATTAAGTGCCTTTCCACAAATTATACAATACAGCCTATTGATTATTGCTTCCGATACTCTGAGTATTGTTCCGTTTGCCAAATTGCGACAACAGGGTAGGCCGATAAAATTTGCATTACTCAAAATTTCGGGTATTTTGATAAATGTGTTTTTCACTTGGTTTTTTATTGGCTATTGCCCACAACATGCGCAGTCGGGATGGATTTTATTGGTGTTCAATCCGGCCACCAACCCAATTGTGTATGTGCTTTTGGCCAATTTAATTCAATCGGTAGTTACCCTTTGTCTGCTATCGAGCGAAGTGGCTTTGGTGAAAATACAGTTTGACGTGCAATTGTGGAAGCAAATGCTGTTATATTCATTACCATTGGTAATTGTGGGCTTAGGGGGAATTGTGAACGAAACCTTTGACCGATTAATGTTGGTAAAATGGCTGCCCGGTACGGAAATTTTCAAACAGCAGCAGGTAGGTATTTACAATGCTTGTTATAAACTCAGCATTTTGATTACGTTGTTTATACAAGCTTTTAAAATGGGTGCTGAACCTTTCTTTTTTAAACAAGCAACCGATACCAATGCGCCAAAAACGTATGCCACTGTAATGAAGTTTTTTGTGATTACTATTACGTTTATGTTTTTAGTAGTGAGTTTGTATTTGCCCATTTGGCAATATTTTATTGGTCCACAATACCGTGTAGGCCTATCGGTAGTACCCATTCTTTTATTGGCCAATATGTTTTTAGGTATTTATTATAACCTGAGTGTTTGGTACAAACTAGGCAACAAAACCATTATGGGCACGTACATTACCCTCATTGGTACTGCCGTTACATTGGTGGTTAATTATTTTCTAATACCCCATTTTGGCTATGTAGCATGTGCTTGGGCTACCTTTTTGTGTTATGGAACCATGATGGTATTCAGTTTTGTTTGGGGGCAGCGGGCTTATCGCATACCATATGCTTGGAAAAAGCTAGTAGCCTATATGGTTATTGTTGTTTTGCTATTTTTTGTACAGCAATTGCTCGATTTTATTTGGAACAATTTATGGTTTCACCTGGTTTCTGCCTCCTTCCTGCTTTTGGCTTACGGTAAATTTATTTTGTTAGTAGAAAAAAAGGCGTTTCAAAAATTACCATTGGTGGGTAAATATGTGTAGTTAATGCAATTGGTTGGTTGTTAAATAATCATTTTGCTTAACTTCCCTGTAAATGCTTTTTTGTTTTTCAGTAACGCCACCTACACAATGTAGCATTCAATGCATTTAAATTTGTTTTCACTTATCTTGCTTTTAGCAAGTGGAATTACTTTTTACGTTGCGTTCCTAGTATTCAAACGCTTGGGCGGTGTTGTGCAATGGTGGGGTTTTTTAATGGTTGCTATTGCACTTTGGGCCTTTAGTTATGGTATAGAACTTAGCTGCCAAACACTGCAACATATGTTGTGGTGCATTAATATAGAGTATATTTCTATATCGTTTTTGCCGGCACTGTGGATGGTGTTTGTTTTAAAATTTGTTGGATTAAGCCATTTGCTTAGGCTGCGCAATTTGGCCCTCATATTTGCCATTCCTACTTGTACCTTACTACTTGTTTGGACCAATCATTATCACAATTGGTATTATCAAACAACGACGGTCGATAATGCCCACCAATTTCCGTTATTAAATATTCAGCCCGCATTTTGGTACTATGTACATGCTGTATTTTTTTATTGTGTACTTGGTACCGGCATATTGTTGTTAATTGTTCGGTTTAGAAAAGCCAATCCTATTTACCAAAAGCAAACCTACATTATTGTAGCAAGCGCTATTATTCCGTGGATCATTAATGGAATGTACTTGAAAAACGTTCGCCCTTTGGCTCATATTGACCTTACGCCCTACGCATTTGTGTTTTCATCGTTGCTTATTGGCGTGGGTTTGCTTCGTTTCAACTTATTTAATATCATTCCCATAGCCCGCGATTTGGTGTTTGAATCCATAGAAGACGCCGTATTGGTGGTGAATAATACTTTTAGGGTGGTAGATTACAACCCTGCTATGCAAGCACATTTTGCACACTTAGCTATTCCTTTGCTAGGAGCTAGTGTTGAGGACCTATTTGGCAAAGAACAACCAATTATACAGTTTTTAAACGATGATGTAGAAGAAAAAAACACCTATCCAACACTACAACTCAACCAACAATACTTCAATTTATCGGTAACCAAGTTGTTCGATAAAAAAACCGTATTCAGTGGCTTCATTTTACTGTTTAGAAATGTAAGTGCCCAAATGCTTATCCAACAGCAACTTAGCGCACAAGCTAAAGAATTGGCTGCTACCAACCAATTGAAAGACAAATTGTTTTCCATCATTGCCCACGATTTGCGTACACCATTAATCAACTTTACTGAAATATTGAATATGCTTTCTGATGGCCTGTTAGAAAAGGCTGATTTTACCAATATATTACCCGTTTTGCAGCGCGACATGGCCCATACTACTCATTTTATGGAAAATTTGTTGCATTGGTCTAAAAGCCAACTACAAGGCGAAATAGTGCGTGCCGAAAACTTTGCGCTTAACGATATTGTACTTTATGTTCTTCAACTAATTGCCCGCAATGCCGAGGAAAAACAAATTGGCATTCAAAACGATATATCCCAACACCTTTGTGTGTATGCCGATAAAAACATGGTACAGTTGGTATTGCGCAATTTGTTAACCAATGCAGTAAAATTTTGTAATGCCGGTAATGTGGTAACCCTTTCGGCAAAAGCTGAAGAAACAATGGTACATATTTGTGTAAAAGACAACGGAATAGGTATTGCGCCAGAAAATATGCAAAAACTGTTTAGTATAGAAACACTTACTACCAAAGGAAGTAACAACGAAATTGGAACCGGATTGGGATTGCTTTTGTGTAAAGAATATATTGACAAAAATAATGGCTCAATAAGTGTACAAAGTGAATTGGGAAAAGGCACCACTTTTTGTTTCACACTTCCCATTAAGCGTTAAAATAGGTTATTCGGTAGTATTTTATTGATATTGGTAGATTCATTGTTACCTGTGTCTTATTTTTTAAAGACCTTGCATCCATGCCTTATCTACTAGCCAACATTTTGTTTACTTGTCATACCAATTTATGAAAAAAACAAATGGTCACCTTTCACCTATTGCATTGCTTACTACAGAGGCAGATGTAAAAATGCTGTGCCAAATACTCCACCTACTACAACCAACTACCCTTCAACTAAGTGTTGTGGTTATTGGCGAACAAGCCATCATTTCTCTTGTACAGCAATATCTTTTGCAGCAAACTTATTTCAATCATTTTCATATTGGCAACCCCAATAGTTATACCCTTTTTCCCCAAACGGTTTACACCATTGCACCTAGTTTACAAGTTCATAGCTTATCCAATGGTCAAATGCAAGTGTATGCTATTACAAATACGCAACTACCTACCTGCCTTTGTCACTTAAATCCACTTTTACAAGCCAATAGCTCGTTAACGCTCGTTTTCAGTGGTATAATTAGCAACAAACACCAATTCAACCCTGCCAAAGTCCCAATAACGCCATCCACATCGGCGGTATGGATACAATCCAACAGCACAGTAAACCACTATTGTCCGTTTGCACAAATGCCCTCCTTTCCAAGTGCCGAAACGCTGATTGAATGGTTGCAACAACAAGACCTGAATATGGGTGCCGCAGTAAATAGACGCTTGGATTTGCCTGAAGAAAAATTAAAAATACTGGTAGAAAACAGTTACGAAGGCATCTCGTTAAGAAGCCACGATTGGCAATTGATTTACAGAAGCCCTTCGGCCGAAAAAATAACTGGGTGGAACTTTGAAGAAGTATTACATGCAGCACCCAACCAACACATACATCCAGACGATGTAGCCAACTATCAATCCATCATTCAACAGGCCATAGAACAACCGGCAACACCATTCATTGCTATTTATCGTGTACGCCATAAAAAGGGGCATTACATGTGGCTAGAAACAATTATTACCAATATGCTGCACGACACCAATATTGCAGCATATGTATTTAATTACCGCGATATTTCTAACAGAAAACAAGTAGAAATTGCACTGCAATACAGTCAACAACAGTACAAATCGTTGTTTGACCACAATCCGGCAGCCGTATTTTCGGTTAATTTAGATGGCTATTTTACAGCTGCCAATGCCGTACTTGCTATAAAGGCAGAAACAGATATAGACAACATTTTGCAACAGCATTTTGCCGTATTCATACATCCGAACGACTTACAAAATGCCTACCAATATTTTGAGGCTGCCAAACAAGGCCTACAAACAGATACCGAGTTGCGAGTTGTAACAGCCAAAAAAAACATCGTTCATACACATTTGGTGGTACTACCTATTACCGTCAACAACCAAATTGTTGGTGTATATGGTATAGCCAACGATATTACCGATAAAAAAATTGCCGAAACCGATTTGCGGATAAGCAACGAACGCTTTAACTATGTTACCAAAGCTACCTTTGATGCCATTTGGGATTGGAATACACAAAACCACGAACTGTATTGGGGCGAGGGTTTTAATACCCTTTTTGGTTACAAAGGTGTCAACGGCATTGTTAAAGCAGATGCTTGGAAATCAAAATTGCATCCTGAAGATCAACAATTGGTTCTCAACAGTTTAAAACAAACATTATCAACACCTACTGCGCAAATTTGGGATAGCGAATATCGGTTTTTGAAAGCCGATGGTGCCTATGCTGTTGTACACGATAGAGGCATTATTATTCGCAATACAGAAGGACGAGCAATTCGCATGATTGGTGCTATGCAAGACGTAACACAAAAAAAACAAGAAGAAGAACGTTTAAAACTGCTTGAATCGGTTATTATCAATACCAATGATGGCATTTTGATTACGGAGGCAGAACCTTTTGAAGAGCCTCACCCTAAAATTGTGTACGTAAACAATGCTTTTTGTGCTATGACGGGCTATAACCGAGAAGAAATTATTGGTCGCACTCCAAGAATGTTCCAAGGCCCTAAAAGCGATCGCAAGCAACTAGACAAATTGTCTAAAGCATTAAAAAATTGGCAGCCCTGCGAAATAGAATTGGTTAATTATAAAAAAAGCGGCGAAGAATATTGGATACACTTTTCTGTAGTGCCGGTAGCAAACGAAAAAGGATGGTACACACATTGGATAGCTATTGAACGCGATATAACTGCCCGAAAAAGAGCCGAGGAAGAACGAAAACAACTTATTCAAGAACTCACAAACAACAATAAAGAATTAAAACAATTCTCTTACATCACATCGCACAATATGCGTTCGCCGGTAACCAATTTACTTGCCGTTTTTAGCTTATTAGATACGTCTACTATACAAAATGAAGAAACGCTCATGCTCATTGAGGCAATGAAAACATCTACCCTTCATTTAAACGAAACCCTAAACGATTTAATTAGTATTTTAATTATTAAAGAAAATACCAATCAACAATTACAACACATTTCATTTAACCATGCTTTGCAAAAAGTAATCAGCTCCATCAATTCCTTTATTTATACTTCTAAAGCCAATATTCATGCCAATTTTTCCCGTGCAGCAACCGTATATTTTAACCAAGGTTATTTAGAAAGCATTTTTTTAAATCTAATTACCAACGCCATAAAATACGCTCACCCTCAACGCATTCCGGAAATTAACATACATACCAATACAGATGCGCAATATGAGTATTTGTATATTAAAGATAACGGCATAGGTATGAACTTAGAAAAAATTGGCAGCAAAATTTTTGGGCTTTACCAACGGTTTCACAACCATCCGGATAGCAAGGGTATTGGGCTGTACTTGGTACATTCTCAAATTACGGCACTTGGCGGCAGTATAGATGTGCAAAGTGTAGAAAATGAAGGAACTACATTTATTATTAAATTCAAGAAAAATTAACCAGCTTATGATACCCCTCGTTTTGTGTATAGACGACGATAAAGTTACTTTAATGCTTTGTAAAATTGTGCTCAAGCGCAACTTATTTTGTTCTGATGTGATTACAGCCGAAAATGGAGAAATTGCTTTACAATACTTTGAAAATCAACTTACCTTACCCGAGGCGGAACGAAACATTCCTGCATTGGTACTGCTAGACCTCAATATGCCTGTTGTAGATGGCTGGGGCTTTTTGGACCAATTTGCACAAAAATACTTACCTGTTTTTCCCAATGTAAAAGTGGTCATATTGTCGTCAAGTATCAACCCTGCCGATACCTCCAAAGCACAAGAATACCATACCGTACTCACTTTTTTATCTAAACCGCTAGAAGCACATAATTTAACCTCTTTACAAGAAAATCCTGCTCTATCTGCGTTTTTTTAAATCCTTTTTTCATATACGTAAATGGCACTCGTTAACGCTGTTGGTTACCCACATCAATAAAGGAACTTATACCGTATTATTAATACGCATTATTTAATTCTTTATTTCATTTACAAACCACCCAATCCATAGTAATTAGGTTTATTTACTAACAACGTGGTCTTTGATAGCACTGATAGAAAAAGTTATGCTATATACTAAAAGCACGCGTTGTGGCAATAAAAAATAAAATTGCTCGTTGATAAAAGGTTTATGTAATTTCATTTATCAATTAAGTGAAGTAACTTACCATTCTAGCGCAGGCAACATTAGTACTATTTACATGAAAAAGAAAGTTGTAATAATTGACGATGACGAATTGATAGCCTCGGTTTTAAAAAAACTGATTAGCTTGTACCCTACCTTAGAATTTGTCGGTCATTGCAAATCGTTTAGCGAAGCACAACAATTTTTTGAAACAGAAATAGTAGATATTATTTTACTTGATGTAGAATTGGCCGATGGCAAAGGCTTTGACTTAATGCCCTTTATCTCAGGAGAGCCTTCAATCATTATTATTACAAGCAACGAAGATTATGCGTTTACCGCGTTTGAAATTGGCGCTATTGATTTTTTGAAAAAACCTATTTTGCCTGCTCGTTTTAAAAAAACGATTGATAAAATAATGGAACGTTCTGAGGCGGTAACTAACAGCGAATCTATAGCTATACCAGATAGAAACAAATCGTTTTTATTTGTGAAAAGCGGTGTGAAAATTATTAAGATAGATATTAGCCAACTACTTTATGCCGAGGCACTTAGAGATTATATTAAATTGGTATTGGTAAATAAAGAAGCACATCTAATCAATTTATCGCTTGCCGAACTATCAAAAAAACTATCGAATCACGGCTTTATACAAATTCACCGTTCTTACATTATAAGTATTAGCCAAATAAAGCAAGTACACGACGATACCGCTTATTTACCTGGTGCCGAAATTCCTATTGGCAAAACCTACAAATCGGCTATTAATGAGCTGCTGAAATAACTTGGTAGCCGTTCATTAGTTGGAACACACATTTCCAACAATTAGTAAAAATGACGTCTATTCTTTTTGTTCCAAAAATACACTAGTATCAAACCAACCAAGGCGCCACCTAAATGTGCTACGTGGGCTACATTATCGCCGGCTGAATTATTAGTGGCAAGCACAAGTTCTACAGCGGCATAGCCCAAAACAAACCACTTGGCTTTTACTGGAAAAAAGAAATAAATATACAGTTTGGTGTTGGGAAATAAGAAGCCAAATGCGGCCAAACAACCAAATACGGCGCCCGAAGCACCAATAGTGGCTTCATCTAAACGTGCATTTAACACTTGCCTAGCAATATCGTAGGTAATAGGTACATTTTGTGGTATGGGTAAATATTTTTGAATAAAGTAGGCGGTTGTAGGATTGCCATCGGCAGTAAGGGGATTGAGCGCATAAAAGTCTTTTACAATGGCGGCATTTTCTATATACAATACACCCATATGACACAATGCTGCACCAATGCCACAAGACACATAGAATAATAAAAATCGTTGTCCACCCCATAAATTTTCCAGAATAGACCCAAACATCCAAAGCGCAAACATATTGCTTAGCAAATGGCTAAAATTACCATGCAAAAACAAATGCGTTACAAACTGCCAGGGTTTAAACATACTACTTTGCCAAGTATGCAGCGCCAACCACTGATCTATATCTAACCAATGTTGCTGTTCGTTTACATTTTGTGCCAAGAAAAACAATCCGTTGATAATAATTAAATTTTTAATAATTACCGGTAATATTTCAAATCGGTTGGGCCTAAATTCTGTCATGATAATTGTATAAAAGTTAAATAAACCAATCAACGTTGTACTTAGTACTATCGCAATTTCAGCTGTACCACATTTTCGATGTGGTGTGTATGCGGAAACATGTCTACCGGCTGTATTTGGGTTACGACATATTTGGCATCGAGCAACGCTAAATCGCGGGCTTGTGTAGCCGGATTACAGCTTACATACACAATAATAGGCGCTTCCATTTCGAGCAATTTGGATACAAGTTTTTCGTGCATACCGGCACGAGGAGGGTCGGTAATAATGACATCGGGTTTTCCGTGGGTGTCAAAAAATGCATCATCGCAAATCGTAGCTACATCGCCGGCGGTAAAAAAGCTATGTTCTATTCCGTTAAGTGCGGCATTTTCTTTGGCATCGGCAATAGCGTCTTCTATTACTTCTACACCCACAACTTTAGCGGCTTTACTGCTACAAAAGATGCCTATACTGCCTGTGCCACAATAAAGGTCGTACAGGGTTTGAGTACCGGACAATTCGGCAAAGTTTCGAGTAATGCGGTACAGTTGTTCTGCTTGTTGGGTATTGGTTTGAAAGAAAGATTTGGGACTTATTTTAAACACAAAGTTTTCTAAGCGTTCCTCTATGTAGCCCTTACCATGGTACGCTATGGGCTCTAAATCGTAAATGCTATCGTTAAATTTGGTATTGATGGTGTACAATAGGGTAGTTATTTCCGGAAATTGCTGCAACAAACTGTTGAGTAACAGTGGTTGCAGTTTTTTATCTACCGAACCCAATACTACATTCACCATTATTTGTCCGGTTGTGGCTATTCTAATAACCACATTTCTTAACCAACCGGTATGTTGCTTGATATCGTAAAAGCTCGCATTGTGTTCCTTAGCAAATTGTACAATAGCTGTTCGGATGGCATTGGTTGGCTCGGCTTGTAAGTGACAGGTATCTATTTTTACCACTTTATCGAACATGCCTTTGGCATGAAATCCGGCAGCACCGCCCTCGGACATGGCCAACTCGTTAGCAGTAGCATCGGGAAATTGCTTTTTTAGTGCCCACAATTCTTCTTTAGGCACAAAACGACGGGTAGCAAATGTGTATTCAATTTTATTGCGGTAGCCTTCTGTTTGGTTAGCCCCAAGTATGGGTTGTATGGTTGGCAAGGCTACTTTACCTATACGACTGAGGTTATCCACTACTTGCTGAAATTTGTTTTGCAATTGTTTTTCGTAAGGCAACATTTGCCACTGACAACCTCCACAAATACCAAAATGGGAACAAAAAGGTTCTACCCGATCAAGACTTTTTTGTTTAAATGCCAAGGGGTAGGCTTCGGCCCAATCTTTTTTGCTTTTGATAATTTGAATATCTACCACATCGCCGGGTACGGTACCTTCAATAAAAATGACTTTTCCATCAACGCGGGCAAGGCTTTTGCCTTCGGCGGCACAGCTTTCTACCAAAATGTTTTCTAAAACAGGTTGTCTTTTTTGTTTTCTCACGGTACAAAAATAAGTGCTGAGGCTGCACAATTGCGTAATTAGTTGTGGAAATGTAGGATTCGTGCAGCAAGCTGTTTTTGCTGAACAGTGCTATACAAGCTCAAAGGCAGCGGGATGGGCAGCAGTAACCCACAGACAACAACAACCGAAGGGCGATTGTTGGCGAGGATTACTGCCGACAGCCCGAACGAATGTTGAAAAATGCTATAGGTGTTGCTTGCCCCAAAAAATAGTAGTAGCAGTAACTACTCGTTCCATTCGCCGGCACCTTGTCGTACTACTTCGTAATGATCCTTGGTACAGTCAATAATGGTGCTTGGCACAAAACCACCTATACCGCCGTCGATAACAATGTCGACTAAGTTTTCAAAATTTTGATACATGAGTTCCGGATCGGTATATTCTTCAACCATTTGGCCGGGTAAGGAGGCCGACAGTAGCGGATGTTGTAATTGCTGTACAATGGCTCGGGCAATATTGTTGTTGGGAATACGCAACCCGATGGTACTTTTTTTGCTTTGCAAAATTTTGGGCACTTGTTTACTTGCCGGCAAAATGAAGGTATACGGACCGGGAAGGTAATTTTTTAGAATGCGATATAGTGGGGTATCGATGCTTTTGGTGTAGGTGCTTAAATCGCTCAGGTCGTAGCATACAAAGCTGAGTTGGGCCTTTGCAGGATCAATTTGTTTGATGCGGCAAATTTTTTCGATGGCGGATTTTTTAGAAATATCGCAACCTAAGCCGTAAATGGTATCGGTAGGATAAATAATGATTCCCCCGTCGAGCAGGCATTCGGCCACTGTTTTGATGTGCCGTTCGTTGGGATTGTCGGGATGAATGCGTAGTAACATGGGTGTGTGCTGGTACAATAAAAATAATGACCTAAATATCGTTTATTATGGGCTTACAAGATACTGATAGTTGTTTGTTTTAGAAGCAAGTTGGTACCAAAAACAAAAGGAACCGTAATAATACAGTTCCTTTTGAAAGCCAGCGTGGGTGGTGCTTGCTATAACAAGCCTACGCTTAGCAAATATTCAGCAATTTGTACGGCATTGGTAGCGGCACCTTTGCGTAGGTTATCGCTTACAATCCACATATTGAGGGTATTGGGTTGCGATTCGTCGCGACGCAAACGACCTACAAATACTTCGTCTTTTTCGTGTGCATTCAAGGGCATTGGATACAGTTGTGCGGCATCGTCTTGTTCTACCACAACACCGGGTGCAGCTTGTAACAATGCTTTTACTTCAGCTAGGTCAAAATCGTTTTCAAACTCCACGTTTACGCTTTCGCTATGGCCGCCCACAACAGGAATACGCACAGTGGTGGCTGTAACTTTAATGCTATCGTCCTGCATGATTTTGCACGTTTCTTTCACCATTTTCATTTCCTCTTTGGTGTAGCCGTTTTCCAAAAACACGTCAATTTGAGGTATTACGTTCAGGTCTATCTGGTATTTATAGGCCATATCGCCTTCAATGCCTTTTCTTTCATTGAACAGTTGGTCTACTGCTTTTTTTCCGGTACCGGTTACACTTTGGTAAGTGCTTACTACCACTCTTTTTATTTTGTATTTGGCGTGCAACGGTTGCAAAGCCACCACCATTTGTATGGTACTACAGTTAGGGTTGGCAATAATTTTGTCGTTGGCGGTAAGTACGTTGGCATTCACCTCGGGTACTACTAGTTTTTTGGTAGGGTCCATACGCCACGCGCTAGAATTATCGATAACGGTAATACCGGCTTCAGCAAATTTGGGCGCCCACTCTAACGAAGTGCCACCACCCGCAGAAAAGATGGCTACAGCAGGTTTTGCAGCAATACCATCGGCCATACTTACTACCTTGTAGTTTTTGCCTTTGAATGTTACTTCTTTACCTACGCTGCGTTCCGATGCAACTGGTACGATTTCGGTTACCGGAAAATTACGTTCTGCCAATACTTGCAACATTTTTGTGCCTACTAAACCGGTAGCACCTACTACGGCTACTTTCATTGTGTGTGTTTTTTATTAATGAATAATGAATTGCGTTTTTTTAGTTTTTTGTGCAAAAAAAAACCTTCCCAAGTTGGGAAGGCTCTTTTTGTATGATGTATAAATATACACAAAGGTAAAGCTACTTCCCAAATAGGATGTGTTTCTTAGTACGCTTTGTGGTCTTTATTGTGTTCATTGCGGAGCGAAAGTAAAGCCGAAATTGTTTACAGCCAAAAAAAATTAGTTATTGAGCATCAGCGGCATTACCAACATGAGTAAATCTTCGCCTTCGCCTTGTTCTGTGGGTTTTATCAATCCGGCTCTTGTGGGCACAGAAAGTTCCAATTTTACATCGCTTGTATCGGCAGCATTGAGCATTTCAATTAAAAACTTAGCATTAAATGCAATTGCCATATCTTCTCCGTCGTATTCACAAGCCATGCGTTCATTACCTTCAAAACTAAAATCTACGTCTTGCGAAGCTAGTTTTAATTCGGTGCCGGAAATGGTGAGTGCTACTTGATTGGTGCTTTTGTTACTAAATACACTTACCCTACGCAATGCGCTTTGGAAGTCGGACTTATTAACAATTAATTTATAGGGATTATCGGCAGGGATAACTACTTTGTAGTCGGGGAAACGTGCATCTATCAACCTACAAATCATTTGAACGCCATTGTGAACAACAAATAAATGGTTGCTGTTGTAACTAATGGTTAGCTCATCATCATTGTCGGGCAATGCATTTTTTAGTAGGTTCAATGGCTTTTTAGGCACAATAAACGAATCAATTTTAGTGGCTTGTGCGTCGGTACGTTTGTAGCGAACCAAGCGATGGGCGTCGGTAGCTACAAATTGTAAATATTCGGGGGTCAATTCAAAAAATACCCCTGTCATTGCCGGTCGCAAATCGTCGTTACTTACTGCAAAAAGGGTTTTGTTGATAGCTGTAACAAGTGCTGTACTTTTCATGGTAAAGCTGCTTGCATCGTCGTTTGTTGGTTCTTTGGGGAAATTATCGGGGTTTTCGCCGGGCACTTTGTATTTACCGTTGTCGCTCGTAATTTCTATTTCAAAATTGCTGCCAATAGTAAAAGTGAGTGGCTGATCGGGAATGTTTTTGAGCGAGTCGATTAAAATTTTGGCAGGTATACACACTTTTCCATCTTCTTTACTTTCCACCTCCATTTGTACACGCATTACCGTTTCTAAATCGGTAGCAGTAATGGTGAGTTTTTTTTCTTCAATTTCAAACAAAAAATCTTCCAAAATAGGTAATACTGTGTTGGAGTTAATAACACCGCTGATTTGTTGTAAATGTTTTAATAGCGATGATGATGCTGCAATAAACTTCATGTCCGGTTCAGTTTTTTTGTTAGATAGCAAACGTACTGTAAATTGTTAAGATTTCATTGTTTCGAAAGGCCTATTTAAAGCAATTATTTACGATTGAAATACGTTTAAATGCAAAGTTACGTGCAGTTGCTTTTATTTTTGTTATTTTTAATAATACTACAATTTGTGCGGTAGTAAGGCATTCTATTTTTTTTTGCAATGAGGAATCAATCGCGGCCAACGCCGGAACAAGCTTTACAGAAAATTAAACATTATTGCGCCTATCAAGAGCGTTGTCATGCCGAAACAATAGATAAATTGTATTCGATGGGGCTATTTAAAAAGGAGGTAGATGCCATTGTATGTACTTTGATAGAAGAAAATTTTTTAAACGAAGCGCGTTTTGCCTCCGAATTTGCCTCAGGCAAGTTTAGAAACAAACGATGGGGGAAAATAAAAATTAAACATGCACTTAAAGCAAAAAAAGTAAGTAATTATTTAATTGCGGAAGCACTTGCAGGTATTGATGAATCAGCCTATTTACATACATTGACACAGTTGGCCGAAAAAAAATGGGGGCTACTGCAAAGCCAACACCAATCGGCCAACACCTTGGTACAACAAGTTGCTATCACCCAATATTTATTGCAAAAGGGTTACGAATTAACCTTGATTCAACCGATTGTTCGTCAACTCCCCTTGTTGCAATAGCTAGTTTGTATCTTTATTTCATTTTAAAAAGTGCCTTTGTTCATGCGTTACGTTGTTTGGTTTATTTTTCATTTTTTATGCATAGCATCATCGGTCATTTTTGCCCAAAAAGTTACAAATTCCGTTTACCGGCATCAATTTACCTTAACCACCGATAACGATGTATACTTGGCGGCATTTAAAGACGGCTATTATACCAATGGTTTGTTTTTAACCTGGCACAGCAGAATGGCTTCGTCCAAACAAAAAACCATTCGTCATTATCAAATTGGCCAAACCATTTTTACGCCACGAAGTAGAACCTATTACCGTTTATATGGTATTGACAGGCCCTATTGTGGTTATTTATATGCCCAATACGGACAAAGTCATTTTTTTCCCTCCAACACAAGTTGGCAGTGGAGTGTGCAAATTGGTACAGTTGGTCCCAATTCGTTAGGTAAACTTTTTCAAGAACAATACCACAAAATATTTGGTTTTCAATACTTTAAAGGATGGGAAAAACAAATAGGCAACGAAGTGGGTATCAATTTATCAGCGCAATATCGTTGTACACCTTGGAAACCGTTGGCTAAAATGCAAATAGTACCTTATCAGGGTGCTACACTCGGAACTACCTTTGTGAATGCATGTGCGGGCGCAATATGTTGTATAGGTAATTTTAAAACTTCCACTACTAGTAGGTTGTTCAATGCCCATGTGGGCAATAATGCTACCGAAAACGCCGGCAGGGAATGTTTTTTTTATTGGCAACCTCAAATAACCCTTGCCGGGTATAATGCCACTATACAAGGAGGCCTTTTTACCAAATACCAACAAGCAGTTATTAAGCAACTACAACCTTGGTTGTACCAACAAAACTGGGGATTTGTTTATTCCAAAGGCCGATATACCGTAAAAGCTGAAGTTGTTTACCAAAGTAAAGAAGCCATTCAACAAGCGGCACCACAACGCTATGGCAGCATTCATTTTTCTTATTTGTATTAACTTATTGTATGATGAAAGATACGCTTACCTTTTCTTTAATTCAAACCGATTTAGCATGGGAAAATCCTGAATGTAACCTTGCGATGCTAGAAACAAAAATGAATGGCCTAGTAGGTAAAACCGAAGTAGTGGTGCTACCCGAAATGTTCAGCACCGGCTTTACGATGCAACCCCATTTGTATGCGCAAACCATGGACGGCGATACCGTAAAATGGATGCAGGCATTATCGAAAAAATTAAAAATTATTATTGCCGGCAGCCTGTCAATAGAAGAAAATGGTCAATATTATAACCGATTAATTTGGATGCTACCCAACGGTCAGTTGGGTTATTATAACAAGCGGCATTTATTCGCTTATGCCAACGAGCACCAACACTATACTCCCGGCAATAGCCGCAGTATTGCACAAATAAACGGCTGGAAAATTAATTTACAAATTTGCTACGATCTCCGATTTCCGGTTTGGGCTCGCCAACAACCTGCCGCCAATGAGGCCGCAGAATACGATGTTTTGCTGTATGTAGCCAATTGGCCCGATAAGCGCAGCCATGCTTGGTCGCATCTATTAACTGCAAGGGCTATTGAAAACCAATGCTATGTAATTGGTGTGAACCGAGTGGGTACCGATGGACATCAATTGTATCATAGCGGCAATAGTTGCGTAATTGATGCTATGGGTGAAACCCTTTATCAATGTGCCCATTCGGAAGATATTACAACCATAACCTTGCACAAGGCACACTTGCAGCAGGTACGTGCCAACATGCCTTTTTTGAACGATGCCGATTCATTTTTATTAATTCCCTAGCTACTCTAACACCTGCCTTACATTGTGCCAATGATTGACAAGGTTATCAGCAGTATTTGGTTTACTCCAAATTGGCACCCAACCATCTTTCCAATTCTTCTAATGGCATGGCTTTGCGTTCGGCATAGCTTGCTAATTGATCGCGCTGGATTTTTCCTATACCATAATATTGGCTTTGCGGATGGGCAAAATACCAACCACACACTGACGAAGCCGGATACATGGCCAAACTTTCGGTTAGGGTAATACCTACATTTTCGGTTGCATCAAGCATTGCGAATAGTTTGTATTTTTCGGTATGATCGGGGCAAGCAGGATAACCCGGTGCCGGACGAATGCCTTGGTATTTTTCGTGAATGAGCTCATCGTTGGTTAAATGTTCGTTGGGCGCGTATCCCCAATACACTTTACGGGTTTTTAAATGCAAGGCTTCAGCAGCAGCTTCGGCAAAACGGTCGGCCAAGGCTTGCAACATAATTTTATTGTAATCGTCTAATGCGGCTTCAAAACGCTGAACATGTGGTTCTATTCCATGAATGGTTACGGCAAATGCACCCAAATAATCGGTACCAAAACTTTGCGGTTGTACAAAATCGGCCAACGACAAATTGGGTTGCCCAGGTGCTTTTTGAATTTGCTGGCGCAAAAACGATAACGTAACAGTGCCCGAATCGGTATTTACCAATACATCATCGTTGTTGCTATTGGCTTCCCAAAAACCAATAACACCTTTAGCGGTTAACCATTTTTCGGCAATCATGGTATCTAACAATGCATTGGCATCGTTGTACAATTTGGTGGCTTCTTTACCCACTACTTCGTCAGATAAAATGGCCGGAAAATTGCCATGCATTTCCCAAGCAATAAAAAACGGTTTCCAATCAATATATTCACGAAGTTCGTTCAAATCCAACGCATCAAACACCTTTACGCCGGTAAATGTGGGTTTTACAGGTGCAAAAGTTGCCCAATCAATGGCTACTTTGTTTGCCAAAGCATCGGCATAAGGCAAGTAATTTTTAGTAGATTGTTTGTTATCGAAGTTGAATTTCAACTTATCGTACTCAGTTTGAATACCACCCAAAAAGTCGGTCTTGGTATCTTTATTCAACAAAGCACCCGCTACTGTAACACTGCGCGATGCATCTAACACATGCACCACACCATTGCCATATTGCGGGGCAATTTTTACCGCTGTGTGCATGCGCGAAGTAGTGGCACCACCAATCAGCAAAGGCTGTGTCATATTTCGGCGTGCCATTTCTTTGGCAATGTGAACCATTTCGTCGAGCGAAGGGGTAATCAAACCACTCAAACCAATAATATCT
>JACCDS010906345.1_pt1 | contig 23761 bp, 21 predicted proteins | sample 7446441 | NCBI WGS metagenome assembly JACCDS01 (sample SAMN15323445, study PRJNA562643) | freshwater metagenome | isolation source: river surface water | place: USA:Blue River Watershed | collected 2017-08-17 | reverse complement strand
GGTGATGTCGCTGATCTGGGCCACATCCAGCTTGGCGGCCACGCGCGGCGCGACGTTCTTGCCGCCAGCAGTGGCGGGGAACAGGATGTGGCTGTAGTTGGACGCAATGGCCAGCACCTGCGCCGCCACGTTCTCGGCCAGGCCATGGGCCAGGGCTTCGCTGTCTGCGTGGATGACTTTGGACACACCGGCAATCTGGGCGGCGGCCTGTGCAGCGGCGCCGGCGTTGTGGCCAGCGACGAGCACATGCACGTCACCGCCACAGGCGGCGGCAGCGGTCACGGTGTTGAGGGTCGCGCCCTTGATGGACGCGTTGTCGTGTTCGGCAATAACGAGTGAAGTCATGGTGCGTATCCTTTGCGTGTCTTTTCCAGGGAACCCGTGGAACCGGCGTTGCCGGGCCACCGGGTTCGTCCCCCTTGGGGGAAGGCGGCCTTCGGGCCGACTCAGGGGGTTAAATCACTTTCGCTTCATTCTTGAGCTTGGCCACCAGGGTGGCGACGTCGGGCACCTTGATACCGGCGCTGCGCTTCGGGGGTTCCGAGACCTTGAGGGTCTTGATGCGCGGTGCCACGTTCACCCCCAGGTCTTCCGGCTTGAAGGTGTCGAGCTGCTTCTTCTTGGCCTTCATGATGTTGGGCAGCGTCACGTAACGCGGCTCATTGAGGCGCAGGTCGGTGGTGACCACGGCCGGCAGGCTCACACTGAGCGTCTCCAGACCGCCATCGACTTCGCGCGTGACCTTGGCTTTGCCATCAGCAACTTCGACCTTCGATGCGAAGGTGGCCTGCGGCAGGTCGGCCAGCGCGGCCAGCATCTGGCCGGTCTGGTTGCAGTCGTCGTCGATGGCCTGCTTGCCCAGGATCACCAGGCCGGGCTGTTCCTTGTCCACCAGCGCCTTGAGCAGCTTGGCCACGGCCAGGGGCTGCAGTTCGTCGGCGCACTCCACCAAGATGGCCCGGTCAGCACCGATGGCCATGGCCGTGCGCAGGGTTTCCTGGCACTGCGTGACGCCGCAGGACACGGCCACGATCTCGGTGACCACGCCCTTTTCCTTCAGGCGCACGGCCTCTTCGACGGCGATCTCGTCGAAGGGGTTCATGCTCATCTTGACGTTGGCAATGTCCACGCCCGTGCCGTCGCTCTTCACGCGCACCTTGACGTTGTAGTCCACCACCCGCTTCACGGGCACCAGCACCTTCATGTGCAATCCATTCAGTCCGCGAATTGGCCGGCTGCCTTGATGACCGGACCGTACCGTTGCGTTTCGAGTTGAAGCCAGGCCTGCAAGCCTGCCGGGGTCAGCTTGTCGTCACTCGGCACCACCGCACCGAGCTCTGCAAGCCGTGGTGCGACGGCAGGGTCCTTGAGCGCCGCGCGCAGCGCCGCGCCAAACTTCTCCACCGCTTCCTTGGGTGTGCCCTTGGGGGCATAGATGCCGTGCCAGACCACGACCTGGAAACCACTGACGCCCTGCTCCGCGAGCGTGGGAGCCTCCGGCAGCGTCTTCAGGCGCTGCGGCGTTGTCACTCCGTAGAGCTTGACCGAGCCGGCCTTGATGAATGGCGTGGTGGAAGTGGTCTGGTCGCAGAGCAGATCAACCTGACCGCCCAGCAGTGCGTTCATGGCCGGCCCGGTGCCTTGATAGGGCACTGTCGTCAGATCCACGCCAACTGCTTGCCTGAAGAGCATGCCGCACAGGTGCGACACAGCCCCCAAACCCGCGTGAGCCAGATTCACCTTGTCCGCGTTGGCCTTCAGGTAAGTCAGCAGCTCCTTGAAGTCCTTGGCAGGCAGATCCTTGCGGCCGACCAACGTCATCGGTACGTCGATGACTTGGCTCACGTATTCGAAGTCAGCCAACGGGTTGTAGCTGAGCTTCCGGTACAGCGCGGGTGCAGTGCCCATGCCGTTGTGGTGAATGAGGAAGGTGTATCCGTCAGGCACAGCACGTGCGACTGCTGCTGCGGCAATGGTGCCTCCCGCGCCCACCTTGTTTTCAACGACAACCGTCTGACCAAGTGTCTTGGTCATGGCCGCTCCCAGCATGCGCGCCACCACGTCCGTGGGGCCCCCGGCTGCAAAGGGCACGACCAGGGTGATGGTCTTGCTGGGATAGCCCTGTGCCAAAGCAGCAAGCGGAAGCGTGGCTGCAACCAAGGCTGAAAGCCAGGCACGAGAGAGCATGCGTCGGGTGGTGTTCACTCTGAAGGTCTCCTTGTTCGGTTCTGTGGTCTCAGACTGCGCCGGCCTCGCGGAGGACGGATATTCGATCTCTCGACCATCCCAGTTCAACCAGGATGGATTCGGTGTGCTCGCCAAGTCCAGGGACGGCTGCCATGCGGGCCTCGTAGGCATCCGTTCGACCAGGCGGCAGAAGCGCCGGAATCGGGCCGGCGGGTGTAGAGACCTGCGTCCAACGGCCCCGCGTTTTCAATTGCGGGTGCTGCCATACATCGTGCATGTCATTGACCCGCGCGTTGGCGATCTGGGCGTCTTCCAGGCGTTGGACCACATGGTCTGCGGTCAAGCCGGAGAAGACCTGCTCGATGATTCTTCTGAGTTCGTTCCGGTTCGCCGCGCGGCGTGCGTTGGCGGAAAAGCGCTCGTCGTCCGCCAGTTCCGGCTGCAATAACACGCGCTGGCAGAAGGCCCGCCATTCCCGCTCGTTCTGCAGGCCCAGCATGACCGTTCTGCCGTCACCCGCAGGAAATGGCCCGTAGGGATAGATCGTTGCATGGGCCGCGCCCGCTCGAGGTGGAGGAGGCGCACCTTCGAACGCGTAGTACAGCGGGTAGCTCATCCACTCGACCATGCTCTCCAGCATAGACACGTCGATGTGGCTGCCCTTCCCGGTCTTTGCCCGTTGCATGAGCGCGGCCAGAATGTTGGTGTACGCGTACATTCCTGCGGCAATGTCGGCGATGGAGTTGCCAGCCTTGGCGGGTGCGTCTGGCCCGCCCGTCACGGACAGGAACCCTGACTCACTTTGGATAAGCAAGTCATAGGCCTTCTTGTCCCTGTACGGCCCATCGTCTCCATAGCCAGAGATGTCGCAGACGATCAGCTTGGGGTGTTTCTCGCGCAATGCTTCATAGGACAGACCCAATCGCGCAGCGGCTCCCGGCGCAAGGTTCTGGACCAAGACATCGGCGCCTTCCAGCAGCTGCGCAAGGATCTTCTGCGCATCCGCGTGCTTCACGTCCAGCGTCAGGCTTTCCTTAGAACGATTGGTCCACACGAAGTGCGATGCCTGGCCCATGACACGCTCATCGTAGGCGCGCGCAAAGTCGCCGACGCCGGGCCTCTCTACCTTGATGACGCGTGCACCCAGGTCTGCCAGCTGACGCGTGCAAAAGGGCGCCGCGATGGCGTGTTCCAGTGTGACAACGGTGATGCCATCCAAGGGCCTGCTCATTGCTGGGCTCCGATCAGTAGGACTTGGGCAGGCCCAGGATGTGTTCAGCCACGTAGCTGAAGATCATGTTGGTGGATATGGGGGCCACCTGGTACAGCCGGGTCTCGCGGAACTTGCGCTCGATGTCGTACTCGCAGGCGAAGCCAAAGCCGCCGTGGGTCTGCAGGCATACATTGGCCGCCTCCCAGCTGGCCTTTGCAGCCAGGTGTTTTGCCATGTTGGCTTCGGCGCCGGCGTTCTGATGCGCGTCGATCTTCTCGCAGGCCTTCCAACGCATCAGGTTGGCCGCCTCCAGCTCGATGAACGCTTCCGCTATCGGAAACTGCACGCCCTGGTTCTGGCCGATCTTGCGGTTGAAGACCACCCGCTCGTTGGCATATTTGGTGGCGCGGTCGATGAACCAGTAGCCATCGCCGATGCACTCAGCAGCTATCAAGGTGCGTTCTGCGTTCAATCCGTCCAGCAGCACCTTGAAGCCCTTGCCTTCTGGCCCAAGAAGGTTCTCTTCAGGGATCTCCAGGTTGTCGAAGAACAGCTCGTTCGTCTCGTGGTTCACCATGTTCAAAATGGGCCGCACGGTGAGCCCATTGCCCACCGCCTGCTTGAGGTCAACCAAGAAGCAGCTGAGGCCTTCCGACTTCTTTTGTACGTCTGCCAGCGGGGTGGTGCGCGCCAGCAGGATCATCATGTCGCTGTGCTGCACTCGAGAGATCCAGACCTTCTGGCCATTCACGACCCAGCGACCATCTTTCTTGACCGCCATGGTCTTGAGGCGAGTTGTGTCGCTCCCAGTGGTCGGCTCGGTCACACCCATCGATTGGATGCGGAGCTCACCGCTGGCGATGCGGGGCAAGTACTTCTTCCGCTGCTCCTCGGTACCGCTGCGCACGATCGCGTTCATGACGTACATCTGACCGTGACAGGCGCCTGAGTTGCCGCCGCTTCGGTTGATCTCTTCCATGATCACAGAAGCTTCGGCCATCGTGAGACCCGAACCACCGTACTCGGTGGGGATCAGCGCGGCCATCCATCCAGCCTTGGTCAAGGCATCCACAAACGCTTCGGGGTAGCCGCGTTCCTCGTCGATCTTGCGGAAGTATTCATCGGGGTACTGGCTGCACAGGTCGCGCACTGCGTCGCGGATTTCTTGGTACTGATCGGGTTCGTGTGTCATGTGAGTTCCTATGAGGCCATTGAAGCAGTGGCTTCCATGGCCAGCTGCCCTTCGATGGTGCGCGCCCAAAGCGACACCCCTCCGGGGTCGTTCTGTCGGCCACAAACCTCAAACTTGGCCGTGTCAAAAATGGGGCTCATCGCTCTGAAAGCGAAACGGGAAACGGTGCTGTCAGGAAACTGGCGCCGCAGCAGGTCCAAAAGCAGGGTGGCAACGAGGGGCCCGTGAACGACCAGTCCGGGGTAGCCCTCGACATCTTTGGCATAAGGACGGTCGTAGTGGATTCGGTGGCCATTGAAGGTCAGCGCGCTGTAGCGGAACAGCAGAGTCTCGTCCGGCAGGATCTGGCGCGCCCACTGGGCATCCGACGGGGCAACGATACCGGCGGGCGTTGGTTCGCCCGGCAGCGGCATGCCGCGATAGACGATGTCCTGCATTTCGCGAAGCGCCAAGACCCCGTCTCCTGACACCTCGTGGCGGACCTTTACAAAGACCAAAGGCCCCGCTCGACCGCTCTTGACCTGGACATCGTCGATGGTCGAGAGCCGGGACAAACGCTGTCCTATGCGAAGTGGGGTAATGAAGTGGATCTGACTGCCCGCCCACATGCGGCGGGGCAAAGGCACGGGAGGCAGGAAGCCGCCGCGCCTGGCATGCCCATCTGGGCCCACGTCTGACTGCAGGTGAGTCGGGAGAAAGTACAGCCAATGCCAGCATGGTGGGAGCGGGTCCCCGTCCTGCGGCGGGGAGTCTTTCCGGTCCAGGGTGGCACTCAGCGCGCGCATCGGCGCCGCGGTGGCGAGATCTGTCGCCCCTTCGGACTTGCCGACCCAGGATCGGAGGAGCTCGATGTCCAGTGTCATTCGCGTAGCCCAGCCGCCTATTCGCGCTTCAGCCCACCGATGGCCTTGATGAGGGCACCCATCTTGGACAGATCCGACTTCACCAACGCAGCCAGCACTTCGGGAGACGAGCCGACTGGTGAAGCGCTGATCTCCTTCAGTTTTGCCTGCACGTCCGGAAGCGCAACGACAGCCACCAACTCCTTGCTGAGCTGGTCAACGACTGCGCGCGGCATACCGGAGGGCCCGAAGACGCCGTTCCACGTGTAGGTTTCATAGCCAGGCAGACCTGCCTCGGCCATGGTTGGCAGGTCCGGAAACGACGGCGACCGCTGATCAAGCGTCATGGCAATCGCCCGCACGCTGCCGCTGCGAATGTGGGAGGCCGCGCCAGACAGCACGTCAAACAGGATTGGAATCTGCCCGCCGATCAGATCGCTCATGGCAGGACCGCCGCCCTTGTAGGGCACATGCGCAATGTCCAGTCCTGCCATGGACTTGAACAGTTCGCCCGAGAGGTGAGGCGGTGTTCCGATGCCGGACGAGCCATAGGCGAACTTGCCGGGTTGAGCCTTGACCAGTGCGATCAGTTCCTTCAGGTTCTGTGCCTTGACGGAGTTGCCCACCAGGAGAACGTTGGGGACTTTGGCGAGCAGGGAGATCGGCGTGAAGTCCTTCAGCGGGTCGTATGTGGACTGCGTAGCCGAGAGTGGGTTGATGACATGGGTTGCAATCGTGCCCATCAACAGCGTGGTTCCATCGGCCGCGGATTTCGCAACCTTGGCGGCACCGATCGATCCACCACCCCCACCCACGTTCTCCACCACCACAGTGCGAGCGATCCGCTCCGACAGCTTCTGCGCGACAAGCCGGCTGACAACATCCGTCGCGCCGCCAGCTGCGAAAGGAACAACCAGCGTGATCGGGCCTTTCGGGAGTGCGCCTTGCGCAAAGGCGGCAGATGCCGAGATGCCCAATCCGAGCAGAGCACCGCACTTCAAGAGATCACGACGGGTCGAGTTCGTGTGTGTCATTTTCTTGTCTCCAAAAATTCTTGATCGCATTGATCTAGCGCATCACAAAGGGGTTGCCAGCTACTGCTCCGCTGTTGATCCAGACGGACTTGGTCTGCAGGTACTCACGCACGGCATCGATGCCGTTCTCTCGTCCCAGGCCAGAGTCCTTGTAGCCGCCAAAGGGAGCCATGAAACTCACCGCGCGGTAGGTGTTGACCCAGACCGTCCCCGCCTGCAGGCGCTCCGACATCCTGATGGCGCGCCCGATGTCTTTTGTCCACACGGCCGCAGCCAAGCCAAACCGCACGTCGTTGGCAATTTGCAAGGCCTCGGCTTCGTCCTTGAACCGGATCACTGAAAGCACGGGTCCAAAGACTTCCTCTTGGGCTATTCGCATGTCGTTGCGCACACCCGTGAAGATGGTGGGCTGAACAAACCAGCCCTGCCCGCACTCCGGCAGCGCGCTCTTCTGGCCGCCCAGTACGACCGTTGCGCCCTCCCGCTTGGCAACGTCGATGTACTCGAGGACCTTCTGGTATTGGGGCGGCGTGGTGACCGGCCCCACCTGGGTACCGGCGTCCATGGGATCGCCCATGCGCGCCGTGCGTGCAACAGCAAGCAGCTTTTCGACAAACGCGTCGTGGATGCTGTCCTGCACCAGCAGCCGCGAGCCAGCGATGCACGTTTGGCCGGTGGCAGCGAAGATGCCCGAAATGGCGCCGAAGACCGCCTGCTCCAGGTCGGCATCGTCAAAGACGATGTTGGGCGACTTGCCCCCCAGTTCCATGGCGGTGTGCTTCAGCAGGCGGGCGGCCTTCTCGTTGATCAGCCGCCCCGTGGCGTCCGAGCCGGTGAAGCTGATCTTGCTGACCAGCGGGTGCTCCACCAGAGGCGTGCCCACCTCCGCCCCGAAGCCGGTAACCACATTGAAGACACCTGGCGGGAAGCCGGCTTCTTCGAACAACTCGGCGAACTCCAGCGTGGAAGCCGACGTAAATTCAGACGGCTTGATGACGATGGTGCAGCCGGCTGCCAGGGCGGGCGCGATCTTCCACGCCGCCAGCAGCAAAGGCGAATTCCAGGGCGTGATGGCAGCCACCACACCCACAGGCTCCAGTCGCGTGAATGCGAAGTAGCCCTTCTTGTCCAACGGCAGCGTGCTGCCCTGGACTTTGTCTGCCAGCCCGCCGTAGTAGTAGAACCATTGGGGTATGTAGTTCAGCTGGCCCTGCATTTCAGCCAGCAACTTCCCGTTGTCACGCACTTCTGTGGCGGCGAGCTTTGCTGCATCCCGAGCGATCAGGTCACCCAGCTTGCGCATGAGCGCGCCCCGCTGGGTGGCTGTCATCTCAGCCCATGCGCCAGTCGTCAATGCCTTGTGAGCAGACTGAACAGCCCGATCGACATCCCTGGCGTCACAGCGCGGAATCTCGGCCCAGGCCTGACCGGTGTAGGGATTCTGGGTTTCGAACCAAGTGTCGGTCTGGGGTGCAACCGCTTGGCCGCCGATTCGCAGTTGATACCGCTTCATGCCGGCCCCAGGTTCAGAAAGGCTTCAAGCCCAGCGCGGCCCGAAAGCGGTTCTTGATGTAGGGGCCATCTCGAGGTGGCAGCGCACGTGGGGGTTCGTCGGCTTCGATGAACACCTGCACGAACACGGTGCCGCTTCGGTCGTTGATGCGCTGGGCCACTTCGTCGCTGCGCTCCAGCGCCCCCGTCGAGAACGCCTCCGCAATGCCGAAGCCCTTTGCAACCGCCACCAGGTCGGTGCCGAGACTGGAGTGGCTCCGTTGCATGCCGGTCTCTCCGAAGTGACCGTTGTCCAGGACCACGATGGTCAGGTTCTTGGGTTGCTTGACCGCGATGGTGCCCAGGCTGCCAATGCCCATCAGTTGCTCTCCATCGCCCGTAATCACCACCACGGACTTGTCGGGCTGGGCCAGGGCAAGTCCCAGGCCCACGGAACTGGCGCCGCCCATGGCTCCCCACAGGTAGTAGTTGCGGTCGCGGTCGCCCGCGGCGAACACGTCGTATGAAGCGGAGCCCAAGCCGGTGACCACCAGTGCGTCGGGCGTCTTGGCAAGCAGGCGGGCGACGAAAGCTCGGCGGCCTGCGCGTTCAGTCAAAGTGTTCTTGCTCATCAGTTCCGCTCCCACTTCTTGCGACCAATCAGGCTTTGGCCCAACAGCACAGCAACCCTCTCGCCGGCCTGGAATGCGGCGTCGAACCCGGCACTGACGACCTCTTCAACTTGATCCGGGTGGTCCACCCTCAGTACATGAATACCCATCAGCTCCAACGCTGCCTGGGTAGCCTTGCCCATAGGGCCCTGCCAAGGGTTGAACTCGGCGTACTCGCCACGCATCGTGACCAGCGTGAAGAACGGCAAGTCCGCGGCCTGCAACAGGGAAAACATGTTCACGCAGTTGCCGACGCCGCTGCTTTGCATCAGCAGCACGGCTCGCTGCCCACCAAGCCATGCGCCGCTGACGACGGCAACGCCCTCTTCTTCAGTGGTCAGCACGACGTCTTCGATCTCGGGGTCGGCAATGGCGCTGCGGATGGCATGCGAGTGACCAGCATCTGGCACATAGGCAATCTGGCGCACGCCGCCCTGCTTCAGGACCTTGAAGACGGCCTCTTGCCATGCAGGCGCGGGTGGGGGGGTGTGGTTCATCGCCGGTCACCGGAAGGGGTGGAAGTTGAAGGCGAAGGAATCATAGAATTTGATGCATGACATCGTGAAATAGATTTTGCGCATTTCACAATCACAATCTGCAATCGAGGCATCAGAAGATGGACTTCAAGCAACTACGGGCCTTCCTGACGGTCGCCGAGACCGGCAACGTGACACGAGCTGCCGAGGTCTTGCACTTGGTGCAGCCCGCCGTGTCGCGGCAGATCATGCTGTTGGAAGAGGACATCGGCTCGCCGCTGTTTGACCGGGAGCGTCATGGCATGGTGCTGACCGATGCTGGCCGTGCGCTGGTCAACTACGCGCGCCGGGTCATGCTGGAACTGGACCGCGCTCGTGCAGAGATTGCGGGTGCCACTACCGGGGTCGGCGGCTTGGTCACGCTCGGCTTGCTACCCAGCACCATCGACATGCTGTCTGGACCGCTGGTGTCTGCGCTCGCAAGGGACTACCCGGGCATCCGCGTTCGCATTGCCATGGGATATGCAGGAACCTTGCTGCGGTGGCTGCAGTCCGGTGAGGTGGATGCTGCACTGCTCTACGGCGCAGAGCGCTCGTCAGACACTCAAACCCAGGCGCTGATCGAGGAGCCACTTTGGGTGATTGGCCCAAACAGCGCTAAGTTGCGGCGCAACAAGCCCATGGCTTTGGCCAAGCTGGTTGGACGTCCCTTGGTTCTTCCCAGCACGCCACACGGCATTCGAGCGCTGGTTGACCATGCGTGCGCCGTCTCGAACCTGGAACTTACCCTTTCCGCGGAGACCAACGCACTGAGCGTGCAGCGCAGCCTCGTGCTCGGCGGTCACGGCCTCACAGTGCTGCCGCCGATCGCCGTGGCAGAAGACCTGCGGTCCGGCCAGTTGAGTGGCGCTCCTCTGTCGGAGCCGGCCATCACGCGCACCATCGTTCTGGCGCTGCCGACGAACCGGCCCACTGGCCAGCATGTGCGCTGTGCGGTGGACGCCCTGGTTGCGGTCGCCAAAGCCTCGGTAGTAGGCGGGGCCTGGCTGGAGGGCCGTTGGCTGGGGAACTGATGCCCTTGCGGTGACTGGCCGCGCCTTACCCTTCCTGTACCAAGCCTACTTGTCGGTCCAGGGCGCCGTCTGCCACAGCTGCCTGAAGTCGGCCTCGTCGGCCTTCAGCTCCTGCGCATAGGCGGCCGGCGCCAGGTAGCGCAACGGTGCGAAGTAGCCCGCAGCCTTGGCCTGGAACTCGGGGTCTGCAGCGGTTTTCTGAAGCGCGGCTACCAACTGCTCACGCAAGGCCGGCGGCAGGCCCTTGGGCGCGGCCACCCCGCGCAGCGACGCCATGATGACGTTGAAGCCCTGCTCCTTGAAGGTCGGGACATTCGGCGCCAGGGTCGACCGCTTCTCGCTCATCTGCCCCAGGTGGCGCAGCGGCGTGCCGCCCTTCTGGTACTGCAGCGCTTCGCCGATGTTGATGGCGCCCACCAGGATCTGCTTGCTGGCCAGCGCGTTGTGCACCTCGGCCGCGCCCTTGAACGGCACGTGCGTGAGCTTGACGCCGGCAGCGCGCTCAAAGGCCAGTGCGGCCAGGTGGTCGTCTGAACCGATACCGGTGGTGCCGTAGGTCACGGCGCCCGGGTTGGCCTTGGCATAGGCCGCCAGTTCGGCAAGGCTTTTGATCGGGGTGTCGGCGTGCACCGAGAAGTTGCCCGGGTCGTCGATGACGTTGCCGATCAGGTCGAACTTCTCCCAGTGGAAGGGCACTTTGCGCTCGATGGGGATCGTCAGCACATTGGGCGTGTTGATGAAGCCGATCGTGTAGCCGTCCGGCGTGGCGTTCATCAACTCGGTGAATCCGAGCGCGCCGCCGGCACCGGGCTTGTTGAGCACGACGAACGACGAACTGCTGCCGAGGTGCTTCTGCATGAACTGCGCGGTCAGCCGGGCGATGATGTCGGTGCCGCCCCCGGGTGCGTAGGCGATCACCATCTTGATGGCCTGTTCGGGGTAGGCCGCTTGAGCGAGGTTGGGTGTGAGGGCAGCAGCGAGGGCCGCAGCCAGGGCAGGTGCGCTGAAGGCGAAGCCCGGCAGCAGCCTGCGCAGGAAGGTGGAACGGGTGCTCATGGATGTCTCCTGTCGTCGTTGGTGGTGGTCAGGCTTGGGGGGTCTCAGCAGCCCAGGAGGCGCTTTCGGCGCTGTTCGAACGCGGGCCAGACCTCGGGGTTGATCAGCCGCGGCGGCCTCTCGCCCGCCAGCAGACCAACGATCTGCTCCGCGCTGATGGCCGCGACGTTGCGGCGGGCTTCGTGGGTGACGCCCGCCACGTGAAAGGTCGCGAACACGTTGTCCATCGCCAGCAGGGGGTGGTCCAGCGGCGGTGGTTCCTGGTCCCAGACGTCGATGCCCGCGCCGGCCAGATGGCCCGACTTCAAGGCCTGCACGAGTGCAGCTTCGTCGTGGATGCCGCCACGTGCCGTGGTGATGAAGATGGAGCCCTTCTTCATGCGGGCGAAGCTGGCCGCGTTCATCATCTTCAAGGTGCTCTGGTCGCGTGGGCAGTGCAGCGACACGAAGTCGGCCCGCGCCAGCAAGTCCTCGAACGACACCGGCGTGGCACCCCGCCGTTCGATCTCATCGGGCGACAGCAGCGGATCGGTGGCGATCACGTCCATGCCGAAGGCGCGCGCCAGCGCCGCCACGCGCCTGCCGATATGGCCGATGCCGACCAGGCCCACGGTGTGGCCGCGTATCTCGTGGCCCATCACGTCTTCGCGGGCATAGCCGAGCTCACAGCGCATGCGGCGGTCGCCCTCGACCATCCGGCGCGACACGCCAAGCATCAGCCCCAAGGTGTGTTCCGCGACCGAGGCTGCATTGCCACCGGCCTGGTTGACCACGGCCACGCCGGCTGCAGTGCAGGCAGCAACATCCACCGTGTCATAACCCGCGCCGCCCGCGGACACGCACAGCAGGTTCGGGCAGCGCGCGAGCAACTCGGCCCGGGCGAAGTAGGGTTGCGGCAACTCGTCCTTGGCAGCCGAGATGTGATAAACGTGCGCGCCGGTCAGCAGGTCCCACGCGGCCGAGGCATCGCCTGCCACCGGAAAGACGGACAAGGAGATGTCAGGCGCGCCTGCCAGCCGCTCGTCGAAGGCGCGGTCGATCCACAGGTCCGAGCGGACCACCCGCTTCTGCTGCGACTTGTTCGCCATCTCAGCGCGGCTCCGTGTTGCAGCCGATGCGCTTGAGCGTGGCGTCAATCCAGGCCGTGTCCAGTGTGCCCGCGGCGATGTCGGCCAGCATCTTCTTCTCGGCCTCCATCTTCTGGTGCGTAGCGGCCAGCACGGCTTCGGCGTCAGCCATGGGCACGCACAGCAGGCCGTCCGCATCGCCGACGACCAGGTCGCCGGGGTGGACCACCATGCCGTCGATGGCGATAGGGACGTTGATCTCCCCGGGGCCGTCTTTGTACGGCCCCCGGTGGGTGACGCCGGCGGCGTAGAGCGGAAAGCTGCCCTGCCCGATTTCCTCGGAGTCCCGCACGGCGCCGTTCAGCACCACGCCGGCCACGCCATTCTTCACCGCCGTGGCCACCATGATCTCGCCGAACAGCGAGTTGGTGAGGTCGCCGCCAGCGTCAACCACGATCACGTCGCCCGCCTTGGCCATGGTGAGTGCCTTGTGGATCATCAGGTTGTCCCCAGGGCGGCACTTCACGGTGAGCGCGGGCCCGGCCAGGTAGCCGCTCTTGTGCATCGGGCGCAGCCGCGGGCCGGCGGCGGACATGCGCGCCATGCAATCGCTGATGTTGGCCACCGGCAGGCCCTTGAAGGCCTGGACCAGTTGCGCGGAGACTTGTGTTTTGCGCTCCAGGATTTGAAGACCGACCATGAGGTGTGCCCTGTGGAGTTGAATCTGATGGGCTGCAATGTACAATAAAAAAACAATCAGTCAAGCAAGATCGGGTTGCAAGTAGAAATTGCCGAATGCTTTGCAAGCCTTGGTGCGCAATAGGTACAAACGGAGAACAAAATGGCGGCTGCCGCTGACAAGGCGTACGAGGTTCTGAAGCAGCGTGTGATTGGCGGCACCTACGCCCCCGGCGCCCAGCTGAAAGAGGAACACATCGCGCGTGAGCTGGAGATCAGCCGCACGCCGGTGCGTGCCGCGCTGAAGCGTCTGGTGGAAGACGGCCTGGCGACGGCCGACCCGAACCGCGGGGTGCGCGTGGCCGAGTGGACCGAATACGACATCGAAGAGACCTTCGACCTGCGCGGCATGCTTGAAGCGCACGCCGCTGACCTGGCTGCCCGCCGTGGCGGCGAGGCTTTGGCCGAGCGCCTGGACGAACTGAACGAGCAGATGGCGCGCGCCATCGACAAGGGCGGCGCAGCCTTGCCCGAGCGGCTGCAGAAGATCAACGCACTGTTCCATCGCGCGGTGCTGGACGGCAGCGGCTCGCCGCGCCTGCGCGGGATGCTCCAAGGTCTGATCGACATGCCCATCGTCATCCGCTCGCACTACATCAGCACGCTGCAGGACAAGCTGCAGAGCCTGCAGCACCACCGTGACCTGGCCGCGGCCGTGCGCGCGGGTGATGGCGAGCTGGCCCGCCAGGTGATGCAACTGCACCTGCGCGTCGCGGCGCACCGCTTCAGGCGCCAGCGCCAGGCGCTCATCGCCGCCCGCCCATCGAAAGCCCCTTCGTGATCCCGGCGCTTGACCCTGCGGCCCAGCCTGCATCGCTGGCCGTCGAGTTCCTGGCCGAGTTGCAGTTGCGTGGCTTTGAGGGCGACATCGCGCAGACGCACGCCGACCGCACGGTGTTTGCCACCGACAACTCGATCTACCAGCTGGCGCCGCAGGCCATCCTGTTCCCGCGCCACGAGCTGGATGTGGTGCGCATCGCCAAGCTGGGCGCTGAGCCACGTTTCAGCACCTTGACTTTTGCGCCGCGCGGCGGTGGCACGGGCACCAACGGGCAGTCGCTCACGGACGGCCTGTGCGTGGACCTGTCGCGCCACATGAACGCCATCCTGGAGGTCAATGCCGAGGAAGGTTGGGCTCGCGTCCAGGCCGGCGTGGTGAAGGACCAGCTCAACGCTGCGGTGGCCCAGCACGGCCTCTTCTTCGCACCGGAACTGTCACCCTCCAACCGCGCCACCATCGGCGGCATGATCGCCACCGACGCCTCGGGTCAGGGCTCGGTGCTGTACGGCAAGACACGCGACCATGTGCAGGAACTGCACGCGGTGTTCATGGACGGCACCGAGTGGGTCTCGCGGCCGCTGAGTCCGGTGGAACTGGCCACGGCCAAGGGGCGCAACGACCGCGTCGGCCATGTGTTGCGGGTGCTGGACCGCATCCGCCAAGAAGACGGCGAACTGATCGCCGCAAGCTTCCCCAAACTGAACCGCTGCGTCACCGGCTACGACCTGGTTCACCTGTGCGACTGCCACGGCCGCTTCGACCTGAGCGCCGTGCTGTGCGGCGCCGAAGGCACGCTGGCCTTCGTCACCGAGGCGAAAGTGCGGCTGACGCCGGTGCCGCGTTGCACGGCCTTGCTGAACATCCGCTACGAAAGCTTCGACGCTGCACTTCGCGACGCCGCCACCTTGATGCAACTGCAGGCTGCGTCCAGCGAGACGATAGACGCCACCGTGCTCGCGCTCGCCCGGCAGGACGCCATCTGGCTCCAGGTGCGCGGGTACTTTCCTGACGACGCCGAAGGTCCGGCGCAGGGCGTCAACATCGTCGAGTTCGTGGCGCCAGAGCCTGCCGCGCTGGAAACCCAGTTGGCCCTGGTCGAGGCGGCGTTGGCAGCTGGCGGTGCCGGAAGAAGGGGCTACACCGTGGCCCGCGGCGCCGATGCGGCGGCGGCCATCTGGACGATGCGCAAGAAGTCGGTGGGTCTGCTGGGCAACATGCAGGGTGAGCGCAGGCCCATGCCCTTCGTCGAGGACACGGTGGTGCCGCCAGAGAACCTGGCCGACTACATCCGCGAGTTCCGCGCCGCGCTGGACCGCCGCGGCCTGGTGTACGGGATGTTCGGCCATGTCGATGCCGGCTGCCTGCACGTGCGGCCCGCACTGGACATGAAAGACGCGGCACAGGAAAAGCTGGTGCGCGAGATCACCGACGAGGTGTTCGAGCTGACCCGCAAGTACAAGGGCGTGCTGTGGGGCGAGCACGGCAAGGGCTTCCGCTCCGAGTACGTGCCGGCGTTCTTCGGGCCGCTGTACCCCCGCATGCAGGAGATCAAGGCGGCCTTCGACCCGCACAACCAGCTCAACCCCGGCAAGATCGCATCCCCGCCAGGGCTTGCGCTCACGAGGCTGGACAGCGTACCGACGCGCGGCCAGGCCGACCGGCAGATCCCGATCGCCGTGCGCCAACAGAACCAGGATTCGCTGCACTGCAATGGCAACGCGGCCTGCTTCAACTTCGACCCGGACGACGCGATGTGCCCGTCCTGGAAGGCCACGCGCGACCGCAAGCACTCACCGAAGGGCCGTGCGTCGCTGATGCGGGAGTGGCTGCGGCTGCTGACGGCGGCCCATGCCGACAACGCATCCATCCGACCCGTTCGCTGGGTGGACCTGCCCGCGCGTGTTCGCAACACCTGGCAGGCGCGCCGAGGTCAAGCGGACTTTTCGCATGAAGTGAAGGACGCGATGGACGGGTGCCTGTCCTGCAAGTCCTGCGTGGGCCAGTGCCCCATCAAGGTCGATGTGCCGGCCTTCCGTTCCCGCTTCCTGGAGGCGTACCACACGCGCTACCTGCGTCCGCCGAAAGACCTCTTGGTGGCCGGGCTGGAAGCGCTGCTGCCGCTCACCGCGAGGGCTCCGCGGCTGGTCAATGCGCTCACGCACAACAGGGTGGCGAGAGACGCTGCGCGGGTGTTGGGCCTGACGGCCTTGCCGCAGTTGAGCACCACGAATCTGCAATCTGAACTGACGCGCCGTGGTTTCGCGGAAGCCTCCCCTGCCGCATTGCAAGGGCTGTCTGATGCACAACGCCGCCGCTGCGTCGTGGTCGTCCAGGACGCGTTCACGTCGCACTACGAGAGCGACGTGGTGCTCGACTTCTTCGAGCTGCTGCACCGGCTGGGCTTCGAGCCACGCTGGGCGCCTTTCCTGCCCAACGGCAAGCCGCAGCATGTGCTGGGGCTGCTGGGCCGGTTCCGCCGCACGGCGGCACGCAATGCCGCGATGCTGCGGGCGCTGGCAGACACCGGCGTCGACCTGGTAGGGCTGGATCCTTCAATGACGCTGACCTACCGGGCAGAGTACCCCAAGGCACTGGGTGCTGATGCGGTGCCCCAGGTGGCGCTGCCACAGGAGTGGTTGGCTCAGAGGCTGGATGAACTGCCGGACCTGCAGTCCGCGCCCCGCCGCACCTGGAAACTGCTGCCCCATTGCACCGAACGCACCAACGCGCCGGCGGCCACCTCGGCCTGGGTCAAGGTGGCCCGGCGCTTCGGGCTCGACCTGGAGATCGTCGCGAGCGGCTGTTGCGGCATGGCCGGCCTGTATGGGCACGAAGTGGCGAACCGCAAGACCTCTGAATCGATCTATGCGCTGAGCTGGGGGCCGATTCTCCAGGACCCCGATCATCTCGACCGCATCACCGCGACGGGCTACTCGTGCAGGTGCCAGGCCAAATTGATGGGTGGCGTACGACTCAGTCACCCTGTACAGGTGATGCTGCAAGTCTTGAAGCAGCCTTCGTCGGTGCGGCTTTCTCGCGCGGTTGGCGAGCTTGGACTGAAGCCGTGACCTGTCGCCGCGCTACCTACTTCCCGAGATTGAGGCCCTTGAGCAAGGTGCCAAGCGCTTGCTTATCCTTTTCCAGGAACGCTGCAAACTGGTCTGGATTGCTCACTATCAGTTCATAGGGCGAGAGTAGTTTTTGTACATCCTGCCTTTGAGCAGCCGTCTGCATGGCCTGGGCAAGGGATTGCACCAGAGTCTTCGGCACCTTTGACGATGTCATGAACCCTGTCCACGAGTAGATCTCGAGAGGAAAGCCGGCTTCGCCCATCGTGGGCACGTCCGGCAATTCGCTCAAGCGCTTGCTGCCTGTGACGGCCAGCGCTCGAACGGTCCCGGCCTTGCTCAATTGAATGGCTTGATCCGCACCACCGAACACGAGCTGGATGGTGCCGGGCGTCAAGTCGCGAAGGTACTCGGCGGCGCCCTTGTAGGCTATGTGCTCCATGCGCACGCCGGCCACTTTGCCGAACATCTCACCGGCCAAGTGATTCGTCGACCCGATGCCACCGCTGCCGAAATTCAGCCCTCCGGGGCGTGACTTTGCATAGTCAACCAGTTCCCTCACGTTCTTGACGGGCAGCGTGTTGCTGACCAGCAGGACGTGCGCAGTCCGTGCGACCAGGCTGATGGGCTGAAGGTCGCGCGCAGCGTCGTACGGCAGGTCTTGCTTCAGAAAGGGGTTGATCGTCACTGCATTGGTGACCAAGAGCAGGGTATAGCCATCGGCCGGAGCCGCTGCTGCAGCCTGTGTGGCCAGGATGGCGTTGGCCCCCGGCTTGTTCTCGATGAAGATCTTTTCACCGAGCCCGCCGCCCAGCTGCGGGAGGAACTTGCGAGCAAAGCCGTCAGTTCCGCCCCCTGCCGCAAAGGGGATCAGAACGCGGACAGGCTTGGCCGGATAGTCCTGTGCGTGGGTCGCGGCGTGGACGAGACCCAAGGTCATGATGAGCGCGGCGTGCGCGGCGCGGCGCAAGGCCGGAACGATCAGGGGTGTATTCAATGGGGGTGTCCTCGAACTGGCCATGGCAATGGGTTCAACGGAGCTCTTGTCTCAGGTCCCGAAGAAAGGGCGCGATGGCAATCTGGAAAAGAAACGCCGTGCCCTGAAGCATGATCACCCGCACCCCGTGAGATGCAATCTTGCTTGCACGCTTGTGCATTTCCTTCAAGTCAGGCGCGTAGCTCGTGTTCGCGCCGATGACCTTGCCGTATTCATTCGCGCACGCGACTGCTTGGTCGATACGTTGCCAGAGCAACGGGTGATAGAAGTCGGGCTTGTCGGTCTTCGCCAGCGCCATGCTGGCATCACCCATGCCAAACCCAAAAATTCCGACCTCGGGCGTGGCAATGATTTCCCGATAGGCCCCCACCATTTCTGCAGTTTCGGCCAACGGCCAGAGGCAGGTGCGCTCATCAAGGTGAGGCGCCGTTGGCGGCGCTTGGTCAGCAGACTTGAACTTGTACAAGTGCATCGGCTTCTTGTGCCAATCGCGCGCAACGCTCGCGCATTCCTTGAGTTCCTCAAGGCTCGAGATCGACATGCGCACGTACTTCGCGCCAATGCCACTGACCCGTGAAAGATCCCTGGGCAGCCGAGGATCGTGTCCGAGCCAGGGAAAAGCCTGGAGGCGAACCGCGGGCGTGATACCCGCGGCCTCAGCTGTCCTGATCAGCAGCTCGACGCGGCCCCAGTCGATTCCGGTGAACATCAGGTCGAGCATGACCCAATCGAAACCCATGTAGGCCAGCAACTCGATCATGTCGGGGTCGCTGGTCCACGCGCCCAGCGCAATGCCTGCTGGCGATGCGATCTTCTCGCCAAGTGGGTCTCGCAGCACGTGTCATCTCCTGTTGCGCCGAGTCGGGCAACGGCATTCCAACAAGACGTCGTTCGCTCGTCCAATCGAATCGTGCGATGGCAGCATGACGTTGCGTCATCCGAGGTCACCGCCTGCGCTTGGCACCTGTCCAAGCCCAGGTTGGGACTCACCAACTGCGGGCATCAACGGCGCTGATAGATGAAGCGCCATTCTCTATTTCTCAAGGTTAGGCCCCGTTCCTACAGTCCCTTCAGCACCTGCGCGACAGCCAGCCTGGGCCGTCCGCGATTTCAACGAAGGAGACCAACTTGCTTTCCAGAAACTGCATTGCTGCGGCCGCTTTGATTGCGACCTGCGGCGCCGCCACAGCTCAGAGTTCCGTGACCGTCTATGGTCGACTGGATGTGCGCATGTTCAAAAACCTGAACTCCAGCGTCAAGGAGCTTGGCAATGGCAGCGGCAGCCGGCTCGGCTTTCGTGGTGTCGAAGATCTGGGAGGGGGTCTGAATGCGTTCTTCGACCTCCAACATCGCCTCAATGCGGACACCGGTACGCAGACCACCACGAACTTCTACCAGCAGTCCTTCGTAGGCCTGGAGAAGAAGGGTCTTGGTCGGGTCTGGTTCGGTCGCGACTACACCCCGGGCTACATCCAGGTCATGCTGATTGCGGATCCGTTTGACCATGCCAACGTGGGTTCGCTGATCACCATCAACACCGGCGGCATCGCCGTCAATCGGGTCAGCAATACCGTGACGCTTGGCACCCAGTTGGGTGGATTCAGCGGAACCGTTCAGGTGGGTGCAGGCGAAGGCGTCACGCGCGACCCGCAGTACAGCTCGGCGCTTCTGTACAAGGCAGGTCCCGTGACGCTGGCGTGGGGGTACGAAAACCCGGGCACCGTGGCCAGCTACTGGTCTCAGCTGGTGGGTGTGTACAGCCAGGGCCCGATTGTTGCCCGGCTGGGGGTTGGCAAGGGCAAGACGAGCGGCAATCAGGAGCGTGCAGCCTGGTCCGCAGGCTTGACCTACTCGCTGGCCGCGCACCGCTTTCACATGGCCTATGGCAAGCTGGACAACGAGTCGGGCAACACCGCGCTGAGCAAGAAACTCGGGGCCGGCTGGCAGTACTTTCTGTCCAAGCGCACAAATCTCTACGTCAACTACGCCCAAGACAGCGTTCTGGCCACCAACAAGTCGGGCTACGACCTGGGCATCAAGCACAATTTTTGAGGCCGTCTGCGCACGTGGGGGAGGCGTCCGCGTGCTGGGGGCGCCGGCATTGCCGGCGCTCTTGTCAATTGACGTGCTGAGGGCGAACGGCCGCAAGGTCGTTCGCTTTTTTTGCGCTGCGCAAACAGCTCATGCGCGCCGCCTGACGCGCGCTTGGCTGGTCAGGCGTGCAAAGCTCAAACGTCCCAGTCGCAAGCCTTTGCCAATGCCTTGCCCATGATCCATTCCTTGTCGTCGGTGGACAGGAAGTCCAGGGCCTTGGTGAACAGGCCGATGTTGGCCGCATAGGTGCAGGAAAGCCGAGTGATGTCGCTTCCCCAGTGCAAGCGTTGAGGTCCAAAGTGATCCACCAACGCCTTGATGTGCGGGTGGAGATTGGGGAAAGGATAGGCCTGCGTGCTGAAGCACGGCAATGAAGAGACCTTGGCCGTCACGTTCTTGAAACGCGCCAGTGCGTACAGCTGTTGGGCATCGGCCCATGCACCTTCGTCCTTGGCACCCCGCGGATGCCGTCCTGCGTGGTCGATGATCAGTCGCAAGTCGGGGTGCTTGTTGAGGATGGGCTCATATCCAGCGATGTTTCCCGGAATCATCGACATGATCGGCAAGCGCGTTTCTTCGGCAATCTGCCAGAACCAGTCCTGCTCGGGCTCCAGCAGGGACATCCAGGGGTCACCCATCAGGAAGACTCGAACACCCAACATGCCGGGATGGTCCTTGCGCCAAGTGCGCAGACGCTCCTTGGCGTCGGGCCACTGGATATCGAAACGCCCCATCACGCCAAAACGCTTCGGGTGCTTCACTGCGGCATCGAGCGAGTACTGGTTGTCCCAGCCGTTCCAGCTAGGCGGCACCAGCACGGCTCCTTGCACGCCATGCGAATCCATCACCGCAGTAGCCTGCTCAATGGTGAACTCAGGGCCATGGATGGGCTGCGCACCCTTGGGCCAAGGGTGCTCAGGCGTGTCTGCGTAGAAGCAGTGCATCTGGGAGTCAAGAATCTTCATCGTCGGTCCTACAGGGTGGGAAATGGAGCGTGTTGCGCGGTTGTCGTGGCATCGTAGGCAGCCGGTTGTCCTGGGACAAATGCCGACTGCTGATCGACGAATCAGGCTCTGCGATGGATCAGACGCCGCCGGCGCGCAGCCGCTGATCACGCGCTTGCTCTGCCTGCGAGATCTCCCGCGCACGGAGCATCACGCGTTCGGTGTGCTCGGGCGCTATGCACACGAAACCATCCCCATCCATCGCCAGGGTGTCGCCCTGGCAGATGGTTGCGCCTGCCAGTTGCACTGTGCCGCCCAGGGCAACAGTCTCCAGGCGGCCAACGCTGCGCCATGGCGACCCACCTCGACACAGGATGGGGTGGCCCAGCGCTTGCAGCGCCTCCAGGTCTCGGGTGAAGCCATCGATCAGCACGCCAGCAACCTGCCGGTTGATGGCCCGCTGCGTGTGCGCTTCGCCCCAGGTAGCGCCGTCGGTCGTGCCGTCGATTGCGATCACCACCACATCACCTGGCAACGCCAGGCTGGACACCACTTCACCATGCCGCGGCAAGGACGGCGTGCTGCCCGGAACCGGTCTGATCGCGCGCTGCTGAATGGTGTATGCCTTGCCGATCACCGTGGGCGCCGCTCGCCCCAGCCACACTGGCAGGCTGCCTCCGGCCACGCCTTCGCGAAGGCCGAGCTGGTCGATCGCGTCGGCCAGGTGAGTGACACGCACCTTGCTGATTTCCATGGGAGTTCCTTCAGACAATTGCAACCGGCTGCAGCTTCTGCAGAAGCGACCGCACGTCGCCACAGCGGTCCAAGGCTTGGAGTTCGGCGAAGCACTCCATTGCTGCGGTCGCACCCAGGTTCACACAGGCGGCGCAGTCCACGAACTTGTGTCTGAGGTCTTCCCAGGTCAGTGGCTGGCTGGCCGAGCCAGGCGCTACGTCAACACGCGCGCTCAAGGTACGTCCGTCGCTCAAGTGAGCTGTGACCCGTGCATAGCCACGGTAACCCCAGCTCAGATTGGCCGATGCAGGGTCTTCGACGGCTTGCTGCGGATCCTCCCAGGCGTGGATGCGCTCCATCAGCGCCTGTGCCGCAGGCCTTTGTGTGGCGACCGTCTCGAACGACGCGATGCCCAGGGGGTCATCCAGGAGTGCCGCAGCGATGGCATACGGCATGCTGAACTTGCTCTCGAAAGCGTTGCCGGGGCGGGGGTAGCCCATCGGTCGCAGCGCACCTGGAGCCACCGCACAACTGATCGATGTCACGTTGTCCGCGCGCAGGCCCAGCCGCTTCAGTTCAAGAACCGCAGCCATGGCACGGTGACCTGCCACCGAAGACGCAAACTTCTTGAGGGTCGAACCCGGTTCCACCACAGCCCAGGGCTGCCCAAGGCTACTGGCCAGCGCGGATGGATCAGAGCCCATGTCTCCCAACGCTTCGAAGAACCCGCGCCGCGCTTCAAGTGCATCAGGCACCGCATCGAATCCGGCGGCCAGCAGGTGTTCGACGTCGACGGCAATGCGCGCGGCAAAGCCCGAGTGCATGGGTTTGGCGGCCGTTCCCAACTGGCACAGCAGTCCGCTTGCTTGCGTGGCCACCAGGCTCAGGCCTCTGGCAATCTGAGGCTGGTTCAGTCCCCGCAGGCGTGCAACGGCCGCGAAGGCCGCAAAGCCGCTCAGTGTGGAGGTGACGTGGTAGCCACGCTGCGGATGCCCTTTGCCGAGCGCCTTGGCCAGCTTCGCGCCAACCTCGATGCCGATGATGTACGCGTCGATAAAGCTTTGACCGCTGACGGAACTGGAGTCCAGCGATGAGATCAAGGCAGCCACGATGACTACGCTGGGGTGAAGCGATCCGAGCAGATCGTCGTAGTCGAGCGCTGCGCCGTGGGTACCGTTCGCAAAGGCTGCCATCTGTGGCGTCGCGGCTCCACGCGTGCCAATCACTGGGCAGGCTCCACCCCCGGGCTGCCCGAGGTACGCAAGCATTGAGGCCGACAGTTCGCTGCCGGCGCCTGCCAGCATGCAGGCCAGGCTGTCCGCGATCACCCGCCGTGCCTGCTCGTATCCGGCAGGCGGAAGCGACGCAAGATCGTCTTGCGCGATGAATTCCGCCAGTGCAGCGGTGGCACCCGAAGTCTTGGTCACTTCACTTGACCTTGCGAAGGCCAGCCTCCTCGGCAAGTGCGCGCCACTTGTCGTGATCGGACTTGAGGTAAGCGGCAAACTCAGGGCCAGTGCGTGCCCGCAGATTGAAGGCCTCAGCGGCCCACTTCTCCATGCGTCCGGAAGCTTTCTGATAGGCCGTGACCTCGGCGTGCAGTCGGGTACGCACGCTTTCGGTCAGGTTGGCTGGCCCAAACAGGCCGAACCAGATCAACACCTCATAGTCGGCAAGGGTCTCGGAAACTGCCGGTACGTCTGGCAGCAGCTTGGAGCGCTCCTTCGAGGTCACCGCAATCGGGCGCACCATCTTCTGCTGTATGTTGCCAATCACGATCGACAGCGAGCTCATGCCCAGGTCGATGTCGCCGCGGACGAGGTCGATCAGGGTGGGACCGAATTGCTTGTAGTTCACGTGCCGCAACTGCACGCCGGCCTGCTTGCCCAGCAGTCGCATCGCCAACACGGTGGAATGGCCGACCGAGCCGAACGAAACCTTGTTGGGCGCCTCCTTGGCCTTGGCGAGCACTTGCTTGAACCCTGGGCTGTCCAGTTTTGGGCCAGCAGTGATGATCATCGGTGTGTCGCCGAGATAGGCCACCGGGGTGAAGTCGGCGATTGCGTCGTATTTGATCTCTGGGTCTGTCGCTGGTCCTACGG
>JACCDS010984455.1_pt1 | contig 23764 bp, 21 predicted proteins | sample 7446441 | NCBI WGS metagenome assembly JACCDS01 (sample SAMN15323445, study PRJNA562643) | freshwater metagenome | isolation source: river surface water | place: USA:Blue River Watershed | collected 2017-08-17 | reverse complement strand
TTGCTACCCCTAACAGTTTTTCGGCGGCCACCATGGCGCTACTGAGGTTGGAAATGGCCATCAAGACCCGAAGCGTTTCAGACCTTCTGGCGCGGGCCTCGGAGGATAGCGCGAGACGGCGGGCCATCCCCACGTGGTTCTGGGCCAACAGTGCGGACTTGCGAGCTAGATCTAATGCAACTCCATCGCGCTGCACCAACAGAGTCGCGACCTCATCAATAGATGGCAGTCGGAGATTGATGTTTCTGGTTCGAGAGCGAATTGTTGGCAGTAGGTCTGAGACGCTTGGTGCACACAGGATCCAGACCACCTTTTCGGCTGGCTCTTCAAGCGCCTTCAGCAAAACATTCGATGTGCGCTCTGCCATGCGATCAGCATCTTCAATGATGATCACCCGATAGTCACCGACGGTGGTGGCCATGGCCGAGCGGGACACCAAATCCCGAACTTCTTCGATGCTAATTACCACCCGGTCGGTAACGAGCATGGAAACATCGGGGTGGGCATCGGCCTGCACCAATCGGCACTGCTGACACTGACCACAGCCATCCTCCGCACACTGCAGAGCGGCTGCAAAACTCTTTGCTAGATTGCTCCGGCCGGAACCCGCGGGACCGGTAAAAAGCCAGGCGTGGTGCACCGAATTAGGCTTTCCGCCAACCGCCTTTTGCAGTTGTTCGATGGCCTCGGGTTGGCCAAGCAGCTCATCCCAAACCGGGTGGCTCAATGTGACTCCATGGTCATAACCCTGGCTCGAATCTGAGCCTGAATCTCTTCGATCGACAAGGTTGCATCAACCACCAAAAAGCGCGGTTCTTTGGCTAGTTCTAGATACTGAGCACGCGCTCGCTCAAAGAAATCAACTTTCTCGCGCTCGAGTCGATCTGGTTCGGTGCCGGTTTTATTACGACGTTGAATTGCCGCCTGAGCATCAAGGTCCAGCAGCACGGTCAAATCAGGCAACAGGTTGTCCACCGCCCACAGCGAGATGCTTCTTACCTCTTCGACATCAAGCTCGCGAGCAGCGCCCTGGTAAGCCACCGAAGAATCAAAGTAGCGGTCGCTCAGCACAACCTTGCCCTCTTGAAGTGCCGGGCGAATCTTGGTTGCTACGTGGTGAGCGCGGTCAGCCGCGTAAAGCAGCGCTTCTGATCTCGGCGCAACATCACCTTTACGATGCAGCAGCAGGTGTCGAATCTCTTGACCCAGCTCAGTACCGCCCGGCTCAAGAGTCCTAACCACCGCTTTGCCCTGAGCCTCAAACCACTTTTGCAATAGGTCTAATTGAGTTGATTTTCCAACCCCGTCAATACCTTCGAAAGTAATAAACACGTCAGCGCTTTTTCCTAGAACTCTTGGCCTTTGAAGTTTTTGGCACCTCTCCAGGTCCAACCCCTAGCTTCTCACGCCGGATTGCCAGCAGCTCGAAGGCACGGTCGTTGGATAGCTCATCCAGTGGTTCGTCTTTTGGCACGGTCGCATTGATCACGCCATCGGTTACGTAGTTACCAAACTGACCGGTCTTTGCAACCACTGGCTTTCCGGAAGCTGGGTCCTCTCCAAATTCGCGCAGCGGAGTGGAAGCGGTTCTGCGAGCGCCGTACTTTGGCTGCTTGTAGATCTCGATTGCCTCTTCCAGGCTGAGCTCAAAAATCTGCTCTTCAGAAGTAAGCGATCGTGAGTCGGTGCCGCGCTTGAGGTAAGGGCCGTACTTGCCATTCTGAGCGGTGATCTCAGCACCGGTTTCTGGATCCACTCCCAATACCCTTGGCAGCGACAGCAACTTGACAGCTTCTTCGAGACTCACGGTTGCCACGCTCATCGACTTGAAAAGCGATGCCGTCTTCGGCTTCGGATTGCCCTCGTCAACCAAAGAGACATAGGCACCGTAGCGACCATCTTTCACGATGATGTCTAGACCGCTTGCTGGCTCCTTGCCGAGAATTCGATCCTCGGCGGCTGGTGCGTTGATTAGCTCGAGTGCCTTGTCGTGAGTCAGCTCATCTGGGGTTAGACCCTCGGGGATGTTTACGATTCTGCGCTCTTCGTCCGCCATTACCTCAAGGTAAGGACCGTACTTTCCGGTGCGGAGCTGAATGCCGGGGGCAATGTCGAAACTATTGATTGACCTCGGGTCCGACTCCCCCAGTGACTCGACGGTGTTTTTCAATCCGGAATCAGCAAAGTAGAAGTTCTGCAGCCAGCTGGAACGATCCAGTTCGCCAAGTGCGATTCGGTCTAGATCCTCTTCCATCTTCGCGGTGAACTCGTAGTCCACCAAATCGCCAAAGTTCTCCTCCAAAAAGCGAGTGACGGTAAATGCGATCCATTCCGGAACCAAGGCGCTACCGCGCTTTACGACGTAACCCTTGGACAAGATGGTGGAGATGATCGCGGCGTAGGTGGAAGGTCTGCCAATCCCCTGCTCTTCAAGCGCTTTCACCAACGATGCTTCGGTGTAACGAGCCGGTGGCTGAGTCTGGTGTGATTTAGCAGTCGCCTCGGTGACGGCGATTTGATCGCCCACCTCTAGCTGCGGAAGCTTTGCCTGCTCCTCGTTGTCATCCTCTCGGGTCTCGTCATAGACCGCGAGGAAGCCCTTATAGGTAACCGTGGTGCCGCTTGCTGAAAGCTCTAGCTCTTCACCTGCCAAATTGACCCCGAACTTCACCGAGGTGGTTGACAGCTTGGCATCGGCCATCTGAGATGCCACAGTTCTGCGCCAGATCAGTTCGTAAAGCGCAAGTGAGCGGCCGTGCAGAACTGCTGCCAACTCACTTGGGTGTTTGAAAACTTCACCCGATGGTCTAACTGCTTCGTGCGCCTCTTGAGCATTCTTCGATTTCGAGCCGTAGACCCTAGGGCTGTCGGCCACCAGCTCCTTGCCAAACAACTCGGCTGCGGCGGCCCTGGCCGCTGCGGTTGCCTGCTGCGATAGCGAAGGGGAATCGGTACGCATGTAGGTGATGTAACCCTCTTGATACAGCTGCTGGGCAGTGTCCATCGCCTGCTTGGCACTCATACCCAGCTTGCGCGATGCTTCCTGCTGCAGGGTTGAGGTGGTAAAGGGCGCATAGGGCTTGCGAGTCGAAGGCTTTGCCTCGACCTGCAAGACAGTGAGCTTTTGGGACTTCAGTGCACTTGCGAGCTGCTCCGCCTTTTCCGGAGCCAGCACCAAAGCAGTGCCGGTGAGCTTGCCGTTCTCGTCGAAACTCTTGCCGCTAGCCAGCTTTTGACCTGCCACCGCGGTCAACTTAGCTTCAAAGTCGATTTCAGACTTGGTCAAAGCTGCCGTCACGCTGGAGTAGTTGGCTGCTACGAAAGCCATGCGCTCTCGTTCGCGCTGCACAATCATGCGAATGGCGGGCGATTGAACTCGGCCGGCAGATAAGCCTCGGTTGATCTTCTTCCAAAGCACTGGGGAAATCTCGTAGCCAACTAGGCGGTCCACGACTCTTCTGGTTTCTTGGGCCTGGACTAGATCTTCATTCAGCTCTCTGGTGTTGTTGGCTGCTTCCTGAATTGCTTCCTTGGTGATCTCGTTGAACACCATGCGGCGTACTGGAACCTTTGGCTTAAGCACCTCTAGCAGGTGCCAGGCAATGGCCTCACCCTCGCGGTCTTCATCGGTTGCGAGGTAGAGCTCGTCGGCTTTTTTGAGCGCTGCCTTTAGGTCGCTGACGGTCTTGGATTTGCCAGGAGAAACCACATAAAAAGGTAAAAAGTCGTTGTCAACGTCGATAGAAAACTTGCCCAGTGGGCCCTTTTTCTTTTCGGCCGGGACATCTTTTGGTTCGGCCAAATCGCGAATGTGGCCAACCGATGCCAGCACCTCAAAATCATTACCCAAATACTTGGCAATGGTCTTGGCTTTGGCCGGTGACTCAACAATCACTAATCGCTTTGGCAAACAAACTCCCTGTTACTTTTCTGGCCCGGCAGTTGCTCGGGCAGATATTCGAAACGGCGGCAGAGATTTTGACACCTCTACTAACGCACTGAATCCGACAATACGACATCTGTCAAGTTCTAAGTCAAATCGAGTTGCAATTAGTTCCGGGTTCTCACATGAGAATCCGGACACCAAACCGCGAGCAGTTTCGCTGGCAGTGAGCGCGGCGGCATCAGCAACCAGCTGGGCTTGTTGCTGCCAGAAAGCCAGCTGGCAAGCAAATGCTGCAGCTACTAAAAACATTGGCACCAGTGCAATCGAGAGTGCTGCGATTGCGGAAATGCTGCCAGTATCTAGAGCCCGTGTTTTAGCAGGCAAGCCTGAACCTCCATGGCGATCGGCAACTCTCGAACAGCTGTAACGCAGACCCACCTACCGTCTTGATTACTCCGAAACTTGGTGTTTGGAATCTTTTGCAACTGATTGCCGATTGACATTTCCCGCGCCTGGGTAAATGCATCTCGGGATAGCTGCAGTTGCACCAGCCCCAGCTGAAAGACCCCCAAAAATCCAGCCAGGGCAAGCACAACCGTTGGAAACAGCAGCATGAATTCTGCTGTCACCGCCCCTTTTTGATTACTGAATACCAAGAGCTCTTGCCACCAGTCCAAACAGCAAATCCCGCACCGCCTCTGATCTCATAACCAGGATCAATAGTCCGGCGAAGGCAACGCCACCAAGGGTGGCGATTGCGTATTCTGCGGTGATGGCACCTCGGTCACTAACTAACTGCTTCATTTCTTTCCTTTCTTTAGAGCCCGAAACCAATCAGCATCGGGACGATTGTCAAAATTAAAAAAGCGGGCAGCACGGTAAGAGCCATTGGAACCAAAAGTTCAATCGACATGCGCTTCGCGCGGGTCAATGACTGTTGCAGCGCGCGCTGAGTGACAAGGTCAATTTCGTGCTGCACCAGCTCTTGAAGCGGTGCTCCGGTTTGGCGAGAGAGCAAAACCAGTTCGCGAATCTCACGACTGTGAGATTCGGCGGGCGGCGATCCGGCAGCAAGCTGCAGGCTGAACTGCAACAGCTCAAGCGCTGGGTGAGTCGGTTCAACCAAAAGCGGTGCGAGTAGCCGACCTGACCAGCGAATGCCGACTGCGATCAGCGCTAGTGCCAACAGCAATGCCATCAGCCCTATCGGATGGAAGATGGCAGCCACCGTCCCAAATCCAGCCAGCTGACCGATTACCAGCGAAAGTGCCGGAAGCCAAAGCAGCAGTTTTCTGGTCGCGATTGGAACCGCATTTGCGCTTGCAAGTTCACTTTTGAATCTCTCCAGGTCAAACTCGAAAGCAACCAGTCGCTGGGCCACCTGCCTAATTGGCGCACCCGTCATCATGGCCAAGAAGAGCATTCGCTCGATCGGCTGCTGCCCATCTCTACGCAAACCGGTCAGATTTAGTGCGGTTTGCAGATTTACTCCAGCCGATAGCAAGGCGCCAAACTTTCCAACCTGGCTCACGCTGCCACCTCGGAAATCTTGAGGCCTTGGCCAAATCTGCCGATTTGGGTCAGTTTTCTGACGCCGGAAACCCGCTCCAGCTGCAGTACCACATCAAAGGACTGACTCACCATCTGCCCGGTCAGTTCACGGTCGAACCCCGATAGCATTCCGAGCAGGATCAGTCGATTGGGAAGATCGGCCAGGCTTTTGCAGTGCAGCGTGGTCATTGTCCCGCGATGACCGTTATTCATCGCCTGCAGCAGCACCCCGAATTCACTGCCGCGAATCTCGCCAACCACAATTCGATCTGGCCGCATTCGCAGGGCCTCGATCACCAGCTGCTGCATTGAGATAGCACCCAGTCCCTCTTGATTCGCTGGTCTCTCGTGCAGCGAAATTGCCGGTTCAGTAAGCACCAGCTCCGGGATTTGCTCAATACATATGATCCGTTCATCTAGCTCGGCAATCAGGGCTCCAAGCAAAGTAGTCTTTCCAGCCGAGGTAGCACCGGCAACCACGATGTTTTCCCGAGCCAGCAGCATTTGTTTGAGACTTTCCAATTGCCGGTCGGTGAACATACCAACTTCGAGCAGGTGCTCCAGTCGAACCTGAGTCGCGGGGTGTTTTCTGATCGAAACCATCGGCGAGTTGCTTACGCCGTGGCCCAGCACCACGTGGAATCGCAGTCCAGCGATAACGAAGTCTGAGATTGGCTTCGCGATGTCCACTCTGGCGCCAGTTTGAAAACCAAGTTCAATCAGGGTTTGCGCAAGCTCCGCTTGAGTTTCAAAAGGGTTGCTGGTTCGAATCAGACCCTGGCCAACATCTATATAGGTATGCAGGTGGCCGTTGAGAATCAGGTCGGTCAGGCCCGGACGTGCCAGCAATTTCGTAAGTGCCTCGGGTAGATCGATTTCCATGCCTAGATGGTGGACCGAGGCGAGCGGGTGTGAGTTTCGAAAGGGAATATCTGTGGAAAAAGAAAGGGCCGGCAGGTTTGGGGGAAACCTGCCGGCGGGCGACTGCGCATTGGGGGAACGCTGCAGTCGCAATCTGACCTAAGTCAGAACTAAATTTTATGCGGTTATTACGAGTTTTGTCCCCCATTTGTCGAACTTTCTCACAAGTTAATTGCAAACTCTCGGTTTTGAACCTTGGTGCCAAAAAATCTGGCATTATGTGAAAGGTCAACACCTGGAGGACAAAGATGTCTGTTGAACATGAAATTGAAAACTTGCTTACCGAAGAAAGGCGCTTCGAGCCAAGCAAGGAATTTGCTGCCAATGCAATTGCGCAGCCCGAGATATATGAGCGTGCCAAGGCTGACCGCTTAGAGTTCTGGGCCAATGAAGCCCGGAAACTGCACTGGCACAAACCCTTCACCCAAACCCTGGACTGGTCAAACGCACCATTTGCCAAGTGGTTCCACGATGGTGAGATTAACATCAGCTACAACTGTCTTGATCGACACGTTGAGGCTGGTTGGGGTAAGCGCGTAGCGCTGTTCTTTGAGGGCGAGCCTGGTGACACCAAGGTTTACACCTATTTGGACATGCTGACCGAAGTCAAGAAGGCAGCCAATCTGCTACTCAAGCTCGGCATTGAACCTGGTGACCGCGTGGCCATCTACATGCCGATGATCCCTGAGGCAATCATCGCGATGCAGGCGGTTGCTCGCGTAGGTGCTGTGCACTCGGTAATCTTTGGCGGCTTTTCGGCAGACTCTTTGGCGTCTCGTATCCAAGATGCCGAGGCCAAGTTGGTTATCACCGCAGACGGAGGCTTCCGCAAGGGCAAGGCCAGCCTGCTAAAGCCAGCTGTTGATGAAGCGCTTTCGGACAACAAGTGCCCAACCGTAGAGAATGTGCTGGTTGTGAACCGCACCGATTCCAAGGTGGACTGGGTCGAGGGCCGTGATCTTTGGTGGGAGGAAGAGCTTCGCACCGTAGATCAGGAGCACGTGGCTCAGGGCTTCAACGCTGAGCACCCGCTATTTATTCTTTACACCTCTGGTACCACCGGCAAACCAAAGGGCATCCTGCACACTACCGGTGGCTACCTAACCCAAGCTGCATTCACCCACAAGAACGTCTTCGACCTGCACGAGGGACAGGATGTCTACTGGTGCACCGCCGACATCGGTTGGATCACCGGTCACTCCTACGTCGCCTACGGACCGATGGCCAACGGTGCCACCCAGGTGATCTACGAGGGCACTCCGGATTCACCGGACTGGGGTAGATGGTGGGACATCGTTCAGAAGTACCACGTCAACATTCTTTACACCGCACCAACTGCCATCCGAAGCTTTATGAAGATTGGACGCAGCGTTACCACTCACTACGACCTGAGCTCGATTCGAGTACTCGGCAGCGTTGGTGAGCCAATCAACCCTGAGGCTTGGATGTGGTACCGCGAGGTAATCGGTGGCAACAAGGCTCCAATCGTGGACACCTGGTGGCAAACCGAGACCGGTGCCATCATGATTTCACCACTGCCTGGCATCACCGCCACCAAGCCTGGAAGTGCACAGGTTGCACTACCGGGCATCGAGATGCGAATCATCGATGACGAGGGCAAAGAAGTTGGCCCCGGTCACGGTGGTTACCTAACAATTACCGAGCCATGGCCATCGATGTTGCGCGGCATCTGGGGTGACCCAGAGCGCTACAAGGAGACCTACTGGTCTCGCTTCGAGGGCAAGTACTTCGCGGGCGACGGGGCAAAGTTTGATCCGGATGGCGACCTTTGGTTGCTTGGCCGCGTTGACGACGTAATGAACGTCTCTGGCCACCGCCTATCAACCGCGGAGATCGAATCTGCTCTGGTCTCTCACCCATTTGTGGCAGAGGCTGCGGTGGTTGGCGCCAAGGATGAGACCACCGGTCAAGCGGTCGTGGCGTTCGTGATTCTGCGTCGCTCCAGCCAAGACGAGATTGGGTCGGATCAGGACACCTCAAAGATCCTGCGCGATCACGTTGCTAAGGAGATTGGTCCAATCGCAAAGCCACGAACCATCTTTGTGGTGAGCGAACTTCCAAAGACTCGCTCCGGCAAGATCATGCGTCGACTACTTCGAGATGTTGCAGAAGATCGCCCGATCGGTGACGTAACCACCTTGGCTGACACCTCGGTGATGGACACCATCACCGGAAGAATCAGCGCCGGAGCAAACGACTAGCGCTTACGCAAATTCGACGATTAGCTCTACTTCAACTGGAGCGTCGAGTGGCAGTGCTGCAACACCAACAGCGCTTCTAGCGTGTAGGCCGGCATCGCCGAAGACCTTACCTAGCAGCTCAGATGCGCCGTTTAGCACGCCCGGTTGACCGGTGAAATCAGGAGTGGAAGCGACAAAGCCAACTACCTTGACAACGCGCGTTACGCGCGAAAGGTCGCCGATCACGCTCTTTACGGCAGCCAGGGCATTCAGTGCACAGCGCTGGGCAATCTCCTTGGCATACTCGGCAGAGATTTCGTCACCGACCTTGCCGGTTGCCATCAGAGTGCCATCAACCAGTGGAATCTGACCTGCGGTGAAAACTAAGTTGCCGGAGATAACCGCTGGCACGTATGCACCGGCAGGAGTTGCCACATTTGGCAGCGTAAGACCCAACTCGGCTAGCTTCTGCTCGACGCTCATGCCTGCACCTCACGCTTGAAGAATGCAATGAGCCCGCCCTGCGGTCCGGTTACCACCTGAACTAGCTCCCAGCCCTGGGAGCCCCAGGTGTTGAGAATCTGAGTTTCTTTGTGAAGTAGCAGGGGGGTTGTGATGTATTCCCACTTAGTCATTTACAGCTCCGTTTCAGGATGTGGCAGGTAACCTAGAGTCTATGTCCGGAAAGAAATCTCAATCCGCGCTGACCAACATACTCAAGTTTGGCTTGCTCAGTGCTGTAGCGGGTGTGTTGTCGGTGGCAATCTTGGCTCCGATGGCAGCCGTAGCCGGTGTGGCAGCCTCCACCGGAGCCGGTCTTTTTGAGGGTCTGCCCGCATACATCAAACCTGTAAACGCCTCCCAGGCCTCCACCATCTACGCACTGCGCGATGGTGAGCCAGTGAAGATGGCGAATTTCTACCACGAGAACCGAATCGAAGTGCCATTCGAAGAGATCTCCCCCAACCTCATCAACGCCGTTATTGCGGTTGAAGACCCACGTTTTTACGAGCACGGTGGCGTGGATGTCATTTCGCTATTGCGCGCTACCCTGACCAACCTCGCCACCTTTGGTGAGGGTCCAGGTGCTTCGACCATCACCATGCAGTACGTTCGCCAATCTCAGGTTGAGGCGGCAAACCTAACCGGAGATGCCGAGGCAATTGCCGCGGCCACCGAGGTAACGGTTGGCAGAAAGCTGCGTGAAATTCGCCTAGCGATTGCGCTTGAGAATGAGGTTGAGAAAAAAGACATTCTCGCCGGATACCTAAACCTCGTCTTCTTGGGCAACCAGATCAACGGAGTTGAAACTGCCAGCCAGTATTACTTTGGAACCAGCGCGAAGAATCTGACCGTGCCGCAGGCCGCCTACCTGGCAGCAATGCTGAAGTCGCCAAATGACTACAAGCCAGATGATGCCGAAAACCTAGAGCGCGGTATCGGTCGCAGGAACTACGTAATCCAAGCGATGGCGGATGAGGGTTACATCACCCAGACCGAAGCCGATGGCTACAAAGAAGCTCCGATTCAGACCAAGATCACCAAGAGCCAGCAGGGCTGTGAGGCAAATCAGACCACCGCTTTCTTCTGCGACTTTACGGTTTGGACCATTAGAAACTCCCCTGAATTTGGAGTTACCGCAGAGGACCGCGAGATGCTGCTGCGCCGCGGAGGACTCGAGATCTACACCACCTTGGACCTAGATGTTCAGGAAAAAGCCTTCAACGCCACCATGGATATGCTGCCTGGAGATAACGAGTGGGCCTTTGGAACCGCTTCGGTTTCAGTAGAGGTTGGCACCGGTCGAGTGTTGGCCATGGTGCAAAACCGCTACTTCGATCAATCAGACAATCCTGAGCCAGGTCGCACCTCTGTTAACTTCAACACCGATAAGCCCTACGGTGGCTCCTCAGGCTTCCAACCGGGTTCGACCTACAAGGTCTTCACACTGGCCGAGTGGCTCAAAAACGGCTACACCCTTGGTGACCACGTCGATGGTCGAATCTTCACCGGCGAAGATATTGACCTTGATGGTCAAGCCGACAAGGTGAAGATTTGGAATGTCGAAAAAGACTTCCGCGCCAGCTGTGGCGGGGTGGTTGGTCTTTGGGAAGTGAATAACTCGGGCGATAAAACCATCGATGACATCAGCGTTCGCCAAGCCGTTATCACCTCGCAAAACACCGCCTTTGCGGCGATGGCATCGAAGCTGGACCTTTGCGCAATTCGTGACACCGCACGAGCATTTGGCGTGCACCGAGCCGATGGTGAAGAACTGCTATATGTGCCGGCCACGATTTTGGGAACCAACGAAATTGCTCCGCTGACCATGGCGGCGGCATATGCGGGCATCGCAAACAACGGCACAGTGTGCTCTCCGGTTGCCATCGACAAGGTAGTGCTAAGACGCACCAACGAAGAGATTCCAGTGCCAAAGACCATCTGTAGTCAGGCAGTAGCTCCTGACATTGCCCATGCCATGATCGACGCGATGCGCGGTGTTATGAGTGGTGGAACCGGATCGGCTGCCAACCCTGGCGATGGCACACCGCTGGCCGGCAAGACCGGAACCACCGACAGCCGCATCCACACCTGGATGACTGGGTTCTCCTCCAAGGTTGCAACTGCCACCTGGGTCGGAAACGTATCGGGTCTAACCTCTCAGTCCGGCAAGAGCGTCAACGGGCGCGCGGTGCCTGTAATCAGGCATGCGATCTGGAAATCCATCATGACCGAGGTCAATCAGCGCTATGTCGGAGAAGCCTTCCCACAAGCCCTGCCGCAGTACACCGCTCCAACCATGATTGCGATCCCTAACACCACCGGTGTTGACCTGGAATCAGCCAAGTTGACCATTACCGGTGCCGAGCTAAACATCGCGGTGCAAAAGCGTGAAGTGCAGTCAACCGCTCCGGCCGGAACCGTCGCATACACGATTCCAGCTGCCGGTCAAACCCTGGCTCGTGGTTCGATTGTGAAGATCTTCGTCTCGGCCGGTGGCAAGTTGGTGGTCCCGACCGTGCGCGGTCTTGACCTAAACCAGGCCAAAGCAAACCTAGAGGCGATGGGCTTTACGGTTTCACTGCCGCAATCCAGCCAAAGTCAGCTCAAGCAGTGTGATGCCAGCTTGGCAAATGGCCTCGCTCACAGCACGCTACCCGCAGCTGGCAGCGAGATCAGTGCCAACAGCGCCATAGTTTTGATACCAAATCAATGTGGCTAGCAACTAACGCAGGGCCATTTGAACTCAAGGAGGTAGCGCTCTCGATCGGGCTGGATAAGCCAATCACAGTGCTGCACATCTCCGATCTGCACTTCGCTCCTGGTCAAAGAGCCAAGGCTAGATTTTTGAAAGAACTCGCGGAACTAAAGCCGGATCTGGTCATCAATACCGGAGACAATCTCGGCCATAAAGACGCGATCAACCCCTGCCTTAGCGCACTGGCTCCGCTACTGAGTTTTCCAGGCGTATTTGTGAATGGCTCAAATGATTATCGAGCTCCGAAGTTTAGAAACCCACTTCGTTATTTCCAAGGGCCGTCTGAGGTTAGGAAGGAAGTTGATCTCGACACCAAACGCTTCACATCGGAACTTGTTGGAGCGGGCTGGGTTGATCTGAACAATCACGGTGCCGAGCTGGTGGTATCTGATTTGAAACTGGGCTTTCTAGGTCTTGATGACCCACACGAAAACCTGGATGATCTCGCTGGCCTCTCGGCCCAAAAGCACCAATTGACCGATGCCGATCTGCTGATTGGTGTTGCCCACGCACCCTATTTGCGAGTGATTGAAGAATTCACCAAGCAAGATGCCAGTCTGATATTTGCCGGCCACACCCACGGTGGTCAGATCTGCCTGCCTGGCTATAAAGCACTGGTAACCAACTGCGACCTGCCAACAGAGTTTGCGCAGGGAGTCAGCGGCTGGGAGTTTGCGGGCAAGCAGTCGCTGCTTCACGTTTCGGGCGGCCTTGGCTGCTCGATCTTTGCTCCGGTTAGGCTCTTTTGCCCACCGAGTGCAACGCTTCTAACTATTAGTTAGCCAAGCTCAGCGGCAACCAACTCAGCAATCTCATAGGTGTTTAGCGCGGCACCCTTGCGCAGGTTGTCACCTACTGCGAATAGATCGATGGTGTTTGGGAAGTCCTGCGCCTGACGAATACGTCCAACGAATGTTGGGTCCTGACCGGCAACATGTGCTGGAGTTGGGTAAACACCATTGGCCGGGTCGTCCATCACAACAACGGTCGGCTGCTTCTCCAACTCAGCACGCACCTCTTCGGCGGTCACCGGGTTTGCGAAGGTAGCGTGAACCGCTAGCGAGTGAGCAACCTGAACCGGAACGCGAACGCAGGTTGCGGCAACCTTTAGGTCCTTGATTCCCAAAATCTTGCGCGACTCGTTGCGAACCTTTAGCTCCTCAGAGGAGTGTCCGTCATCCTTGAGCGAGCCTGCCATTGGGATCACGTTTAGTGCGATTGGGACTGGCCAGATGGAATCTGCAAGCGCAGCACCATTGACATTTAGGGTTTCGGTCACATTGTCAGAAGACAGACCGGCTTCCGGGTTTTTAGCAACTGCCTGAATCTCATGCTGCAGGCGCTCAATGCCTGGAGCGCCGGCACCGGATACCGCCTGGTAGGAGGAGACGACCAATTCGGTGAGGGTCCACTTGCGGTGCAGTGCACCGAGCGCTGCCATCATGGTCAAAGTGGTGCAGTTTGGGTTTGAGATGATGCCCAATGGGCGAGACTTAGCTGCGTGTGGGTTTACCTCTGGAACCACCAGTGGCACCTCAGGGTTCATGCGGAAGGCTGCTGAGTTATCAACGGCAACCACGCCCTTAGCTGCCGCAATCGGAGCCCAGATCTCACTTACCTCGTCTGGGACGTCAAACATTGCGATGTCGATGCCGTCAAAGGCTTCTTCACTCAGTGCCACGACGGTGTGAGGGGTGCCATGAACCATAATCTGCTTGCCAGCCGAACGTGGAGAGGCAATCAGGCGAATCTCGCCCCAGATGTTCTCCCTTGAGTTGATGATGTCAATCATCACGGTGCCGACGGCTCCGGTTGCTCCTACTAGCGCGAGATTTGGCTTTGACATTTATTACCTTCCGGTTCCGGCGTAAACCACTGCGGTGTCAGCGGAATCAAGTTCGAATGCGGTGTGAACGATGCGAGTTGCCTCTTTGAGCTGGTCGGCACGAGTCACCACCGAGATGCGGATCTCAGAGGTGGAGATCATCTCGATGTTGATTCCGGCACGAGCCAGTGCGCCAAAGAACTTGGCGGACACACCCGAGGAGGTCTTCATGCCAGCTCCAACGATGGAGAGCTTGCCAACCTCATCGTCATAAGAGATCGACTGGAAGCCAACCTCGGCCTGCTTAGCCTTGAGCGCTTCAACAACCTTTGGGCGGTCAACGTGCAGCAGGGTGAAGGAAATGTCGCTGAGGTGGTTCTCGGCAGTTGAGACGTTCTGCACGATCATGTCGATGTTCGCACCGGCCTCGGCCACCACCTGGAAAACCTCGGCAGCCTTGCCTGGACGGTCTGGCAACCCCACCACGGTGATCTTGGACTGGGTGTCATCGGCTGCAACACCTGAAACGATTGGCTCTTCCATTTCATCTCCTGGTTGATTGGTGTAGACGAGGGTGCCTGGGTCAAGGCTGAAAGTTGATCTAACCCGCAGTGGCACCGAGTGACGGCGCGCAAATTCCACGGCGCGAATGTAAAGAATCTTGGCCCCCGAGCTCGAAAGCTCCAGCATCGAATCGATGTCGATCTGGAACAGCTTGTGAGCCCTTGGAACCACGCGTGGGTCAGCGGTGTAAACGCCATCAACATCGGAGTAAATCTCGCAAACATCTGCCTTCAGGGCAGCTGCCAGTGCAACCGCGGTGGTGTCAGAACCACCGCGACCCAAGGTGGTGACGTCACCGGTCTCAAAAGAGAAACCCTGGAAGCCGGCAACGATTGCTACTTCCCCAGCTTCAACCGCTTGCCTAACTCTGGTTGGCTCCAGCTTCCAAATTCTGGCGGAGCCGTGATTGGAGTCGGTTGAGATGCCAGCCTGGTAGCCGGTAAAAGACTTAGCCTTGCCGCCCATCTCTTGGATTGCCATGGCAAGAAGTGACATTGAGATGCGCTCACCGGCGGTGAGCAGCATGTCCATTTCGCGACTGCCGCGGTGAGTCGATACCGAATCGGCTAGGTCGATAAGTTCGTCTGTGGTGTCACCCATCGCGGAAACCACAACCACGATCTGGTTGCCCTCGGATTGGGTTTTTAGAACGCGCGCAGCGACATGCTTGATCTTCTCAGCGTCAGAGACGGAAGACCCACCGAATTTTTGCACGATTAGTGCCAAGGGGCGCTCCTTGGGACAAAGGGGGGATTCTACCTCCGTGGTAGTTCTGCAAGTCTAGTTGACTCGGCGCCTACCCTCAAAGGCTCTACCCAAAGTCATGTCATCGGCATATTCCAGATCGCCACCGACCGGAAGGCCTGAGGCCAGCTTGGTAACTGAGATTTCCATCGCTCCCAACAGCCTGGTGAGGTAGGTGGCGGTGGCTTCACCCTCAAGATTTGGGTTGGTGGCAAGAATTACTTCCTTGATCGAAGGATCAGCCAAGCGCTTCATCAGATCCTTGATGCGAAGCTGATCGGGACCAACTCCGGCGATTGGAGAAATGGCTCCGCCAAGCACGTGATAACTGCCGCGGAACTCTCTGGTGCGCTCAATTGCGTTGATGTCCTTGGATTCTTCAACCACGCAAATAACGCTCAAATCACGCTTGGGGTCGCTACAGATTCCACACTTTTGATTCTCAGAAACATTGCCGCAAATTTCACAAAAACGAACCTTTTGCTTCACCTCGCGAAGCACATCGGAGAGCCTGATGACCGATTCCAGGTCAGACTCAATCAGGTGAAATGCAATGCGCTGGGCTGATTTAGGACCAACACCAGGTAGTCGACCGAGTTCGTCGATGAGCTCTTGAACTATGCCGTCGTACATTACTTATCTTCGTTCTTGATTGGTGTGGCACCGAGCACCTCACGCAGGAAGAATTCGCCTGCGCGATCATCTTCTGGCACCACCGGCTGCACAATTACCTCGGTGGCTGGCTCTTGAGCTTCAATTTCCTCTTCGGTAACAAATTCTTCTGCCGGGGTTGGCTCAATCACCGTCGCAGTTACGGGTGGTGGGGCCTGCTCGGCAACCTTGGCGCGGTATTTGACGGTGACACCGAGCTTGTCTTTGATGACAGTTCTGAGTACCTCAGATGCACCCTGTGAAGTCTTGAAGGCATCGACATCGCGCTGGGACTGGAACAGCAGCGTTAGAACATCACCCTCGAAGTCCAACACCTTGGTTGTAAAGGCAACCGCCCAAGCAGAGCGTGACTTTTTCGCCAAGGCATCCAAAATGTCTTGCCAGCCGTTCTTGAAAGAAGCGGTGGTCAGCGGACCGGCAGGGGCTGCGGCTACCTTTTCGACAACCGGCGTTGGCTCAATCTTGGCTGCTGGTGCAGCAGCTGGGGCAGTTTTGGCAGGTTGGACGGGTTGTGCCACTGCTTGAGGCTGCGCTGCTACTGGTTCAGCCGCGCGCTTGATTGGGGCTTCAATGGCAGGAGCTAGCACCCTTGCGCAAAGCAGTTCCAGCTGCAGTCTTGGGTTTGAAGCTGCCGAGGTTTCGGCCAGTGCCTTTGAGGTTGCCTCCGCAGCTGAGGTCAACTGGTTTAGCCCAAAGCGGTTTGCCTGAATGGTGAGTAGATCAAATTGTTCAGGTCCTAAGCCTCGCAAGATAGCGCGAGCGCCGTCACCCAGAGATGACACCAGCATCAAATCGCGGATGCGCTCAAGCAAATCCTCAAGGAAACGTCTGGCATCCTGCCCAGACTGAATCACCTTGTCTACCGCGGCAAATGCCTTAGCTGGATCTATCTCTGCGAATGCGTCAATGACCTCGCTCATCAGCTGATCGTGAGTGAAGCCCAGCAGGTTCACCGCACGCTCATAGGCAATTTCTTTACCCTCGCTACCGGCAATCAACTGATCCAAAAGGCTCAGCGCATCTCGCACCGAACCTCCAGATGCTCGAACCACCAGCGGCATCACGCCACCCTCGGCACTGAAACCCTCTGACTCCAATACCGAGGTCAAATACTCGAGCAGCTCACCCGGTGGCACGAGGCGGAATGGATAGTGGTGAGTGCGGGAACGAATTGTTCCGATTACCTTGTCCGGTTCGGTGGTGGCGAAGATGAACTTCACGTGGGCAGGTGGCTCTTCAACAATCTTCAGCAGCGCATTGAAGCCCTGGGTGGTGACCATGTGAGCCTCATCTAGGATGAAGATCTTGTAGCGGTCGCGAGCCGGTGCAAAGATGGCGCGCTCTCTGAGGTCTCTGGCATCGTCGACACCGTTGTGGCTGGCAGCATCAATCTCAACAACATCTAACGAACCAGAACCACCACGAGAAAGGTCAATACAGGATGGGCACTTGCCGCACGGAGTATCGGTTGGACCCTCGGCACAGTTCAGACACCTGGCCAAGATTCTTGCCGAGGTGGTCTTACCGCAACCTCTGGGCCCGGAAAACAAATATGCGTGGTTGACTCGATCGGCACGAAGCGCTGCCATTAGTGGCTCAACCACCTGGGTTTGACCAATCAGCTCAGAGAAAGATTCTGGGCGATAGCGGCGGTAAAGAGCGGTAGTCACGACCCAAGCCTAACCCCCAATTCAGACAAAGATTTGCCTTGGGATAGGTGTGTGAATAAAGCGACTCCCCGTGCACCCGCCAGAGCTCAGTTACCCTTGCTACCTCTCGGTCCTGGGGGATTAGCCAAGGTGACGCCACACGAGGAGTCGCTTCAAATTCTACGGCAGATTGTGCCCTACTACACCCGGGCTTGAATCCAGCCGGTGAGATCGGCTAGCGCTTCTTCGGCGACTAAGTCATTGAGTAGTTCGTGGAATGCTCCCTCATAGAGCTTGAGCTCTTTATCAACTGAGGCGATTGATTCGTAGAGCGCGACAGCTGCCAAGGGATCGGTCGAGGTGTCTTTATCGCCGTGCATCACAAGGGTCGGCACCTTCCAGTCGGCAACCTTTGCCCAAACCTCATCGGAGATTTCCAGCACGGTTTTAGCAACCAGGTTCTTGGCCTTGCCCTGGAAGAACATTGGGTCGCTGGCGGCAATGCGAATTACCTCTGGGTCACGACTGAGCGCTTCAAGCCCTGGCCTTGGCAGCGGAATTGGAGCGTTCGGTGCGATGCGGCCCATGACTCCCCCGAGCAACCGCTCCCAACCCTTGGACGGTTGGTGCATCGCAGATGAACCGATAACGGCTGCTGCCACATTTGCCGAGGAGCGAACGAGGCTACCGGCGGTTATCAGACCACCGAGCGAGTGCCCATACAGAACCGTTGGCAGTTTGTTGCCCGCCATCAAATCGCGGGCCTTGAGGTGAAGGCTGACCGCCTGCTGCAGATCAATCAGTCCGCGAGTGCCCTCGCTGCGCCCGTGTCCAGGAAGGTCAAAAGCATAAACATCAATGCCGAGTGCATTGAGCTTTGGAATCAACTGGCTGTATTGAGTGACATATCGCTCGGAGTACTCACCGAGGCCATGCTGCAAGAGCAGCTGAGCTTTCGGGAAGGGTGCTCGCCAGATAAATCCCACGACGCCATCGGCCAGTTTCCAGTTTTCAAATAGCTCGCTCATGCTGTCCTAACTAGTTCTGCGGGAAGCCCAGGTTTAGCCCACCGTGGCTTGGGTCAAGCCAACGAGATGTAATGACCTTGGTTTGAGTAAAGAATCTAAAGCCCTCTTCGCCATGCGCTCGGGAATCACCAAATAGCGAATGCTTCCAACCACCAAAGGAGAAATACGCCACCGGCACTGGAATCGGAACATTGATGCCGATCATGCCAACCTCAACCTCATGCTGGAAGCGCCTCGCCGCTCCCCCGTCATTGGTGAAGATTGCTGTGCCATTGCCAAATGCTCCGGAGTTAATTAGCTCCAAACCTTCCTGGTAACTCTGAACCCGAACCACAGAAAGCACCGGTCCGAAGATCTCCTCTTGGTAAACCTTTGAGGAAAGCGGGACCTTGTCAATCAGAGTTGGTCCCAACCAAAATCCACCGGCAGCACCATCGGCAACGACAGACCTACCATCAACCACGATTTCGGCGCCGTCTTGCTCGGCAATGTCGATGTAGGAAGCAACCTTGTCACGATGCACCTTGGTCACCAGCGGTCCCATATCGCAAGAGCGTCTGCCATCGCCAACCTTGATCTGAGCCATTCGCGATGAGATCTTTGAGATCAGCGCATCTGCCACCGGCTCAACCGCGACCACCACGGAGATCGCCATGCAGCGCTCACCGGCAGAACCAAACCCGGCGTTCACTGCAGAGTCAGCCACCAGGTCAAGATCAGCGTCTGGCAAAACCAACATGTGGTTCTTAGCCCCTCCAAGTGCTTGAACGCGCTTTCCGTGCTTGGCTGCGGTTTCATAGATGTACTGCGCGATTGGAGTCGAGCCGACAAAAGAAATCGAGGCAACATCCGGGTGAGTCAAAAGGCCATCAACCGCCTCTTTATCGCCCTGCAACACATTGAATACGCCATCTGGTAGCCCAGCTTCTTTCCAAAGCTTTGCCAGCCAGATTGCTGCCGATGGGTCTTTTTCACTCGGCTTTAGCACCACGCAGTTGCCGGCTGCAATCGCCACCGGGAAAAACCACATTGGCACCATGGCCGGGAAGTTGAACGGGCTGATGATTCCCACCACGCCCAAAGGCTGCTTGATGGAATAGACATCGACATTGGTGGAGGCATTCTCGGAGTATTCGCCCTTGAGAAGCTGAGGCATGCCGCAGGCAAACTCAACCACCTCTTGCCCACGAGTGATCTCACCCATCGCATCCGAGAGCACCTTGCCGTGTTCCTCGGTGATGATCGCTGCCAACTCGCCTTTGCGAGCATCGAGCAGCTCGCGGAATTTGAAGATGATTCCCTGACGCTTAGCCAAGGTGGCATCGCGCCAGGCTGGGAATGCAGCCTTGGCTGCTGCAATGGTCTGGTCGATCTCGACCTGGTTGGCAAAGCCAACCTGCTTGGTGACTTCACCGAGGGCTGGGTCATACACGTCGCCCAAACGTCCGGAGTGACTTTGCACCTCGGCACCATTAATCCAGTGTCCAACAAGGCTCATCTTTGAAACCTACTAACTTCCCACTCGGGCTCTACCACCATGCTAGCCAATCACGAGATTTAGATTTCTTGGTTACAAAGCCTGTTTTCGGGCTAAACTCTCCCTCGGAGAATTCGCCTAGTGGCCTATGGCGCACGCTTGGAAAGCGTGTTGGGTGCAAGCCCTCGGGGGTTCGAATCCCCCATTCTCCGCCAGCAACTCCCTTGATTTAGAGCCTCAGAAGGCGCTTTTGAGAGGGAGTTTTTGCTTTTTGTGCAAGTGTGTGTGCAAGTTCATGTCCCTGGATTCCAAAAATCTAGTGTGATAATTTTCCGATCTTTAGCCTCAGTGCGTTTAAGACGACAGAGACGGAGGAAAACGCCATCGCAGCACCTGCCAGCATAGGATTCAAAAGTCCCAGAGCTGCTACAGGAATTAGCAAAACGTTATAACCGAAAGCCCAACCTAGGTTTTGCCAAATGTTTCGGTGGGTTTGCTTTGCAAGTCCGAGTGCGTATGAAATAGCCCCTGGATTGTCATCTAGGACTGTAACGCTCGATGCCGCCTGCGCAGCATGAGCACCGGAACCCATGGCTATCGAGACTTCTGCCGCGCTCAGGGCGGCGACATCATTGATACCATCACCAACCATGGCGGCGTGAGGAATGTTTCGAACGCGCTCCAACTTCCCTTCGGGAGTCACCCCACCCTCAAACCCCTCAATGCCGAGCTCTTTGGCAACTTGAAAAACTCGATCTGGGTTATCACCACTGAGTAAGAAGCTTTTAATTCCCACGCTCTTTAGATTGGCAATAGCTTCTTTTGCACCAGGTCTAATGTTGTCGCTTAGTTCAATCAGACCGTGAGCCCGACTGTCCCAAGCTACAACGACCAAGGTGTTAGGTCCCGCTTCTCTGATCGCATGGTCAAGCTCTTCTTGATTCTGATACTTGGCGGGCTTCCCCACTGAAACAAGTTGGCCTTTAATCAATCCGCTGAGCCCAACACCGGAAATCTCTTTGATGTCAGTCGCAATCAAGTCGGTCGGGACTTGGTTTACTGCTTTTGCTACCGGGTGCTTGGATCCTGCCTCTACGGCACTTGCGTAGCGAAGCATTGTTTCGCTATCTACTCCACCAAGACCAGTTGCTCTAACCACCCTTAGCTCTCCGTCGGTTAGAGTTCCGGTCTTATCAAAGATCACGGTCTTGACCTGGCTTAGATTGCGCAGGGTGTCAGGGTTTCTAATTACCACCGACCGCTTCGCTCCCAAGCTTGTTGCGACCACAAGGCTCATTGGAACCGCAATGCCAAGGGCGCAGGGGCAGGCAATAACCAAAACCGCAATCGCTGCCTCAAGCCCTTTGGTGCTATCGCCAAGCAAGGTCCAAACGGCAAAGGTCAAAATCGCGAAAATAATAACCGCCGGCACAAACACACTTGAGATGCGGTCTGTTAGCGAGGCTAGCTTTGTCTTCTGTGCGGTTGCCTCACGAACCAAATCTGCAATTTGACTCAGCCGAGAGGTTGCGCTGGTGCCGGTTGCAAGCACTCGAATTTCGCCGGATAGCGATGTTGAGCCGGCGGTAAGCAGTGCTCCCTCGGTCAGCTCCTGCGGAAGCGATTCACCGGTGAGGGTTGAGCTATCAATCGAGGCGTGCGCAGACTGCAGCTCACCGTCCACCGGAATGCGCTCCCCAGCTGCAACCAAAACCAAATCCCCAGGTCGAATCTCAGCGGTGTTTACACTCACCCGCTGACCATCTCGCTCCAGGGTTGCCTGCTGGGGGATAGAACTGAGTAGTGCTCGAACAGAGTCAGTGGCGCTGCGCCGAGCCCGAACCTCTACGAATCGGCCCAAGAGGACCACGGTCGGCACGACAGCTGCAACCTCGAAATAGGTGTGCAGCTCACCTGCAAAAACCAGATAGACGCTGTAGAAGTAGGCAACCGAACTACCCAGTGAAACCAGGGTGTCCATGGTCGAAGAGCCATGGCGAAGGTTTTTTAGTGCAGCATAGTGAAACGGAAACGCCACATAGAAAAACACTGGGGTCGCCAGTGCAAAGACCAGCCACTGGTGACCGCCAAACATAAGCTCCGGCACCATCGAGAAGGCAACCGCTAACGCGGACAGCAATCCGCCAACAAACAACCTTGGTCTAAGTAGCGCAAGCTCAGGTTTGCCTTTGCCAACTTTGTATCCGGCAGCTTCAACTGCAGACTCCAGTACCGCGGTCTCGCCGTCAAATTCAACGTGCGCCTTTTCCGTTGCAAAATCGACATAGGCTGTAACACCCTCCAGCTTGTTCAGGTTACGTTCGACCCGTCGAGCGCATGCTGTACAAGTCATGCCCTCGATCTCAAGCTCAATAAGTTTCCTACTCATTTATCGTTGTGAAGCCAGTTGCCTCATAGCCAGCTTCGGTAACTGCCTCGGAGAGCTGCTCATTGCTAACTCCATCGACCTCGACTGTGGCCTTGCCACCTGCGTGGTCAACTTGAACATTGGTTACACCTTGGACAGTGACTAGATTCTTCGTTACGGTCATTGCACAGTGGCCACAAGTCATGCCACTGATTGCGATTTCTATCTTGCTCATTTTTTCCTTTTATGTTGGGTAGTCGCTTTTGCTAAGCGAACAGATTAGACGAGGTCATAAACTTTCTAGCTTGCAAGTTATGCTCCTCGAAGGTTTCAGCATCATCTGATGCTTGTTGTTTGGATTAGGTAGCTGTGAGTACCTGAGTTCAAGCCTAAGAATTCTTGCCTCTAAAGCACAGACAAGGGATCTCAATACCCCCCGGGTTAACAGGGCTTCGATCTCGTCCAAGTTTGAAGTGAAGGGCCCCGGCATTCGCACTCCGGGGCCCCTGGGGCTAACCCAAATCGAGAAGAATCTGAGTCAACTCTTTAATTTGTGCAGTTTGGGAGGTAACTATTGCCTCTGCGAGTGCTCGCGCCTCAGCATTTTTAGAGTTGGTAATCATCTCAGCCATCAGAATTGCCCCTTTATGGTGCTCAATCATGCCTTCGACATAAAGCTTGTCAAAAACAGCCCCTGTCGCCTTTTCTAGTTCAAGCATTTCCTTTTCGCTCAGCATCCCATCCATGCCCATTTCGTGGCCCATTTCCATAGGTGCACCGGCATAATCCAGCCAGCCCTTCATCTGCTCAATCTCGGGAGCTTGTTCGTTCAAGATTCGTGATGCTATCTCGCGCACTCGTGGATCGCTGGCACGAGTTTCGGCCAATTCTCCCATGTCGACTGCCTGCTGATGATGAGGAATCATCATCTGGGCAAACATTATCTCCATCCCATCAAAAGAGGTGTTGGCTGATGATTCCTCAGAAGTTTCCGAACCTCCCATCATGCCTGAAGTGGGCATTGAGTCGTCACTACCAAAATTAATCGTGCAACCTACCAACGAGATGCCCATGAGAGCACTGGCTCCCATTAAGACAGCTGACTTAACTAATTTTTTGTTCATTTCGTTATCCTTAAATATTTCGTAAATTCCTAATGATTTGAGTTCGCGGCGCTCTGCCGCCGTCATAGGAATTTATGTTCTAAGGACTCCGAGCGAAAGCAGGTTGACACTAGTTATGGAGTCGTTCTTGGTCTTTTGATGCTCTCTTTTCCGATACGAAGGTAGCAAGGCCGCGGTCGGGGCAAAACTCTTTTGCTGGCGAAGGGTATAAACGAAAACGAAGAGAAAAACCACAGCCGGTAGGACCGTCAACAAGATAGATACTGGATCGTCCGGACTTTCTGCAATGTTGTTGAATACTCCCGAAATGGGACTAATCACAACTGCATCTTTGGGAGACCCAACGTGCTGTTCCAGGTATGTTTCAGGCTCATGGACGAGAGTCATAAGTGAGCCGTCTGGCATGACATGCGTGTCAATTGAATTGTGTAGGGGCCCCAGACATACCGCATGAAAAACGGGAGCAAAGCCTATCAGCAAGCTTGCAAGTGCAAG
>JACCDS010005439.1_pt1 | contig 23767 bp, 18 predicted proteins | sample 7446441 | NCBI WGS metagenome assembly JACCDS01 (sample SAMN15323445, study PRJNA562643) | freshwater metagenome | isolation source: river surface water | place: USA:Blue River Watershed | collected 2017-08-17 | reverse complement strand
TCGCCACGGCGGCAGACCTCAAAGACACCCGCCAAATCCTGGAAGCACGCGCGGCCCAGGTCGAGAAATCGCTGAGCGCCTATGCCGCCGCCGACGACCTTCAGGCACTGCGCGCCGAAGTCGAGCAGGTCAAGGCGCGGCAGACCGCTGCGCGCGCCGCTGCACCCGCCCAGCCGCGCACCAGGAACAAGCCCGCCGCCAAGCCCGAACCGCCGCCGCTCCCGTTCCGCATCGTCGGTGCCGAACTGCGTGCCGGCGAGCGCAGCGTGTCCGTCGCGCCGAGCAGTGGCGACTTCACGCCCGACCAGCTTCAGGTGCTGCTACCCGGCGATGCGGTCGGCCCGTGGCGCTTGCAGGCCGTCAAGGGCAACACCGCGGTGTTCCAGGCCGGCGACCAGACCCGCCGCGTGGCGATTCCCTGACCGGAGCAGATCGCATGAAGCCATCGATCATCCTTTCCGTGCTCCTGCTGGCGTTCGCCCAGTGGCCCGTCTGGGCGCAGCAGCCGCCTGCGGCTCCCGCCCGCAATGCGCAGAGCCAGGAGCGCCCGCTGGTCGCCCGCATCCTGGACGACCGGGTGGCGAGCGACTGGGGCCTGCAACCGCAGGAATGGGCGCGCTACCGCGAACTGATGGACGGGCCGCTGGGAATTTATTCGCCCAACCTGGACCCGTTGTCGGCCTTGGGCATCGAAGCCCGCACCGACGAGGAACGGCGCCGCTACGCCGAGCTGCAGGTGCAGGTCGAAGCGCGCCGCGTGGAGAAGCTGCTCGCCTACCAGAGGGCTTACGACGAGGCCTGGCAGCGTCTGAACCCTGGCATGCAGCGGGTGAACTTGCCCGACGACAAGCCGATCGCCGGAGCTACGCGCGGCTCCGGCCGCACGGCGGTGTTCGTCAAGGACGGCTGCGAAGCCTGCGGACAGCTCGTACAGCGCCTGCAATCCTCGGGGACCGAGTTCGACCTGTACATGGTTGGCAGCCGCCAGGACGATGCGCGCATCCGCGACTGGGCCAAACGCGCGAACGTCGATCCGGCGCGCGTGCGCAGCGGCACCATCACGCTCAACCACGACGGCGGCCGCTGGCTGTCGCTGGGCCTGCCCGGCGACTTGCCCGCGGTCGTGCGCGAGGTGAACGGCCAATGGCAGCGCCAGCCATAGCCGCACTCCTGCGCGCACTGGTGCTCGCCGCTGGCCTGTGCGCCTGCGTCGCCCAGGCCCAGGAGGTTCCGCCACCGGCCTACCAGCTCGCCGCACAGCGCGCAGGCATCCCCTCGACGGTGCTCTACGCAGTGGCCTTGCAGGAAAGCGGCATCCGGCGCAACGGGCGCATCGTCCCGTGGCCGTGGTCGCTCAACGTCGCCGGCCAGTCGCGCCGCTATGCGACCCGCGCCGATGCCTGCGCGGGCTTGCAGCAGGTGATGCGCTCCACGCCGCACACGCGCATCGACGCGGGCCTGGGCCAGATCAACCTCGGCTACCACCAGCAGCGCTACGCCAGCGCGTGCGACCTGCTGGACCCGTACCGCAACCTCGCCATCGCTGCCGAGATCCTGCGCGAGCAGCACACCCCCGGCGAGGACTGGTTGCTGGCGATCGGCCGCTACCACCGTCCTGCGGGCGGCGAGCCTGCCGCCCGCTACCGGCGCAGCGTGTCGCGCCACCTCGCCCGGGTGCAGGGCGCGCGCCCAACCGCCGCGGTCCTCGCCGCGCGTCAGGAGACATCCCCATGACGACATCCCATCTGGCCTTTCGGGGTCTGCTCGTGCTGCTGGCAGGTCTGCCGCTGGCCTCGCGTGCCGGCGAGCCGCTGATCGTGGTCGAAGACCGTGGCGGCACGTCGGCGCTGCCGTACTACGAAGCCCTGAACCTCCAGCCGCGCGCCAACGCGCCGGCCCGGCCGCCGATCCCGACACCCCAGGGTCCCGCCACGCCGGCGGACGAGGCCGCGATGCTACCCGTGCGCAGCGCCAAGCTCACGCCCGGCACCGTCGCGCGGCGGGTCATCGAGGCACCGGGCCTGCGGCCTTTCGTTGTCGTCGGCGACGACGAGGCATCCCGGGCCTGGCTGCGCAGCCAAGCGGCAGCGCTGCGCGAGCGCGGCGCGGTCGGTCTGGTAGTCAACGTCGAGACCATGCAGGGCCTGGCGCGGCTGCGCAGCCTGGTGCCCGGTGTGCCGCTCGCGCCTGTGTCCGGCGACGACCTGGCCGAGCGTCTGGGCCTGCGGCACTACCCGGCGCTGATCACGGCCACCGGCATCGAGCAATGAAGCCATGTCGGGGAAACAGCCGGTCGAGGTACTGCTACGCCCAGCGGTGGAGCTATACACCGTTGCCGCATGCGCGGGCGCCGCGTTCCTGTGCCTGGTGGCCCCGTGGTCGCTCGCGCTGAGCCCGTCGATGGGCGTCGGCAGTGCCCTGGCGTTCGGGGCCTACGGTGCCATCCGCTACCGCGATGCCCGCGTCATCCTGCGCTACCGGCGCAACATCCGCCGCCTGCCTCGGTACGTGATGACCAGCAAGGACGTGCCGGTCAGCCAGCAGCGGCTGTTCGTGGGGCGCGGGTTCCTGTGGGAGCAGAAGCACACCCATAGGCTGATGCAGACGTACCGGCCGGAGTTCCGCCGCTACGTCGAGCCGACGCCGGCCTACCGGCTGGCGCGTCGCCTGGAAGAACGCCTGGAGTTCGCGCCGTTCCCGCTGTCCCGGCTGTCCGCGCTCACCGGCTGGGACGTGCCTTTCAACCCGGTGCGGCCGCTGCCGCCTGTGGGCGGCCTGCCGCGCCTGCACGGCATCGAACCCGAAGAGGTGGACGTCAGCCTGCCGCTCGGCGAGCGCGTCGGCCACTCGCTGGTGCTGGGCACGACGCGAGTCGGTAAGACCCGGCTGGCCGAACTGTTCGTGACGCAGGACATCCGGCGCGTGAACGCTGCGGGCGAGCACGAGGTCGTGATCGTCATCGACCCCAAGGGCGACGCCGATCTTCTGAAGCGGATGTACGTCGAGGCCAAGCGCGCGGGCCGCGAAGGCGAGTTCTACGTCTTTCATTTGGGCTGGCCGGACATTTCCGCGCGCTACAACGCCGTGGGCCGTTTTGGGCGAATCAGCGAGGTGGCGACTCGCGTCGCGGGGCAGCTTTCCGGCGAGGGCAACAGCGCGGCCTTCCGCGAGTTCGCCTGGCGCTTCGTCAACATCATCGCCCGCGCCTTGGTGGAACTGGGGCAGCGCCCGGACTACATGCTGATCCAGCGTCACGTAATCAACATCGACGCGCTGTTCATCGAGTACGCCCAGCACTACTTCGCGAAGACGGAGCCCAAGGCCTGGGAGGTGATCGTCCAGATCGAGGCCAAGCTCAACGAGAAGAACATCCCGCGCAACATGATCGGGCGCGAGAAGCGCGTGGTGGCGCTGGAGCAGTACCTCTCGCAGGCGCGCAACTACGCCCCGGTGCTGGATGGCCTGCGCTCGGCCGTCCGTTACGACAAGACGTACTTCGACAAGATCGTCGCCAGCCTCTTGCCGCTGCTGGAGAAGCTCACCAGCGGCAAGATCGCGCAGCTCCTGGCCCCGAACTACTCCGACCTGGCCGACCCGCGCCCGATCTTCGATTGGATGCAGGTCATCCGTAAGCGCGCCGTGGTCTATGTGGGCCTGGATGCACTGTCCGACGCCGAGGTCGCCGCAGCGGTCGGCAACTCCATGTTCAGCGATCTCGTGTCGGTCGCCGGGCATATCTACAAGCATGGGATCGACGACGGATTGCCGGGCGCATCGGCAGGCACGCGCGTGCCGATCAACGTCCACGCCGACGAGTTCAACGAGCTGATGGGCGACGAGTTCATCCCATTGATCAACAAGGGTGGTGGCGCAGGCCTCCAGGTCACCGCGTACACGCAGACCCTCTCGGACATCGAAGCCCGCATCGGCAACCGCGCGAAGGCCGGTCAGGTGATCGGCAACTTCAACAACCTGTTCATGCTGCGCGTGCGCGAGACGGCCACCGCTGAACTGCTGACAAGGCAGTTGCCGAAGGTCGAGGTCTATACGACCACCATCGTCAGCGGCGCGACGGACAGCTCGGACATTCGCGGGGCGACGGATTTCACGTCGAACACCCAGGACCGCATCAGCATGTCCAGCGTGCCGATGATCGAGCCGTCGCATGTCGTCGGCCTACCCAAGGGCCAGTGCTTCGCGCTGCTGCAGGGCGGTCAGCTTTGGAAAGTGCGTATGCCGCTGCCGGCGCCGGACCCGGACGAGGTGATGCCGGCAGACTTGCAGCAACTGGCCGGGTATATGCGCCAGAGCTACAGCGAAGCGACGCAGTGGTGGGAGTTCACCAGCGCCCCGGCCTTGCAGGACACGGGCTTGCCCGATGACCTGCTTGATGACGTCGCTCCAGCCGAACCTCTCACGGTGACCCCTGCCACCAGCGATGGCACGGGCGACGAGGCCTCGCCATGAAGGACGCCGCCTCGACTGCGCAACGGGAGCAGAACCAGCGCCAGGGCCTGATCGTCGGCACCATCACCTTGCCGTTCCGGCTGCTCGGGGTGCTGATCGGCTCGCTACTGTTCTCGATCGTCGTGGAGTGCATCGGCATGCACCTGTTCTGGAAGGACCAGGGCTGGCGGCACTCGCAGCAGATGTTGCAGTACGAACTTGGGCACCTGTCCAGCCACTTCACGCGCAGCGTGGTCGTGCAGGAGCCGGGGCGCACTGCGCACGAACTGGTGGATACCGGCTACGAATGGGTATTCGTTCGCTCCGGGCTGCTGGAGCGCATGAGCCAGACCGCCGAGCGCGCCCGCGCACCCAGCCACGGGCAGACGCGCAACTTCCGCTACCACATCAGCCAAGTCTATGTCTGGGCCGAGAACTACCTGATTGCCGCGGCCTTCACCACGCTCACGTTCCTGGTGCGCCTGCTGGTTCTGGTGCTCACGTTGCCACTGATCTTCACTGCGGCGTTCGTCGGCCTGATCGACGGTCTTGTGCGGCGGGACGTGCGCCGGTTCGGCGCGGGCCGGGAATCCGGCTTCATCTACCACCGCGCGAAGGCGAGCCTGATGCCGCTGGCCGTGCTGCCGTGGATCACGTACCTGGCCTTGCCGATCTCGGTGCATCCACTGCTGATCCTGCTGCCCAGCGCCGCCTTGCTGGGACTGGCCGTGAGCCTGACTGCGGGTAGCTTCAAGAAGTACTTATAACCACACACAGCACCGAATATCGACGTTCGGTGCATATTTAGAACCGAAAGAGATCAAGAGCTCTCCGTCCGGAGCAGCCACTCAATCTGTCGCCGTGCTGTGGAGATGATCTGTCCAAAGATTCGCTCCTCAACATCCGGCTCACGATTTCCAGTAGGAAAGTCGGCAGACCTGCCTCCACCGACCAACAAAACCTGAACAGCAGAGCCAACGTACTTTGTCAGTTCATGCCTATAGCCGATTGCCTGTACGTAATCACCGTGATTCAGCGCGTGGCTTGGCCGTTTGAATTCGATCAATAAGTACTTGCCGCTCAGATTCTCGTTGAGAAGCAGGTCAGGACGTTTGTCGGCCTTGTCTCCCGTATAGACCTTCCCAAGAACATCTTCCACTTGTCGCCGCAATGTGCTGTTTGAGCTGAACAGGGAATACTCCGGACCAAACACCCACAAGTTACGTTCCAGGGCTTTGTGCAAGACGGCCTCGGTAGTTGTTGCGTCACGAACAAGCAGTTCCAGTTGATCAAGAAAAACTTGGCGCGCTGCGGCTTGCTGAACCAGGAATGCCATCTCTGCCAAGCCAAACTCATCCAGCCGCTCGGCCACCCCTGCAACGTCGCTCGAAGTTGCTTCCGCAATGTGCTCAAGAAGAATACGGTAATCGGATCGTTCCATTGCCTCCAGCAACACATTCACCACCGGCTCGACCTTGCTCTCCGGTTCGCCGTAATACTTGTCGAGGATTTTCTTGATCGCCCGATCTGCAAAAACCCTTTTGTGTTCCGGCAGCGCTGAGAGTCGAGTAAGGATCGCTTTTTGCAGTCGAGCCTGTGCAAGCTGGATCTCTTGCCGGTACTGCTGCTCATACGCCTCCCGGAGAATGGGCTGGACGTATGCCTCAACCTCCTTCAAAAGTTCACTATTCTCAACGGCAGCATCCCAACCAGCCGTGATGTGATCGCGCAGTCCGTCCGCCTCGACTTCGCCGTAGAGCTTGCGAAGTAACTTGCGCGGGAAGTCATCCCGTTGATCCAAGCCAAAGAATCCTGGCCGCCCCACGGCCTTGCCATCCACGCGCAAGGTAATGCCAGGCTGACGCAATCCTGACTTGCCATCGCTGATAGAGAACCGCAGTTTCACCTTGCCCACATTTGGCAAGGACTGATCCTGCTCTGCATAACGCCCTGATACGTCGTCAACATCCAGACGCTTGTCGTCAACCGTGATCGCGAAGTCATCCTGCCGACCGTAATCCTGTAACAGGATCTGGCGTAGGCGGTTGGCATCCGGGTAAGCCAAACCCTGGTGCAAGTCGTTGAGCGTAATGGTTGTCCCGTGGAGTTCGGGCGCGCACGGTTCGCTGTGCAAGCTGATATCCAACTGCTCGATATCTTCAACGCGCGCAAGGTCATCCAAGCGCAGCGAAATCAGGCACAGGCGACCGCGCGCACGCGTTTCGAGCATCATGGTTGCCGCCGCCATGAGGCCGGAAAACTTGCCGATGCCTTTTCTGCCCTTGACCGGACGATTCTTCCCAGCGGTACGTTCTCCGCGCCGTGAGCGGCGATCCGATGCAATGGCCAAATAATGCCGCCGCAGTTCTTCTTCAGTCATACCGCTCCCATCGTCTTCAATGACGATGGAGCCACCGCTCAGTGGCTTCGGGAGAGTGACAGATACGTGCTCGGCGTCGGCATCCCACGCGTTATCAACGAGTTCCTTCAACGCTCGTTCCGATGACGGGTATTCCTGACTCAGCAATGTGGCGAGTCGGGAATCAACCTGAAAACGCAGCTGGGCACGGCTCACGTCAACGCTCCTTTCAATCCTTCCTCTCGAACCGGAGAAAATCAGCCAGCCGCTTCGACTCTGCGACTTCATCGTGCGGCACCAGGATGTATTTCCACGGTTTGCTGCCGACGTTTTTGGCGTGATCGGAGGCGTACTTACACCAGCGCACTGCCGCAGCAGCCTTGGCAAGCACTTCATCTGTTTTCAGATCGTCGCGCTTCTTGGTCTCGGCCAGAAGGATGAACGAATCCATCTCCACCACGAAATCGGGGACGTACTCCGGCTGCTCGGTGCCGAGCTTGTAGTAGATCTGGAACTGCCCCTTCGCGGGCTTGAACCACTTGTTCGCGTCACGTTCGAGGATGACGGCGAAGCGGCGCTCGGTGTCCGAATCGAACTTCTGCAGCGGGTACAGACACTTGGCGAACCCGCCGAACAGCATCTGCTTGATACGGCCCACGTCCTCCACCGTTTCGCGGAAATGGCGCGGGGCTTGCCCTGCAGTGGCGGTGTAGTTGCAGGCCTTAAGTTCCGTGAAGCCGCGACTGACCTGCACCTCGAACTCGGTCGCTTCCTCGAAGAAGTGCGCCATCATCTGCGAGTGGATTTCCTTTGCGATGGTCTTGCGCTGCCCATTCAGGACGTTGACCGCCTCGGATTCCGAGAGGTAGCTCTGCAGGTGCCGCACCATCTGGCCCGCCAGGTCGTAGAGCAGGTCGGCCTGGGTGAAGTAGTCGATGTCGTCAAAGTCCACCAGCGCGTGGACGATGTAGTCCTCCGGGCGCTGTTCCTTCAGGCCGATTTCCGCCGCCAGCGTGAACTGCTCGTTGGTGCGCAGCATCTGGCCGACGATCTCGCGCTCGCCCGGCTGCAAGCGAAGCTGGCTCACGTCCAGCGAGAACGCGCGAAAGCCGGTGGTGACCTCGCCTTTGGGCACCACGGCAATGCGCGGGATGTCGATGGCCTGCTGCACCACGATCTCGGTCGTTTTCGCCACCACGGCGGATAGATCAATCGCCGGTGCCGCATCGTCCGCATCTGCCAGCAGGTTGCCCTGCATTGGCTTCAATCGCTCCGCCACTTCCGCCCGAATGATCTTCTGTACTTCCGGCGTGAGCAGTGCGCCACTGGTCGGCACCAGATCGTGCTGCGTTTCCAGCTTGCCGATGACCTCGATCACGACGCGCGCCGCCTGCTTCTCCGCTTCGGTGGTGAATACCGGCGTCGGTGCAGGTGTTGCCTCGCCGCCTCCCGATCCGCCATGAGCAGCTGCCGACGCCGGATCAACTGCCGGAGCGGCATCCGTCAGCCCAAGCCGCGCCGCCGCGCCCGAGGCGACCTGTACGCTCACCTTCTTGTCGTCGGCGCTCGGCGCGTCGAGGATGACCAGCTTCAGCCGGATCGGCGAGTCGCCACGGTTGGCCTCGTCGATGATTTCCTGAAACTTGTCGTGGGCGACGATGTTCAGGCGATCCACCGCCGCCACGCCGGTACGCTTGCCATAGGGCAGGCGCAGTCCGCGCCCGATGCTCTGCTCGATCAGCGTGCGCGCATTGGCGGCACGCAGCGGGACGATGGTGTAGAGGTTGGTCACGTCCCAGCCCTCCTTGAGCATGTTGACGTGGATGACGATCTCGGTCGGCTCGTCCACGCTCTCCACCGCCAGCAGGCGCGAGATCATTTCTTCCTCTTCCGCGCCGGTGCGGCTGGAATCCACCTGAATCACCTTGCCCGCATAACGTCCTTCGTAAAACGCTTCTGATTCCAGAAGCGCCAAAAGACTCGCCGCGTGCGTGGTGTCGCGTGCGATGACGAGCATGAAGGGCTTCACCGCCTTCACGCCGTTCTCGCGGGCATAGGTCAGCAGCTCCACCTTCGTGGTTTCGTGCAAGCGCACGCCGTCTTCCAGCTTGGTTTTCTCAACTTCTTCCGGCGTGTGGTCGCTGGCCTTGAAGTTGCGCTGGGTGACGACCGCTGGCTCCTTGACGAAACCATCCTCCATCGCCCGCGCCAGCGGGTAGTCCATCACCACATTCTTGAACGGCACTGGCCCCTTGCTGCTTTCCACAAACGGCGTCGCCGTCACTTCCAGGCCGAACAGCGGCTTCAGCTCATTGATGGCGCGCACGCCGGCGCTGGCGCGGTAGCGGTGCGATTCGTCCATCAGCAGCACAAGGTCGGGCAGGTTCGCCAGATGGTTGAAGTAGCTGTCACCCAGCACTTCCTTCATCCGCTTGATGCGCGGTTCCTTGCCGCCGCGCACTTCGGAGTTGATCTTGGAGATGTTGAAGATGTTGATGCGCACGTCGTGGGCGAAGCCCTGCGGCTGTGCATCCACCGCCGCACCGGTCTGGTCGTAGTTGTCGCCGGTGATGATCAGCGGTGGCTGCTGAGCGAACTCGGCAATGCCCTTGAATACGTACTTCGGCGTGTTGCGCGTGAAGTCCGTGATCAGCTTGTTGTAGATGGTCAGGTTGGGCGCGAGCACGAAGAAATTGTTGATGCCATGCGCCAGATGCAGATAACTGATGAACGCGCCCATCAGCCGCGTCTTGCCCACGCCCGTGGCCAGCGCGAAGCACAGCGAGGGGAACTCGCGTTCAAAGTCCTCCAGCGTGGGGAACTCGGCCTTCAGCGTGGAAAGAACGGCGGCGATATCCCGCTCGTGGCCCAAGAGATCGGGCGAGGCTTCGAGCGCGCGAACTAAGCGCTTCAGAGATTCCTCCTGCGGCGGGCGCAGAGACAGACGACCGGTGACGGCGTGCAGAACGCGGCTGTTCATTATTCGTTCTCCCCAAACAGACCGCCCTGATCCAGATTCGCAGCGGGCACTTTCCTGCTCTTGGTTCTCTTGTTCGCTTCGGCGGCTGCCGAGGCATCAACGGGGTCGGGCTTCGCCATCGGCAGGTTCGCCACGTTGAGGCTGTAGTCGTCGTGACCCCACTCGCAGCGGGCCAGCACCATCTTCGGAATTTTCTTCAGCGTCAGGTTCGGCCAGCGTTCGTTGGCCTTGGCGGCGGTCACACCGTGGAAGGCCGAGCAGCACACCAGCAGGCTGCGGTCGGAGCCCACTTCGTCGGACAGTGCCTGCAACTGGTCGGCGGACAGGTTTTGCGTGGTGACGTAAATGAAATCCCGCTCGCTGGAGTGGCCGTGCTGCCACCACTGCACCTCGGAGGGTGCGTAGCTGAAGCCTTCCAGCTTGGCCAGCGCCTCGGCCAGTTGTGCGGCGTTGTATTCGGGGTTGATGACCGGGTTGCCCCAGCGGTCGTTGATAATCAGGCTGGGGGCAAGGCTGTAGTAGCGGAAACCGCCACCGCCTTGCCAGTTCGCCGCCTTAGAGATGCCGCTTTGGTCGTCGCCATCGATGACCTTTTTGAGGCGCGGGATGACGTGAGTGTGGCAATGCTCGCCCAGCTCCACCATGATCCAGCGGCGTCCCATCTTATGAGCCACTGCGCCGGTGGTACCTGAGCCCGCAAACGAATCAAGAACAATATCCCCCGGTTTCGTGGTCAAGTCGAAACACCGCTTAATCAACGCCTCAGGTTTTTTCCCCTTTGGAAATTCGACACCGCCCTCGTTGTGAAGGTTATTGGACAAAATGTCATCCCAAAGGCTCGTGAGCGGCTCTCCAGCGACATATTGGCCGTCGATCAGCTTCAGCTTGTCCGAATAGAAGAGGATGCGCTCACCATTCGTAAAGTACATGTTTGAATGCGCATCACGTTCGAGCAGAAGAACTTCGTTTGGGGCGGCTTTTGACTGGTCAATCATCCCACGCGCCTCACTGCTTACTGCCTTGTAATCAGGACGCGCGAGACGAACTACTTGCTGAGCATGCTTCATCACGAAATCAGAGAGAAGGTCTTCGTACTCATCGCCAAGAGACTTTTTGATACCTTTTTCTGAAATTCCAAGGCTTTGCGCGAAGGCCTTTGTGAGCGTCGTAAAGCGCCAAGTCGCATAGGGTTCAGCGAAGTTCTCGATGAACTGACCATATCGCTTGTCTCGCTCGGCGCGAGCTGTGAAAACACGGTTTGGTGTCCAGCTTGATTTATTTTTTGCGTAGATCAGGATGAAGTTTGTCGTGCTTACAACGCCAGGATTGATCGACTTGTGTCCGGTTGCTGATCCCTGTTTGAACGAAACTACAGACACTCGATTTGCCCGTCCAAATACCTCGTCTAGCAGCGCAATCAAGTAGCCGAGTTCGTTATCGTCGATGTGTACAAACAACGTCCCATCATCGGACATCAGCCGCCGCAACGACTCGGCGCGATCTCGAATCAAGCCGAGCCAGATCGAGTGCTCGTAGCCATCGTCGTAGTGCTCAAAAGCCTGCTGAGTATTGAACGGCGGGTCTATATAGACGCACTTCACCTTGCCGGTGAACTCTTGTTCAAGCGCCTTCAACGCCAGCAGGTTGTCCCCGAAGATCAGCCGGTTGTCGAAGATGTCGTTCTCGGTCACACGCTGCTTGGCGTGGTACGACTTGTCCGGGTCTTCGAGCAGAATGCGCGGCTCCAGCTTGGGCCGTTTCTCCTTTCCGATCCATGTCAGTTCTAGTTTTTGCTTGCTCATGGCATCGCTCTCATAGTTGGGGAGCCTTGCCCGACAAGTAGTCGAGCAGGCGCTTGCGCGGATAAGCATCCGCCGCCGTGTTGATATTGCGCAGAGTGGGTAGCGTTGGGTCCGTAGTCAGCGCGAAGTGGGTTTCCATCAGGTCGGCAATGAACGAGGCGACGCTGCTCTGATTGCGGAAGTAGGCCAATGGCCCATCACCCAGCAGATGCTGCTGCTTGAGGTCGAAGGTCTGCTGCCGCAGCTCGTCGAGTGGCTGGCTGATCAAGCCGGGAATCGTCGCCGCGTCGATGACGGCTGCCGCACCGATGCGTTGGCGTAGGCGCTTCATCATCACGGCCGTGATGACGTGAATGGCGTGGCGGTAGATCAGCTTTTCCTGGCTGCGCGCCGCCGCGCGCTGCTCGTAGCTCACCACGAGCGTTCGGATGGCGCGATGGCACAGCACGGCATTGACCATGGCCACGCCGGTCAGCGTGGCAGGGAGTAATGCCTGGTACTCGGCGGATTCCGGATTGGTCAGCCGCGCCGGTTCGCTCTTGAGCCAAACGGCGTAGCGCGGATCACCCTGCTGCGAGGCAAGCGCGCGCAAGGCTTCATCCAGTGAGATGGACTGAGAATCGGTGGCCAGGGCTTCGGGACGATAGTGGTACGTAAAACCGAGCAGAGCGACTTCCTGCCGCAGCCGCTCCTGGTTCTCATCCAGCGAGGCGAAATTCGCCGTCTGCACCGGGTTCTGGTGGTTGCGCGCCTTGGTGACGCGCTTGCCGAACGGGCCATCCGCCGGTGCCTTGATCAAGGTGAGCATCACCTTGGCATCGTCGATGTTGCTGCCCGGATGCTGGGCCACGAACTCGGCGGCGGATGCCACCGTCTGCGCACCGTTGATGATGGACAGGCCGCGAACCTTGAATTTCTTGACTCCGTTTTTCGAGGCCTTGGGTTCGATCAGGTCGCAAACGGCAGTGACGCCGTTGTTGAGGTAGAAGAAGTCTGCCGGGGAGTCGCGCAAGGTTATCTTGATGGCCCTGTTGACGTCGGATCGGCTGCTGCCGAGGAAGTAGCGGATGTTGCGCTCGTACAGCGCCTTGCCTTTGTCCTTGTGCAATGCAACCAGATCAATCAAGCGGGCGACGCCGTAATACGTGGCACGCGGATTCTCGATTTTTTCGGATTTCTGCAAGGCGATGTCGGTATGAACGGGCTGGTAGGCCTGTTCGGCCAGCAGGTCGCGGGCAACCTCGACTGCGGTGTAATACGCCACCTGCTTGTTGAGGCGCTCCTCGTCGAGGTTTTCATCATCGAGCAGGGCCTGCAAAGCATCGCTGGCCGTTTTGGAGATGCCGTCACCTGTGTAGGGAACGACCAGTTTGATATGGCTGCACGCATCGAGCGCCGCCTCGATGTCGGCCTTCCGGTTCGTGAAATTCCTGTTGAACCCGGCGAACTCCTGGCGGATCAACAAGCGGATGCCCTCGCAGAACGGCAGCGCGTCTTCTTGCTTGAACTGTTCGGATTCCTTCAGCTTGGCTTGCAGCAGGTAAAGGGTTTCCGAACCCTCGTCGTAGTGGACTGCATCAATGCCCTTGTCGTTGAAGTCATCCACGACCGACGCGGCGGCCTCCTGCGGTGTGATGTCGAGCAACTTGTGCAGCACGAAGGCGCTGAAGGCGCGCGAGAGCTGCTTGGCCTGTTGTTCCGCCGCAGGTTTGGTGGTGTCCAGAAGCGGCGGCAATGAGGGCACGAAGCGCTCCGCCAGAATCTTCTTCAGGACGGTCATGTGCTGTGGTTCAAGGGCCGCCATGTCAGTGGTACTTCCCGTAGCGGTTCTCGAATGCGGGTTTCGTCCCCTCCAAGATGGTCACGACAGCTTCGTTCAGCCCCGTGTTCTCGATGGCTCCCGATTCGTAGCGGATAGTGGAGTCCGATGCGCGGTCGAATCTTGCGTGGATTATTTGTTCGGCGTCGCACACAACAGCCAAATTTGGGTTGTGCGTGACCATGATGATCTGCCGCTGCTTTTTGGCTTCGGAGAGAACGGGAACGAGCAGACGGAACACCGTCTCGTTGTCAAGATTCTCTTCCGGCTGATCAAGAATGATGGGGGTTTTCCCCTTGTCCACCAGCAAGTAGAAGATCAGCAAGAGCGCGCCACGTTGACCTGGGGACAGTTGCTCGATCTGCGTGTCCTGGAAGAGGAGCGAGTAGCGAGGCTCAAGGAAGTTCAAGCCAAAGATGAGGTCATAGACGGCCGCGGCCGGCTGCCCCTTCTTCAGCAAGCTGAATATCCCGGCATCCGAGCCGGAGGCCTTCGCCGCTGCCAAAACCTTCTCCTGCAAGGAGGCAATGAAGGCTAGCGCCCCATCCTTGCTGTTCAGGTCATGGCCATCGAACAATCTTCTGATGGTCGCCGGTGCTTCGTCCTGCCCGCGAAAGTCACCTGCGGTCTGCTTGATCAGAGCAAACAACTGGTCGGCGATGGCGTCGGCGGATGCCGCCAGCGTTGCCTGGAACTGCAGCCTGTAGTCCTCGCGTATCAGGACATTTTTCTGAATCAGGTCTTGCACCGGCTTGAACAGTTCCGCACGCGCACGCCGCTGTGCATCGAGGGTATCGAAGATTTCCCCGGACAACTGCAAACGCCTCGCTTCCAAAACCTTGAGCTGCTGCGGAAGCTCCTCGATCTGCTCGATTCTGGTTTCCAAGCCGACCTTGGTCTCAGGGTCGGTGATTGAGCCGATGAGTTCGTCGCGCTTCGTGTTCCATTCCGCAAGCTGGCGCTGGTAGGCCTCATATTGCTGTTGCGGCGCGTTCAACTTTGCGGTGAAACCTTGCTGGGTTGCAGTGGCGGAATTGAGGACTTCCGCCAGTTTTTCAGCCTCGATCTTTATCTCGCCTTGCTTCGTCGCCAACTCGGTCGATTTTTCTTCCAGAACGGCGGTCTTGATGTCGATGGCGGCAAGATCGGTCCAAGCGAAGCCAAGAAGATTGAGATCATCGGAGACGGTTTTTTCGGCTTGATCGAAAGCACGTTGCAGCAATCTCAACTGCTCGCGAATATTCCCTATGGCCTTCTGACGTTTGGCCAATTCAGTGGTCTCACCAGCGATTTCTTGGCTGCGTGTCCTGGCCGCTTCCGCCTGTTGACTTGCTGCCGCCAAGCCTTCAGCCGCTTCTTTTTGCTCGGGGCTCATAGCTTCGGTCGGCACCGCAACCTCCGCAGGCTTCAGCTTGTCGTGTTCCTCGATCTGCTTGCCCTTAAGCAAAAGCAGATCAGTGAGTTTCTTCAGCTCAATGGGTTGAAGCTGCTCCTCGATGCGAACGATGTCTGCGTTGGTCGATGCCAGTTCCTTGCGGTATTCACCCAGGCGATTCCTGAGCGACTGCTCCTGCTGCTCGGTCAACTGATCGAAGTCGAGCGCACCAAGCCTCATTTCCTCGCTCGCATGGGAGAAGATCACTGACCTCAGCTCTTTCTCAAATGCGTTCGACTTACCCGATACGTGTTCATTGCAAAGCTCTTCGAAATAGCCCTGCGGGATGTAGCGGACAAGCTCGGCCTTCTCCTCTGAAGGTGACTCATTCAGCGGCCTGGACTCGGTGCTTTCGTCTCTCCAGGTCAGCATTCCGGTGAAGTGGCGAGCGGGCTCGCCGGTCTTGCCCCAAAAGCGATCCCTCTTCAAAAAGCTGAAGTGCTTGGACTGCTTGGAGTTGCCGAGCGTCGCGATGACATCCGCCAAAGCGCTCTTGCCGCTTCCCTTGTTCCCAATTACAGCGACAAGATCGGGGTTCAGCGGGATGTCACAGCCATGCAGCCACTGCCCGACGCCAGCCTTGTCCCCTGTTTTGGTGATCTCGATCGACTCGATGTAGAAGGTCTTGTTGGACTCGACTTCTTGAACCTTGGGCGGCTTGTCACCAATGAAGGAACGCTTCGCTGGCTCAAGAATGGCTTGCTTGAGGCCATGGAACGTTGGGTCGGCTTTGATCCACGTCCTTTTCCCGGAGGGGAAGTCGCCATAGCCCCGCTTGTTGTTGTCGCCAGGTGTTCCAACGAAGCAGTGGGCGTCGCTTCCTGAGACTGCCAAGCGCGGAATATTATTCAGACCTGCTTGAAAATTCTTGAACCACTTGGCGTTGCCGGCTGTCTGCTCGCCAACAAATGCGCCACGCAGGTCGGTGTCTCGTGTCTCGAAGATCGGAGAAGTTTGAAAGAGGTTCATGGCGTAGGCGTAGTGCTCTTGCCACCCGACCTCGGCCAGTCCGTCATTCGTATCAAACGGCATAAGTCCAATCGCGTGCTCGTTCGGGACCTTCCGAATAGCTTCCCTGTACGAATCAGCGTTGATCTCCGCAATCACCACTCCAGCGAGCAGCGCTTTCTCGTCAGAAGAATCTACATCGGCTTTCTTGAAGCCATGATGCTTCAACTTGTCCTCGCCGACCTTCCTGGCAAGCTCTCTCAAGGCAGGCTCAGAAAGCGGCCTGTCCACTAACTCAATGCGCAATGCCGATATGAAATCCCGGAGCACCTGTTCATCGACCTCGTTCGAGAACAGTACGTGTGCGTTCAGTCGTCCTTTCATTGGCGCCGCAAGCCGAAGCTCGACCCCTGGAAGGACGAGCTTTTTTAGGACAGGGGCGTCCTCGTCCTTGAGACGCCTACGCAGTGCAAGCCAACCGTCAAAGGTCCAGTAATCCATGATCGCGAACACCGCCGGTTCTGCCTTGTTCATGGCTTCGATCATTTCATCGACCAGCTTCTTGCTCTTTGCAGAAGAGAGATCGACATCGAACCTATCTCCCGACCAATGAAACGATGCTGGTGTATGGACATGCAGATCCCACTGCCGCCAAATTGCACCCCGAGAAATTTCTCTTTTTGTCATCATGTCAGCCCCCACTCGATAGTGAACAGCGTGCGCTCTTCCACCCTTTGCTGGAGCTGCACCTCCAACTGACTGATCAAGTCGTTGCGCTGCGCTTCGACCTCATCCTGCCGATTGAACAGTTCCCGCCGCAGCTTGCTGCGCTTGCCTTCCAGTTCGCGCTGCTTCTTCTGCCATGACAGTTTTTCTTCCAGCGTGGGCGAGGTGGCTGCCGTGCGACGCACTTCCTTGATCTCGCGGTCGATCTCCTTGATTTCCTGCTCAAGGCCCAGCTTCAGGTCGTCCGCCCACGCATCCAGCTTCTGCACTTCCTGCTCGAAGTAGCCGAGGTTGCGCTGGTTGATGTCGCGCAGCAGCGCCGTCTTGCGGGTTGCCACGTTGGCCGCCAGCGTGGCGTCGCCTGCGTTGTTGAACAGGCTCGCTGCCTGCGTGGTCGCGGGCAGGCGCAGCAGCTTCTCCGGGTCTTCTTCGTCCAGCGACACGCCGTCAATGGTGGTAGCTGCAACCAAGAGATGCTGCTCCTGATTGCCCAGGGCTTCGACGACAAGCAGCTTGAGCGTGAGCCAACCAGCCTTGCCGCGATACGGCTCCAGGGTGCTGACCTTGCTGCCATAGCCTTCGTAGTCGAACACCAGCTTGGCCCCATCGAGCGTGCGGGTCTTGGCCTGCTGCGCGATCCACAGCGCCAGCGGATGGTTGATGCGGTACAGGTGCGCGTCGCCGGAGCGGCGTGGCAGTTCGTAGCGCCCCAGTTCGACACCTTCAATGCCGCTGCCTTCGATGCCCTGCGGTGCGCGCCGCAGGTTGAAGCCGTCATCATCGAAGCTGGCGCAGTCGCCCAGCTCCGCCCGGCTCAAGTCCATCAGCATCCGCTCGAAGCGGCTGCGGGCGTTGCGACTGTCTTCGGCACGGACGCGGAGTTTGTCCTGCACTTCCTCATCGAAGTTCTCCAGCAGAATCTGCCGGGTCTTGACCATCGCTTCGCTGATCTCGCCGGAGAGGTCGAGTTGGAGCTGTTCGAAGCTGGCCTTGATTTCGCTCGGGTTGCGGCAGTTCTGATAGATGTCAGCGATGCGGCGTTCAAAGTCCACGCCGGAGCCAATCGTGCCCAGCACTTCATCGCTGGCCCCGAACACGCCGTCGAACAGTTGGAATTTCTGCTCCAGCAGCTCGTACACGCGGGCGTCGGCCTCGTTGCTGCGATCCACGAAGTTGACCACTACCACGTCGTGCTTCTGCCCATAGCGGTGGCAGCGCCCAATGCGCTGCTCAATGCGCTGCGGGTTCCACGGCAGGTCGTAATTGATGACCAGCGAGCAGAACTGGAGGTTGATGCCTTCGGCACCCGCCTCGGTGGCGATCATCACCGTGCCGCGTTCCTTGAAATGCTCGACCAGTGCGGCGCGTGTGTCGGCGGTCTTGGAGCCAGTGATGTGGTCAGTGCCTTCGTGGCGCTTGAGCCAGTCCTTGTAGATGGCCTGCGCGCGGGCGTCGCTGTTGGTGCCGTTGAAGAGGACGATGCCGTCGCCGTACGACGTGTCCGCCAGCAGACTCAGTAGGTAATCCTGCGTGCGCCTGGATTCGGTGAAGATGATGGCCTTCTTGGCCGCGCCCAGCCGATTCAGTTCGGCGAATGCTTTGTCCAAGGCGGTGAGTAGCGCCTTGCCTTTGGCGTTGTCGCGGATGCTGGTGGCCAGCGTTTTGAAGTGGCGCAGCTCGTCGATCTCGTTGGAGATGGCGGTGCGCTCCTCTTGGCTAGGCCCGGCCGCATCCGCTGCCGGGTCGTCCTCGCCGTCGGCGAACTCCTCGGCGCCGCTTTCGTCAGCAACCTCATCGAGCGACTCGTAGTCTTCGTCCAGCTCGTCCGTCAGATCGACCACCGGCGATGCATCGAGCACGCCTTGCAGGCGCTTGGCCATCGTTTCCAGCGCGCCCGCAATGGCGTGCGTGCTGGACGCCAGCAGCTTCCACAAGACGAGGGAGATCAGTTGCCGCTGGCTTTGCGGCAGCGCTTGCAGGTTGGGGCGGCGCAGGTAGTCGGCGACGAGGCGGGACAGTTCCTGCTCCTCGTTTGACGGGGTGAATTCCTGCACGATGGCCTTGCGCGCCGTGTAGGAGACGTAAGGCTGCACCTGCTTGCGCAGGGTGCGTTTGCAGACGGTGCCCAGCCGTTCGCGCAATGCTCCGAAGGCTTGATCGCGCCCGCTGGAGGTGAATTGCGCGCGGAAGCTGTCGAGGTCGCCGAATACACGATCATCGATGATGCTGACGAGACCATAGAGTTCGACCAGCGAGTTCTGCAAAGGCGTGGCAGTGAGCAGCACCTTGGAATGGACGTGCGCCATTGCGTCTTTCAACGTCTTGGCGATGACGTTGCTGGTCTTGTAGACGTTGCGCAGGCGATGGGCCTCGTCCAAGACGACCAAGTCCCACTCGATCTCCTTGATGTCCTTGGCCTTCGCCTTGGCGAACTGGTAGGAGCAGATGATCGGGCCGGAGGACATCAGAAACGGGTTTTTCCGCTCCTGCTTGCGGATGGCGTTGTAGCTCTTGGCTTCGAGGATCAGCCCTTGCAGGCTGAACTTGTCCTGCAACTCCTGATGCCACTGTTTGCGCAAGTTGGCCGGGACGATGATGAGCACCTTGCGCCGTCTCTCCGCCCAGCGCTGTGAAATCACCAAGCCTGCCTCGATGGTTTTGCCAAGACCCACTTCGTCGGCCAGTATGACACCACGCGAAAGCGGGTTGCGGCAGGCAAAAAGGGCTGCGTCAACCTGATGCGGGTTGAGATCGACCTGCGAATCGACCAGTGTCGAGGCCAGCGACTCCACTGAGTCGCCCGCCGCGCGGCGGGTGAGCAGCCACGCGACGTACTGGCTTTGATGCGGCGTCAAAGGTTGCTGCGTCGTCAACGGCGATTCTCCCCTTGTCCTGTCTCGGACTTGATGTGGTGGAAAGCGTGGCAAAGGCTCACTCAGGCCCCCGGCTTCTGCTTGTTGGTGCTTTCGGCAATCCAGCGATCAAGATCGGAACGGCGGAAACGCCAAGTCCCCCCCAGCTTGAAGGCCGGAATTTTTCCCTCCTGCGCCAATCGATAGACCGTCCTCTTCCCTGCTTTGAGGTAAGCCGCGACCTCTTCAAGCGTGAGGATTTCGCTTTCAGCGCCAGTCATCTGCAAACCATTTTGGTTGGTTTTTCATAGCCGTCGTTTGCCAAGTTTAGCCAATTCTATCGATTAATACATCTTGCGTGATCACTATCCAGACGATGAATTTCGCCGCACTCAATAACCCGGTTACCGCACAGTTCCTATTGTTTGCAGCATGAAGTCTTCCTGATCGCCACGATCTGCCCATTGCTGATCACACAGGAATGGCGCGATGTTGGCTCCGATCTGGCTGCGCGCCGCGCATCGCGGCGTGCCCACTTTTCTCGTGACGACCCTCCTGTTGGGCCAGTCCCCGATGGCGTTGGCCGAGTCCCCGGCGCAGCGCCAGGAGCTGGTCGCCGCACTGCGCCAGCTCGACGCGCTGGAGCGCACAGTCGCCGACAGCGCCGCGCACGCCCCCGTACAGCCGGGCGAGCGCTACCACTTCGACTACCCGCGGTTGCTGGCTGACTTGGCGCGCGTGCGCGCTGGCATCCAGGCCCATCTCACGCCGTCGCGTGCCCAGCCGCGCGACCTCTCCGAACTGGCCGGCGACTACCGCACCGAGCGGCCCGCCTCGCCATCGCCGACGACCACGGAAGTCAAGCAATGAACGGCGCCCAGGTCTCGGCATTTCAAGCCAACAGCGGCATCGCGCCGTCGGCGATGGCAACCGTCCTGGTCGGCGCCGTGTTCGCGGTCCTGCTCGTCTGGGGCGTCTGGGCCATCCGAACGGCCTACGTGGGGTGGGCAGAGAGCCGCCTCAACCAGCGCCAGTTCCTCGGCGTCTGCATCCGCTTCGTCGCGATGTACCTCGTCCTGAGCTTCTTCCTCCTCTCCTGAACTGAAAGGCACGACCATGCAAAACCGCATCCTCCATTCCCGTCTTGCCCAGCGCGCCGCTGTGGCACTGGGCGCCGCCGCGCTGCCCGCGCTGTCGTTCGCGCAAGGCTTGCCGCAGTTGGAAAACCCGACCCGCGGCACCGGCAACGGCATCATGGAAACGATCAGGAACTACGGCTACGACATCATCATGCTCGTAGCCCTCCTGGTCGTGGCGTCGATGTTTATCGGCGTCTGCTACCACGCCTACGGCACCTACGCCGAAATCCACACCGGCCGCAAGACGTGGGGCCAGTTTGGCCTCACGGTCGCGATCGGTGCCGTGCTGCTGGTGATCGGCATCTGGCTGCTCACCGAAGCCACCGGCATCCTGTAAGGCGAGGCCGGTATGTCCGAGCAGCAGCACGTCCGTGCGGACGGGACAGTCACGTTCCTTCCGCACCGGCTCAACCGCCACCCCGTCGTCGTGCGCGGCCTCACCGCCGACGAGCTGTGGATCTGCTGCGGCCTGTCCGGCGCTGCCGGCCTGCTGGTCGGCGCGCCGCTGTCCTGGGTGTTCCGCACGATCGCCATCGCGCCGACGTTCGTCGTCCTGGGCGTGGCCCTGGGCGTCTTCATCGGCGGCGGCATCCTGCGGCGGCTCAAGCGCGGGCGTCCCGATACCTGGCTGTACCGGCAACTGCAATGGCGCATCGCCACGCGCCATCCGCTGATGGCGGGTTGGGTGGGTGGCCACGTGCTGATCTCGCGCTCCGGCTTCTGGACCACCCGAAGGTCTGCTTCAAGGGGAACGCGATGAGCCGCTTCAAGAACGAGATCGCCCACCTGCAGGCGCACATCAAGACGCTTCGCCTGGGTGCCGGCGCGCTGGTGGTCATCGCGCTGGTCATGGGCGGCGGCTGGTGGAGCGCGCCGCGCGACCTGACCATCCACGTCCCGCCCGACCTGCGCTCCGGCAGTACCCGAAAGTGGTGGGAAGTGCCGCCCGAATCGGTCTATGCGTTCACGTTCTACGTGTTCCAGACCCTCAACCGCTGGCCTACGAACGGCGAAGAGGACTATCCGCGCAATCTCCACACACTCTCGCCGTATTTCACGCCGTCCTGCCAGGCCTTCCTGCGCGCGGACTACGACTACCGCCGCAGCACGGGCGAGCTGCGCCAGCGCGTGCGCGGCATCTACGAAATCCCCGGCCGCGGCTACGGCGACGACCCCACGGCGCGCGTGCGCGTGGTCTCCGACCGCGACTGGGTGGTGACGCTCGACATCACCGCCGACGAGTACTACGGCGCCGAGCAGGTCAAGCGGGCCTTGGTGCGCTACCCGGTGAAGGTCACGCGAGTGGACGTCGATCCCGCCCGCAACCCGTTCGGCCTGGCACTGGACTGCTACGACGGCGCGCCCCAGCGCATCAGCGCACCGGAGCCGACGCGCCCGGCGTCCGGCGGCCTGTCTCCGCAAGCGCCCCAAGGAGGAAACACCCCATGAAGCATCCTGTACTCACGCTACTGGGGCTGCTGGCCGTCGCCGTGGCCCCCGCTCAGGCGGTGGAAATCCTGCGCTGGGAACGCATGCCGCTCGCGGTGCCGCTGAAGGTGGGCCAGGAGCGCATCGTGTTCATCGACCGGAACGTCCGCGTGGGCGTGCCCGCAGGCGTGGGCGAACGCCTGCGCGTGCAGAGCGCGGGTGGCGCGGTGTACCTGCGCGCCAACGAACCGATCGAGCCCACGCGACTGCAATTGCAGGACGCCGATACCGGCGCGCTGATCCTGCTCGACATTGCGGCCGAACCGCCCAAGGACGGCGAAGCCGAGCTGGAGCCGGTGCGCATCGTCGAGGGCAGCAGCACCCCTGCGCGCTACGGCGATCTGGCAGGCGGTGCCGATGAGGCCCCGGCACGCGCCCAGGATCAGACAGGCACTCGTGCGGCGCGGCGCGAAACCCCGGTTTCGGTAGTCCTGACGCGCTTCGCCGCGCAGAACCTCTACGCGCCCCTGCGCACTGTGGAGCCGCTGCCCGGCGTCATGCAGGTCAACCTGCGCCGCGACCTCGACCTGGGCACGCTGATGCCGACGCTGCCGGTGCGCGCGGTCGCGCTCGCGTCGTGGCGTCTGGAAGACCAGTGGGTCACCGCCGTGCGTCTGACCAACAGCAGCAGCGGCTGGGTCACGCTCGACCCGCGCGTGCTGCAAGGCGATTTCCTCACCGCCACCTTCCAGCACGAAGCGCTCGGCCCCCGCGGGACGCCCGAGGACACGACCGTCCTGTATCTGGTGACGCGCGGGCGCGGCCTCGCGCAATCGCTGCTGCCGGCGATCCACCGCTTCGACCCGGCTGCGCACCTGCCGCAGCCGGAAGCTGAAGCCGACGACGGCAAGGAGGCCCGCCATGCGCAGTAACGGCTTGCTCAAGTGGCTGATGATCCCGGTCGCCTTGCTGGTTCTGTTCGTTGCCATCCGGCTGTTCTCTGGCGGAAGCACGTCGGCACCGCCCGCCGCGGATGCCGGCTCCAAGCTCACGCCCGAGGAAATGAAGGCGTTGGGCATCGAAGGCGACACCCCCCGCGATACCGTGGCAACGCTCGTCGCCCAGGTGAAGCAGTTGCGCACCGAGCTTCAGACCGCGCTGACCGACAACAAGTCCCAGCGCGAGGAAAACCAGCGGCTGCGCCAGCGCGAGAACTCCATCGATCAGCGCATCAATTCGGCCCTCGAATCCGAGCGCTCCAACCTGCGCCGCGACCAGGAACAGGCAGCCAGCGCGCGCCAGCAGACCGAAGGGCTACTCGCCGACCTGCAGCGACGCCTGGACAGCATCGGCAGGCGCGGCGGCGGCCATGCCGATCTGCCCGTGGGCCTGGGGCTGCGCGATGGCGACGAAGCCGGCATGGAGGGCGGCCTGCGCTGGGTCGAACCGGACGACGCGAAGAAGGCCGAGGGCCGCAACAACGGTCGTGGCACGGGCAGCGGCATGAGCTTCCCGACGAGCTTCGGCCCCGCGCAAAGCACGCTGGAAACGACCGCGGAAACCGTGGCGAACGCCGGCGCACGTGCGGCAGGCGTCAAGAGCGCCAAGCCGGTCTATACCGTGCCGACCAACTCGACGCTGATGGGCTCCGTGGCGATGACGGCGCTGATCGGTCGCGTGCCGATCGACGGGACGGTGAACGATCCGTATCCCTTCAAGGTGCTGGTCGGGCCGGACAACCTGACTGCCAACGGCATCGACATTCCCGACGTGGCCGGCGCCGTGTTCAGCGGCACCGCCTCGGGCGACTGGACGCTCTCGTGCGTGCGAGGT
>JACCDS010255272.1_pt1 | contig 23777 bp, 19 predicted proteins | sample 7446441 | NCBI WGS metagenome assembly JACCDS01 (sample SAMN15323445, study PRJNA562643) | freshwater metagenome | isolation source: river surface water | place: USA:Blue River Watershed | collected 2017-08-17 | reverse complement strand
TCAACTGACGCCGAATCGCCCTCGTCCGTGGCCGGGCCGCGCGAGGATCGGATCGCCAAGCCCGGCCCGGCGCCTTCTAGTGCCGGCGCTGCGCATGCCCGCCCGCCCGAAGGAACGCCCCGCCCCCCGGCTCGAACCCCGCCTGCGTTTCCCGCACGCGGGGCCAGATGCCTTCGGCCCGGGCAAAGCGGAACTCCTCCGGCACATTGCCGCCACCGGCTCCATCCGCACCGCGGCCGCGGAACTCGGCATGTCCTACAACCGCGCCTGGCAATTGGTCACCGCCATGAACGCACTTTTCCGCACGCCGCTGGTGGCGAGCAGCCGCGGCGGCGGCACCGGCGGCGGCGCGGTACTCACCGCGCTCGGCGAAGAGGTGCTCACCCGCTACACGAAGATGGAAGCCGCCTGCCGCCGCGCCTCCCGGCGGGATTGGCAAGCCCTGGCCGCGCACCTGCGGGCCTGATTCGAACTCATGCCGTTGCGAGAACTTGGCTGGGAGTTGGGAGCAAAGCCGTTCGGTTCGTCAGGTTGCCGGTTTCGGCTACGTCTTCCGCGGCCGCTCAGTCGCTCGACTCTCAACTCGGCCGCAGCGCCCGCAACGCTCTCCGCTTGAAGCCGGGAGCCGCGCCCCCGCGAGGATGGCGCTTGTCCCCGCCGGCCCTTGCCTTAAACCGGACCTGTGACCGGATCCCCTTCCGATGATGCCACGGCGTGCGGCGGATCGCCGGCCCGCGGCGCGGTTCTTCCGGATTTGGAATTTGAACGCATCTGCCGGCTCGTCGCCGGCCAACTCGGCGCCGCCACGGCCGTGATCGCGTTGGCTCCGGCGGAAGGATCTGCCCCCGATGTCGTCGCCGCGGCTCCCGCCGAGGCGGGAATCCCCGCGCCTTGGCTCCTCGCCGCCTGCGCGGAGGCCGTCGCCACCGGGCAGCCCGTCGCGCGCACCGCCGCCGGCCACCGTTTGCTCGCCCTGCCGCTCGCGCGTACCGCCGGCGCCCTGGGCCTCGCCGCCGCCGGCGCGCGCGAGTGGACCGGAGCGGAAACCGGCTTGGCCGGGGAATTCGCCGCGCTGGCCGAGGCCCGCATCATCCAGCGCGCCACGCTGGACAAGCTGCGCGGCGACGAAAGCAAGCTGCGCAAAATCGCGAGCCGCGTCTCCGGCGTGATCTACCAATTCCGCCTGCGGCCCGACGGCTCCTCCTGTTTTCCCTACGCCAGCGAGGGCATCCGCGAAATCTACGGCGTCGCCCCGGAATCCGTCGCCACCGACGCCACCCCCGTCTTCAAGATCCTGCATCCGGACGATCTGGCGGGCATCGTGGCGTCGATCCAGGAATCCGCCCGCACCCTCCAACCGTGGCAGCACGAGTACCGCACGCGTTTCCCCGACGGCACCGAACGCTGGCTGCGCGGTGACTCGATGCCGGAACGCGAAGCGGACGGCAGCGTCCTTTGGCACGGCTTCATCACCGATGTCACCGCGCGCCGCCAGGCCGACGCCGAATTGCGCGAAAGCCAGGAACGGTTCCGGCTCAACTTCACCCACGCCGGCATCGGCATGGCCCTGCTCGACCTCGACGGCCGCTGGGCCGACGCCAACCCGGCGCTCCTCGCCATGCTCGGCTGGGACCTCGCGGCGCTGACGGCCCAAACCTGCCGGGACCTCACCTGGCCCGGCGACCCCAGCTTCGCGGACTTCGGCCCGCAGTTGCTCCGGCAGGAAATGCCCGTGGCCCGGGTCGAGAAACGCTACCGCTGCGCCGACGGTTCCCACCGCTGGTGCAAACTCACCGCCGTGCTGGTGCGCAGCGAAGCCGGCCTTCCGCCCTACTTCGTCGCCCAGATCGAGGATATCCAGGCCGCGCGCGAAGCCACCGCCGCCAAGGAGCGGATCGAGCGGAAACTCGCCGAGACCGCCAAGCTCGAGAGCCTCGGCGTCCTCGCCGGCGGCATCGCCCACGATTTCAACAACCTCCTGACCGGCGTGCTCGGCAACGCCTCCCTCCTCCGCCTCGAACTCGAGGCGCAGTCGCCCCACCTCGCCGCCATCGGCCAGATCGAAACCGCCGCCCATCGCGCCGCCGACCTCTGCAAACAGATGCTCGCCTACTCCGGCAAAGGCCGGTTCGTGGTGAAGAACGTCGATCTCAACCGCCTGATCACCGAGACCGCGCGGCTGCTCGAGATCTCCATCAGCAAACACACGGTGCTCCGTTTCCACCTCGCGCCGCAGTTGCCCGCGATCGAGGCGGACGAAACCCAGATCCGGCAGATCGTCATGAACCTCGTGATCAACGCCTCGGAGGCCATCGGCGAACGCAGCGGCGTCGTCGCCCTCGCCACCGGCACCACGTACCTTGATTCCCGATACGCCGCCACGCTCCGCTTCGAACAGACCCTGCCGCCCGGCCCCTACACCTGGATCGAGGTCAGCGACAACGGCTGCGGCATGGCCCCTGAGGTCGTCGAGCGGATCTTCGACCCGTTCTTTTCCACCAAGTTCACCGGCCGCGGCCTCGGCCTGGCCGCCGTCCAGGGCATCGTCCGCGGCCACCGCGGCGGCATCAAGATCTACTCCGAACCCGGCAAGGGCACCACGTTCCGCCTGCTCTTCCCGAGCGCCCCCGGCCCGGCCCAGCCCGTCGCGCCCGCGGCCGCCCCGGCCGCCTGGCAGGGACACGGCAAGGTGCTCGTCGTCGACGACGAAGAAACCGTCCGCAGCGTCGCCGCCCGGCTCCTGGCCCACGCCGGGTTCACCGCCGAGACGGCCAACGACGGCGTCGCCGCCCTCGAACTCTTCCGGCGCGGCCCGGCCGCCTACGCCTTCGTTTTGCTCGACCTCACGATGCCCCACCTCGACGGCGAGGAAACCTTCCGCCAGCTGCGCCACATCTACCCCGGCGTCCGCGTCGTGCTGATGAGCGGCTTCAACTACCAGGAAGTCATCACCCGTTTCGCGGGCAAGGGCCTCGCCGGCTTCGTGCCCAAGCCCCTCGACGGCCGCGCCCTGCTCGAGGCGGCGCGCGCCGCCGTCGGCCCCTGACCGGCCGGCGGCCGCTGCGTTATCTTTGACAAAAGATAACGCCGGGCCTTGCTGGCGCCATGCCCCGGATCCTCCGCCTCCTGCTGGGCCTCGCCGCCGCCCTGCCCGGCGCGCGGGCCGCCGAAACCGTCGCCGTGGCCGCCGCCAGCGATCTGGTCTTCTGCCTCGAAGCCCTGCGCACCGAATTCGCCCGCACCGAGCCGGCCGTCGCCGTGCGCCTCACCACCGGATCCTCGGGCAACTTTTTCGCCCAGATCCGGCACGGGGCGCCCTTCGATGTCTTTCTTTCCGCCGATGTCCGCTACCCGCGCGAACTCGTCGCCGCCGGTGCCGCCGACGGCCGCAGCCTCGCCCTCTACGCCATCGGCCGGATCGTGCTGTGGACCAATCGGGCCGACCTAAATCCCGCCGATCCCGCCGCCCTCGTCCGCCACCCGGCGGTGAAGAAATTCGCCATCGCCAATCCCCAGCACGCCCCGTACGGGCAGGCCGCCCGGGAAGCCCTCCTCGCCCTGGGCGTCTGGACCGAGGTCCAACCCCGGCTCGTCCTCGGCGAGAACATCGCTCAGACCGCCCAGTTCGTGCAGACCGGCAACGCCGAAGCCGGCATCGTCGCGCTCTCCCTCGTGCTCGCCCCTGCCCTGCAGGGCCTCGGTCGCTGGCAGGAATTGCCGGAGTCGCTGTACCGGCCGCTCGAACAGGCCCTCGTGCTCACCGCCGCCGGCACCCGCAATCCCGCCGCCGTCCGCTTCGCCGCCTTCCTCCGCTCGCCCGCCGCGCGCGCCGTGTTCGAACGCTACGGCTTCCGCCTGCCGCCGGCGTTGCCGTGACGCCCCGCCTGTCCGCCCGCCCGCGGGGCCGGGAATACGCTTCCTCCCGCCGCCGGCCGGAATAGAAGTTCCGGACCGCCGTGCCCGATCCCGGATCCAGTTTCCTCGGCCTCAACGCTGCCCTCTGGCAATCGCTTTGGCTTACGCTCCGCCTCGCGGCGCTCACGACCCTGCTGCTCGGCCTCTGCGGCTTGCCGCTCGCGCACTGGCTCAACCGCACCCGCTCCCGCCTCGGCCCTTTCCTCGAAACCCTGGTCGCCCTGCCCATCGTGCTCCCGCCGACCGTCATCGGCTTCTACCTGCTGGTCGCTTTTTCCCCGCAGCACCCGCCCGGCAGTTGGTGGCGCGATGCCACCGGCAGCCCGCTCGCGTTTTCGTTCACCGGCCTCGTGATCGCCTCCGTCATCTATTCGCTGCCCTTCGCCGTCCAGCCGTTCCAGGCCGCGCTGCGCGCCGTGCCCCGCGAGTTGCTCGACGCCGGCGCGGCCTGCGGGGCGAGCCCGTTCCGCGTCTTCACCCGCTTGCAGATTCCGCTCGCCGGACGCGGCATCGCGGCCGGGCTGACGCTCGGCTTCGCCCACACGCTCGGGGAATTCGGCGTGGTCCTGATGATCGGCGGCTCGGTGCCCGGCGTGACCAAGGTCGCCAGCATCGCCCTCTACGACGAGGTGCAGGCTCTCTCGTACCCGCAGGCCCATGCCTTCGCCGCCGTATTGCTCGTCCTCTCTTTCGCGCTTCTCCTCGTCGTGACGCTCCTGCAGCGCCGGCGCCAGCCGTGAGCTTTCCGGGCATCGGCCGCGCGACAGGACCACGCCGCGCTGGCGAAAATCGCCCAGCGCCCTACCGTCCCGCCATGCGCCGGATTTTCCTCCTCGGCCTGCTGCTCGGTCTGTCCGCCGCCCTGCGCGCGGCCGATGCTCCGCGTCTCGCCGTCGCCCCGTGGCCGCTGCCGCCCGGTACCGCAAACGCCGTCTCGTTCACCGTCGTGCGCGGCGACGATCGCCGGGTCCATCTCCTTTGGCTCGAGTCCGCCGGCGACCGCCGCGCCCTCCGTTTCGCCCGGCAAACCTCCCCGGAGGCCGGCTGGGAAACGCCCGTCACGGTGCCCACCGGCTCCGCGATTGTCGCCGATGCCACGGAGGCACCGGCCCTCGCCGCGGACCGCCACGGCCGGCTCACCGTCGTCTGGCAACGGCCCGCCGCCGAACCCGCCGGCCACGGCAACGGCCACCCGGCCGCCGCCTCGCCGTACTTCAGCCGCAGCGCCGACGGCGGTCGCACCTGGTCCGACCCGCAGCCCCTGACGCCGTCCGGCCGCCCCGCCGAATTCGTCACCCTCGCCGCCCTCGCCGACGGCCGCGTGCTCGCCGCCTGGCTCGAACAGGTCACGGCCAAAACGGTCCACTTGGTCAGCCGGATCATCGGGGAATCCGGCCCCGATCTCACTGTCGACCGCGCCGTCTGCGAATGCTGCCCGCCCGCCCTCACGGCGTTTCCCGACGGCACCGCCCTGCTCGCCTACCGCGGGCGGACGGAGGAAAACGTCCGCGACATCCGCACCGCCCGCTTCCGCGCCGCGGCTTGGGAGGAATCCCGAATCCTCAATCACGACGACTGGCGCCTCGCCGCCTGCCCCGTCAACGGACCCGCGCTCGCCAGCGACGGCGGCCGCGTCGCCGCCGCGTGGTTCACCGCCGCGGACAACGATCCGCGCGTCCTCGTTTCCGCTTCGCCCGACGCCGGCGGCCGTTTTCTCCTGCCGCTGCGGCTGAGCGAAACCCGTCCCGCCGGCCGCCCCGCCGCCGCCATTCTCCGCGACGGCGCCCTGCTCGCCGCGTGGGTCGACGGCGCGGGCGGCCTGCGCCTCCGCCGCGTGACGCCCGAATTCAGCCTCAGCGTCGAAGCCGGGCTTGCCGATCCCGCGGCCGGCGCCGTCCGCGGCCGGCCGCGGCTGCTCGTGCTCGACGACTACCGCGGCGGCCGGGAACCGGCCCGCTTGCTCTCCGCCTGGCTGCAGGCCGGCGGCGGCCTGCGCGGCGCGCTCGTCACGGTGCCGGAAGGCGAATTGCTCGAGGCGGAAAAAAGCTGCGACTGCGCGCCCACCGCCGAGCAGCTCGCCGGCTATCCGTTCTTCGGCACCGTCGTATCCGTATTTCCTGATACGCTGGAAATCGAGGTCCGGCACGACGAGGTGCCCGGTCTGCTGCCCGCCGGCCGCCACCGGTTCCTCGCCTCCGCCGCCATGGTCGCCGCCGCGGTGCCGGGCCGCCGCTTCATCGGCCGCTGCGATCCGGCCGGCGAGGTCCGGCGCCTCGTCGAATTCCGTCCCGTCGCCGCGCCTTGAGCCGCACGCCGGCGCCGGGTCCGGCTTCCGCAGCTTGCGGCGTCCGGCCTCGCCCGTTCCGACGCGGGCCTTGACGCCTCGGGCATAATGCCGAGGTTCACCGCTTTCATGTCGTCCGCCCTGCTGCACCTGCTCGTCCGCTGCCGGCTCCGTTTCGGAGCCGCCGCCGCGGCCGCGTTGGTGCTGGCCCTGACGGTGTTTGCCGCCAGCCCCGGCGCCCACGCCTGGCTGCACGCCGGCGCGGACCACGCCTGCCACCACGGCGAAGCCACCGAGGAAGATGCCGGTTGCGTCGTTTTCCAGTTTGCCGGAGGCATCACCGCGCCGGCCCCGCTAGTACCGGTCGTCGTTCCGGCCACGCGGAATCCGCTGGTGGACCTCGGGACCGAGCCGCGGCTGCACTTGATTTCCCCGCGCTATCTCCGGCAGCCGGAACGCGGTCCCCCGGGTCGGGTTTGAGTCGATTCATCCGGACTGCGGTCGCCGACCGCCGCCGGACTTTTCCTTGGCCGCGGTCCCCGACCGTCGGCCGGCGCGTGCTCCCGCCGCGCAAACTCAAATCCGTCCCGCCATGTCCCGTCCTTTTCTTTTTCCCGGTCTCTTTCTCGCCGCCGCCGGTTTAGCCCCGGCCCAAACCGCCCCGTCCGCGCCCCCGCCGACGGCCCCGCATGCCCACGGTCACGCCGTCATTTCCCTCGAGCAATTCGTCACCACGGCGACCCCGTTTGCCCGCAATCAAGTCGACCTCGCGCAATCGACCACCGTCCTCGGCGGCCGGAGCCTGCTCCTGAAACAGCAACCCACGCTGGGCGAAACCCTCGCCGCGGAACCCGGCATCAGCGCGACGTCGTTCGGTCCCGGGGCCAGCCGGCCGCTCATCCGCGGTCTCGGCGGCGACCGCATCCGGTTGCTGGAAAACAGCGTCGGCACCCTCGACGCCTCCGTCATCAGCCCCGACCACGCCGTGAGCGTCGAACCGTTCCTCGTCGAACGCATCGAGGTCGTCCACGGCCCCGCGTCCCTCCTCTACGGCGGCAACGCCGTCGGCGGCGTCGTCAACGTGATCACGCACCGGATCGAAACCGCGGTCCCCGCCGAAGCCGTGCGCGGCGGCGGCGAACTGCGTTTCGGCAGCGCCGCCGACGAAGTTTCCGTCGGCGGAGTCGTCGATGTCGCCCACCGCACCGGCCCCGACCGCGCCCTCGTGTTCCACTTCGACGGTTCGCGCCGCACCGCGGGCAACATCGTCATCCCCGGCTTCGCCGAAAGCGCGCGGATCCGCGCCGAGGAAACGGCCGAAGCCGCAGCCGCCGGCGAACCCGCGCCCGACTTCGCGCACGGCCGCCTCCCGAACAGTTCGCTCACCAGCCGCAGCGGCGCCGCCGGCGTGTCCTGGGTCAGCCCGACCTTCCAAATCGGCGCCGCCTACAGCGGCTTCGAATCCAACTACGGCGTCCCCGGCCACGCCCACGAGGCCGAAGCCGGCGGCCCCCCGGCCGTCAGCGAAGGGGTGCGCATCGACCTCCGCCAGCGCCGCACCGACCTGCAATCCGAATGGCGCGGCGGCCCCGGCTGGATCCAGAGCGCGCGCGTCAAATTCGGCCACGCCGACTACCGCCACACGGAGTTCGAGCCCGACGGCACCGCCGGCACCGTGTTCACCAACCGCGGCCACGAGGCCCGCGCGGAATTGCTCCACGGCGACGGGAAACCGTGGACCGGCGCCTTCGGTCTCCAGACTTCGCGCAGCCGCTTCGCCGCGGTCGGCGACGAGGCGTTTTTGCCGCCCTCCACCACCCGCGCGGACGCGTTCTTCGCCTTCGAGGAACTCGCCCGGGGCGCGGTTACGTGGCAGGCCGGCGCGCGCTTCGAGCGCACCCGCCTCGCCACCGCGACCGCAGCCCGGACCGACCGCAACCTGAGCGCCTCGCTCGGCGCGGTCTGGAAGCCCGCGGCCGACACCGTGCTCGCCGTCTCGCTCTCGCACACCGGCCGCGCCCCGAACGCGCAGGAACTCTTCGCCGACGGCCCCCACGCCGGCACCGGCACCTACGAGATCGGCGATGCGGCCCTCGGCCGCGAACGTGCCCTCGGCGCCGAGGTCAGCCTGCGCCGCCGCACCGGCCGGATCACCGGCGGGATCTCGGTCTTCCTGCATCGCTTCAACGGCTTCATCTTCGAGCAGCCGACCGGGCTGGTCGCCGTGGAACACGACGGCGAATGGGAGTTTGAAACTCCGGCCGCCGGCGCGGATCACGGCCACGAGGAAGCCCTGCCCGTCTATCGCTATGTCGCGCGCGACGCGCATTTCCACGGCGCGGAAGCCGAGGCGATCTGGCATCTGCACGAAACCGGAACCGGCCAACTCGACCTGCGCGTCGCCGCCGACCTGACGCGCGCGACGGAAGGCGGCCGGCCCCTGCCGCGCATTCCCGCTGCCCGCACGACCGTCGGCCTGCTCTGGGCCGCGCCGCTCTGGAGCGCGGGTCTCGAAAGCCAATTCATTCTGCGCCAGAATCGGGTCGCCGCCGACGAGACCGCCTCCGGCAGCGCCACGGTGCTGAACGCGCACCTCAGTCGCACCGTCTCCGTCGGTTCCGCCCGCGGCGAAATCTTCCTCCGCGGGACCAACCTCGCGGATGCGGAAATCCGCCCGCACACCTCCTTCGTCAAGGAACTCGCGCCCCTCGCCGGCCGCGGCGTCACCGGCGGAGTGCGTTTCTCGTTCTGATCGGCCCGGCGGCGCGGCGGCCGACTCCGCCGCGCCACACCGTTCTCGACGGGCGGTCCGCCATCGTGTTCATACCGCTCGTGGATCTGAGCAAATCCGAAGTCCAGAAAGCATTCGATCCGGGCCACCGGCGGCACCGCTTCAAACTGTGGGTTCGGCTCACGTCCTCGAATCCGCCGCGGGTGCTGTACCACCTGTATTGGAAACGCATCGGCATGTTCCTCGCGGGCCTCGCCGTCGCCGGCTGGCTCGCCGGCGCCACCGCGGTCTGGAGTTTCGTGAAGTACCGCCGCGGCTACACCGGCGTGCAGTGGGTCGACATCGCGTTCTTCCCGGTCCGCGCCCAGCACTACCGCGCCGGCCTTGGCCGGCATTTGCTCGCCCTTGGCCGCACCGAATTGGAAAAACAGAATTACCGCGAGGGCTACTCGCTGCTGCGCGCCGGCCTCGACCGCGTCCCCGGCGACCTCGCCGCCCGCCGTGAAGTCGCGTTGATGCAGGCGCGCTTCGGCATGGTCGCCCATTCGCTCGACACGCTGACGGCGGGCGCCACGACCGGCCGCGAGGATTTCGATTACCTCAATCTGATGTTCGGCATGCTGCTCGAGGCCCAGGAGGACGAGCGGGCCATTGCCCTCGCCCGCGAGCTCCTGCCCGCGGCCCCCGACGGCAAGCTCACGCACCAATTCGTCGCCCTGCAGGCCGCGATCGCCCACCACAACCGCGGCCGCCCCGACGCCGCCCGCAGCCTCGTCGCCGCGTGGAAACTCGAGAATTCCCTCGAAGGCCAGATCCTCCTCGCCCGTTGCGAATGGGACCAGGGCGAACGCGACACCGCCATCCGCCGGCTCGTCGGCCAGATCGACCGCTTCCCGAAACGCGACGAGCTTTACCTCCAGCTGGTCCGGCTCACCCGCGAAGCGGACCGCGTCGCGGACGCGCGCCGCTACGCGCTCCTGCGCCAATTCAACCAGCCCGACAATCCCACGCCGCGGATCGACCTCCTGCACACCTATCGCGCCACCGGCGACCGGGCCGCGGAGGCCCGCGAGATCGACGCCTATCTCGGGATCTTCGCGCAGAATGACCGCGCCCTCCTCCAACTCGCCGGCTTTGCCGCCGAGACCGGCCAACCGGACCTCGCGGCCCGCCTCGCCCACGAAGCAAGTCTCCGGAAATTGCCCGGCGAACTCTTCCTCGTCGCCCACGTGCAGGCCCTCGTGGTCGCCCTCGACTACCGCACCGCAGCCGACCTCTCGAAGCCGCCGGCGAACGCGGGCCCGGAACCCGCCTCGTATCCGCGGCAATTGCTCAACGGCCTCCACGCCCTCGCGCTGCTCGGCCTCGGCGAGGCGTCGGAAGGCGAATTGCAAATCACGAAGTTCATCGGCGAGACCCGCCTGCGCGCCAACGATGCCCTGCTCTTTGCAAAACGCCTGCTCCAGCTCGGGTCCCCCGCCTCCGCCCGGCGCGCCCTCGAACGCGCCTGCGCGCTCGATCCGTTGCACCAGGAGGCCCTCACCGAATTGATCCGCCTCGACACCCTCGCCGGCCATCGCGCCGGCCTCGTGGAACACCTGCCGAAACTCCTGCGCATGCGCCGGCCGCCTCGCCAGTTGCTCGAGGAGTGCCTGCTCCGGCTCGACCAAGCCGAGGACAACGCCCTCCGCGCGCAGATCAAAACCGCCATCGAAAAATCCGGCTCCACGCCGGTTTCCTGAGCCGGGACCTTGCAGTTGGGAGTTGAGGAAACTCTCAACGCCATGTTCCCCGCCGAGAGTCGATGCCAAGGACCCTTTGATTTTGCACGCGATCGAATGAACCTTTCGACCACGGACTTCACGGCATCTCACGGACGACAATGCCTCATCCGTGCCCATCTGTGAAATCTGCGGTGAGGGTCCGAAGGTTTGCGGCGTTTCGCCTCACCCGCGCCCACCTGCGGCATCCCCGGCCGAACCGAACGGCCGGTTCCCAAATCACTCGATTCCGAAAACCGCTTTCGCGTAATTCGCCGCGCTGAACGGTTGCAGATCCTCGGGCTGCTCGCCCAAACCGAGAAAATAAATCGGGATCTTCAATTCGCGGTAGATGCCCACCAGCGCCCCGCCGCGGCTCGTGCCGTCGAGCTTGGTCACGATCAGTCCGGTCAGGCCGAAGCTCTTGTGGAACACACGCGCCTGCTCTATCGAATTGCTCCCGAGGGATCCGTCCACCACGAGCCAACGGTGCTGCGGCGCCGCCGGGTCGTGCTTCTGCAGCACCCGCCGGATCTTCGCCAACTCCTCCATCAGATTGCCCTTCGTGTGCAGCCGGCCCGCCGTATCCACGATGAGGAAATCCTTCCCCCGCGCCTTCGCCGCCTGCCAGCCGTCGAAGGCCACTGCCGCCGCATCCGCGCCCGTGTGGCTCGCCACGACGTCGAGCTCCAGCCGCGTCGCCCACGATTTCAACTGCTCCACCGCCGCCGCCCGGAACGTGTCGCAGGCCGCCAGCGTGACCGTCAGCCCTTCCTGTTTGAACTTCCACGCGAGCTTGGCCGACGTCGTCGTCTTGCCCGAGCCGTTGACGCCGATCATCGCGATCACGACGGGATTGCCCGCCCCGCCGGCGCCCTTCGTTGCCAGCGTGCCTTCCGCCCCGGCCAAAACCCGCTGCAGCACCGCCGCGCCGATCTCCGCCGCCTGCCGTCCCTGCAACGCCGGGTCCTTCCGGTACGCGTTTTTGATTTCTGCCAAGATCTCCGCCGTCGTCTCGACGCCGAAGTCCGCCGTGAACAGCGCCTCTTCCAATTCGTCGAGCGACGCCGCGTCGATCGTGCGGCCGCCGAAGATCCCGCGGGTCTTCGCCGCGATCGCGGAGACGGTCTTGGCGAGACCGTCTTTGAATTTCTTGAACAGGCCGAACATGGAGAAATGGGATTCCGCCGGGGCCGCCGGCCGGAGCCGATCCGCGGCGCTTACTCCGCCTTGCGCGCGTCGCGGCCGAGCTCGCCCTTCAGGCGGTCGAGGATGCCGTTGATGAAACGCTTCGAATCGGCGTTGGAAAACTCCTTCGACAAATCGATCGCCTCGTTGATCGAAACCACGGGCGGGATGTCTTTGCGAAAAATCATCTCGAACATCGCGATGCGCAGGATCGCGAGGTCGATCTTCGCGATGCGCTCGAACTCCCAGTTGTGCGCCAGCCCCTTGATCCGCGCATCGATGTCCGCCAGATGCTCGATCGCCCCGTGGATCAGCTCCTCGCCGAACGCATAATGCTCCCGCGGCTGCTCGCAGTTGGTGAAGAAAACGTGCAGGTCGTCCGCCAGATTTTTCGGCGTGTTCAGGCTCCACGCATACAGGAATTGGAGGGCGGCGACGCGTCCGTCGCGCCGCTGGGCGAACAAAGCTTTGCTCATCGCGAAATCTCCCGTTTCAGCGCCGCCATCTCGAGCGCCGCCGCCGCGAACTCCGCGCCGCGGTCGATCTTGCCCGTCGTCCGCGCCGCGGCCTGCGCCGCCGTGTTGGCCACAATCACGCCGTTGATCGCCGGCACGCCCGTGCCCAGCGCCACCTGCTGCAACGCGTGCGACACGCTCGCCCCCACCATCTCGTGGTGGTTCGTGTCCCCGGCGATCAGCACGCCCAGCCCGATCACGCCGTCGTAACGGCCGCTCGCCGCCAATTGCTGCGCCGCCCACGGCACCTCGTGCGAACCCGGCACCCGCACCACCCGGATCGAACCGGCCTTCACGCCGGCCGCCCGCAACGCCCCCACCGTCCGCTCCAGCAACCCGTCCACCATCGCTTCGTTGAAACGCGCCGCGGCGATGCCGAACCGGAAGGCGGCGCCGGCGACGGAGCGGGACGAAGGTTTCGCGAGACTCATGGTGATGGAGAAATGGGGCGTCGGTACGACGCGGAAGGTTAGACACTCTCCGAATTTCGCATTCCGCAACCCGAAATTCCGCCCGCCCCGCCGCCGGGGAATTCCGCCCGCCCGCCGCCGCCGGACTATTGCCGGAAATCGACGACCAGCGTCTCCGCCGCCGCTTCGTCCGCGCCGTCTTTGATCAGCGTGACGAAGACTTTGAAATTGTAGGGCGGCCGGATCGCCTTCGCCCCCGTGAACGACTTGCCGTCGCCGGAAGGCAGCAGCACGACGCGCTCGTCGCCGACTTTGTATTTCGCATCCCAGCGCAGCGCCGCGCGCACCGCGTCGGGCGTCGTCGGCTTCTTCTTCGCATCGTAAAACGTCAGCTTGAAGTTTCCGTTCACGACCTGAAGCCCGAGGAAACCTCCGCCGCGCGCAATCTCCACCCCGTCGATCTTGCCGATTTCGTCTTTCTTCGCCGGCGCCTTCGCCGCCGCTTTCGGCGCTTCCTTCTTCGCCGTCGTCTCCTTCGCCGGCGTCGCCGGCAGCACGATCTTGGCCGGCGCCTTGGCCGGCTGCGTCGCGGCCGGCGGCAGATTCGAAGTCTGGGCCGCCAGCCCCGCCGCCATCGCACCCAGTCCCGCCAGCACGCCGAGGAATTTCATTTTTCCAATCTAGCGCCCGCCGTCTCCCGGGCAAGCGGCATGCCGGCGCGGCCGGGCATTTAGTTCCGTTTGACGGCGCCCGTTCCCGGCCGCCATCGTCACGGGTCCCGCCCGCCCGCATGCCGAACCTCGATCAACTCTTCGCCAACAACCGCACCTGGGCCGAAAAGACCAACGAGCGCGACCCCGACTTCTTCCGCAAACTCGCGCGCCAGCAATCGCCCCAATATCTCTGGATCGGCTGCGCCGACAGCCGCGTGCCCGCCAACGAAATCGTCGACCTGTTGCCCGGCGAACTCTTCGTCCACCGCAACATCGCCAACGTCGTCGTCCACACGGACCTGAATTGCCTTTCCGTCATGCAGTTCGCCGTGGATGTGCTGAAAGTCGGCCACATCATTGTCTGCGGCCACTACGGCTGCTCCGGCGTCCACGCCGCCCTGCACCGCGACCGCATCGGCCTCGCCGACAATTGGCTCCAGCACGTGCAGGATGTCCGCGAGAAACACGGCCGCCGCCTCGAATGCATCGCCGGCGAAGGCCCGGTGCGCTGCGACCGGCTCTGCGAACTCAACGTCATCGAACAGGTCGCCAACGTCTGCCGCACCACCATCGTCCGCGACGCTTGGGCCCGCGGCCAATCCCTCACCGTCCACGGTTGGATCTACGGCCTCAAAGACGGCCTGCTGCGCAACCTGCAATGCACGTCCGCCGGCCCCGAATCCGCCGCGACGTCCTACCAGGCCGCCCTCGCCGCCCTCTGACCCAGTCCGTAGCCCGGCGCTTCAGCCCGGGTCTCCTATCGTCTCGCGCCCGCCTCACCCGCGCCGCGCCTTGATCTCCGCCTTCAGCGCCTGCCACCGCGCCAGGCGATCCGCGATCTTCGTTTCCCAACCCGCCGTCTTCGGCGCGTAAATCGCCAACGGTTTCTCGAGATAGTCCTGGCCGGAAATGTTCTCCGGGAAATCGTGCGAGTACGTGTAGTCCTTGCCCTGCCCGATCCGCTTGTTGGCCTGGCCGGATTTGCTCCGCAACGCCGCCGGAATCGTCTGCACCGGATGCTCCTTCAACACCCGGTGCGCTGCCGCCAACGCCAAAGTCGCCGAATTGCTCTTCGGCGCCGTCGCGATGTACAGCGTCGCGTGCGCCAAGGTCAGTTCCGCTTCCGGCAAGCCGATGAAGTCGACGGCGTGGTGCGCCGCCACCGTCAACGGCAAGGCCTGCGGATCCGCCAACCCCACGTCCTCGCTCGCCAAAATCACCAGCCGCCGCGCGATGAACCGCGGGTCTTCCCCGCCCGCCAGCATCTTCGCCAGCCAGTACATCGCCGCATCGGGATCGCTGCCGCGGCAACTCTTGATGAAAGCGGAAATCGTATCGTAGTGCTCGTCCTCGTCGGCGTCGTAACGGATCCGCCGTTCCCGCGCGAAGACCTCGAGTTCCGCCTCCGTGATCGCCCCGCCTTCCGGCAACCCGAGCACCAAAACTTCGAGCGAGTTCAACGCCCGCCGCAGGTCGCCGTCGCACAGCACCGCAAGGTCGGCCAGAATCTTGTCCGCCGCCGTCACACCCCGCGCCCCCACGCCGCGCTCCGTATCGGTCAGCGCCCGCCGCATCACCCCGACGATGTTGGCCGTCGTGTGCGGCTCGAGCCGGAACAGGTGGCTGCGCGAGAGCAGCGGCGGATTCACGTAGAAGCCGGGATTGTGCGTCGTCGCCCCGATCAACCGCACCGTGCCTTCCTCGACATCGGGCAACAGCAGGTCCTGCTGCGATTTGTTGAAACGGTGCAGTTCGTCGATGAACAAAATCGTCCCCGCCTCCGGTCGCCGCCGCGCCGCCGCGAGGATTTCGCGGAGCTCCGCGACGTTCGACATCACGGCGTTCACGCGCACGAACCGGCTCTGCGTCTCGTGCGCGATCGCCTCCGCGATGCTCGTCTTGCCGCAACCCGGCGGGCCGTAAAACAGCAGCGAGCCGAATCGGTTCTGCGCCACCAGCCGCGGCAGCAGGCTGCCCGGCTTGAGAATATGCTCCTGCCCCACGACCTCGCTCAACCGCCGCGGCCGCAGCCGCGCCGCCAACGGCTGGTTCGCGCGCGGCGCCGCCGCTCCGGCCGGAGCGGACGGCACCGGCTCCTCGCCGCCGAATAGATCGGATTGGTCGGGTGCGGACATTGGCCGCAACCTGCCACGCCCGCCCGGCGGCGCGAACGAAATTCGGGGCAAAAAACAGTTTCCCCTCCGCGCCCGCGCCGCGCCGACTCCGCGCCATGCTGCACCGGAGTCTCGGCCATCGCGCGCCGTTGCTGTGGCTGGTCCTGCCGTTGATCGCCGGTCTCGCCGGCCAAGCCGTCGTGCCGCCCGGCGCCGTCGGCCCCGTCCTTTTCGCTGCCGCCCTCGGCTGCGGCGGCGCCTGGCTCAGCAGTTTCCGCCGGCCGCGCACCTGGGCCGCTTTCCTCTGCCTCGGTCTCGCCTTGGCCGGCGCCGCCGCGGGCGTCATCGCCCAAGCCCGGCTCCCCGCGTGGACCGAGCTGCCCCCGCGCGAGGCCCGCCTCGAGCTCCGCGTCGACCGGCTGTTCGCCATCGCCTACCCCGAACGCACGAGCGGCCTCGCCACCGTCGTCGCGACCGATCCCCATCTCCGCGACCTCCGCGGCCAACGCGTTTACTTCTCGCTCACACTGCCCGCCGGCACCGCCCCGCCGATCCGCTCCGCCACCCTCGCCGCCATCGGCGTGCTCGCGTCGCTGCCCCCCGCGCCGCCGGCGGACACCTTCGAAGGCTACCTCGCCACCGCCGGCATCAACTTCCGTTTCTCGCGCGGCCGCCTGCTGGCCACGACGGATCCGGGGTCCGCCTACCAACAATTCTGCGCCGCCGCCGCGGCCGCGTTCCACCGCTGGCTCGGCCTCGGCATCGCCGAAAAACGTCCGGCCCTCGCCGCCCTCCTCCGCGCCATGATGCTCGGCCAAACCCACGAGTTGAGCGACGAACAGCACGGTCTCTTCATGCAGAGCGGGACCATGCACCTCTTCGCCATCAGCGGCCTCAACATCGGCGTCGTCGCCGGCGCGTTGCAGGCGTTGATGCTTTTGCTCCGGCTGCCGGCGTGGCCGCGCTTCGCCCTCGGCACAGTGCTGCTCTGGCTCTTCGTCGACATCACGGGCGGCGCCCCGTCCGCCGTCCGCGCCTTCGTGATGGCGGTGTTCTTCCAGGCCGCCTTCGTGCTGCGCCGTCCGCGCAACCTGCTCGCCGCCCTCGCGGCCTCGGCGCTGCTCGTCCTGCTCGCCGCCCCGCTCCAGGTCTTCGGCGCCAGTTTTCTCATGAGCTACGGCATCGTCGCCGCGTTGCTGCTGCTCGGCCTGCCGCTGGGCGAGGCGTGGCTCAAATTCTGGACGCCGTGGCGCGCCCTCCCCGTCGCCGCGTGGCATCGCGTTCATCACGCCGTCGCCGCCGGCTGGCGGTTTCTCGCCTCGGCCCTCGCCGTCGGTCTCGCCACCTCGCTCGTGAGCATTCTGACCGGCCTGCAATACTTCGGCCTGCTCACGCCCGGCGGTCTGGTCGCCAATCTGCTGCTGATCCCCGCGGCCATGGCAGTGACCCTCGCCGGTTTCGCGAGCCTCGCCTGCGGGCTCGTCGGTTTCGAATCCGGCGCCGTCCTCGCCAACCATGCCGGCGCCCTCGTCCTGCTCGTGATCGAAAGCGCCGTCCGCCTCGGCGTCGCGGTGCCGGGCGCTTTCTTCGCCGCGCGCTTTGCCGCACCGTGGGTCGGGCCGGTCGCGTTGGCCGCGTTGCTGCTCGCTTTGGTCCTCGGCTACGCGGGCAATTGGGAAAAACGCGTCGGCGGCTGGTGGCCGCCGTTTGCCGTCGTCGCCGTCACGCTAATCGGCGGCGTGAACTACGGGGCGGTTTCCTGAAGTCCGTTTTTTCCGTGGCCTCCGCCACGGTGCCCGGCACGCTTCGCCGCATGAAGAGCGCCTACGAACTCGCCATGGAACGCCTCGCCAAGTCGGACCCCTCGTCCGGCCCGCTCACGCCGGCCCAGAAAGGCCGCCTCGCCGAGATCGACCGCGTCTACAAAGGCAAATGGGCGGAGCGCGAAATCTTCCTCAAGAAGCAACTCGACGAAGCCCTCGCCGATCAGAAATTCGAGGAAGCGGAGAAGGTCCGCCAACAGCTCGGCAGCGAGCGCGCCCGCATCGACGAGGAGCGCGAAGCCGAAAAAGAACGCGTCCGCCGCGCCCGCTGAGCCGGGAGCCGGCTATAGCCGGCAGTTGGGAGTTGAAGGTTGAGAGTTGAGAGACCGAGCCCTGCAGGCCCCTGCGTTCCCTCGCAACCCCTCACCCGTCCTGTCCATCCGCCGCCTGTTTCCTGTCCTTCCTGTCCCCGGTCTTGTTTCCGGGGAATTGCCGATCTTCAATCCGCGAATTCGAAATCGGCAATCAGCTGGTGATGGTCGCTCGCCGGCGTCGGCCGCACCTCGTGGCCGACGCAACGCAGCGGGGCGTTGTGGAAAACATGGTCGAGCACGTAGGGCCGGCGGCGCCACGTGATCTCGGTCTGCTGCACCGTCGCGAATCCCAAAGAAGCAAACTGGGAAACGAGCGACTCGTGCTGCCGCACATTGAAGTCGCCGGTGAGAATCGTCGGTCCCTTTGCCGCGCGGATCTGCTCCGCCACCAGTTCCCGCTGGAACGGATTCGTCGTGCTGCTCGCCCCGAGCATGAAGAACGCGAGCAGATGCGTGTTCAGCAACTGCACTTCCCGCCCGTGGACCGTCGTCTTCGCGCCGATCAGCAACCGGTCCGTCGGCGTCGTTTTCTTCCCGAAAAAATCGAATTCGATCGGCGGCGACGGCAGGACCAGCCGCATCGCGTCCCGCAACGGCGTTCGCGAAAAAATCGCCAACCCGATCCCGAAGGGCAATTCGCGCGGATCGGCTTTCGGGTAACTGAACCAGCTGTCGTAGCCCGCGAGCTCCGCCTTGAGCCGCGTATAGTTCGGCGGCGGCTGGAACTGCACGCCGCCCGGCATCGCCTGCTCGACTTCCTGCAACAGGATGATGTCCGCGTCGTGCCGCTTGATCTCCGCCAAGGTCGTCTCCAGCCGGATCGGCGCGCGGTCCGGGTACGTGTCGTCCCAGATCTGCCCGAACTGCATGTTGAACTGGAGGACGCGGAAGCGGTTCATCGGGCGGGAGCCTGCGGCCTCACAACCCCGGCCGCCCGCTCGCGGCGGGCGTGATGGCGGCGCCGGTCGTGACGGCGGCGGTCTCGGCCGGATTCTTCCGGAAAACGAAGCGGTTGACCTTGGCCGCGGTCGCGCGATCCGCCGCGGGGAACCGCGCCATGTTGCTCGCGCTCGCGGCCGCCAGACTGTCCTGATACTTGGATACGCGCGGCGGGACGTTGGTGTCGGCCGCCGTCGACATGCCGGCGGGCCGATGGTCGAAGCCGCTCCGCGGCGGCGGCGTCACGAGCCGTTTCTCGACCGTTTCCTTGTCCCGCACGTCCTTCGGGTGCGTTTCCGAAATCTCCACGGCGGCCCGGCGCTCCCCCAGATTCGAGTTCTTCCGGTCCAAGATTTCCGGGGTCACTCTGCGGTCCTGCAATCCCGCCGCCGGCTCGGGCGTCCGCACCCCGGGCTTCACGGCCGCGCCGGCCGCAAACGGCGCATTGCGCTGCGCCGGATCCACGGCCGCCGTCGCGCTTGCCGCCCGCAGCGGGCCCGCCCAGGCGACCCCCCACGCAACGACGATGACGCCGACCGGCTTCATGGCAAAACGCACACGGGGAAGAAGGCCGCCGGGCGACTTTGCGGCAACGCAAATATGGGTCATCTACGGCGCGCTCACTCCGGCTCCGCCGTACCCTCGACGACCCAATCGCGGGCTTCCGGCACCTGCGCCGTGAACTGCCGCAACGCCGCGCCCAGGTGCTCGGCATAGCGGTAATGCGCGCCCATGCCGGTGCGCAGTTCGGCTTCGTAGATGAACTTGTCCGCCTGCGTGCAGTGCTCGAACGGCGTCTGCGCCCCGAGCAACAGCGAGTAAACGTACTCCGCCGAACCGCGCGCCATCAGCTCGCGTGTCAGCTCGAGTTGGTCCTGCAGCAATGCCGCATGCGCCGCGCGGTCGATCTCCGGCGGCAGGTAGAATCCCGCCTGGATGAAGGGCGTGTAACGATGTCCCGTGCGGTGCCGGTTCAAGTCCCGCAGCTCCGCCACCGCCATGTTGTTCCAGGCGAAACTCACGCGCATGCGCCGCGTCGCCGTGCCCTGCTGGCCGTAGCGGTTGGCGCGATGCCGCAGCGCCTCGGCCACGGGTTGCGTTTCCGGCAACCACGGCGGCGTTGCGCGATCGACGTGCACCCAGACTTCGTCCGCCAGCGGCGCGGACGACAGGCGCGCTTGGCCGAGCGCGAGCGACGCCGCCAATTCCTGGTTCGCCTGCTCGATGTAGGAGGGCTCCGCGACACTGTGCCGCATCAGGCGCGGCGACTGTTTCAGCAATTCTTCGCGGATCAGTTTCGCCGCCGCCTTCGCTTCCGGATGCGGCAGCGAATCGAGATGCTTCACCGTCGTCGCCCACATGCGCGAGGTCTGCACGAGGCCGAGATTGGTCCGCGTCGCGAGCGGGATGAAGTAGCGCGCCCGGTCGAGCGCGTAGTTCTTCCGCAACCGCGTCACGACGGCCGGCTTGGCGTCGGCCGGCAGCCGCACGCGTCCCGGCTCCGCCGTCGCCAACGCATCCAACCGCGCGTACTCCGCATGGTAGGCCGCGAACGAACGCGCGAGCACGTCGCGCCACCGCGGCGCGAGGTCGGCGGGGATGCCGAGTTCCTCCGCCGTCGGGACGTTCGCGGCGTCCATCGTGATGTAGCGCGTGCTCGACTCCTGGCCGTCGGCCATCGTCGCGATCTCGAAAATTTTGTACGCGAGCCACATCGACACGTCGTCGAGCGCCACCGCCAAACCGCCCGTGAGGCCCCCGATCGAGGCGTGGCCGTAGTCGACGAATTTAAGAATGCGGTCGATCGACGCATCGGGATTCGCCAGGTCCACCTTCGCGAGAATCGCGGCCAAGCCTTCGTTGCTGCGCGAGTAGCGCGCGAGCACCGACGCCAGCAGCTCCGGCGTGACCTTCGGGCAATCGGCGGCGGTGGGCGGCGGGACGAGGGCGAGTCCGGTGATTCTCATGCGCAACCCCATGGCCGCAAAGTGCAGCCTCCGGTGCAAGACGCCAAAGGCCGGACCCCGAAGAATCCGGCCGACCCGTCAGTCTCCGCTCACTTCAGCGCGAGGAACTGGCCGAACGGTCCCTGGTAGAAACCGAAGAACACCGAGGCCAACGCGAGGAAGCCGAGCGCGCAGCCCGTAACCCACGTGACCGGCGTGCGGGCCGGCCGCGTCGGCGCGCCGTCCGCCGGCGGCGTCCACGTTTCGAAGAAGGCCGCCTTGATCCAACCGAAGTAATAGAAAATCGAAACCACGACACCGGCCGCCGCGATCGCCAAAAGCCAACGCGCGCCGGACTGGTACGCCGCCACGAAGACGAGGAATTTGCCCATGAACCCGGCCAACGGCGGGATGCCCGCCAGCGAACCCAGCCCGATCGCCAGCACGCCCGCGAGGAAGGGGCTCTCCTTCGCCAAACCCGCGTAATGGTCGAGGTCTTGGTCGGAGTCGTCGGCCCCGGCGAGGTGCGTCATGACGCCGAAGACCGCGAACGACGCGATCAGGTAGGCGAAGAGGTAGAAATAGATCGCGTTGGTCGCGAGCACCGACGTCGCGGAAGCCACGACGCCCAGCAACAAAAAGCCTGCGTGGGAAACACCGGAAAGGCCGATCAGGCGCTTCACGTTGTGCTGCGTCAGCGCCGCAAGATTGCCGAAGATGATCGTCGCCGCCGCCATCACGGTCAGCACCGGCGTCGTCAGCGATTGGTACGAGGCAAAGACGCCGTCCTTGCCGCACAGCACCATCAGCACCGCGAAGCCTGCCGCCTTCGAAGCCACGGCGAGAAACGCGGTCACGGGCGTCGGCGCTCCCTGGTAAACGTCCGGCACCCAGATCTGGAACGGGAACGCGCCGATCTTGAAACCGACGCCGACGAGCACGAGGACGATGCCGAGGCCCGCGACAAAGTTGTCGCGATTGCCTTCGAGGAAACGCGTCAGCTCGGGGTAGTACATCGCGTTGTCGGAATGCGCCGGCAGGGCCGGATTTCCCGCCACGCCGTAGAGCAGCACGATGCCGAAGAGCAAAATCCCGGAACTCAAAGCTCCCATCAGGAGGTACTTCAGGCCGGCCTCGAGCGAAGCCGTGCTCGTGCGGTGGTAGCTGACAAGAATGTAGAGGCCGATCGTCAGGGTCTCGAGGACGACGAAGAGCATCAGCAGGTGGTTGCTCTGCGCCAACAGCATCATCGCCGCAGTGACGACGAGGACGATGTGGTAGAATTCGATCTTCGGCATCAGCTGCCGGGCGAGCGTCAGCCGGCCCAATTGGCAAACGAGCAGCGCGCAGATCATGAAGAACGCGCGCATCATCTGACCTTGGTGCGTGTGGTGGATCAGGCCGTTGAACGTTTCCGCCCCGATCAGGCTGCTGTTCCAGTTGATGAAAAGTCCGATCAGGGTGCCGAGCAGGCCGGCGGAGGCCACGTCGGGAATGACGACGTGGTGCTTCTTCGGCAGCACCATTTCCAGCACGAGGAGCAGGAGCGCGAGTCCGGCCAGCATCAGCTCCGGGAAAAGAGCGCTCCAGAGATTGTCCGCGGCGGCGAGTTTGACAGCTTCGAGATTCATCCGGATTCCGAATTACTTGGTGGCCACCTGGGTCTTCGCGGTGAGCGCGGCGTCGATCGGCGTGGAGAACGATTTCGGCCAGAAGCCGACGAAGAGCAGCGCCACGAGCAGAATCACGGCGGGCAATTTCTCCGCCCAGCGCAGGTCCGCCGGCGGGTGCTGGGCCGCGACCTTGGCCATGCGTTCCGTCGCCGGGCCGAAGAACACGGCCGCCGACGCGCGCAACCCGTAGATCGCCGAAATCACGACGCCCACGACGGCGAGCACGGTGACCGGGACCGAGAACTTCCAGAGCGCGACGAAGATCGTCAGCTCACCCCAGAAATTCGCGAAGCCCGGCAGGCCGATGCTCGCGAAGGTCGCCGCCACGAAGAACGCGGCCAGCACCGGCGCCTGCTGCGCCAGCCCGCCCATCTCGTCGAGGGAGAAGGTGTGCGTGCGGTGGTGGATACACGTCGAAAGGAGGAAGAGCAGCGCGACCGACAGGCCGTGCGCCACCATCATCAGCACCACGCCGCCGACGCCGAGCGTCGAGCCGGCCGCAATGCCGAGAAAGGCATAGCCCATGTGCATCACGGAGCTGTAACCGATCATCTGCTTCAGATCGCGCTGCGCGATCGTCACGAAGCCGACGATGAGCACGTTGCCGATCACCGCGAGCCAGGCCAGCGGATGCGCCCAGTGCACGGCGCCGGCGGGCAGCAGCGGCAGGCCGACTTGAATCAGGCCGTAGAGGCCGAATTTCTTGAGCACGCCGGCGTGCAACATGGCGTTGGAGCTCGGCGCCGCGCCATAACCGAGCGGCGCCCACGTGTGCAGGGGCCAAAGGGAAACCAGCACGCCGAAACCGAGGAGCAGGAGGCCGAAGATGTTTTGCTGCACCGCGGCCTCGAGCGGCACGCGGGCGAGGTGCGCCTTGATCGCGATCAGGTCGAAGGAATTCGCCCCGCTCTTCACGTAGAGGGCGATCAGGCCGATCAGCGAGACCATCGCGCCGGCGGTGAGATAGATCGTCATCTTCATCGCCGCATAGCTGCGGTCGCGACCGCCCCAAACGCCGACCATGATGAAGGTCGGGATCAGCGCGAGTTCGTGGAAGAAATAGAGGAAGAAGACATCGACGCTGGCGAACACGCCCATCAGCCCGCCCTGCATGATCAGCAGCAGCATGAGGTAGATCTTGAGCCGCTCCGCCTGCGATTGGATGGCGTAGAGCCCGGCGGCGAAACCGACGATGCCCGCCATCGCGAAGAGCGGCATCGAAATGCCGTTGAGGCCGAGTTTTAGGCTGATGCCGAGGCCGTCCAAGCCGGTCGAATACTGCGTGAGGAACGCGTAGCCGTCCTGCTGCGGCACCCCGGAGAAGTGCCGCCACGTGTGCAGCGCCATCAGCAACGGCACCGCGAAGGCACCGTAGGCGAGGGTCACGGACCAGCGCTTCGGCAGGCCGAGCGCGATGAGCAGCGCCAGCGCCAGCGGGGCGGCGATGGCAAT
>JACCDS011984885.1_pt1 | contig 23783 bp, 18 predicted proteins | sample 7446441 | NCBI WGS metagenome assembly JACCDS01 (sample SAMN15323445, study PRJNA562643) | freshwater metagenome | isolation source: river surface water | place: USA:Blue River Watershed | collected 2017-08-17 | reverse complement strand
TGCCCGATCCAAGCCTGCTTGAGCCTGGCTTCCCACCACCCAACCCGCCCCCGAAAAAATAGGATTGATTTTAGTAACATAACCGTCGCCCAGTTAGGTGTACGGCATGGCAAGTGGAGCGCACTATGACCACCGAGCTTGCCACATTGAAAACTGCCGTAACCGACCGGGCCTTGTGTTGGTTCACCTATTATGCGTTTATGTTTACGGTTGGCGGCGATTGGAAAGCCGATGTCCCACCCAACCAGTTGGCCTTGGTGGCTAGTGCAACGCTGGAGCTGCTATCCATTATTTTACTTTTGCGAGTTAACGCGGGCGAAGTGGGGCGGGACATCATTGATTTATCGCTCTACTCGTTATTCTGGCGCATTGGCTTGCTCGGTGCCTATTTTTTTGCGCCGGGGGCTTACGCAGTGCTTTATGATGCACCCAGTGTGCTGTTCCAGAACATGGTGGTTTGGGTGCTGTTTGCACGACTCGTGTGGGGTAACTTCCGTGGTGGCCGATATCAGTTGGCCGAATGGCCACCCATTGGCATATATGGCTGGGTCTGGCAGCGTAGCCACCCGTGCAGTGTAAGCGGGCTGGCCGCCTACCCTGCGGTGCTGGCAGCACTCGTTATTGCAATCGAGTTGGGCGCGATTTGTATGGCCGAAGACCCGGTGATTTATCGCCGAATTGGCGGCGGTATCGGCATTGCATTATTGTGGTTCTACGCCCGCCCGATCCGGCAAGAAGTGGTGGACACCGAGCGCGATGCGCTTGATCAGGAAGCCCGCATAGATCGGCTGGAAGACATAATCGAAACGGGCGAGCGAAAGCTGGGGTCGGATTTTTTTGCGCACTTGGTGCAGGGGCAAGCTGAGCCGCCACCGGCCACCGACAAACCCGCTGGCACCGTCACCCACTTGCGGGTAGTGCCGCGTGAGCCTGATTCACCGCGTGATGGTGATGAGCCAGATACCTCTGGCTAAAGTGCGGCACAAGCAAGCCCAAATATTACGGTACGGTTGGCCCTGTTTGCCGTGGCATTACACGGAGTTGCCCGCCGCTGACCGGTTCGCAATGCGAGCATCGGCACCAAGAAACGCCATCGCCATCCATTAAGCTACACGCCATAGGAGATTAGGGCCTTTCACGCCGATACGGTTGGAAATGTTTTTTATGACCGGTAAATTATGAAATAATGCGTGCCTGCAACCACGAACCGCCTCCCACCGGATACGCCAATGAACAAACCATTTATTCCTGCCGAATTGACCCATCGGCTCAAAGTAGAACGCAAACGGCTTGGCAAAAGTCAGGGCCAAATAGCCGACCTGTGTGGCTCTTCACGGGAAATGTGGGGGCGCTACGAACGCGGCACATATCCGATTTCGGCTGCTGTATTGCGCGCCTTCATTGAATGTGGGGCTGATGCCGAATATTTGCGCACTGGCATACGCAGTAGCAGCGCGCCCAAGCCCGCAACGGCGACGATACCGGATATGCATCCGAGCGCGCCCAGCCTGAACATGGCCGATGCGCTACCCGGCAACCTGCCGACCAATGCGGTGGACATGGCGCTGCAAGTGTTGCAAGCTGCCTTGGTTGGCGGCCAGCAGGCGGGCAACCCGGATGGCAGCACGTTGGCGCATCTCTCGGCCCTCGAATACGAACTGGTACAGGCATACCGCCAAGCCAGCCCGGAGCGCAAGGAAGTGTTTCATGATTTGGTTACTGCGCAAAAGCGCCGGGCGGCACTATAAGGTATGACTTTGCCAGGCAGCGCCCCATTCGGTGGCAATTATGTGCTGATTTCACCTCAACCGCTTATTCATATTGTATGTGGCATGTATGCAGTCTTCGTTGCTATTTTGCGGACTATGGTAGTGGAAGAAGATGTGGCATAGTTACGCCGCTGCATTGTATGAAATTCATGGACTTGTTCCTGTATTATCGGTCGCCCGGTAAACCGTCGAGCAGCCGTACATGACCGATCCTTGGGCCTTATTGGGGTTCTTTGGTTCGGTTCAAGGTTCGGCGTTCCGCACACAAGGGCGGCAACCCGAATTTTTCCCATCCACCAAGGTAAAGGACTTCACCTTATGCAGCACTATGAATTGCTTGAAAACGGCGATTGCCCAGTTGAAATTGGCAACGACGAGATTGAATTGGTTACTGGCGGGCTGGTTATAGACGATGAAATGCCATCGATTGGCCCCTGCACCGGTTGCGTGCCGCCGCCGCCCAAATAATAAAAAGGTTGGTGCCGCGTGGCAGCGGCGCAAGCAGAATAGAGAAAGATGCACTATGAAGCGAATCGCAGCGGCTTATTTAGGTTTAAGAACTGGGCTGGACGGCACAAACTGCAGCGCACATGGCGCGCGCCAACTGGCACGCCCACAAAGACGTGAGAACACAGCGAAATTGGCCCTTGCCGGGCTGATTGCACTTACGGTAGGTGTGCTGGTTCTGCTGGATGTGAATAACCATGGCTTTCGGGTGAGGTTCAATACCACATTACTGTTTGTGGTACTTGAGCTATTGGTTATGGTCGGGTTGAACCGGTTTATGGGGCCAACGCAGTTCTTTGCCGACATAAAGTGGATACTGATTTTTGATGTTATTTTCGCATCAATTGTTGCAATTTCATATAGTGCCAACACCACGCTTACTCAATGGTTATTTAACGCCATCCGGTTGCAGATTGATGCTGTGGGCAATGCTGTATTTGCCTTGACTGCTGTAAGACTGTTATGGTGTTTTCGGGATGCAAACGGCGACTTTTTACGGATGCCGCCATTAAACTTCCCCGGCTATATTGCCCAAGCCATTCTAAACAGGACATTTTCCCTAACCACGGTTTTGGCCGGTGTAGTTGCTGCGCTTGGGGTTGGCGCGCTGGCATTTGGCATATTCGTTTTTATTTCCTCTCTGTCGTATAGTGAAGCTTATATGCTGGCGATTTTGATTCTTGCGGCAGGCGCTTTTCCCTCTGTGGTCGGTATGGTAAGTGTGCTGATGGCGAAAAAAATGGCGCGAGGCACCATTGCCGAAGCCCAAGCCCAAGCCCAAGCCCAAGCCCAAGCCCAAGCCGAAGAATAAGCCGCAGGTACAGCCAAAGCATGTCCTTGCAGAAGAAATGCAAAAACGGCATGAGGCAGCGCGGGCAACCAAAGCCGCCATTGCGGCGCTTAACCCGGACTGGCTTTGGTATTGGCTGGGGCTAAACATAGCGCTTTAGACGCTGATGCTGAGCCAGGCAAGGCCCGCGCTACTTTTTATTCGCATCAATATCGGCCAACGACTCCCGGCCCCGCACTGTCGCCTCCAGCAAGCCCGTTTCCGCATTTATCGCAACATGCCCCTTCTTGCCCAAAAAGCGCGCCACATCCTGCGGCAGGGGGCTGCCCGGCACATTCGCCACCGCGCGCAAGCCATCAATACATTGCTTGATGAACAGCACCTGCTGCCCACTCTCGGTCAACTCCAGCGTGCCATCACGCCGATGCGTCATTAATTTGATGCCGGACAAGCGCTTGGTGTTGCGGCCAATACAGGCGCTGGGGCGGGTGCCGCGTGGCAGTTTGGCCACTTGGGCCAGCGCATCGTATTCGTCCTGACTGAGTTTGTGATCCATGGTGCTTTGCTTCCTGATGGTGATAATGGTGGTGGTGGTGAAAAATATCCGGGGCCAGCCGCTGTCGCCAATGTCGTCAATCTGCGCGCCCTGTTCATTGAGCAAAAACAGGCTGTGGATGGCGATAAAAACCTGTACGCCGTATAACTCAAATCGCCGATCACCTGTGCCACCATGGCCAGTTCGCGGCGGCCTTCGGCACCAAATCTATTTCCAGTAAATTGGTATCGTACTGATTCCGTTTGGCGTGTCCACCAAAAATTTCATGGCCTTTGGCGACATGGGCTTGCAAACTCGCCGCAACGCGGGTATTGGTACTGAGCGCAGAGGCCGCCAGATTTTGGTAGTCAAAGGTGCTCGATGGCGCAAGGCTTTTCGGTTCGACATGCTCAATATGGTAGCCAAGATCAAGCAGGTCAGCCCGGATTTCAGTGTAACAGCATAACCAATATTGCTCTTCCAGCAATTCACCCTGCAAGATGGCTTTATGCCCATAACTGCCCCAGCGGCTGGTGGCAGCGGAGGCTGTTTGTGGCGGACTGGCGTGTGCCTGCGCTAAATGAAACCCGCCACCGCTGGCAGGTTTCTTAACGTAGCGCATTTTTTAAGTACTCCTGACGAGCAATGCTGCGCTGCAAGCGCTGCAATTGCGGGTGGGCGTCACCCAAAAGAGTCGTCAGTTCCACCAATAACTGCCTGGCATCTGGATCGGCATAATGGCCTTGGTCAACCAAAAGCGTCAGCCGCCGCAATGATTCCCCCTCTGGAATGGGGGGCTGGGGATCGACCCCCATCACTGCCTGTAACACCCGTCCGCTCGGTTCGCCATAGGTCATGCCAATGGGCGGTGCGGCAACCAATATGCCATCATGATTCTTCCCGAGCAGACGAATATTGCTCCGTGCTACGGTTGATAACACCTGCGGGCTGTGTGTGGTGACGATAAATTGAACCTTGGGGAATGCTTGTCGCAGGGCGGGCAATATGGTCTGCTGCCACGACGGGTGTAAATGCATGTCAACTTCATCAATCAGCACCAGGCCACCGGTTTCAAAGGCTGCCTGTTCTGCCAAATGCGGATTAAGCTGCACGGTACGATACGCCAAATCTGCCACCAACCCAATGGTATTGCGTAGCCCGTCACTCAATTTCCCGACCGGCATCGTGCCAAGCTCGTCATGTTCAACCAGCGCATCGGCCAGTGTCTCGGAATAGGACAGATTTTTCCAGCCGGTTGGTTTCAGGGCGATGTTTGTTGCTTGTCGTACTGCATCAATCAAGGGAGAAAAGGCGCTGCGAAAAGCTTGTAATTGCGAAATTGTGGCATGTGGGTTGGCATCGGCAAAACGCATTTTCGCGATGAAATAGCCCTGAATAGCATAGCGCAGCCAGCTTAATACCAACTTGTAACTCGACGCTGAATCCATGCAGTCGATGTAGCCACCCGCGCGACCATAGAAAACTTCATTGTACTGCTTGGAGGTGGTTAGATTTTTCAGGTTCCATAAGCGCCCGGTGCCGTAATACGCCAGCACCGGCCAATTGACCGGTGGCTTTGCCTGTTCATCTTGCCGCCACAGGTTCTTGGCAAATTCGGCCAGTGGCTTGGCCTGCCTGACGGTCGTACTTGACTTGGCACTGGCAAGGGCACGCGACCAACTGACAGTCCCATGACCCAAATCTGCCGTTACGGCAATTTCGACTGGAAACGCGGTATGTACTTGCCCCAACTCACCGTTTTTAATGTGAGTATAGGCATCGGTCAACCCTATGCCGTTGCCTCTGCCGGTCGGAAAGGCCCCCAGATAGGTACCCAATGCTACCCGAATCGCATCCAAAATGCTGGTCTTGCCACCACCATTATCAGCCACCAATACGGTCAAGCCCGGATCAAAGTCACAGGTAAAATCCCGAAACATGCGGTAATTTTTAAGGGTTATTGACTTGATATGCATATTCACCCACCCCAAACCCGAGCCACGCGAGCCACTCAAGTCTTAACCCGGAGCAGCCTGTGCCGCTCCGGCATTGCATCTTAACCGGCAGCCGCTACATCAGGCAAACTGCCGCACTTCCCCACTGCCAAACAGATTACTCACACAGCGCCCGCACAAATCCGCATGTGTCGCATGGCTGCCAACATCGTCCCGGTAATGCCAGCAACGCTCGCACTTTTTCCCGGTTGAGGCACGCACCACCACCTTGTGTTCGGCTTCGCTGGCAACCTTGACCACTTCGGCGCTGGAGGTGATGAACACGAATTTTAAATCATCGCCCAAACTGGCCAGCAAGTCGTATTGTTCACCACTGGCGTGCAGCACCAGATCGGCTTGCAGGCTGGAACCGATATGCCCGGCAGCGCGCACCGCTTCCAGTTCTTTGGTCACCCCAACCCGAATCTCGCGCAGTGCGGCAAATTTGTCCAACAAAGCCGGGCCATCGGCCACCAGCGGCAGTACGTGCCGGGTTTGGGTGAAGATGGTTTCATCGCTGGCGGCCAATTCCTGCTCATTGGCAAAAATTGCCCATGCTTCTTCGGCGGTGAACGATAAAATCGGGGCCAGCATGCGCAGCAGGGCCTGAGTGATATGCCACAGCGCGGTTTGTGCCGAGCGCCGCGCAGGCGAGGTTGCGCCCGAGGTGTACAGCCGGTCTTTCAGGATGTCCAGATAGAAGCTGCCCAAGTCTTCCGAGCAATAACTGACCAGTTTGGCCACTGCCGGGTGGAATTCGTATTGCTCGTAGTGGGCAAAGATGTCATTTTGCAGCCGCTCGACCTGGGCAATCGCGTAGCGATCAATGTCGAACAGTTGCTCAACCGGCACACTGTGGTTGGCGGCTTGAAAGTCGCTGGTGTTGGCCAGCAAAAAGCGCAAGGTGTTGCGGATGCGGCGATAGCTTTCGGTCACGCGCTTTAAAATTTCGTCCGAGATCGACAGTTCGCCCGAATAGTCGGTGGCGGCAACCCACAGGCGCAAGATGTCGGCCCCCAGACTGTCGAACACTTTTTGCGGTGCCACCACATTGCCGAGCGACTTGGACATTTTTTTGCCATCACCATCGACCACAAAGCCGTGCGTGAGCAAGGCTTTGTACGGTGGGCGGCCGTCCAGCATCGAAGCGGTCAACAGCGACGAATGGAACCAGCCGCGATGCTGATCCGAGCCTTCCAGATACAGGTCAGCCGGGAAGTGTGATTGTTGCGCGTGTGAGCCGCGCAGCACGGTTTTATGGGTGGCACCGGAATCGAACCACACGTCGAGCGTATCGCGATTTTTTTCATAGTGTTCCACATCAGCCCCGAGCAGGCTGGCTGGGTCAAGCTGGTGCCAGGCTTCGATACCGCGTTGCTCGACCAATTGCGCCACCTGTTCCAGTAATTCCGGGGTACGCGGGTGCAATTCGCCGGTTTCCTTGTGCACGAAAAAGGCAATCGGCACGCCCCATTGACGCTGGCGCGAGATGGTCCAGTCTGGCCGGTTGGCGATCATGCCGTGCAGCCGCGCCTTGCCCCACGCCGGGAAAAACGCAGTTTGTTCGATACCGGCCAGCGCTACCTGACGCAAGCTATCAGCCCCATCGTGCGGTGCGCGATCCATCCCGGCGAACCACTGGCTGGTGGCGCGATACACGAGCGGGGTTTTGTGACGCCAGCAATGCATGTAGCTGTGGTCAAACATCACCAGATGGAATAGCGTGCCCGCCTCTTCCAGCTTGGCACAGATTGGTTTTCCGGCTTGCCAGATGTCCATGCCACCAAACAGCGGCAGCCAGTCGGCATATTTGCCATCACCCAATACCGGACGCAAGATATCGTCGTCATGCATGCCGTGCGCTTTGCATGATTGAAAATCTTCCACACCGTGGGCAGGCGAGCTATGTACCACGCCGGTGCCGCTATCCTTGGTCACGTATTCGGCTGGGTAGACCGGTGCCACCCGGTCATACCCGGCATCGATGCCGGACAAAGGATGTTTGAACGCCAGTTCGGTCATGGCGCTGCCTTGGCAGGTGGCAATGGCCGCACCGCTCATACCATAGCGGGTCAGGCAATCGGCCACCAGATCACTGGCCAAAATCAACAGCAGGCGCGTGCCATCGGCCCGTTTGGCGTCAACCAGTGCGTAGTCAAATTCAGGGTGAACGTTCAGGGCTTGATTGGCTGGAATGGTCCACGGGGTGGTGGTCCAGATCACACAGTAACCGGGCACGGCTGCGCCATTTTCCTGCGGCAGCGCGGTCAGGCCGAAGGCACGCGCTACCGCATCCGGGTTGGCAAATGGAAAACCGATATCGACCGCCGGGTCGCGCTTGTCCTTGTATTCGATTTCGGCTTCGGCCAGTGCCGAACCGCAATCAAAACACCAGTTGACCGGGCGCAGGCCGCGATACACATAGCCTTTTTCCAGCAATTGCCCAAGCGCACGGATTTCATTGGCTTCGGTGGCAAAGGCCATGGTTTTGTACGGGTTGTCCCACTCGCCCAATACCCCGAGCCGGACAAAATCCTTCTTTTGCCGGTCGATTTGCTGTTCGGCATAGGCGCGCGCCTTTTCCAGTACCTCGGCGGTGGGCAAGCCCTTGCCATGGGTTTTTTCGATCTGGATTTCAATCGGCATGCCGTGGCAATCCCAGCCCGGCACATACGGCGCATCAAACCCGGCCAGGGTGCGCGCCTTGATCACCATATCTTTCAGAATTTTGTTGACCGCATGGCCGATGTGGATGTCGCCATTGGCATACGGCGGGCCGTCGTGCAAAATAAATTTCGGCCTGCCATGCGCCGCCTTGCGGATGCGCTGGTAAATTTGTTTGCGTTGCCATTCGGCCACCATGCCGGGTTCACGTTTGGCCAGATCGCCGCGCATTGGAAAGCGCGTTTCAGGCATGTTGACGGGGTATTTGCTGGCGGCCTGCGCTTTGGCCGGGTTGGAGGGCGCGGGTTTCTTGTCAGACATGGTGGTTTCAGTAAAAAAGGTCAAAAAATAACATCAAGGTAAGGTATAACACCGCTGGCGGCGCAGCGACGGGCTTATTTCATCCACAGCCGCATCGAATCCCAGGCGCGCCCAATAATACCGGCCTGCGGCACAGTTTCCAGTGCCACTACCGGCAGTTCAAGGAACGGTTTGCCGTCGAGCGTCAGTTTCAGCGTGCCAACCTGGCTGTTGGCAGCCAATGGCGCAACCAGCGGGTCTTTGCGTTCCAGTGTTGGCTTGACCTTGCTCGCCATGCCCTTGGGCAAGGTAACCAGAGTATCGCGGTTAAAGCCGATTTTGATCTGGTTTTGCGCGCCCTTCCAGATCGACGTGCTTTCCAGCACCTGGCCCTTGCCGTACAGTTTTACGGTATCAAAATTTTGAAAGCCCCAGTTCAACAGTTTTTGGCTCTCTTGCGCACGTGATTCGAGCGAACTGGCCCCCATTACCACTGAAATCAAACGCCGATCGCCATTGACACTGGGGCGTTTGCTTGACGCAATCATGCAATAGCCGGCGTCTTTGGTGTGGCCGGTTTTCATGCCATCCACGGTTGGGTCACGCCACAGCAGCAGGTTGCGGTTGGGCTGGGTGATTTTGTTATAGGTAAAACTTTTCACCGAATCAATTTTGTAATACTCGGGGAAGTCGGCAATCACGTTTGAAGCGAGTTGTGCCAATTCGCGCGCGGTGCTGTAATTATCCGGGCTGGGCAAGCCATGTGAATTGCCAAAGCGAGTGGCTTTCAGGCCCATGCGCGCTGCTTCGCGGTTCATCAGGGTTACGAACGCGGCTTCATCACCGGCCACTGCTTCGGCCAGTGCCACTGCCGCATCGTTGCCCGACTGCACCATCAGGCCATGCAGCAAGTCGTCAATTGAGACCGGGGTGGCCGGGTCGATGAACATTTTGGAACTGCTCGGATCGACCTTCCAAGCCTTGGTCGAGACGGTGACGGTTTGTTTGATGTCGAGCTTTTTATCCCGCAGGGCGGCAAAGGTCAGGTAAGCGGTCATGATTTTGGTCAGCGACGCCGGTTCGACCTTGGCGTCCGGCTCTTGCGCAGCAATTACCTGACCGCTGGTCATGTCGAGCAACAGCCAGCTTTTGGCGGCAATGGTCGGCGGCGGCAGGGTTTGCGCCCGTGCGCTTGGGCTGCACAGCAACAGGGTTACCAGTGTCAATAATGCCAACTGTGCCAACTGTGCCAAAAAGGGCGCACGCAACTGGCTGAAACGGGATGCGGCAGGGGCGGGTGATGCGGGTTGAAACAGATAATTCATAAATAAAAACCAATCAAACCAAGAAGTTAACGATGCCATTTTTCGACGACATGGCTGCGAATGTGCTGCAGTTTACGATGAAAAAAATGATCCGCGCCGGGAATGACCAACAACGGAATATCTTGTGGCCGCAACCAGTCGAGGCAGGCGGCCAGGGTAATCGTGTCGTCCAGTTCGCCGTGGATTACGATGCTATTGGCCGGAATGGTTGGCATGGCCCATTTACCAGCGGCACTGCCGACCAACACCAACCGTTCGGCACCCTTGCCTTCGGCTTCGAGCTGCTGTTGCAAGCGGCTCTGAACGAACGTACCAAATGAAAAACCGGCCAGCGCGAACGGCAGGCCCGGGTATTGTTGCTGCATGTGGCCAAGCAGCAGTGCCATGTCATCGGTTTCACCGATCCCGGCATCATGCACCCCAGCCGATTGGCCGACACCGCGAAAATTCATGCGCACCGCGCAATAACCAAGGTCGAGAAAGGTACGCGCCAGCGTGTGGGTCACCTTGTTTTCCATGGTGCCGCCATACAGCGGATGCGGGTGCGCCACCAGCCCAATGCCGCGCACCTCGCCCGGTGGCAGGTTAAGCGCACATTCGAGCTTGCCTGCGCTGCCCTCGATTTCAAATTTTCGGGTATGGATGTTCATGGCCTGTTCCTCAGACTTTGAGTCGTTCAACCACCTTGCCTGCCACCAAATGGCTATCGATGATCTCATCGATGTCTTCATTATCGACATAGGTGTACCAAACCGCTTCCGGATACACCACCAGCACCGGCCCCAGTTCACAGCGGTCAAGGCAGCCAGCCTTGTTGATCCGAACCTGGCCTGCGCCACTCATATCCAGTTGTTTGATGCGTTTCTTGGCGTGTTCCTGCGCCGCCTGCGCGCCCTTGGCCTGACAACATTCGCGCCCGTCGTCACGCTGGTTCAGACAAAAGAAAACGTGGCGCTGATAGTAGGAGGCGCACTCGTCAGGCGATATCGGCTGGGTGGACTGGTTGAGCGGGGTAGGTGCGGTGGCGTCGGTTGGGGCGGTCATGGCGCAAAGTTTCCGGAAAAATCAACATGATACACCGGGTTCACTTGCGATTGAGGCTATGCGCCGGATGCCATAAAAACCAAAGTGCAAAAAATGGCCAAAATAACGATAAAAACTGGGCTGCACCGTTAAAATTCAAAAACTTGCCCTGCACCCAAGTTTGCAGGGTTGCCGTAAAGTAGGGATTCACTGGGATTAAGTTGATAATTACAACACTAAGCAATAAAGTCAAGGCCGCCAGCCGTCTTTGTGCCAGTGGCCGGGCATAAATCAACCCGGATAGCATGATCAACCCGATCACACAGCCGCCCTGCGCGCCCGGTGTCAGCCAAACCAGTGCTTGTTCCGGGGTAAAAAACAGGGCACAGGCCAGGGTTTTGACCATGAACGCGGCACCGGCCAGTGCCAGCACCAAGGGCACGGTTGGCGCGCCCTTGCGCATCAGACACAGCAGCGTCAAAATGGCACCGGTAAAGCTGCAAGCGGTGATGATGGTTTCCGCCAGCCAATATTGCTGCACACTTAACTGCCCGCCACCACGCAGCAAGGCCGCCAAATCAATCGGTTGTTCGAGCCAAATCCCGAGCCAGTTTGAGAGTATCGGCAATAATTGGCCATGGCCAAACAGATACCCCTGTGGGTAAACTTGTGCCAGTGGCCACAGGGCCAACAACACCAGCCCCGGCCCGGCTTCATGCACCAGCCATTGCCGCCGCAACTGCGCCAGTTTGCTGCGCAGCAAAATCGGGGTCGCGAGCAGGCTGCCCAGCACCGCACCGATCAGCGTGCCGCCCAGATTGGTCAGCCAATCGAGCAGCGATGGCACCCGGCTTGGCAAAAAGGTTTGCGTCGCCTCCAGCCCGCCCGAGAGCAGTGCACCGCCCAGCGTGGCGAGCAATATCGCCCCCAAACCATGCCATTGCGGGTAGGGAATTAACACCAAGATAAAACCAAATGGAATATAGCCGAGCACATTGGTAATCACATCAAACCAAGTCCAGTAGCGCGGCAGGCCGTTGCCAAAATACGCGAACGGGGGCAAGCCCAGATCGCTCCAGCCAACAAACGGATACAGGCTGGCATACACAATCAAAAACAGATACGCCGCGAGACAGGCCCACAGCGTCGGCGAGCGGGCATTGGGAGAAGGCTGCATTATTTTTTCACGGGCAATCCTGCTACCCACTGCAAAATATCGTCGATTACCGCATCACTGGCTTGTGCCAGCGCACGCGCACCACCAGCCGCATCAGCACTGCTGGCCACCACCTGCCGCACAAACTGGCGTTGCCCGAGCAATTGCTGGCCCTGCAACAGCGATGCACGCAGGCTTAACCGGCCTTCGCTTTGTGCCGGACTGGTAAAGTAATGGATAAATTCGTCGCTATCGATGGTCAGCAATGGCCCGTTTGAGCCTACGTCGCCCTGCTGCAACACCGTGCCACCGGCTTGCCCGATGCGGTTTTTCAGGCGCTGGCCAAACAACTGGGCGACGCTCATGCTCCAGCGGCTGGCCGCATACGGATGCGGTTGCTGCGCGTTGGCATAGCCGAGCCGGTAAAACATCAGCGGGCCATCTTGCCAGGGCGGGCTGCGCACTTCGGCCAGTGTCAATGGCGGCAGGTTGATACGGGCCGCAGTAGCACTTGGCAGCGGCCCAAAATCAAACAGTTGCGGTGCGGCGGTGCGGGTGGCACAGCCGGTTTGCAGTACGGTTGCCAGTGTTGCCAACAGCAGCACCCCGGTCAGACGAATCAGAGACGACTTGCGCATGCCTTATAACTCCACTTGGGTTCCCAGTTCGATCACCCGGTTCGGTGGGATCTGGTAATAATCAGCGGCAGCCCGCGCATTACGGAACATGGCAATAAACATGTGCTCGCGCCATGCTGCCATTTCGCGCGGGTGCTCAGCATCGCCTTTGCGCGTAAACAGCGTTTGCCGGGCGATGAAGAAACTGGTTTCCATCATCTCGAACGGCAAGCCCATTTCGGTCGCCAGTTCTAGTTCGTGCGGCAAATCCGGTTCATCCTTGAAGCCGTAGTACACGTCCAACTGGTAGCACTGATGGCCAAGATCAGTGATTTTGATTTGATCTTTCCGCGCCACATAGGGGTCATCCACACTGTGCACCGTCAAAAACACGATCCGCTCATGCAATACCTTGTTATGGATCAGGTTATGCAGCAACACATGCGGTACGCCATCGTCGGCGGCGCGCAGAAAAATCGCGGTGCCATATACCCGGGTCGGCGGATCGACAAACAGCGACTGTAAAAAGTCTTCCAACGGAATCGCATGTTTGGCCAGATTCTTGTACACCAAATTGTGGCCGCGTTTCCAGGTCAGCATCACGATACACAGCAACACACCGAGCGTCAGCGGGAACCAGCCGCCATGCACCAGCTTGAGTGCGGTTGACGAAAACAGGAACAGATCAATCAGCAAAAAGAAGCCGGTCGCACCCAGCGCCAGACCCAGACCGTAGTTCCAGCGATAGCGCACCACAAAGAAGGTCATGATCGTGGTCACGGTCATGGTTGCGGTGGCGGCGATACCATAGGCTGCGGCCAGATTTTCCGAAGAACCAAACCCGATAACGGCAATCAACACCGCGCCCAACTGCATCCAGTTGATGACGGGAATGTAAATTTGGCCGCGTTGGTCGGCCGAGGTGTGGATGATACGCATGCGTGGCAAAAAACCCATCGCAATTGCTTCCTTGCTAATCGAAAAGGTACCGGAAATGGTCGCCTGCGAGGCAATCACCGTCGCCATGCTCGACAACACCACCAGTGGATAAATGCTCCAGCTACCGAGCTGGCGAAAGAACGGGTTTTCAATCGCGCCCGGGTCAGCCAGCAATAGCGCCCCCTGGCCCAAATAGTTGAGCGTGAGGCCGGGCAGTGCCACGCTAAACCAGGCCACGCGCATGGGGGTACGGCCAAAATGGCCCATGTCGGCATACATTGCTTCGGCCCCGGTCAGAGCCAGCACCACCGCGCCCAAGGCAATGAAGCCCGGAACCGGATTATTGGCCAAAAATTGGGCCGCATACCACGGGTTAAATGCCACCAAAATTTGTGGTGATCGGATGATATTGATCACCCCCATCACGCCCAACACGGTAAACCAAAGCAACATGATTGGCCCAAACCAGCGTGCAATACCGCCGGTGCCATGTGCCTGCAACATGTACAGGCCAACCAAAATGCATATCGTTAGCGGCACCACAAACGGCTTGGCGGCGGGGGTGGCAACCTCAATGCCTTCAATCGCACTTAACACCGAAATAGCCGGGGTGATGACCCCATCGCCATAGAACAGCGCCGTGCCAAAGATGCCGAGCACCATCAGAGGAAAATACAGCCGCGACTTTTTGCCGACCGAGGCGATTGCCATCGACATCAGCGCCATGGCACCGCCCTCGCCCCGGTTGTCGGCACGCAACACCAGCGTGACATACTTGAGCGAAATGACGATGATCAGGCCCCATAAAATCAGGGACAGAATGCCCAACAGATTCGCCTCATTCAGAGGCAGGCCATGTTCTTTGGAGAAGACGGTTTTCAGCGTGTACAGCGGGCTGGTGCCGATATCACCATAAACAATCCCAACTGCGCCCAGGGCCAAGGCCGCCAGGCTGCTATTTCCATGTGAAGTTGTCAAGATAGGCTCTTCTTTTTCGGAGGATGCATTGCACAATAGGCGATTCGGCCAGAAAACGCAAGGCCATTGCATGCGCCTTGCGCACGCTGATTCAAAGCGTACCAAAATTGCGGCGGTGTGGGGCGTTTTTACGTGAAATAACCAGAACACTGGCGACAGTTACCCCACAACCCAACGCGCTGCTTGCTCGGCGGCGTGGTGGATAACTTTTCTGGTTGGCAAGAACTGCGAAGAATGATGCATCGCAGCAATCAAGCACCAGCCGAGTCTAGTCCAATATGGCAAGCAACCGTGAAAGGGGCGCGAAGAGGGGCAGGGCTTGTCTTTTTGCGACAAAAGACAGGGACTGACCATATGTCGTCCGGCAAAAGAGCGGGACTGACCCCATGCTTGTCTCCCTTTTATCAAGCTGTCTTTTCTTAATAGGACTTACGCAAAATAGTCCCAGCAAGGCGCGCTGCCGCAGGCAGTACGCCTGTACGGCAAGGCAGCGCAACGCCGCTGGGGCGGTTTTGCGTAAGTCCTACTTAAAAACCGTTACTTGCGGGCCGGTGGATGAAGCTGCTCCATCACCGCAGCAAAGCTAAACTGGTAGCGGGTCAGTGTCGGGTGCCAAGCTTTGGAAAATCGCCGAAAATCGATTTTGGCAAAATTTTCCGGTTTGAATTTTTCCAGATACGCGCTGCTGGCCGTTGCCGACAGCGCGCTCATTTCCGATTTGAAGCGGGTGGTTTCACTGACGAAATCCTTGTTTTGAAAGTAGTCATGCAACAACACGGCAACCCACGCGGTTTCCATAAAATGGCCACCCAGCGTGGTAACCATGCGCGTTTGGCTGACCGCCTGTACCGCATCGGGCACCCAGTCCATTGCGCCAAGCAGCATGTGTTGTCCCGCTTCGATACGCTGCTCACGCATCGCATCGAGCACCCCGAGCGCCATCAAGTCATTGGCCGACCACACCACGGTGGTCTTCGGGTAACGCTGCGCCAGCCCGCGAAACACCTCGCGCCCCTTCTCGCGCTGCCAGTGCGCCGACACGGTTTGCTGCAAGATAATGTCCGGTTCTTGCCGTGCCGCCAGTGCCAGCCCGGAAGCGCGCTCGATTGCGGCTCCGTCCGACGGTGTGCCGTTGATCGCAATGAAGCGCACCTTGCCATCCGCATCGGCCAAGCCCAGACTTTGCGCCTGACGCAACAGACTGACTGCCAATTGATAACCGGCGGTGCGGTCATCGGGCAGCATTTGTCCGATCCAGTACTTGAAATGCTGGCGCGGGCCACCGTACTGCGCGGTTTGGCCAGTGGTTAGCCCTGCGTTAAAAATAAAGGCGGGAATTTTGGCCTGTTCGGCAATTTTCAGCATTTCTGGCCCGTTTTGCTTCAGGCTTTGAAATACCACAGCATCGGGCCGGTTCGGGCCATCAGCGGCAGCGCGGAAATCATCGAGCATCTTGACGTGGTCGCGATCCACATACACCACCTTCAAGCGCAGGCCCAGATTGTCACAGGCCACCTGCATGATTTCAGACGAGGTGCGCCACCAGTGATTGTCCGGGGTGGCCGAGTTGTAGTACAGAACCAACGGCCGCACCGGCACGGTTTGGGCCTGTGCCTGCTGGCTCGGGCCGAGCGGGTTGAAGAGGCCGAGCATGAACAGCAGCGACATGTGCCAAAGTAGCCGGGCCATCCCGCTTTTCCATCCAGCATGGCACACGCGGCGAGAAACCAGCCAAGCTGCACCACGTGGGATGATTTTTGTGGGCCAAGAAAACATGACGTTCACTTTCGCAAAAAGGTGACGGAAACGAGACAGGCAACCGCCGAGCGGGAATCCTCCCATCTCGCACCCCGCATAAAATATATCAGAGGAAAGCGGCAACCCCAACAAAGTGCCGCAGGTCACGGAATAGAACGATCATCGCGCAACAACTTGTTGCTTGATCCGGTACAACAACATGCTATGGCAACATACAATTTTGATTGTTTGGAAATGATTTTTGGATTCTGATGCCAATCATACTTTTGACCGGTTGGCACCCTAGCGGTTTTATTTCATCATGCCACTTTGCAGAGTGGCCGCAATGATGGATACTCATTCTTGCAGTCACTAGCGGCAGCCTTTGTTGGCCCGTAGTTGGTCCCGTAGTTGGTCCCGTAGTTGGTCCCGTAGTTGGTCCCGTAGTTGGCCCGTATTTACCGGTTTATACCCGCTTCCACCCATTTATGCCCGATCCGCTCCCGGCTATGAAATTGTCACCACCCCGAACCCAACCCGCCAAGCCGGTCAGCCGGGCCAGTGGCTGGCTGAGCCGGGTCTGCTGTGTGTTGATACTGTGCGCGCTTGGCAACTTCCCGGGCCGGGTGCAGGCACTGCCGTCGGCCCAGCCGGAAACGGCATCGAAGCTCGTGCCGCAGCTAGCGGCACAACGGGCGCGCGATGTGACGCTGCCCCAAGTACGGTTTGAAGACATCAGCGTCAAAGAGCCATTGCCGGAAGGGGTGATTACCGCACTGGCGCAAGACGGCAAGGGTTTTCTTTGGATCGGCACGCAAAACGGCTTGTGGCGCTACGATGGCTATCACTTGCGTAGCTTTGTCCATGAAGCGGGCAATCCCAATTCGCTGCCCGGCAACTATGTGCTGTCACTGCGCGCGGCACAGGATGGGGCGCTGTGGGTTGGCACGATTAGCGATGGTCTGGCCCGGTTTGATCCGAACACCGAGCAATTTGCCGTGTTTGATCATCAACCGGATCAGGCCACCAGTTTGTCCGGCAACCGGATTGCCGCCATCGCCGAAGATAGTCAAGGTGGCGTGTGGGTCGGCACCGACCGCGGGCTCGATTATTTACCCAAGGGCAGCCGCCAATTCATCCATTACCGGCATGATCCGACCCGGCCTGCCAGTCTGGCCAGTAATTTTATTCACTCACTGCTGCTTGACCGACATGGGCGCTTGTGGGTTGGCAGCGCCAATGGCTTGCAGCAGTGGGCAGAAAATGGCCGCGATTTCGTGCGTGTGGCGGGCAACGAGTGGGTCGGCAAAACGGTGCAAACGCTGTTGCTGGCCAGTGACGGCAAGCTCTGGGCCGGCACCGCCTTGCACGGCGCGGGGTGGCTTTTGCCGGATCGCAAAACCGCACCTGCCAAGTGGCCAGTGGTTTGGCTACCTCTGGCACAAGGGCAGCAGCAGGGGCCGGGGCTGGCCCTGAGCCATCATGCGATTGCCAGCATTACCCAGGCCCGCCCTGAGCAGATTTGGCTGGCAACCTATGGCGGCGGGATCAATATCGCCAGTGCCCAATCAGGTGAGGTATTGCAGCATGTACGGCATGACCCCCAAGTACCCGGCAGTTTGCCCGATGATGTGGTGGTGCCGATGTTGCAAGACCGGTCCGGCCTGCTCTGGGTCGGTACCTGGGGCAATGGCGTGCGCTTTCATGATCAGCGCCACGTCCCGCTCAGCCTGTTGCGCCATGGGCGCAAACTGCCGACCAGTTTGAGCGAGTCGTTCGTCACCAGTGTGCTGGAGTTGGACAACGGCCAGATTTTGCTCGGCCTGGAAAAAGGCGGGATCGAGATCATCGACCGGCAACGCGGCAGCATCGGTAGCCATGTTCCGGCAGCAGCCAATGGTTTACCGAACAGCGCGATTCTGGCACTGGCGCAAACCGCCGATGGCAGTCTGTGGGCAGGCACCCGTGAAGCGGGCCTGTTGCGCTTGCCACCTCACGCCAAACTCTGGCAAGCGGCCAGCGGTTTGCCCGGCAGCACGATCAATAAACTGTTACTTGGCAAGGATGGGCGGCTGTGGGCCGCGACCGAGCGGGGCGTAGCGTTTTGGCGCAGCACGCCCGCGCCGGGTGGAGGCGCGCAGCCTATCGCACAGTCGGCGGCACAATTTCCAGCGCAGTTTGCGCCGCAGTTTACATCTGTATCCGATGCACGCGGCCATGCCATGACCTATCCGGTGCAAGCACTGGCTGAAGATCGGGCCGGGCGGATTTGGGCCGGTAGCCAGAACGGGCTGTGGCGGCTCGATCCTACTCAAACCGGTTGGGATGTCATCTTGCGGCAAGCGAGCCGCCCGGACAGCCTTTCTGCTGACTACATCCATAGCTTGCTGGTCGATCGGCGTGGCGGGTTGTGGGTTAGCACCGCCAAAGGGATTGATCGGCTCTTGCCCGGCAGCGAAGCCGCACCGCGTTTCGAGTCTGTTTCCGGCTGGTTTGCTGGCGGGGTTGGCAAACCGGGCAACCATCTCGGCCACAAGCTGATGACCGACCAAGAGGGCCGGATCTGGACCGAAGCGGTGCTGATCGATCCGAGCAAAAAACAGCACCACGTCCTGGGCAAGGCGGTGGGCATGGACATGGGCGCGATCTGGCGCGGTGCCCACGGCCAAACCCGGGATGGCATGATGCTGTTCGGTGGCCCGTTTGGCGTGACCCTGTTCGATCCGCTACGTTTTGTGCCGTGGCACTATGCACCGCCGGTGGTGGTGACCGGCTATAAAATCAATGGTAAAAATCCGGGCAGCGGCAGCTTGATCAGCCAGCCAGAGCGCGGCCTGACCCTGAAAGCCGGTAGCAGTGGGTTTTCCATCGAATTTACCGCACTCGATTATTCCGATCCCAAGAAAAACCGCTACCAGTACCTGTTGCAAGGCTATGACAACGAATGGATTAACAGCGACAGCGAACACCGGGTGGCCAGCTACGGCAACCTGTGGCCGGGCAAATATCACTTGCAGGTGCGCGGCAGCAACCGGCTCGGACAATGGAGCGAGCACGTGTTGCATGTGCCGGTACGGATTTTGCCCGCCTTTTGGCAAACCGGCTGGTTCTTGGTTGCACTATTGCTGTTGACCGGTTCCATCGTGTATTTTTCCATGCGCTGGTGGGTAGCGCGCTTGCGCGCACGGGCCACACAATTGCAGGGTTTAATCGACGAACGCACTGCGGACGTGCTGCGGCTGGGCGACATCGGGCGCGAACTGGCGGCCACGCTCGACATGGAACAAGCCCTGTCCCGAGTACACCGGCACGTAATGGCGCGGCTCGATGCCGATGTGTTTTTGATCGGCATCATCGAGCAAGATATGCTCGATTTTGTGTACCACATCGAACACCAGCAACGCCAACCCAACACGGTACTGGCACTCGATGAGCCAAACCGCCCCGCCACCCTGTGCGTGCGCGAACAGCGCGAATTGGTGATACCCAACCGAGCCAAATTACAAGAATTGTTTGGCGAAAAGATTGAACCGATGCAAGGCGACCCGATGCAAACCGTGGTCTATCTGCCGCTGTTGGCTGAAGGTCAGGTAATTGGCTGCCTGTCACTGCAAAGCCCGGAACCGAACGCCTATGATGCCGGGCAGCTCGAATTTTTACGAATTTTGGCACGCTATACCGCGATTGCCCTATCCAATTCCGCAGCACATCGGGCCATCAGCGAATCCCATCATGAATTAAGTGCCGCGCTCGATTATTTGAAAGAAGCGCAAGCCAAATTGATTCAGGCCGAACGCCAGCAAATCTCGCTCGATTTACACGACAATCTGTCGCAAACCATGACCGGCGTGCTGCTCCAGCTTGACACCGCACGCGAAGTCCTGTTGAGCGGAACCGAGCCGGATCAACCACCGCCCAGTTTGTCCTACATCGAACGCGCCACCGAACTGGCGCGCGATGGCATGACCCAAACCCGGCAACTCTTAATGCGTTTGCGCAGTGCGCAAAACAAACCGGCACAAATTAATCTGGTCGATGCCTTAAAGCGTGATCTGCCGCGCCTAACGGTCGGCACCCGGATCGAGGTGGAGGTGATTCAGACCGGTCAGGCCCGGGTATTGCAGGCCGATTTGGAGCTTGGTTTGTTCCGAATTGCACAAGAGGCAGTCACCAATGCGCTGCGCCATGGGGCCGCGCGCAAGGTGGTGGTGACGCTCGGCTTTATGGTCGATTGCGTGTCGCTCTCGGTGCAAGATGATGGCAAGGGGTTTGATCCGGCGGCACCGAATCACGTGCCGGGCTTGGGTTTGTTGGGCATGCAGCAGCGCGCCAGCCGTTTGGGCGGCAATTTGGTGTTGGAATCATCGCCCGGGCACGGCAGCCGGATTTATACGGTGCTGCCGTTGCGCCAGGAAGCCAATGCCTGAGGCACTTAGGACTTACGCAAAACCGTCCCAGCGGCGTTGCGCTGCCTTGCCGTACAGGCGTACTGCCTGCGGCAGCGCGCCTTGCTGGGACTATTTTGCGTAAGTCCTAGTACTTTTGCCAGCGCTGACACGCGTCGTACTATTCGTGTTTCAACAAAAATTTGTTGCTAATCGCCTTAAAGCTCACATCCCGCTCCAAACACTTGAACACCAGCCCCTCGCGTTCGGCTTTGGGGTTCAGCGCGCTTTTGCCTTCGGCCTGTTGCAACAGGGCCAGAATCGAATCGCTGGCGATGGTTTGCTGGCCCAGCACCGGCACGTGCTTGAGCGTCAGGTTCAGCGCGTGCCGTTCGTTGGCGTTCAGGTGACGGCCTTGCCGGATATCATAGACATCAAACAGATAAAAATCCTGGCCCTTTAACTGATACGGGTTTTTTTGGATATTTTCACCGATCAGCTCGCCCTGCAAGGCCAGTTCACGCCCCAGTGCGCGCAGTTGGCTTTCCATGTCGCGCTCACGGGCGATGCGCCACAGCGTGTTGTCACTGCTCTCGATCAGATCCAGATTGCGGCTGCATACGCCAAATTCACCGTTCATCCAATACACGGTCATCGAGCTGCCGTCGAGTTTTTCAGTCACTTCCCAGTGTAAATTTTGCGCCACCCAATCCTGTAGTGCCTCGCCCAGATTTTGGATGCGTTCCTGATCGGTTTTCGGGATGCGCGCCGGGAAATCGCCACGTACCAAACCCGAGAGCTGGGCTGGCACTGGCGGCTCGAATTTTTGAATACCGAGCAAATCGGTAACGTCGTCGCCTTCCTGCCAGTTCGGATTGGCCAGCGGAATCAGTAAGCCTTGGCTGATTTGGCCGCGCAGCTTGACCGTGCGCAGGCGGGCACCGACTATGCCCTGATACTCACGCCGGTCACGGCACAGAAACGGCGCAATCGGTTCCGGAATCCAACTATCGATTTCAAAGTAGGTGGCCAGTTGCCCGACCTGAAATTCACCTTTTTTAATCACAACCTGCCAGCCCCCGACCTGCGCGCATTCAATCGCGTCGGCGTTTTCAATCGGGGTGATGGCGTCAATTTTGCGGATGGTGGCCAGTTTTCTCATGCTTGGTGCTAACGGTTGGGGAAAGTGCCTTAGCTTAGCCGCAAATGTAGGGCATTGCAAGCCGTGAGAGTAAAGGCAGTCATACCCGAAATCAATCAATACAAATAGCTTGATCAATATGTATAAATGCAACACAATTTCCTATAAGTCGCCTTCTTTTTGTAGGTAATGTTCGTCAGGGCAACGCCGATCAAGCCTGTGCTATCCCCCTCGCCAAGGTAAGCACAATAGCAGTCATGCCGTGAGTACCTTGGTGATACCCGAGTATTGTGTAAAAATGCAAGTAAAACGTCATTGACGAAATAGAACAATAGATTTATAAACAGTAAAAGCCCAAAGTGAATAGTTGAAAAGGATCATTATTTTTGTCTCGATAGGAATTTAAAATTTGATGGGGTTTTACCGATTCACTTAAAATTCATCGTAGTTGATAAATGGAAACATGCAATAATATCGACTTTTCCCCGATGGCTTATTAGTTCGCAACTAACCTCGGGCATCACGCCATACCGCATCGATCGGTTTTTCAGAACCACCTGAGTTGGCGACCCCCGCCATGTTCGGCAACTCAGGAGTAGCACGGGCCAATGGCCCATCATGTTTCATTAAAAAATCATAAAATTAGGAGGGTTTTAATCATGAGTACACGTGGACGTCCAAGGCAGTTTGATCGAGATCAAGCACTTGAAGTAGCAATGCAACTGTTCCACCATCACGGATATGAGGGAACATCGGTTTCGTTCCTTGGCGAAAAGATGGGCATCAATACCCCGAGCCTGTACGCTGCATTTGGTTCGAAGGATCAGTTGTATCAGGAAGCGGTCAATCTGTATGTCACCAAATTTAGTGTCCCGCTGGTCAGTGACTTGCTCAACTCGCCGTGCGCCTATGGCGGCCTGCTGGGTTTTTTAAAGCAATGCGCGCATCTGTTTGCTGGCGAAGGTGCCAGCGAAGGTAGCCGTAACCGTGGCTGCATGATTGCCAGTGGCGATTTGGTGCATGCCCCAAGCCAGGCTGAGCGGGCGCACGAGATGACGGTAAAGCGTAGCATGGCCGAAGAAGCGATTGTCACCCGGCTTGAGCGGGCAAAGCAAGAGGGCAAGCTCAATGCCGCCACGGATATCAAGGCATTGGCCGGTTATTTTGCCATCGTGATGCAAGGCTTGTCAGTGCGGGCGCATGACGGTGCCAGCGAACAGGACATGCTGCGGGTGATTGAGGTGGCCATGCAAGCTTGGCCGCATGATGCCACCAAGTCAATGATGCCAGCCGAACCGGAACTGGCCGCAGCTTAAGCCCAACGCTAACGCCCAGGCTCCGGGGTACGCAACAGGAAGTGGATCGCGTGTTCAGCCAATTGTTCAATCGAGAGGCCCACGCCCTGACGATACCACTGCGCAGTCCAGTTCAGACTGCCAAACAACAGCAGCCGGTCCAATTTGCCCGGCAAAGCCCAGTCCCCGGATTGCTGCAAACGCAGCAATACCTGATCCCAAACCATTTCGTATTGATGGGTGAGCGCGGCTATTTTGGCGCGGGCCTCCGGTTCCAGTGAGCGGCCTTCATACAGCAGCACCGGAATAAAATCATGGTTCGGGGCCAACAGCGTATTCAGATGCGAATGCACCAGCGCCCTGAACATGTCGCGCGGTGGCAAATCTTGCGCCACAATCGCACGGATTTGCGTCACCGACCGTTCCAACCCCTGCTCCACAATCGCCAGCAAAATATCGTGCTTGCTCTTGAAGTGGTAAAACCAGCTTCCGGCCTGCATGCCGACGGCGGCGGCAATATCGCGCACCGTGGTTTTTTCATAGCCCTTTTCACGAAACAGGCGCGCCGATTTGTTAATCAGTTCACTGCGCCGCCCATCTTCTTCCCCCGTGGCCACACTCTCGCCCG
>JACCDS011258820.1_pt1 | contig 23802 bp, 20 predicted proteins | sample 7446441 | NCBI WGS metagenome assembly JACCDS01 (sample SAMN15323445, study PRJNA562643) | freshwater metagenome | isolation source: river surface water | place: USA:Blue River Watershed | collected 2017-08-17 | reverse complement strand
TTCAAAGGGGGCAAGAATGACCATGAGTTGAACGAGGAAGCAGCAAAGAAAATTCAAGAAGCAGCCTATGAAGCATACAAGAAAGAGTACAATAACTAAACATATTTTTTTAACCATATCGTTATCCCAAAAATGAACAACACATAAAAACTAAAACATAAGTAAAGAGTGGGAGTGCTCTGGTACTAATAGGCAATCACCTTGCCCCTATCTGACAACCGGCGAAAGCCATATTTTTTTCACTAGAGCGTTATCCTAAAAAGATACACTACGGAGGCGCCAAAATAAAATAAGAAATGACTAACAACATCCAATACGAGTTCAATAAAGCTTTATATAGCCAAGGAACAAAAGGAATCGAAGTAGGAACATCAACTTTTCAAGGCAAATATGCCAACCAAGTGATTACAAACCCATTTACTATTCCAAATGGGGATTCTATCATCGGCATCCATACTTTCTTCATGGGTGATGTACATTATGACATCGGCGAACACTCAATGACCTTTGCACGCGAAATCATCATCCAGGCTTACAAACACCACATGAAAGAAAAATTAGCCGCCAATCGTCTTGAAACAAAAAAGCAAATTCATAAAATCATATTTGAAATGATTCTAGGGAACCATAAGGAGGCTAATGGCCATGAATTTTCAAACGCCATCCTAAACTACATCGCTCTCAATAATTCTATCATGCGCAAAGTTCTTGCTAATAAAAATCAATCTATGGGATTCATAACCTATATAAGTCAAAATCAATCAGATTTTAAACTTACAATGGAAGTAGACTATGATTTGTGGGAGCGACGTATTGTAAACAAACAAGACTCGACAATTGAATCATCAGCTTTTAAACAACAAGAATTTGATTTCGTAAATTCAGTGAGAACAGAAATTACACATTCAACTGCTCCGGTAAATAATCACAAGACTCTAGTTGACACATTTTAATCTCATTCTAACAGACGAACAATATGCTAAAAACAATGCGGTGGTTAGCCAAACCTAATCACCGCATTTGCAGCAGTTCAAAGGACAATCAAGCGAGTAATGAGAGGTTATAATGAATATTTCCAGGACCACCTAAAGGATGAACTCAATTCAATAAAAGGATTGGGAACATTCTCATTGGATGTAAACCGAAAAATTCATTTAACCGAATTGAGATTACCTTCTTCTAAAAACGAATACACTATTCGAGATATTCTGAAAACAGAGGTTAAGCTTTTATCTGGAGAGATAGAGGAGGAAGTCAAGATAAACGAAAGCAAAATGATAGTTGAAGGCGAATTAATTTACCTAGCAGCAATACGCCTTAGAAGAGTGCACATTTCTTACAAGATAGTATTTCCTATTGCAAATAATCCAACAGGATTTAGTGTCATAAACAACTTAAACTAATATGAAGCTATATTTCTACCTAAGACCAACAAAAGGCAAATCCAATGAGAGCACGATATACAAGTGTCTTGAATTTAGCAGAGGAGTAAATGAGAGAAGCTCATTACGAATCAAAATCCCCAATAAGCTTTGGGATAAGAAAGCCGAAAGAGTGAGGGAATCAAATGAAATTAACTTCCAATCAATAAACTTCATTTTAAACCAACTGGAAGCTGAGTTCTTGTATTCAAATAAGCATGCAACCAAAAGTGACAAAAATTGCTTTCTTGAATATGCCTATTCCAATATTGAAAGTGAATATCAGAACGAGGAGACAAAGAAAAAATATACCACGATTATCAACTCACTCAAAAAATATTGCGGTGAAATACTGAACATCAATACCCTACCTTTCTCTGAATTAAGTAAAATCAGCTTTATTGAAGGTTATAAAAAGTGGGTTTTCATACGTCAATATAATAATCGAGACACTACACCTAAAAAAACTAAAACGGCGTTTAACTATGTCATTGTTATACAGAAATTCATCAAAGAATATAATGCACACAATCCAGAGAAAACTCCTATTACAACGATTCACTTTACAAATGGTATCAAAAAATTTGAAGCAGAGGAACCAACTATATTGCTTCCAGAAGATATTAACAAACTGATTAGTTACCAATCAAATAGTACCGGCAAGAGGGATTTCACTAATGATGCTAAACATCAATTTTTGTTTCAATTTTTCACATCAGGAATGCGTGTAAGTGACTTATTGCTTTTAAACTTCAAACATTTTAAAGATGGAAGAATAAAGTTTAATGTCAAAAAAAGTGGACGAAACGCAAGTTTATTATTTGATTATAAATCAGCTAAAGTACTTGGCTATTTTTACCCTGAAGAATTTAAAAAAGCACTAAATCGCAATAAATTCATTGACTTAAAATTATCAGCGAAAGAAGTAGAAGAACTTAGCAAAATTGAATCAAATAATATTCCTTTGACAGATTTCACCATCATCGAACTGAAGAAATTCAAACAATTTCTAATTGAGGACCCTCTGAATGACAACTCAAAAATACTTAAAATTTTAGATGACGTTATCGGACGATTAGAATCAAATGTGGCAACCTCGATGTGTGAGATATTAGGGGATAAGAATGAGGGGTTTGTGTTTGACTACTTGAATTACGAAGATTTCAAAAACATACAAATTCGCAACAAATCGATATTTACAAAGGAACAAGTAAATAAACTTCACAGAGCAAGAACAAAATACAATGGTAGGTTAAAACGAATTGGAAAACGAATTGGAATTGAAAAACTAAGTAGCCATGTAAGTAGACATTCATTTAGCTACTCAATGATTTTACAAAATGCAAGTCGAAGCCAACTAGCAAACTCTTTAATACATGCAAACGAGTCAATTACTGAATCGTATAGAACAAAATTCCCAGACAATCATAGTGATGCACCCGTTAAGCGAGTTCATTCTATGTATGACGTGTAAAAGATTATCTTAACCTATGAAAATCCAAAGAGGTTACGACTCAATCAAACATTCGGGATATTTTACCTTATATAACTCAAATAATCCTTCACGAACTAAATCAGATTTTTGACGTCTCGTTAATTGACATAACTTTTCAAGTCTACCCTTTTCTACTAAATCCATTCTTAATCTCACAAATTCGCTTTTAAGATTTATGCTCTTACTTTTCATTGATTTCTATTTTCTATAAATAGTTGGTTTTAGAAAAAAAGTAGGACAATAGTTATTTTTTGTAGCAATCGGACTTTTCGAAATCTATTAAGTATTTATTATAAAAAGACTACAATGGAACACACAAATGAAAACAATCCCAATACACCTCCGAATGTTTTAATTAAAATAGCCTCATTTAAGAAGTTGAAATTTCTATCAATGGAGGAACGTGGTATTTTAATTACAAATGTATACCATTACCATTCAGGAGATGATTTACTTGAAATGACACCATTAACAGAAATGTTATTCACTGATTTGGCAGAAGTATTTGAATATAATAAGTTGAAATACAAATCAATAGTTGAAAGAAATAGAGAAAATGGAAAAAAAAACCTTGGGAAAAATAAAAAGGAACCTAAAACCCAAAATAACCCACTCGGTTTTATTGATAACCCAAAAGAAACTAAAGATATAGTTAAACCTAAAGCTATATTAAAAGATATAAGTAAAGAAGAAACTATAATTAAAGAAGAAATAAAAATCAAAGTAGATGTTAACGATGTTGAAAAAGAAAAAGTTATAGAAAGAGAAAATGAATTAGATATAAATCCACAAAATCTGGTTGATATTCAAATAAATAGGAGCTTATTTGATATAAACACTAAAAGCTACAACTCAATTGAAAAAATAAAAGCACTTGTTAAATTGGATATTAATCCAATATTTGATTATGAATCTTCAAGATTTATTAAAAATTGTAAAACCCTAGTAAATAGCTCTGGATGGGAAGGGTTTTATGAAATAATCCTCAATAGTGAAACTAAAGAGCTGCCAGCACTTCTTGATTTGTACAAGCCAGAACTTAGCAAAGAAACAATACTAGATTTGAGAACAAATTTATTTTTCTATTTGAGTAAGTTTAATAAAATTCTCAACTAAGAGTGAAACGATACCGGCACCTGAAAACTAGGACATAAAACCCATCACCCTCGTTTCGCTCGTCCCTCTTTCCGAAAATAACTACCTAAAAAGTGTACTATTATGGTACACTTTTATCGTAAGAAATGAATTGAGGAAATATAAAATCAATGAAATACATTGAAGTATCTCTGTATTCCGACCAATAGGTTTAAAAGAAATATACTCAATATATTTACAAACTTTCAATCAGGATATACCACCGGAAATTAAAGTAGGTTATTGACCCATTCTGTAAGTAAGTCCATATCATTTTATTTTTACGGTAAAATCGGGATATTTATTAATACAGAAATATAATGAAATTGATAAAGCTCGTACCACATTCAACATCAAAAAAAAGGAAGTATATGATTGTCACTCCAAGTCAAATGAAACGACTAGCAGATAGTTATGTTAAACTATTGCAGGATTTGCGACATTATTAGCATATTTTCAATCAATCAAAATAATACCAATTTTAAAAAATGACAGAAAAAGATATATCATCTGAAGAATTTACTCTTCCCCCTGGTGTAATAAAGGGCCTTTCAGAATTATCACGAGACCAATTCCTCGAGTTGATGTCTAGCGACCATCCTGCGGCTAAAGACTTCCGTAGGTACCATAAGTTAGAATTCAAATACAGAATTAAAAGTAATCATTCTTTGAACGAATTCTACCGCGACCGCTTTCTGAAAGAATAATGCAATAAATACCTATTGTAATACGAGCTGGGACATCTTCTTCACCTTTGTAATGGTTGTGGTTGACACTGATAAAATCTTTGAAATTTCGTCATAGGAATACGTTCCTTTATTAAGGTACAAAAGTATAGATTGTGAACGTTTCTTGTTGAGAAAGGAACTAACCGAGTCCTTAGTCCCAATTCTACGTCCCCCGTACAATCCCTTTTCCTTTCTGATTTTAATCCCCTCCATTTGACGTTCACGGATGAGAGACTTCTCGAATTGTGACATTGTGGATAGAATTGATAACATCAACTCACTGAACTTGTCAACCGTACCATCCTCGTTGATATTCCTGAAACTTGGATTCTTACACTCAATTACTATTCCTCTTTGGGTAAGGTTTGACCATATTGATAGTACATCCAATGTGTTCCTCCCGATGCGTGTCGCATCGTGGATGACCAATTTTTTGAGTGTACCACTATCAATCATCTTCTTTACCTCAGAACCTTTTGGTCTTTCATATAGAGGTATGCTTCCACTACAATAGTCAGTTAGGACGTAGTCGTATTCTTTAGAGTTGGTTAACTGTCTATCAGGATTTTGGTCTAGGGTACTTACCCTCGTGTATAGTACTATCATTTTTATACCATTTTATAAGTGGTACAAATATAAGTCTATTTCTGGTGTAAAACACTAGTTTATAGACACTTATCTCCTAGTGGAAAATGGTATACCCAAAATATGGTACAAGGTGGCATTTTACATTTGCTCACGAGATAGATAAAGAATCAAAAAATATTAATTAATAATTTTTTTGTTTTATTAGTCATAGGTTGACCGGGGTTAGCATAGACACAACAAGATAATTCAATATAAAACCGTCATCAACATGCGTGATGGATACATATTACCCCCGGTGAAGTATTGTTATACTGGCAGCCATGCTGGGGGTCCCCACGGGAGGAGGTGGGTGCAGGAAGGTCCGCGTATCCGCCATTGATTTAAGCTAAAAAGTTGTTATAAATGCAGGGGACGCTTATTTGCTTGAAAAAATTCTGGATTTTTTTCATACCACAACTAAAAAACCTTTAAAACATATTCAAGAGCCAAATCTCGTTTTAAAATCCCAGAAAAAAATCACCAAAAATCCAAGAATACTCTGGACCTTAGCCAGCATGGATTTAACACAAATACAATTTCACCAACATCCGAAATGGGAACTTATTGAATCGAGCCCACAACGGTTAATCTTTAAATCGCCATATATAAATGTGGCGGTCGCTGCCATTGAAATTGAAGTAGAAGGAGACGCTGTATTTGGTTTAATAAAGAGCACTGCAAATCCAATTGGAAGTAAGGTCCTCCTTGGCAAAGGAATGCCTGTAGAGTTATTCCTTCTGTTGATTGTTGATGTATTGGCAGAAGGGATATTTACCTATTCTTGTAAAGATTAATGATTTTAGATTAACCTTTCGGTGTTGGTGCTTTTTACAATACCGTTAAATAATTTGTCTTGATGTTTAATTTCAAAAAAAAGTACATTTATGGTAATTAAATGTCTTTAAAATGAATCTACGGTATTTTTCTTTATTTATATTTTTTCTTACAATTTCAATTGATAGTTTTTCCCAAGCAGGCCCTAAAGAGAAATTTGCTACACTCCAAAAAAACTTCAACTCAACCAATAATGGAGGTCCGACATGGGATGAATTTGGAGACCTCGTTTTTGAAAAAAATAACAAGACATATTGGTTGGCAACCTTCTGTAATGTACAAGATACATCAATTGATTATTACAGAATGTTTGAGATTGATTTCAATTCAGGTTCAATGAAAGAAGTTACAAAGGAGATATTGGGTGATTTTTATCCCACGTCTGCTTATAACTCACCAATGTATTATAAAGATGTTGATAATGATGGAATAAAAGATTTACTAATTTTCAATATTGGAAAGGAACTTGAGGCTACTCGTCCAAATTGGAGCGACTATAATGTATTCTTTAAAGGTGATAATTTGGGTTTTAAAAAAGCTGAGCTTCCAGGTATTACGACAGAAAAAAAATATCACCATGCACATGACTTGGCAGATTTCGATAATGATGGCGATTTAGACATTGCATATGGAAGTGATGTAACACAAATTTTCATGAATGATGGTAAAGGGAATTTCATTGAACAAAAAATACAAAATTTAGAAGCCGGCTCCATATATAGAATTAATAATCAAAGATATAATGCCGGTACATTCGGATTATTATTCTCCAATCTTGATAATGATAAAGAATTGGAACTTTTAGCCACTGTTAGCGAGCAGCCTATATCCTTGGATTATAAAAATGGAGTTTGGACCGCAAATTTATTTGGAGAAAAAGGACAGTTTATTTGGAAAAACAATGTCCATATTGGTGTTGAACAGACCCTAGAAATCCCAAACCCCCAAACGAAGAAAAATGATTACTTTTTTAGAGTGACAACAAATGATATTCCAATGGAAGGTGGGAGTCAAATGAAGTGGATGACAAAAATGTTTATGAGTAAATCTAACAAGATTGATTCGATTTATTTGGTTCAAAATGATTTATCAAAAACTAATTCATTTTTTTATTTGGACCCCAAATTAGTAGATTTTAATTTTGATGGGACACCCGATTTGTTTTTCAAGGAAGATGAATTTTGGGGTAATACAGGTCAAAAATTGCATGCAATCAACCAACGTATTTGGCTAAATGACGGTAACAATAATTTCAACCCCTCAAAGTTGAAATTCGCAGATGATGCTAATCAGTTAGTTTATATTTTAGCAAAGTCTGATTCTGTTAAAAAAATCAATATTCTATTCAGTCAAAGAGGTATTCCCTTTGATAAAAACGGGAAATTTTCACAAGATATTAGGTACCTGTATAATAGAATAGATACGATTGTTTATCCAATACAAAATGTACAGACTATAAAACTTTGTGCTGGAAGTAATCTCAAATCTCTTGTCTCAAAAGTCCCGATAGGAATTTTAATTGTCGAAAATTCGAACACGAACAATTTGGTTACTATTGGACAAGATTATTTACAAATTAAAGGAAACGCTGTCGGTGAAGGTTTAATTACTTACAAGCTTAAAAATGATTTCTTTGAAGGAGAAACTAATTCCATTAAATATTCGATTATAGACAAGCCCCCTGTTCCACTCATTACAAGAGAAGGCTCTAACCTGGTATCATCTAATTCAACTGGGAATCAATGGTATTTGGATGGGATTAAATTACAGGGAGAGAATAATAATAAGATTAAAGCTAGCTCTACAGGTGTTTATACAGTTCAGTCAACAAATAATGATGGCTGTATATCAGACTTTTCAAAAGGCGAATATGGTTTGATTACTTCGACTTTGAAAGAAGAAAACCTGATGTTTTATCCAAATCCGTTTGTAAATAACATTAAGCTCTCCTTCTCTGCAGAATTTGGAAATTCAGCTGATATTAAAATTTTGGACAATAAAGGTATTAGTAGATTTGAGAAAAAATCAGTTCAAAACGGAGAGATAGTTGACCTATCACTTTTACCTGTTGGCACATATATCTTAAATTTACTATCGAATGATATGGGGAAATTCATTTCTTCAAAAATTGTAAAAATTCATTAAACTTAATTTAAATCATAGTGGAAATACCGTTTAATAGATTCCAAATAATTAAATAATAATGATGCTTATTTGGAGAAATAAATTTTTAGAATACTTATAGGTTCCAACCACTTAAATTCACCGCACTTTCAATCTGATTCTCTACCCCATCCTCTAATTGTGGGAAGAAATTAATTCCTGTTCTTCTTTCTATCTCATCAACGGATACCGCAAAACTTCTTACAGGAGAAGATGACCCTGTATTTGAAAGAATGAATCCAATAATCTTTGGATTAGCACCTCCAATAAACGCAATTTTATAGAAAGAACATGGTACGACTATCCCTCCACTCAGAACCCCACAATTACCATTTAGAATTGGTCCTGTTACCACGTAAAGGCCACCATTTGAAATTGCAGAGTCTCTGACCCATGATTCAACTGATGACCATATTCCTCTATTGAACGATGGAGTCATTGGAGACATGTTGGACATGTAAAACGTCTCGGACATTGATGTTTTATTCAATGCCATATCTGCGGCAGGACAAAGATGTCCCCGGTCATATCCACTACCATGGTAACCTGTATTACTAACAGGATTTGTTTTAACCTTCGGGTCTATACGAAAATCATCTGTCCGTGATTGACCACCGTTAATACTTTGGGGGGAGAGATAGTAATAGGCAAACTCTGATTGTCTGTCAGAGTTCGAATATGACAATGTATAATATGTATGTCTAATTAGGTATCCTTTGGATGTAGTTGGGGTGTAATCACCGGCATCAGGTGTAATTGGTTCTTCCTTGGCACATGATACCAAAAGGAGAAAAAATAAAGCTGATATATAATTATGGAGCTTCAATCTTACAATGAATGGTAGTAATCTTTAATTTTTGAAGCCATCAATTTTCTTCTTAAAACCAAAAAGTCTTGATAATCATCTATACCCATATTCTGAATATCCTCTGGCACACAATTCATTCTAAGATTTTCTAACATTTGCTTGCTTGAAGATAAACCACTTAATTCCTGATTACCATCAAATATCTGATTGTTGATAGATTCAAAATATTCTTTAGGTGGTTTGTTTCCTACTTTAATATTAATCTCAGATTGCATGTATACATAATTGGCAATTTGATTGTACTTAGCCCTATCAAAACCATGTTTTTTCAGATAGTCCTTTGGGAATAAATGATGAATATCACCTCTATGCTCAATCAATGAACCAACGAGAACATCTCTTGAAAGAAAGCCCCTGTCATTTGCTTTAACTTGTGAAGCAAGAAATACATGAAAATATGGACTACTTGCTACAGAAGTATCTAAACTTTGGGGTAATGAAGCGTTCCAAAATGCGTCTGATAACTCTCCATCCTCCTTTTCTTTCAAATACTCCCCAAAGGGTTTATTTGATATTTGTTTAATATCGTAATCAAATGTGCTCTCAGGGGAACCTGAATAACGACCAGTTAGTATAGAGTAAACGAACCACTTTCGCACAAAACTTTCAATCTTAACAGAATTAACACCTAAGTCTCTTAATTTAAGATAGACTATGTAGGCAAAGTTTATAGCATTCTGAGACCTGATAAGCTTCGGTGAAATGAAGCCCGCTGATTTAATTATCATCAAAAACCTTTTAAAATTGGTTTCATTTATAAAATTAAGTACACCGGCTTTCAATGTCGAAAAAGACGATTCTGCAATCGAATCCTCATAGGTTCTTGATTCAAAATTTCGACCAGATAGTAGGCTTACCAAATCGGAAAGACGACCTCTATTAAATTGAGTTGTAAAGGCCACTCGAATTAAATCATTGTAATCTGGGTCATATAAATCTTCTTTCTCATCCTCCAACCATTTCATTTTTTGAAAGAATTCAGATTTTGAGAATTCTGGGTCATTATCAACAATATATTTGTAAAATTCAGGAGCAATTGATAAATGGCAGAAATAGTCAATTGCCTTTCTTAATTCGTTGCCATTATAATCTGTATTTGAGGCAATTTTACTCATTACGAAATCTGCTTGACTTAACACCACCCCTTTGGAATTAATTCGAATGAATATTTCAGTAACAGTTTCTATATCCAAGTCAGCAGCCAATTCAATCATCCCAATTTGCTTTTTAGGAATGTTCATCAAATTAGAAAACGCATTTTGAACCTGCTTTTTGTCAACATCAGGGTTCAGCTCAAAGTAATTATGAGCTATATCAAATAAATCACCATTAATGGCTTCAGATATATCATGCAACCAAGTTTTATCTTTTAAAATGGCTGGATTTTGAACCTCAAATTTTCCATCGATTGGATGGAAAGCAATTTTTATTTTAATTCTTTCATAGGTTCTATTAATAACGTATTGACCAAGTATTGCCGCTGTTAATGCAGTAACTCGTTGCTGTCCATCAATTAGTATCTTTTTACCTTCGCTCAAACTACCATCCTTCAATCTAACATTTGGGTTTCGCCAAGCAATTACATACCCAATTGGATAACCTTGATAAAGACTATCCATCAAATCTCTTACCTTGGAACTATCCCAGACAAATGGACGCTGAATTTCAGGAATAGCAATTTCACCTGAATTAACCCATGCTAATAAGGTTTCTATAAGTTGTTGATTAACTGCGTATTTTTGCATAAATGATATTGTAAAAATTATATTAATTCATCTATTTTAAAATCATTCCATTAATAAATGTATCTACAAAATTTAAAATCTTGCTCAAGATTCTGTCGCCAACTTTTTTGCGCTCTAAAACTGTGGGTTTGTTGCCTTCTATGAGTTCAAGCACTTCATCCCTAAATGGTTCTCTTTCGGCAAACAAATAATCCTCAATAATTTTTTCGGTTTTGTCGGCTGAAAGGTTTTCGTCTATTACTAATTTATGAAATGCCTTTTGTTGTTCTTCATTCCAGAAATTATCGAATGCTTCGGGAATGTCGTCTGTGTCTTCTAAAACTGGCAAGTTTTCTTGGATGAACTTTTCTATCAATTCTCGTTTGCTTCGCAATTGTGCATCGCTGTTAAGCAAATTAAAAATTTCCTTTTCCGTTTTGCTAAAGTCCTTCTGAGCGCTGGCTTTTAGTTTAATGAGCAGTTGAATAATGTAATTCACATTGATTTCATCACGGTGAATTAATTCCAGTTCAAAGTCGACATCTTCTAAAATGGAAACTTTTTCTTTTTGATGATTGCTTTTCACCTTGTCGTACAAGTCAAGATACTTACTTTTGTAATCTTCAAAAAGCTGTTCAAACATTGCCAAATCTTCCCATTTAAAATCAGCAAAGGCAGTCAGAATATTTTTTATTCGCATTAACTCTCTAAATGCTTTGATGAATTCTAGCTCCTCATCTTCACTTTTAAAATCGTTTACGCTATTTACCGTTGGCGTTATTTTTATCAGTTCTATAAATGCCTCATTGAATTTCTTTGTATAATCTTCATAAGGCTTCATTATAATTACTTCTATCGCTTCTTTATTGCTGAATAAAGTAATTGCTTGGTCGGTGGCGTTTTTAAGGTTACGAAAAACAATAATGTTTCCTTGTGATTTCTGTTCGTTTAAAATTCGGTTGGTTCTTGAATAGGCTTGTATTAGTCCGTGATATTTCAAGTTTTTGTCCACATACATTGTGTTCAGCGTTTGACTGTCAAACCCTGTGAGGAACATATTTACCACTAGCAAAATATCAATTTTGCGTTCTTTTACTTTCTTAGAAATGTCGTTGTAATAGTTGTAAAAACTTTCGCTGTCTTTGGTCGAAAATTTCGTTTCAAACATTTGGTTGTAATGTCCGATAAACTCGTCCAATTTTTCACGGCTGTGAGCTTGTAAGCCATACAATGCTCTTGGTTCTTCCACAACCGAAAGTTCTTCGGGTAAAAATCCGTTTGCATCTGCATCGTTTTCGTTGGTAGCGTAGCTAAAAATGGTTGCAATTCTTAAATTATGTTTGCCTTCTTCCTTTTTACGTTGAAAGGTGTCATAATATTTTATCAGCGTTTCCACACTGCTTACACAAAATATTGCAGTAAAATCCCTATTGTGTGTCTTGCGGTTATGGTTGGCAATAATGTAATCGGTGATTTTTTCTAATCGTTTTGGCGATTCCATCAACTCTTTGGTGTCAATGTCTTCTACCTCAATATCAATTTCGGTGGCGGTTTCTTTGCGTTTGTATCTGCCAACATATTCAACTGAAAACTTCAATACGTTTTCATCTTTGATGGCATCGGTAATTACATATTTGTGCAAACACTCGCCAAACAGTTCGGTAGTGGTACGTTTGCCCAATTCGTTTTTAACTGCGTTTTCGGCAAAAATTGGAGTACCTGTAAAACCGAACAACTGAATGTTATTGAAAAATGCTTTGATTCGGTTATGTGTTTCGCCAAACTGACTGCGATGGCATTCGTCAAAAATGAAAACAATGCGTTCGTCTTGCAGTTTTTCCATTTTGCTCAAATAATGTTTTTTGCTGATGGCAGTATTGAGTTTTTGAATGGTGGTTACAATAAGTTTGGTATCATCTGAAAACTGCTGAACCAATTGTTTGGTATTATCAGTGCCATCAATACATCCCTTGCTAAAGCTATTGAACTCTTTGTTGGTTTGGTAATCCAAATCTTTTCTGTCAACCACAAACACCACTTTTTTTACTTGTGGCAGGTTCATTAATATTTGACTAGCTTTAAAAGATGTCAAGGTTTTTCCCGAACCTGTGGTATGCCAAATGTATCCGTTTTTGTTACTGTTCTTTACTCTATCAATGAGTGATTCTACTGCATAAAACTGATATGGGCGAAGAACCATTAGTATTTTATTGGTTTCGTTCAGCACAATGTATTTGCATATCATTTTGCTGATGTGGCAAGGCTCTAAAAAATCACTTGTAAAACCGTTGAGAATATTGGTAAGGCGTTTGTTTTCTTTATCTGTCCAGTAGAAAGTTTGTTTGAAAGATTGATGCCTGTTGTTGGCGTAATACTTTGTATTTACTCCATTGCTGATTACAAATATTTGCAAGTATTGAAACAAGGCAGAATTTGCCCCATATGAATGGCGTTGATAACGGTTTATTTGATTAAAGGCTTCTTTCAGTTCTAGCCCTCTACGTTTGAGTTCTATTTGAACCAATGGCAAACCGTTTACCAATAAAGTAACATCGTAACGGTTTTTGTACGTTCCTTCAACGGTTATTTGATGCGTAACCTGAAACTGATTTTGACACCAATGTTCTGAATTGATAAATTCAAAATACAGGTTGTCTCCATTATCTCTTATAATGTGTTGTCTTTCTCGTAAAGTTTTGGCTTTCTCGAACACCGAACCTTTGCTCAATATGTTCAACACCTTTTCAAATTCCGTTTTGCTGAATTGTATGTTGTTATGTTTTTCTATTTGTTGTTTGAGATTGCCGATTAAATCCTTTTCATCTTTTAATTCTACTAAGCCATAACCCAACCTTTGCAGTTGTGCCACCAATTGTTCTTCTAATATTTGTTCGGGTTGCTTAGCCATTAAATAAACATATTTTGTAATAAGCCTTTTTTGTATTGTATGGTTTGTTTTAATTGATTTTCAGTTCGGATTATTTTATCATCTAATGTCTTTAATAAAATTGCAATTTTATTTTGCTCTTCGATGCAAGGCATTTCAATTGGTATGCTTTTACAAACTGAAGCATTTAATTTAGGCTGAACGGTACCAGTGTTGTATGGTTCATAATTAATTCTTTCAAGGCTTTCTGCAAGGAACCGATTATTCCCTTTAGCTTGCATAATATGTGCGTGATTATTTACCCAAAATTTACCTAAAACAATAAATGCAAGTTCTGTTGTCCTATTTAAAATATTTGCACCATCTTCTCCAAGTAAAATATATTCACCATCAAATAAATAATTATCTACGTAATCAATTATGCCAGAAGCGCCATAATATGGATAAATTCCTTTTTTAGTTTGTCTTTCTATTTCGCTTATTGGTACTCTTTTTTCATCTAAAAAGAGTGCAACATCACCCAACTTCTTCTTCTCCCACGTCGGAAACTCCTTTCCATTTGCATCTTTAAATCTCAATTCTTGCGAAAACATTTTTTGCATTACACCTTTCTTGTATTTAGCCAAAAGACTTTGCTTTTGTTTGAGTTCAGTAATTTTCTTGTCTAAAACTGCGAAGAAAGATGCAATGCGTTTTTGCTCAGGAATAGCAGGTGCAAATATTCTGTCATGCAACACATAAGCGTTGTTAATTTTCATATCGTTTTTTGCACCTTTCTTTACCAGTGGTCGCAAATAGCGGTTGGTATTGGCATCTAACGAAAAGTAATAATCAATAAAAGGTCCATAGGCCGTTTGATGATTTACTTTGTAAACGGCATAAAGAGTAGATACGATTCCTGCTTTGCCTTTGTTTAGTTTTATAATTCCAAAAGGATTTGCTTTAAGTGGGCTTTTTGTATATACAATGTCGCCAACTTCTACAACATGGTACTGGTGAACTGAAACACCTGCATAACTTCTGCCTAAATGCTCAATTTGGTTTACAATACCCAATTCACCCGAAACAGAAAGCACTTCTTCCTTCCCATATTTCAAATTTTCGTTTCGCTTTTTTGCTTCGCTTAAAAGTTCGTTCAGTCGTTTATGTTCCCAAGCATCTTTAAACTCTGGAAATCTAATACTAGGCTTCCTTTCTTCCAGTTTTTCCATGTTTATTTTTTCTTCTTAGTGCCCTTCAGCACTTTCTTTTCATCTCCTTCTAATTTGCGTTGCAGTTTTTTCACATCTCCTGCAGTTGGCAAATTTTCGGGAACAATACCTCTTTTGGTCAACATATCCCTTACTGCCAAGTTGTTGTCAATGTGTTCTTTTTCAATCTTGCTTTGTCCTTTCAAGTCTTTACTTTGAACATTCAAGCCAGTCATTTCAGCGGCTAAATCCTTCGCTTTAATACTTATGGTTGGTAAAAAATCGGCAACTGGTCGACTATCAGGCACGCCCATTTTGCGTTTGAGCATTTGTGTGTTCAATCTAAATAAAGCTTGGTCACCTTTGCTTCTAATAATAGCAAAACCTAGACTGTCAACACCTCTTTCATACAAAATCCCTGAAAGTTGTTTTTCAGTTTGACTTAGTTTTTCTCTTGCTTTTACTCTTTCAAATTCCAATAAGCGTTGCTCTACCAATTCAGCTCTGCGTGTTTGTACTGCAAAGTAATTTTGAGCAAAGGCAATTTCTTCTTTTCTGCTATCACCATTCTGTGCAATCAAATAACAAGCATATCGAGTTAAAAGAATGTCATCTATTTCTTTTTCAGCACCATTACCAATGGCTATCATCTTCCTGACGTCAGGAAAATGATATTCCACTTCCTCCCCTGCATTTCTACAAGCATCTTTTGCCTTTTGGATGACTTTTTCAAAGTTTTCCCATTTAGTGTAACCCAATAAATCTTGTAATTCTCTGGCACTCCAACACTCTACGCCCTCTAATTCTGCTGCGACTGCTTCAAATTGCGCAAAAAGTTGTTTTATTTCTTCTGATTTCATGATTTCTAAATTTATGTTCAATCAGAAAAATCGGGAATTCCGATTTTTCTAAAATGGTGTATCTATTTTTAATTCATTGCAAAATTTTGTTAGCTCAGCATCTGTATTTTTCATTTCTTTCTCAAGACTTCTCAAATGTTGTGCAACATCAGCAATGTCAATACTTTCTTGTTCTTCAAATGTGTTTACATATCGAGGAATATTTAGATTGTATTCATTTTCAGCGATAAAATTAAGAGTTGCCAAACTGCTGTATTTTTCAACTTCCTTTCTTTCTCTGTAAGTAGTAACGATTCTGTCAATGTCTTCTTGGCGCAAAGAGTTTTGTGTTCCTCTTTCAAAATGCTCAGCAGCATTGATAAACAAAACATCGTTAGGATTTTCTTTGCATTTTTTAAAAACCATAATGCAAGTTGGAATAGGTGTTCCGTAAAATAAGTTAGCTGGTAAACCGATTACTGCATCTAAATAATTTCGGTCTTCAATTAGGTATTTACGTATATGTTGTTCTGCACCACTTCTAAACAAAGCACCGTGAGGCAATACAATTGCCATTGTTCCATTTTCAGCCAAATGATGAATCATATGTTGCACAAAAGCATAATCCGCTTTACTGCTTGGTGCTAATTTTCCATATTGGCTAAATCGGTCATCGCTTGTAAAAATTGGGCTTGCACTCCATTCTGCCGAAAATGGCGGGTTAGCGACAATGGCTTCAAATTGTTTTCCGTTATGTTGCGGATTCTCTAATGTATCTTCTTGCTTTATGTCAAACTTGCGGTAATGCACACCGTGCAAAATCATATTCATACGGGCAAGGTTGTAAGTAGTGCGGTTCATTTCTTGTCCGTAAAAGCTGCTTACTTCTTTTACTTCCTTTGCCACACGAAGCAACAACGAACCCGAACCACAAGTTGGGTCGTAAACCGATTTGAGTTTACTTTTTCCGGTGGTTACAATTTGTGCTAATACTTTACTTACTTCTTGCGGAGTATAAAACTCACCTGCTTTTTTTCCTGCTCCGCTAGCAAACTGTCCGATAAGATACTCATAAGCATCGCCTAACACATCTAATTCGGTTTGCTCCAGTTTGAAATCAATTTTGTCAAGGTGCGAAAGCACCTTGACAATAATTTCATTTCTTGCTTCTGGAGTTTTTCCAAGTTTAGTGCTGTTCAAATCCATATCCTCAAACAAGTGGTCAAAATCCTCTTCACTTTCGGTTCCCATTGTCGAAAGCTGAATGTTGTTCAGGATTTTTTGTAAGTCTTCGAGTATGAAATTGTTTTCGCCTTCCACATCACTATTGCCACGTTTAGCGACTTCGCTAAACAGTTCAGAAGGTTTTAAGAAGTAGCCTAATTTCTCCAAAGATTCCTCATTGATGGCCTCAATGTACTCTTTGCCTTTTTGGGTATTTTCCTTTACTTCTTTGTATTTAATCTCGTCGGCTTTTAAAATGGTGTTTGCATAAATTTCCATTTTCTCGGCAAGATATTTATAGAAAATAAAGCCCAAAATATAGTCGCGAAACTCGTCCGCATTCATTTTGCCTCTCAATGTATTGGCTATATTCCAAAGCTGTTGTTCAAGTTGTTTCTTTTGGTCTTCTGACATTTAAAACTTTATTTAATTATTAATTTAACTTTTTCAGTCACTGCAATGGCCCCAAAAAATAGATTATTGGAACCAATGAAGATAATTTAGCAAGACTTAAATAATAAATTTGAGCTGTGTTACTTACTGGAAATTTACTTAAATAATATCAGTTTATTGGTATAATATCCTCTGGCGTACTTCTAATTATACGATTCACGGGCTCCATATTAAAAACTTCAACCTCTAATATCCAATGACCGCCTTCGACTTCTTTCATAAAACTTACACTTAACGGATAATCATCTTTAAGCCACAACATGGCTCTCATAGATAATTGAAGTCTTACATGATATCTTTCGCCCGTATCATTAAATCCAAAAATATCGGACACCAATGATTCATGTTTCTTCTCAAATTCAAAAGGACTATCTAAAATTTTAACTTCACCAATACGTTCTATTTTGAAGAACTTATTTCTACCTGATTCAACCTCAAATGAGGTGATACTATCAAATGCGGAGGAAAAACTAACTGGTTCAACTAATCTATCAGATACACTTTCTGTACTTGCTGACTGATATTTAATCAATAAAACCTGTGATTTGGTCTCTATTGCCTCCTGTAGTTTGGATATAACTTTTGAATAATGACTGGCTACGATTTCCTTAGATGCCACGTTCATTTCATCAAGTAGCACCAACTTGTTTCTAATTGACTTAACTAATGGGTTATTCTTTTGAATAGAAGAAATTGACTGACTAATCAATTCAGCTTCTTCTTTAGTAAAAGATTCAATTTGGTCATGGTTTAAATAATATCGGTTTAAGCTATCCTTCTCAACGATGAAACCTACTTCCGCTAATAATTCTATATATCTATACAATGACCTCTCTGAAACCTCCATCGATTCAGAAAGTCTTTTGATTGACTTTGATGGTGAAGATTTCAATAGATTGATAAGTCGGAATACCCTATATATCCTGTTTTGATTGAACATTGGAATTTTTTAAAGAACTAAAGCTATCGAATTATTTATGTTCGAAGCAATAGGAAAATATAGGATTATGACCCATTATTGATTTAGGGTTAAAATATTTTGACAAATAAGTACAATCAAAGGTCGGTGACTTTATGTGGCACAGACTTTTCTAATCTTTGGGTTCAACTAAAATATAACTCAATGAAAAAAATCGTATTCACAATCGCATTACTTTCAGCTTCTTTGGTGGGATTCTCACAATCTCCAATTCAATCTCCATGTAGTGATTCACTTTATGTTTCTTTAAAGACCAAAACAATTGCTCAAATGACCGAGCGTGAATTCGCATACTTTAACCAAAAGGAAAAGGATTGTGCAGAATTTAGAAAGGCTGAAATGCAAGAGGAAGTTAAGGTCGAAACCTTAAAGATTACAAAAAAGACAATGAACACCTATTGGACGATTGCTGCAATTGGTGTGGCACTATCTTTGATACCGTTGTTGTTACTGTAGGGGGATTTTTCTCCCTACTTATTTCTCAACTTCTTTCGATTTTCATTTCGACTGTAGTAACTCCGAGAATTCAATCAGTTCTTATACGCAGGACTGGAGAGACTTACTCCTCTTCATGCGTGTGATTTGCTTAGTCTACCTGTTTGAGTGAAACCAGCTCGAACGTTTGATGATTTTCGAGTACGTTTGAAATAATCTATCGGCTTAGCATCGCATGCCATTAGAAAAATATGCACCAATCAGTTGAAATGGAGTTTTTTTTTACACCAAAACAGAATTATTGAAAAAATCAATTAAACCACTTTTCGTATTCAATATTTTAAGGTTAATAAGATTAAACATCTAATTATGAAATTATTTTTAACGAGCCTTTTACTTTATTTCAAACTAATTGGTTTAGATTATGACAAATAAATTCGTTATTTAAAATTGACACACCGCAAAACTTGAAATGGAATCAATTGAAGAACATAGAATAAAACTAAAAGAAATTTCTCATTATGCCTTTGCTCATGGAATTAATACTTTTGGTAATAAAGACTTTATTGATGGCTCCACTGATTCTTGGGACGAAGATAAAATGAACCAATTTTTTATCGCATGCAATGAAGGCTTTAAAATAGCACAAAGACTTCTAATTGTAGAGATAAAGAAATATCAATTATTGCAAAGAGAAACTAAAATTCAACTCAAAGAATTACGAAGACAAAAGGATAAGGAAAATGTAAAGCTAAAAGAATTACAAATTAAAATTATTGACCAACGCCTTCACAATTTTTCTCATATTGCTGACGGAATAGCATGGCAATTAATTGGAGGAAAAATTCATGTTGCTCGGAGATTCCATATTAATGAAAAGTCAGCAAAATCTTTGGAATATTCAAACATTCAACACACAATTACAACTGCCGAAGAAATCAATAAAAACCCCAGTGCTGTGGCACTAATTTCTGATTTAACAAGTTTTGTTCAAATAGGTGACCTTCTTATACGTAGTAATGAAAAAATTGGAATATTAGAGTTAAAAGAGGGGAAGGTAAATGAGGAAATTAAAGAATTCTTAGAAAAATTAGAAAATACTGAAAGCGCAGTAACAGATGAAAAACTCAAAGAAGTATTTAATGAGAAAACTATTGAGCAATTAAAAAGAGTCCAAAGGCAACAGGACCGTATCCTAAAAGTGACTAATATTCTGAATAATGACAATGGGATAGACCCGGTTTCAGGACGTGAAATTTCTATAAAAACACCAAGGGTTTTCACAGAATACTATCATGAAGAATTAAATAAGTTACAAGAAAAATTAAAAGATAAAATTTGGTCCTATAATTGTTTAGAGACCTGTTTACATATAGGAATGTATCGCGATAAAGGCATTTTAATGTCAAAATTTTTAATTGACGAAATATTAAAGAGTAAGACTTCTAATTATATAGTTATTGATTGGCAAGCAATCACTCATAATCTATCAGAACCAATTTTTGGCAAACCATTTTCACCAGAATTTATTATTGATGTACTCACAGGTAAAGTTAAAATAATCATGGGCCTTGATTTTGATGCATTAATTGAAACATTTAATGTGTTTGGTTTAAAATCAAAATGGTTAACAGAGAAAGAAACCATGAAGTATAAGCAGTCTGGATTAGAAAAAAATATTGTAATAATTAATAAAAGAGGGATTGCTATAACATTTAATGATAAGGATGAGATGATAATGTCAGGTGGAACTATCTCTAAAATATTATTTGACAACATTTTGCCGACAAGTATTGCAAAATCAATTTTAAATACCATTAGTCATGATTAACAAAAATCAAATCGAAGATTAAATTAGTCAAGATATTGACTTGGATAGTGAAAAGCCTGAACTTGACTCAATTTTTTAACTATAACTTTTTGTGAATCTTTAGACCCAGGCGAATCTACGTGAAATTTCAAATTAGGGCATCTGGTATATAGCCTATCAAGTATCTCATCTGGATACATATCTTGTATAATTATTTCTTTCGGTCTAATTTTATCTAATAATTGAGCATCGGTTTTACTATTAAAGTCTGGGAATGAATAACCAATAATTATTAACACATCTATCTCATCTAATGTATTTTCAATTGCATTGTATAAAGCTTTGTATCCCTTATATTTTCCAGAAAAACCTCCATCTCTTTCAAAAGAAAAATTAAGTAATTTCAATGTGTAGCTTGAATTATTTTTATAATATAAATCCTTATAAAATTTCAAAAAGTCCAATAAGCTTACTTCATCATTTACATAATTATCAAACGGAGTTATTAAAAAATCAGGTATTTCTAAGCTCTTTTCAGGTATCGCAGTTCCATTTAATTTAAATAATGCAAACGAATTCTTGTCATAATCAACGATTTCACTCTTATTTATAGAATCAATATTGGGATAAATTTTATGCTTCAATTTTGTTCTTAAAAGTCCTTCTTTATTAATTCTCATAAGATTTAACTCAAATTGAACGTCATAATTCCAAGAACATATTTTGACATTTGATTTAAGTTTTCCACCCATATCATCTTCTTCAAAAAGGTTTGCAATAAACTGAGAATATCTAGTGTCAATCTTTTTAAATGAAAGCATCTTATACTCACCATTTTCTGCTTGAAACACTGTTGTCTGTTCAAAAAACAAATAAGTAATAAGTGCTTTTTTAAGCTTTGTATAATCCGGGGATTGAGACATATACAACTCCTTGGCTAATACATCAATAGTCTGGCAAACTTCAGATTCAACATAAAGCCATTCCAAGTTTGCTATAATCTCGTCTAATATTTCGTTATATGGTCCTTTAATTTCCCGAGTGATATCAGAATCATCCTCACTAAAATAAGTCCCCAATTCCTCTGTAAATTGATACCTCTTTAAATAATTAATTAGGTCTCTAATTCTAAATCGCATTCCATTAATAACAGGAATAGCATTTGCACTTGCACCGGCACCGAAATAATACAGCACTTGATTTTTTTTAGACATATATCTTTAAAATAAACATTGCAATATAGGGAATTACTATATAAAAAAGTGTGTAAATAGTGTGTGACAAACACATAAAAAATACACACCTAAACACACGAAATATAGGTTTAAATGATTTAAATACTAATTTTTATGATGGTTTAGGAGTAGGCGTTTCCTAAACGCTAGATCCGGGTTCGATTCCCGGCGGGGCCACACATATTAGACGCTGGACTCTGGACGTTAGACGATCGTTAGACGCTGGACGTTAGTGATATTTCTAAACGCTAGATACGGCCGGGGTCGCGCCCGACTCGATTCCCGGCGGGGCCACACAAATTAGACGCTGGACGTTAGACTTTAGACGCTCGCTAGACTCTGGACGTTAGACGCTGGACATTAGACGTTGGACGTTAGACGCTGGACGTTAGACGTTAGACGATGGACGTTAGACGTTGGTTACTGAATACTAAATACAGAATACTAGATACTGAATACTAGATACTGGATACTAGATACAGAATACTGGTTACTGAATACTGGATACTGGTTACTGAATACTAGATACTGGATACTAGATACTGAACGATAGAAGTATCGCGTCTCTACCAATATAGTGGAACAAAAAGACCTCTTTAGCGGTTTAAAATTCGAAAACAATATTTATTGAACTACCAATACCGCATTTTCGAGTCTACCGCCACGCTTCCAACGGAATGGGATCAGGTATCCCAACAAAGCTTATTCCTGCAATCAGCCTACCTGCGCGTATTAGAAAATTCAGCCCCCGCAAATATTTCATGCCAATTCATCGGTATATATCAAGCTGATGAATTAATCGCCACAGCCATGCTGCAACATCTCGATTTAGGGAAATTAGCTGGGTTTGGCAGTCGGGACCATGGAGCATTAAACGTTCTTCGAAACTTTTTATTCAAGCGTTATTCATCCAAACTTGCGATCATTGGAAATAATATGTTGACAGGCCAACATGCCATTTCGTTTAGTTCGGAGGCCAACAAAACCGAAATCCTGGCAGGTCTAAAAAAACTCGTAACTGAAATCAATCCAGCACCTCACTTGAATATTTTCAAGGATTTTGAGTCCACAGATTGCCATCTTTTTGACCAGGTAGCCTTCCAAAAAAGCCTTCAATTCAGCTCTCAGCCAAATATGTTCCTCAAACTACGAGCTGAGTGGACCAAAGAATCTGATTACGTGGATGCCTTAACCAAAAAGTACCGAGATCAATATAAACGTGCTCGCAAAAAGGCAGATGGCATCGAAAAGCGCCAATTAACGCTGGAAGAAATCAACCAACTCCAAGACGAAATATATACACTTTACCGTCACGTCGCAGATCACGCACCATTCAACACCTTTTTCCTAGCGAAAAATCATTTCTACTCCCTCAAAAAAGAACTAGGAGACGCCTTTCGCTTTTTCGCCTATTTTGAAAAAGGGGAATTAATCGGATTCAATACGCTAATCCACCACGACGAAATTTTAGAAACCTATTTCCTAGGCTACGACGAGAAAATCCAAAAGGAGAAAATGCTCTACCTGAATATGTTATACGACATGATTGGTTGTAGTATTCACAATGGGTTCTTGCGCATTAATTTTGGACGCACCGCATTAGAAATAAAAAGCTCCGTTGGCGCCAAGCCAGAACAATTATTCGGCTGGATGGAACACAAAAACAAATGGATCAATCAAAAACTAGGCTACTTTTTCAACCTACTTGAACCCGAAGCCCAATGGATTGAACGCAATCCATTTAAATAACTTACCG
>JACCDS011203416.1_pt1 | contig 23808 bp, 19 predicted proteins | sample 7446441 | NCBI WGS metagenome assembly JACCDS01 (sample SAMN15323445, study PRJNA562643) | freshwater metagenome | isolation source: river surface water | place: USA:Blue River Watershed | collected 2017-08-17 | reverse complement strand
ACCGTGACCTGTGTGGTTGAGGTGGGCGGCCCAGTTTCAAACAACAAGGGAATTAACCTGCCTGGCGTTGCGGTCAACGTTCCAGCTCTAAGCGAAAAAGATGAAGACGACCTACGCTGGGCCCTAAAGCTCGGTGCCGACATGATCGCCCTCAGCTTCGTTCGAAACGCCAAGGACATCGTTCGTGTTCACGAGATCATGGCCGAAGAGGGTCGCTTCATCCCGACCATCGCCAAGATTGAAAAGCCGCAGGCAGTAGACGCTCTTGAGGAAATCATCGATGCCTTTGACGGCGTGATGGTTGCCCGCGGAGACCTCGGCGTGGAGCTGCCTTTGGAGCAGGTTCCACTGGTTCAAAAGCGTGCGGTTGAACTTTCTCGTCGCTGGGCAAAGCCGGTAATCGTCGCCACCCAGATGCTTGAGACCATGATCAGCGCATCCCGCCCGACCCGCGCAGAGGCGTCGGACGTTGCAAACGCGGTGCTTGACGGTGCTGACGCCCTGATGCTCTCCGGTGAGACTTCGGTGGGAGAGTACCCAATCGAGACCGTCCAGACCATGGCCCGCATCATCGAGTCCACCGAGGAGAACGGCCTAGACCGTATCCCAGCACTTGGCACCAAGCCACACACGCACTCCGGAGCGGTTGTGCTAGCGGCCATGGAGATTGCCGAGCTGCTTGGCTCGAAGTACGTCTGTGTGTTCACTGAGTCGGGAGACACCCTGCGACGCGTCTCACGCCTACGCTCGAGCGTCCCAGTGCTGGCCTTCACCCCGAGTGAAGAAGTTCGCCGCAAGCTGGCTTTGGTTTGGGGAGCAACCACCTTCAAGGTCGACAAGGTGAAGCACACTGATGAGATGATTCGCCAGGTGGATGAGATCGTACTAGCCAGCGGCAAGTGCCGTGTTGGCGATGAGGTCGTAATTGTTGCCGGTTCGCCTCCAGGAATCCCTGGCTCAACCAACAGCTTGCGCGTGCACCGAGTCGGAGATGCGGTTCACCTCGCAGCTCCTGGTTACGGCAACTAAAGAGCGCTTGAATAAAGAAAAAGCGGTGGGAAACCACCGCTTTTTCTTTTGTACCGAGAGTGGGACTCGAACCCACACGCCCAGAGGACATCGCATTTTGAGTGCGACGCGTCTACCATTCCGCCATCCCGGCAAGCTTGTAAATTCTAGTGGATGTTTGCGGCTCTGGTTATAAAGTATTCGCATGGCAGAAGCACTCAGGGTTGTGGTTGTTGAAGACGAAGGTCTTATCCGCATGGATGTGGTGGCGACCTTGCAGGAGGCTGGCTACGAAGTTGTCGGCGAAGGTGCCGATGGCGAAGAGGCGATAAAGCTTGCCACCGAGTTAGAACCTGACCTGGTCGTCATGGACATCAAGATGCCAAAACTTGATGGCATCAGCGCAGCCGAGAAGATCGGCGAGCTGAAGATTCCCGTTGTCCTGCTGACCGCATTTTCACAAGCCGATTTAGTGGCCCGAGCCGCCGAGGCCGGAGCAATGGCCTACGTCACAAAGCCATTCAAGCCAACCGATCTCTTACCTGCCGTTCAGATTGCGCTGAGCCGCCACGAAGAACTGGTCTCGCTAGAGGCTGAAATTGCCGATTTGAGCGATCGACTAGAAACCAGAAAGCTCATGGATCGTGCAAAAGGTTTACTACAAGCCAAAATGAAACTTACCGAACCAGAATCTTTCCGCTGGATTCAGAAGGCTTCGATGGATCGACGCCTAACTATGGCGCAGGTTGCCAAGGCGGTAATCGAGCAGCTCGGGGATAAGTAGCTATTCGCCCCTGGGGCGAATGAAATTAGTGATTCTCACCGTGGAGAGCAGCCTTCCACTCTCGTCCGTCATTGAGATCTCGTGACTGGTTAGCGTTTTTCCTAATTTGATAGCAACGCAAGTGCCGGTCACCAAACCCTCAGTTATCGATGAGTGATGGGTGGCGTTTAGCTCAATTCCAACCGCATAGCCCCAAGGGTGGGCGTGAACGTTGGCGGCAAACGAGCCAAGAGACTCGGCCAGGACTACGTGAGCACCGCCGTGCAGCAGACCTAGCGGCTGAGTGTTGCCAGAAACCGGCATGGTTGCAACCGCGCGCTCAGCGCTGAGCTCCAGCAGCTGAATCCCCATCTTCTCGGCTAACGCTCCAAGGCCGCGTTGCTTGAGGAGTTCTAGTGCGCTGTCGGAAGCTTTGATGGACTGATCAGACATGAATTGACTCCTCGGCGAAGTAGGCTAGCGGGCATGAGCGCTAGCGAAAAGCCTACCCTTTTACTGATTGACGGTCACTCGCTGGCATTCCGGGCCTTCTACGCTCTCAGCCCAGATAACTTCAAAAATGCAGCCGGTCAGCACACCAACGCGGTACACGGTTTCATTTCGATGATGCTCAACATTCTCGAACTGGAGAAGCCAACCCACCTCTGCGTGGCCTTCGATGTTTCGCGTGAGAGTTTCAGAACTCAGGAACTGCCTGAGTACAAGGGCACCAGGGGCGAGACCCCGCCCGAATTCATGGGCCAGACCGAGCTATTGGTCGAGGCCCTCACCGCCATGAACATTACCAGTGTCTCGCGAGAGATGTTTGAAGCCGATGATTTGATTGCATCGCTGAGCGTCAAGGGCGAAGAAGCTGGCATGCGGGTGCTGGTAGTTTCCGGTGATCGCGATACCTTCCAGTTGATTACCGAAGAGGTGACAATCCTTTATCCAGTCAAGGGCGTGCTAAACCTCGCCCGCATGGATGATGCAGCGGTGGTTGAAAAATACGGGGTTCATGCCAAGCAATATCCAGAGCTAGCGGCTTTGGTGGGGGAGACCTCAGACAACCTCAAGGGCATTCCCGGCGTTGGGCCAAAAACAGCAGCGAAATGGATTCAGGAGTACGGTTCGCTGCAGGCAATCTTGGACAATGCCGATCAAATTTCAGGCAAGGTGGGCGAGAGCCTTCGCGAGCACAAGGAGCTTGCGGTCAGAAATCGCAGACTAAACCACTTACTACGAGACCTGGAATTCGAGTTTTCACTGGATGATCTTGAACTTGGTGCGGTGAACGAAGATCAGGTAAAGGAGGTCTTCGCGAAGCTCTCCTTTAGAACGCTGCTAACCAGGGTGCTGAAGCTGCGCGGCACCAACGGCTCGCAACACAAAGTCATCAGCGCAAGGATTGAGCCGGACAAGGTCCAAGAGACCTTGGCTGCAGAGCCAATTTCCACGGCCGCTAGCGAGCTGGTGGCCTCACTGCCTTCGCAACCAGTAGAGCCAGAAACAGCCAGCTTGGGTGAGGTTGCCAAGCTAATTGCCGACGAAGCTACTTTCGTCAAAGTTGAGATTGCCAATCAGAAGGTTGTCGGCCTGGGAGCGGCGACCCTCACCAAGCGCTTGAATTGGGATGGAGCTGGGGATCCGAGTCAGCTACTAACGGAAGGTGGCTTTGGCACCTGGAACTTTAAGGAGCTTTCCAAGCAGCTGAATTCGATTGGCATAACGCTCGGCAGCATCGGTGACGATCCAATGCTGGCCTGCTACCTGCTAGATCCACTAACCAAAGACCTAAACCCAGATGCACTGATTCGCACCTACGCCGGAATCGACATCGCAAGGCAGGATGCCAATGAACTCTTTGCCGAGAGCGATCCGTCGCTGGATGCCTGGATTTATGCGGTTTTGACCAGGCTCGCGGTAGCACAGTTGGAGTCGGAAGGCTCCATGGGTGTTTACCGCGACATCGAGCTGCCCGCCAGCGTTGCGCTGGCCAAAATGGAGCAGCTGGGTATTGCCGTTGATCGCGCCAATCTCGAGCAACAGTTCGACGAGCTAACCAAAGAGGTCGACCAAGTTGCCACAGAGGCCTACGCAATAATCGGCCATGAGGTAAACCTGGCAAGTCCGAAGCAGCTCCAGGCCGTCTTGTTTGAAGAGCTTGGCATGCAGGGCACCAGAAGCGTAAAGACCGGCTTCTCCACCAATGCAGAGGCGCTTGCCACGCTCTACGAACAGACCGAACACCCTTTTCTAGAACGACTCCTGGCCCACCGCGACGCCACCAAGCTGCGCCAGATGGCAGAGACTCTCATCAAGGCGATTGAAACTGACGGTCGGATACACACCACCTATTCCCAGGTTGGCACCGCAACCGGCCGTCTCAGCAGCGAGAATCCAAATCTGCAGAATATTCCGATCAAGACGGCCAGGGGTCAGAAACTCAGAAGCGCATTTGTCGCCGGAGCTGGTTTTGAGACCCTACTGACGGCTGACTACTCGCAGATTGAAATGCGCATCATGGCACACCTGTCTGGGGATCAGGGCCTGATCGAAGCCTTCAACCTGGGGGAGGACCTGCACAGTTTTGTTGGAGCCCGAATCTATGGAGTAGAGCCATCCGAGGTTACTTCTCAAATGCGCTCCAAGGTCAAGGCTATGAGTTACGGTCTGGTTTACGGGCTGAGCGAGTATGGCCTAGCTAGACAGCTGCGAATCGATAGCAAAGAGGCCAAGCAGTTGATGGCGGATTACTTTGCTCGATTTGGTGGCGTAAAGACTTACCTCGACCAGGTTGTTCAAAAGGCCAAAACTCTGGGATATACGACTACGGTTTACGGTCGCAGAAGGCCGTTCCCGGATCTAAATTCCAAGATTTTCCAGCTGCGCGAAAATGCCAGACGGGCTGCGCTAAATGCCCCAATTCAAGGCACCGCTGCAGACATCATGAAGCTCGCGATGATCAAGGTGCACGGCTTGATGCTTTCGGCTGGACTGAAGTCGCAAATGTTGCTACAGGTTCACGATGAGTTGGTGTTTGCAGTGGCACCGGGAGAGCTAGAGCAGCTCAAAGCCCTGACCATCGAGGCGATGAGCGATGTCGCTAATTTGTCCGTACCACTTGAGGTTCACATTGGAATTGGTGCCAACTGGGAACTAGCAGGTCACTAGAAATACCTGTAAGCTTGCGCACGTGCCATTTGGCACGAAATCCCTGTCCAATCGCCGGACAAATCGGAAAGCTTTTCTAAGGTTTTTGGTTTGACGCGGCCCGAGTAAAACAAAGTGAATAACACCTTATATGGCAACCAACAAGACCGCTAACAAGCAGGTAGCAGTAAACGACATTGGCTCAGCAGAAGACTTCCTAAAAGCGGTCGAAGCAACCCTAAAATTCTTCAACGACGGTGACCTAATCTCTGGAACCATCGTAAAAATTGATCGCGACGAGGTCCTAGTAGACGTCGGATACAAGACCGAGGGTGTTATCCCGGTTCGCGAGCTCTCCATCCGTCAGGATGCAGATCCAAATGACATCGTCAAGGTTGGCGATGCAATCGAGGCACTTGTTCTTCAGAAGGAAGACAAGGAAGGCCGACTAATTCTTTCCAAGAAGCGTGCTCAGTACGAGCGTGCCTGGGGCGACGTTGAGAAGATCAAGGAAGCCGATGGCGTGGTCAAGGGTGTCGTTATCGAGGTTGTTAAGGGTGGTGTAATCGTTGACATCGGTCTACGAGGCTTCCTACCTGCATCGCTAATCGAGTTGCGCCGCGTTCGCGACCTAGGTCCATACCTTGGCACCGAGGTCGAGGCCAAGATCCTTGAGCTAGACAAGAACCGCAACAACGTTGTGCTTTCTCGTCGCGCCCTCCTAGAGGAGAGCCAGAGCGCTAACCGCACCACCTTCCTAAACGACCTAGTCAAGGGTCAGGTTCGCACCGGTGTGGTTTCCTCGATCGTAAACTTCGGTGCCTTCATCGACCTAGGTGGCGTAGACGGTCTAGTCCACGTTTCCGAGCTGAGCTGGAAGCACATTGAGCACGCCAGCGAGGTTGTTGAGGTTGGCCAGGAAGTTACCGTTGAGGTTCTAGAGGTTGACAACGACCGCGAGCGCGTATCGCTATCGCTGAAGGCAACTCAGGAAGACCCATGGCAGCTATTCGCCCGTACTCACGCCATTGGCCAGTACATCCCGGGCAAAGTCACCAAGATCGTTCCATTCGGCGCATTCGTTCGTGTTGCCGATGGCATCGAGGGTCTAGTTCACATCTCGGAGCTATCCTCCAAGCACGTTGAGCACGCCGACCAGGTGGTTTCTGTCAACGAAGACGTATTCGTTAAGTTGATCGACATCGACCTTGAGCGTCGTCGCATCTCGCTATCCCTAAAGCAGGCTTTGGACGAGGTTGACCCAGAGGGCACCGACTTCAACCCAGTGCTTTACGGCATGAGCGCTGACTACGACGAGAACGGCAACTACCGTTACCCAGAGGGCTTCGACCCAGCCACCAACGAGTGGAAGGCTGGCTTCGAGGAGGCTCGCGCAAAGTGGGAGGCAGAGTACGCCGAGGCACACGCGCGCTGGGAGACTCACAAGGCTCAGGTCAAGGCAACCCGTGCTCAGCTAGCTGCACTGCCAGAGGCACCTGCAGTACCTGCACAGGAGCCAACCGCTTCCGCTGGAACCGCGTCAACCGAGGGTACCTTGGCAGACGACGAGTCACTTGCCGCCCTTCGCGACAAGCTAGCCGGCGACAAGTAAATAACCTAAAGCGAAGCGGGGGTGCGAATGCGCCCCCGCTTTCGTTTATCCTTAGCCAGTGCTGATTGCTCTCACAGGTGGGATTGGATCCGGAAAGTCGACGGTTGCTCGACGCTGGGTGGAGCTCGGCGCAACCGAAATAGACGCTGACCTATTAGCCCGTGAAGTGGTTACCTCAGGCTCAATCGGGCTGCAGAAAGTCGTCGAGGCGTTTGGTTCCTCCGTCTTGGCAGCCGACGGCTCTCTTAATCGGTCGGCTTTGGCCCAGCTGGTATTCACTAGCGACTCAAACCGCAAAAAGCTGGAAGCCATTTTGCACCCTCTGATTCAAGACCTGGCATTGGAGCGAGTCGCTGATCTCTCAGGTGTCGTGGTCTACACCATCCCATTGTTCGTAGAGAGCAACTCCAAGTTGAAGTTCGACAAAGTAGTTGCAATCAGCTGCGATGAAGCGGTTCGAGTGCAGCGGCTTGTTCAAAATCGCGGCATGACAGAGGCAGAGGCGCGCAGTCGAGTCGCCGCACAAGCTACTGATCAGCAGCGCGAAGCAGTTGCCGACCTAGTAATTGATTCCAATTGCTCACTTGAAGAGCTCCTGCAACGGGCCGATGCAGCTTTTGAAAACTTCAAGGAATCAAAGTGACCCCGGAAGACGTCAGGCAGTTCAAGGCAGTCACTCCATACCAGCCCTCTGGAGATCAGCCGCAGGCCATCAAGGAGCTGGCAGAGCGCATCCAAGCCGGAGAGCGCGATGTGGTACTTCTCGGTGCCACCGGTACCGGTAAGTCTGCAACTACTGCGTGGCTTATCGAAAAACTTCAACGCCCCACGCTGGTCATCGCCCACAACAAGACTTTGGCCGCCCAGCTGGCCAGCGAACTTCGCATGATGTTCCCTGAGAACGCGGTTGAGTACTTTGTCAGCTACTACGACTACTACCAGCCTGAGGCATATGTGCCGCAAACCGACACATTCATTGAAAAGGATTCGACCATCAACGAAGAGGTCGAGCGCCTTCGCTACTCGGCAACGATGTCGCTGCTGTCTCGCCGCGATGTGATTGTGGTGTCAACCGTCTCTTGCATCTACGGACTCGGCGCACCAAAGGAATATCTAGCCCAGTCACTACCTCTTCAGGTCGGGCAGCGCATCGATCGAGATGAATTGATTCGTGGCCTGGTGCAGATTCAGTACCAGCGCAATGACATCGAATTTGTGCGCGGAAACTTCAGGGTGAAGGGTGACACCGTCGAGGTAATCGCCGTTTACGATGAGGAAGCCACCCGAATCGAATTCTTCGGGGATGAGATTGAGAAGATTTACCGCATCCACCCACTCACCGGTGAGGTTTTGATGGAGCGTCAGTCGGTGGCGATCTATCCGGCTTCCTATTACGTTGCACCGGCCGAGCGTATGGCTCAAGCTATCGAGTCCATCGAGGAAGAACTCGAGAGTCGCTACCGCGAATTTGAGCAGCAGGGAAAACTATTGGAGGCGCAGCGCATCAAGATGCGCACCACCTTTGATTTGGAGATGATTCGCGAACTTGGCTTCTGCTCCGGCATCGAAAACTACTCCCGCCAGATCGACCAGCGCGAACCAGGGGAGCCACCGGCCTGTTTGCTGGATTACTTCCCAGAAGACTTCCTCACCGTTATCGATGAATCGCACGTTACCGTGCCGCAAATCGGTGCGATGTCTGCCGGTGATGCGTCACGCAAGCGCACACTGGTGGAACATGGCTTCAGATTGCCGTCCGCTTTGGATAACAGACCGCTTCGTTTTGAAGAGTTCTTAGAGCGCACCGGTCAGACAGTTTACCTCTCTGCTACTCCAGGTAAGTATGAGCTGGCTAGGGCCGATGGCGTGGTTGAGCAGATTATTCGACCAACCGGGCTGGTTGATCCGCAGATCGTGGTCAAACCATCCAAGGGTCAGATTGATGACCTACTGGAGGAAATCAAGGTCCGCACCGAGCGCAATGAACGAGTGTTGGTCACCACACTAACCAAGCGACTTGCCGAAGAGGTTACCGACTACTTCACTGAGATGGGCATCAAGGTGCGCTATCTGCACTCGGACGTCGATACCCTGCGACGCGTTGAACTGCTGCGCGAGCTGCGCCAGGGAATCTTTGATGTCTTGGTGGGCATAAACCTGCTGCGCGAAGGCCTTGACCTGCCTGAGGTATCGCTGGTGGCAATCCTGGATGCAGACAAGGAAGGCTTCCTTCGCTCCGCCACCTCGCTGATCCAGACCATTGGTCGAGCCGCTCGAAACATCAACGGTGAAGTCCACATGTATGCCGATCGAATCACCGATTCGATGGATAAAGCTATCGACGAAACCAACCGCAGGCGCGAGAAGCAGGTTGCCTACAACGTCGCCAACGGTATTGATCCGACTCCGTTGCGTAAGCAAATTGCCGACATCACGGACCAGTTAATGCGGGAGGAAGTCGACACCGCTCAGCTGATCGAAGACCTAAAAAAGGAACCCAAGCGCAAAACCAGCGTTCCAATGCGAGGCCGAACCAATATTGGGGCTGCCGGCAAGGATGCCCTGCTGTCTACAATTTTGGACCTCGACGCACAAATGAAGCTGGCGGCCTCAGAGTTGCAGTTTGAGCTGGCCGCTCGCATCCGCGATGAGATTTCTGAGCTCAAGCGGGAGCTGAGGCAAATTGAGTCGGCGGGACACGCCTAAACTTCTTAGGTGACCATTCAGACCCCATCCGGCTCCAAGCTCTCCATCAAGGGCGCGCGCGTCCACAACCTCAAGAACCTGAACCTCGAGATCCCCAGAGACGCGCTGATTGTTTTCACCGGTCTTTCCGGCTCCGGTAAGTCATCGCTCGCTTTCGACACCATCTTTGCCGAGGGTCAGCGTCGCTATGTGGAATCGCTAAGCGCCTACGCTCGCCAGTTTTTGGGACAGGTGGACCGACCAGATGTTGATTTCATCGAGGGGCTAAGTCCTGCGGTTTCCATTGACCAGAAATCCACCAACCGAAACCCACGCTCTACGGTGGGAACCATCACCGAGATTCACGACTACCTGAGACTGCTCTGGGCAAGAATTGGTGTCCCGCACTGCCACATCTGCGGTGAGGTTATTTCTAAGCAGACCCCACAGGCCATCGTAGATCAGCTACTGACCCTTGCGGAGGGAACTCGGTTCCAGCTGCTAGCTCCAATCGTGCAGCAAAAAAAGGGGGAGTTTCAAGATCTTTTTGCCTCTCTGCAATCGCAAGGCTATGCCCGTGCCGTGGTCGATGGTGAGACGGTAGTTCTTAGCGAAGCCAAGCCGCTAAAGAAGAGCTTCAAGCACGACATTGCGGTTGTGGTTGACCGTCTAGCCATCAAGGCAGATGTCGCGTCGAGACTCACCGACTCAGTTGAAACCGCATTGAAGTTGGCGGATGGCCGCATTGTGGTCGACTTTGTTGATGAGGGTAAGCAGCGCACTTTCTCAGAGCGACTGTCCTGCCCAAACGAGCACGACATTGCACTTTCAGAGATTGAACCGAGAACCTTCAGCTTCAACGCACCATTTGGTTCTTGCCCTGCCTGCTCCGGCCTCGGAGTCAAGATGGCGGTAGATGAGCAGCTGGTGGTTGGCGACGAGGCATCCAGCATCAACGATGGAGTGCTTTTGCCTTGGTCGACTCAGGGCAAGGGTCTCTACAGCTACTTTGTCAGATTGCTCGATGGATTGACCAAAGACCTAGATTTCTCGCTAGACACCCCCTGGCAAGACCTCGCGGAAGAAGTTCGAGATGCCATCCTCAATGGCAACGACTTTGAGGTGCAGGTGAAGTGGCGTTCGAAGTATGGCCGCGAGATGCGCTACACCTCCGGCTTTGAGGGAGTTTTGCCGTATGTCGAGCGCCGCTACCTGGAAGCGGACTCTGATTGGGCACGAGGTAAGTGGTCAGAGTTTCTGCGTGAGATTCCTTGCCCAGAGTGCGACGGCTCCCGCCTGCGCCCAGAGGTGCTCGCTGTAAAAGTTCATGAGAAGTCAATTCATGACGTCGCAGCCATGAGCCTGAGAAATGCGCATGCGTTTTTCGAGACCATCGAACTCTCCGACCGAGAGGCAACAATTGCGGCCCAGGTACTCAGAGAGATTCGAGCCAGACTTGACTTCCTTTTGGCAGTTGGTTTGGACTACCTATCGCTTGAGAGAGCAGCCGGATCACTCTCCGGTGGTGAAGCGCAGCGCATTCGCCTCGCGACCCAGATTGGTGCTGGCCTGACCGGTGTGCTGTACGTACTCGATGAGCCATCTATTGGCTTGCACCAAAGGGACAACCTGCGGCTGATTGAAACTCTGGTGAAGCTTAAGAATCTGGGCAACACCCTGATTGTGGTTGAGCACGACGAGGACACCATCCGCACTGCGGATTGGCTGGTTGACATTGGACCGGGTGCTGGCCTCAATGGTGGCGAGGTTGTGCACTCCGGCAGTTACAAAGCGCTGTTGGACAACAAGAAGTCAATCACCGGTGATTATCTAGCCGGTCGAATCAAAATTGAGACTCCAAAAAAGCGGCGCGCGATTGACCCAGCCAGAAAAATCAAGGTGGTTGGAGCACGCGAGAACAACCTCAAGAACGTTGATGTCGAGTTCCCGCTGGGTGTTATGACTGCAGTCACCGGTGTATCCGGTTCGGGCAAATCATCGCTGGTAAACGATGTGCTCTACGAGGTTTTGGCAAATAAGCTCAACGGCGCAAAGGGAGTAGCCGGCAAGCACACCCGAATTGAGGGCTTGGATCAGCTGGACAAGGTGGTTCACGTTGATCAGGCGCCAATTGGCCGCACACCAAGGTCTAACCCTGCCACCTACACCGGTGTTTTTGACCACGTTCGCAAGCTGTTCGCCGAGACCCCAGAAGCCAAAGTTCGCGGCTATCTGCAGGGCAGATTCTCGTTCAACGTCAAGGGTGGTCGCTGCGAGACCTGCGCAGGCGATGGCACGATTCGCATCGAAATGAACTTCCTGCCGGATGTTTATGTGATTTGTGAGGACTGCAAGGGAGCGCGCTATAACCGCGAAACCCTGCAGGTGAAATACAAGGGCAAGTCAATTGGCGATGTGCTGAACATGCCAATCAGCGAAGCCGCAGAATTCTTCGCACCGATCAATGCCATCGCGCGTTATCTCAACACCCTGGTCGATGTTGGCCTGGGATATGTGACCCTTGGACAGAGTGCTACCACGCTCTCCGGCGGTGAGGCTCAGCGCGTCAAGCTGGCAACCGAGCTGCAGCGCAGATCAACCGGTAAGACCATTTACGTGCTGGATGAGCCAACCACCGGTTTGCACTTTGAGGATGTTCGAAAGCTGCTGCTGGTGCTCTCCGGACTGGTGGAAAAAGGCAATACCGTGATTGTGATTGAGCACAACCTGGATGTGATTCGCTGTTCTGACTGGGTTATTGACCTCGGCCCTGAGGGAGGCTCGGGCGGCGGTCTGGTGATTGCCGAGGGCACCCCGGAGGCGGTCGCCAAGGTAAAGCAGAGCCACACCGGAAAGTTCCTGGCGGAGCTATTGGGCTAATAATGGCCAATGACTTAGCATTTCGACCCGCAACCGGAGAAATTCCGACGGAGCCCGGTGTCTATCGGTTCTTGGATGACTCCGGTCGTGTGCTGTATGTCGGAAAGGCAAAGAATCTAAGGGCAAGGCTCAGCAATTACTTCGGACCGCTGCAGTCGCTCCACGAACGCACCCAGCGTATGCTGCTGGCTGCAAACGACGTGAAGTGGACAATTGTCGCAAGCGAGTATGAGGCGCTACAGCTTGAGTTCATGTGGATCAAGGAGTTCGATCCGCCTTTCAATGTGCGCTTTAAAGACGACAAGAGCTACCCGTATCTGGCGATTACGGTCAGCGACGAGGTGCCGAGAGCATTTATCACTCGTAATCGCGAGATCAAGGGTGCGAGAGTGCTCGGTCCCTACACCCAAGCCTGGGCAATCCGTGAAACCCTAGACACGCTTTTGAAGGTTTATCCGGTCCGAAGCTGCACCGCCGGCATCTATGACCGAGCCAAGCGGCAGAACCGTCCTTGTCTGCTGGCAGACATTGGCAAGTGTTCAGCACCCTGCGTTGACCGAATTAGCAAACCGGATCACAAAGCGCTAGCCAAGCGCTTGGGGGACTTTGTGGCATCCGGTGATGAGAGCTTTATTCAAGAGCTCTCAAGCCGAATGAAGCTGGCCTCTGAAGAGCAAAACTATGAGCTTGCCGCGCAGCTCAGAGACGACGTCTTCGCGCTCGAAAAAGTCCTGGAAAAGAGCACGCTGGTCTTTAGCGATAAGACCGATGCCGACATGATTGGCATCGCCCGCGATGAACTCAGTGCCGCGGTGTCGGTCTTCTTTATTCGGGGAGGGCGTATTCGTGGTAACCGGTCTATGGTCGTTGACCTCGAACTAGATCGCAGCAACGCGGAGCTGATGGAGTACGTGATTCAGGAGCTATACACCCCGGGCAAATCTGGGCAGCACCTTGAGGTCCCAAAACAATTGCTAGTTGGAACCAAACCCAACGACCAGGCCGAGCTAGAGCTATGGCTCGGCCAACTCAGGGGTTCAAAGGTCGAAGTTCTCACGCCGACCAGGGGGGATAAGGCCAAACTCTTAGAAACCGCCGGAACCAATGCCAGCCACGCCCTGAAGAGCTACAAGCTCAAGCGCTCGGCAGATTTCACAGCCCGCGCCGATGCGCTAGCTGGTATTCAACGAAGTCTAAAAATGAAGAACGCGCCACTTCGTATCGAGTGCTTCGACATTTCCCACCTGGGTGGCACGGGAACCGTTGGCTCGATGGTGGTGTTCGAAGATGGCCTGCCGAAAAAGGATCAATACCGCAGATTCAACCTCGAAACCGCCGATGACACCGAGTCGATTTACCAGGTGCTGACCAGAAGGTTGAAATATCTGACCCAAGATGATCAGGGCGAGAAATTTAGCTACCGTCCAGCGCTGATGTTGATTGACGGCGGCCTACCGCAGCGAAATGCTGCCCTGAGAGCATTGCAAGACTCGGGGGTTGAAGGGATCACTATCGCGACCTTGGCAAAGCGCCTGGAGGAGATCTTCACCGACTCCGAGGACTATCCGCTGATTCTGCCAAGAACCAGCGAGGAGCTCTTTTTATTGCAGCGCATCCGAGATGAGGCGCACCGATTCGCAATCACTGCTCAGCGAGCGTCCCGCAGCAAATCCATCTCCAGCCAGTTGCTTGAAATTGACGGCCTGGGGGAGCGTCGGGCACGCTTGCTGCTGAGAAAGTTTGGCTCGATCAAACGGATTCGCTTGGCCAGTGCCGAAGAGATCGCCCAGCTGCCCGGTTTTGGACCAAAAATTGCCGAGATTGTGCTGACAGCGCTCACTGAATCTTGAATTGTTTACCCACGCGACACGCCGAAGGAGTAACCTTGGCTATCGCATCAAATAAGGGGTGACATGGATACGACACGCAAGCCAGAGCTGCTTATCGTAACCGGGATGTCGGGGGCTGGTCGCTCCACCGTTGGCAACGCCCTGGAGGACCAGGGCTGGTATGTCATCGACAACCTTCCACCTCAGATGCTGAGCCCGATTTCCGACCTTTTCTCGCTCAGTAAGGCAAGCCTGCCAAGAATTGCCATCATCATCGATGTTCGAGGTGGAGAGTTTTTCAACGACCTGATTAGCAACATTGAACAGCTTCGAACTCGCGAGATTAACGTGCAGCTATTGTTCTTGGAGGCGAATGATTCGGCTCTGGTGAAGCGCTTCGAATCGGTTCGCAGACCACACCCGCTTCAGGGTGAAGGCACAATCGTCGATGGCATCAACGCGGAGCGCAAAGAACTACTTGCCCTCAGGGAAATGGCCGACATTGTCTTCGACACCACTGAGCTGAATGTTCACCAGCTCACCAATAGAGTTGCCGAAGCTTTCGCCACCAACGCCAAGGGCCTCAAGGTGAATGTGATGAGCTTTGGCTTCAAGTATGGAATCCCAGCCGATGCCGACTTGGTGGCCGATGCCCGATTCATTCCCAATCCGCATTGGAAAGACGAATTGCGGGCTAAGACCGGCAATGACGCCGAGGTTTCCGATTATGTGATGGCGCAACCCGGAGTCGAAGACTTTATCAAGAACTATGTTGCTGCTTTGCGTTCGGTGTTGGCTGGCTATCGAACTGAAAATAAGCGTTTTGCGACCATCGCGATCGGATGCACCGGCGGGAAACACCGCTCGGTCGCGATTGCGAATCGAATTGCCAAAATCCTGGCGGATGAGGCCGATGTGAGAATCACGGTCAAGCACCGTGATTTGGGTAGAGAGTAAAAATGGCACTGACTCAAGAAATTAAAGAAGAGCTAGCCAGAACCCCGATTGGTAAGGGTTTGGAGCGAGCAGCGGAACTTGCCACGATCCTGCGATTTTGCGGTGGACTGCACCTGATCTCAGGTCGAATCGCCATCGAGGTTGAGCTCGACAGCGCTGCGCTAGCCCGAAGAATTTCACGTGCGATCCTGGAGCTTTACGGCATTCACTCTGAACTATCGGTGGTATCGGCCGGCGGTTTGCGCAAGCACAGCGGCTATCAAATCCGAGTCTTGAAAGATGGTGAACTACTAGCCAGACAAACCGGCTTGATTGACAATCGAGGGCGTCCAGTTCGGGGTCTACCGGCAACCCTGGTGAGCTCAACCATCGATGAAGCTCGCGCCATTATGCGCGGCGCATTCCTAGCCCACGGAACGCTCACCGATCCAGGGCGCAGTACGTCGTTGGAAATCACAGCACCGGGCAATGAATCAGCGATGGCACTCGTGGGAGTTGCGCGACGCCTAGGTGTCAGCGCTAAGGCTCGTGAGGTTAGAAACGTATATCGAGTGGTAATTCGCGATGGCGATGGAATTACTGAGATCTTGAAGCAGATGGGTTGCACCGACCAGGTTGTGAAGTGGGAAGAACTTCGCAATCGCCGCGAGGTAAGGGGAGCAGCCAACCGGCTAGCCAACTTCGATGATGCCAACCTACGCCGCAGTGCCCAGGCGGCAGTGGCCGCTGGAGCACGTGTGGCGAGAGCGCTAGAAATTCTCGGACCCGATGCCCCCCAGCACCTGAAGTACGCCGGTGAGTTGCGCCTACAGCACCGTGACGCCTCGCTTGATGAGCTAGGCAGGCTGGCAGACCCGCCGATGACCAAGGACGCTATTGCCGGTCGAATTCGACGCCTTTTAGCAACCGCGGATCGAAAAGCTCAGGATTTGGGAATTCCAGACACCGAGAGTGCGATTACAGATTTATTGGATGAAAACTAAGGAGCATCATGACCTACACCCTTCCAGAACTTAGCTACGACTACCCGAGCCTCGAGCCACACATCTCGGCGCGCATCATGGAGCTACACCACTCCAAGCACCACGCAGCCTACGTAGCTGGCGCAAATGCTGCCTTGGAGGCAATGGCGGAAGCCCGCGCATCCAACAATTTCGCCAACCTACCCAAGCTTGAGAAGGACCTTGCCTTCAACCTAGGTGGCCACATCAACCACAGCGTTTTCTGGAAGAACCTCACCCCAAACGGTGGCGACGCTCAGGGCGAACTACTAGCGGCTATCAGCGAGTACTTCGGGTCTTACGATGCTTTCAAGGCTCACTTCACCGCGGCCGCGATGACCATTCAGGGCTCGGGCTGGGCATACTTGGCTTGGGATTCAATTGGTAACCGCATGATCATCGGACAGCTCTACGATCAGCAGGGCAACCTGGCGATTGGCACCATTCCGCTTTTGATGTTGGACATGTGGGAGCATGCCTTCTACCTGGACTACCAAAACGTGAAGGCCGACTACGTGAAGGCATTCTGGAACATCATCAACTGGGAAGATGTTGCCGCAAGGTTTGCTTCGGTTAAGGTGAACAGTCGCTCTCTGCTGCTAGGCTAAATCGGTCCGCTCAATGAAGCGCAGGGCACAATTATCATTCCCTTTTTAGAAACTGGAGTATTCCTGTGACTCGCATTGGTATTAACGGTTTTGGACGCATCGGACGTAACTACCTCCGTGCCGCCCTGGCTCAGAACTCAAACCTAGAAATCGTTGCTGTAAACGACCTTTCAGACCCTAAGGGTTTGGCTCACCTTCTAAAGTACGACTCGGTTACCGGTCGTCTAGATGCAGCTGTTTCGGTAGAAGGCGACTCGATCATCGTCAACGGCAAGCCAATCAAGGTGCTCGCTGAACGTGACCCTGCAAACCTAGGCTGGGGCAACCTAGGGGTTGACATCGTTATCGAGTCAACCGGTCGCTTCACTGACGCTGCCGATGCACGCAAGCACCTCGATGCAGGTGCCAAGAAGGTAATCATCTCAGCACCGGCTACCGGCGAGGACGGCACTTTCGTAATGGGTGTCAACGAGCACCTTTACGACCCAGCCAACCACCACATCATCTCTAACGCATCTTGCACCACCAACTGCCTAGCTCCGCTGGCAAAGGTGTTCAACGACAAGTGGGGCATCAAGAACGGTCTAATGACCACCGTTCACGCCTACACCGCTGACCAAAACCTGCAGGATGGACCTCACTCTGACCTACGCCGTGCACGCGCTGCAGCAGTGAACATCGTTCCTTCCACCACTGGTGCGGCAAAGGCTATTGGCCTAGTTCTTCCAGAGCTAAAGGGCAAGTTGGACGGCTTTGCGCTACGCGTTCCAGTTCCAACCGGTTCGATCACTGACCTAACTTTGGTTTCCGAGAAGCCAGTAACCATCGACGAGATCAAGGCCGCCTACAAGGCAGCTGCCGAGGGTCCGATGAAGGGCATCTTGCTTTACACCGAGGACCCAATTGTCTCCTCAGACATCGTTACCGACCCACACTCCTCGATCTTCGATGCAGGTCTGGTTCGCGTAATCGACAACACCGTGAAGCTTTCGAGCTGGTATGACAACGAGTGGGGCTACTCAAACCGCCTCGTTGAGCTAACCGAGCTGGTTGCCTCCAAGCTCTAATGCTGCGCAGTCTGGATAATGCCGGGAACCTTGCCGGCAAGCGTGTAATTCTTCGCTGTGACCTAAACGTCCCGCTCAAGGACGGTGTTATTACAGACGACGGCCGCATCCGCGCATCCGTGCCGACAATCAAACGATTGATTGCGGCCGGGGCGCGTGTTGCAATCTGCTCTCACCTCGGACGCCCTGAGGGTGCGCCAGAGGCGAAGTATTCACTGGCCCCAGTAGCCATTCGTCTCGAGGAACTACTCGGCCAGCCCGTGGTTTTTGCTCAGGACACCGTCGGTGCCGAAGCAACCGCTGCGGTGAAGGTGCTGGAAAACGGTGGCGTCTGCCTATTGGAGAACCTCAGGTTCAACCCTGGTGAGGCGTCCAAGGACTCCGAAGAGCGCAATGCCTTTGCTAAGGAGCTTGCCGAGCTCGGCGATGTTCTAGTTTCGGATGGCTTCGGAGTTGTGCATCGCAAGCAGGCCAGCGTCTACGAGTTGGCCCAACTAATTCCTAGTTACGCCGGGGATCTGATTGCTACCGAGCTTGAGGTACTGAAGCAGCTAACCGAGGCACCTAAGCGCCCTTACACCGTGGTTTTGGGTGGGTCGAAGGTCTCCGACAAGCTCGGAGTGCTTGGCCACCTATTGCCAAAGGTAAACCGCTTGGTAATCGGTGGTGGCATGGTGTTTACCGTGCTGGCGGCCCTGGGTCACAAGGTAGGCAAGAGCCTGCTAGAAAGCGACCAACTGGAGACCGTCAAGACCTTCCTGAAACAGGCTGAAGAACTCGGGGTCGAGGTAGTGCTACCGACCGACATCGTGGTTGCCTCCGGCTTTGCAGTTGACGCTCAGTTTGAAGTGGTTGCGGCATCCGAGATTGAAAACTCCAGTTTCGGACCTAACGGCACGGGATTGGACATTGGACCTGATAGCGCCAAGGCATTCGCAACTGCCGTTAGCGAGTCCGCTACGGTCTTCTGGAACGGGCCGATGGGTGTGTTTGAGTTCCCCAACTTCGCAAACGGCACCAAGGCTGTGGCTCAGGCTCTGACCGAAGTTCAAGGTCTCGCGGTGGTTGGCGGGGGAGACTCTGCGGCTGCCGTTCGTGCACTTGGTTTTGATGAGGCAGCTTTTGGCCACATCTCCACCGGCGGCGGTGCATCGCTTGAATACCTCGAAGGAAAAGTTTTGCCTGGACTGGAGGTCCTAAATGACTAAGCGCACTCCGCTAATCGCGGGCAACTGGAAGATGAACCTGGATCACATGCAGGCGATCGCCCTGATTCAGAAGCTCTGCTGGACCCTAAACGATGCCGACCATGATTACCGGGCGGTTGAAGTTGCGGTTTTTCCGCCCTTCACTGACCTAAGAAGCGCCCAAACCCTGATCGAGGCTGAAAAGTTTGAGATTTCGCTAGGTGCTCAGGATTTGTCTCGTCATGACTCCGGTGCTTTCACCGGTGAGGTCTCGGGAGCATTTTTGGCAAAGCTGGCATGCAAGTTTGTGCTAATCGGCCACAGCGAACGTCGTCAATATCACGCAGAGAACGATGAGGTGGTGCAGGCTAAGGTGGCAGCCGCCTGGAAGCACGGCCTGGTACCAATCATCTGCGTCGGTGAGACTCTTGAGGAACTAGAAACTCAGGGTCAGAGTGCCGTGCCGGTGGCTCAAACCATCGCTGCGCTCTCCGGACACGACACCCTTGGTGAGTTTGTAATCGCATACGAGCCGGTCTGGGCGATCGGCACCGGCAAGGTCGCCACCCCACAGGAGGCTGAGGAAGTCTCAAAGGCGATTCGAAAGGCAATCACCGAAAACTTTGGTGCTGAGAGTGGTCAGAGCCGCATTCTTTACGGCGGTTCGGTCAAGGCAAACAACGTCGCGGGCTTTTTGGCATCAGGCGAAGTTGATGGTGTGCTGGTGGGCGGAGCCAGCCTGGACGCCGACGAATTTGCGGGCATTTCGCGCTTTCAGAAGCACATAGTTCTATAATTTGACGAGCGTTTTACACGCAAAACCTAAGGAATTCTCATGGCTGTTCTACAAACCGCACTATTGGTGCTGCTGGCTATTACCAGCGTGCTGCTGATCTTGCTTATCTTGCTCCACAAGGGTCGCGGTGGCGGTGTTGCAGACATGTTTGGTGGCGGTATGTCATCGACCATGAACTCCTCGGGTGTGGCAGAGCGTAACCTAAACCGCATCACCATCGTGCTGGGTCTGATCTGGGTGGTTGTAATCATCGTGCTCGGCCTGTTCACCAGATTTGAGTGGGTATAAATTGACCAATTCAGCATCCATTAGAGGTGCTCGCGTTGGTGCTGGTCCAATGGGCGAGCAAGATCGTGGCCACAAGGTAGAGCGCATCGCGAGAGATTTCTTCTGCTCGAACAACCACCAATCAACTCAGTTTTTTGCGGCAACCGTAAACGTTGATGACATGCCTTCCGAGATTGACTGCCCTCACTGTGGCTTGCCAGCCGGCTTGGATAAGGCAAACCCGCCTTTGGTTGCAAAGATTGAGCCCTACAAGACTCACCTCGCCTACGTTAAAGAGCGTCGGACTGACGAAGAGGCAGCTGAGATTTTGGACGAGGCACTGCAGGCAATTCGTGAGCGTCGTGAGCGCGCCGCAGCTGCCGCTAAAGCTCGCGGCTAATTTCCTGATCCACATACCAGCGGGTTAGCTCCAGACCCTTGACTTTTGCCGCTGGCAAATCACACTCTGAATCCTTGATAGCGCAGCGCGCCACTTGCGCTTTAGCGCTGCCCGATGCCAAGAAGATCACTGACCGTGCCCGATTTAGCGCTTGATAGCTAAACGAGAGTCTTTGGGCGGGCGGCTTTGGCGATTCATGCTCCGCGACAATCCATCGAATCTGGTGACTGTGACCTGGAAATAGCGATGCGACGTGGCCATCCGGCCCCATGCCTAAGATTACGACATCAAAGGCTGGCAATTGCGAATCAATTGGACCTAATAGTTCGGTAACCGTTTGATTGAAGGCTTCCGCTGCATCAGCTAGCTCGGTCTCCGAGGCTGGGAAGCGATGGAGATCGGAGCTGGCAAGGTCGGGCCACACGCTAAGTCCCTGCCGCTCATTTCGATCCTCATGATCTAAGGCGACAAAGCGCTCATCGCCGAAAAACACCGTTAGCTTGGCAAGGTCGATTCCGAGGGCTTTCAGGTCTGACAATATCTTGATGCCGAGGGTTCCGCCGGTGAGCACCAATGAGGCCTGGCCACGCTCATGGATTGCCTGGTTGAGTAGCTCGGCGATGTCTTTGGCAGCCTGAGCGGTTAGCGCTGCATCCGATTCAAAGGCTAAAACCTCGGTCATCGACCAAAGCCCCTGGTGAGGACCTCGCCAAACACCTCGTCTTCACCCAAAAAGCGCATGTCTTCAACCAGGCAATCCTGGTTCGAGCGACGGGGCAAAAGAACAGATGCGTCCGGGGAACCGGTTTGTTGAATCTCAGCCACCTCGCCATAGCGGATGATCTCAAGCTCACCATCTGCGAAGTGGATGATGACGCCAGCAATGCCTTCGACGTTTTGACCGTTGAGCTTGTGTTCGATTCGAACCACTACACCCAGCCGCAACTGCAGCCACTTGGCCAGCAATTCGGCACTGGGGGACAGGTCTGAGCCGATAACTTCGACGGCGGTGACTTTGCGGTTTAGGTGCTGATCGAACAGTGCTGCTAGCTGTGCTCGCCAAAGCGTGAGGCGGGTCCAAGCCATGTCGCCATCACCGGGTTGGTAGTTTTTGGCAAATTCGGCGAGGAAGGCCGGTGCGTCTGCTTGCTCTGCAGAATCTACGATTCGCCGGGTGGCAATCTTCCCGATCGGGCTAGCCGATGGGTTTGAGTTGCAGGCCGAGGGCCACCAGGCAACTACCGGGGCATCGGGGAGTAGTAGGCCCATGACCAACGACTCTGGGTTATTCGCCGCCGCACCGTGAGCCTTGAGAATTACTACCTCGGAGGCACCGGCATCACCACCGACTCTAATTTCAGCATCTAGGAATGACTTTCCACCCTCTGGCTGATCGTCATCAGCCAGCACGATGATCCTTGATGGGTGCATGCGACTGGCGCTATTTGCCGCTTTTACCGCTTCTTCGATGTGCGGAAAGTCGGTTTCAATCAGCAGCGTTAGCACACGACCTAGCGCAACCACGCCACCGGAATCCCTAAGCTCCTGGAGCTTTTTCCCGATTTGGCTTGAGGTGGTGTTTGGCATATCGACGATCATGGACGCCTCCAGCTTCTGCCATCACACTTCAGCATTTGATCCGCTGAGTCCGGACCCCAGCTTCCCGGGGCGTATTGCTCTGGCTGTCCGGATGCCTCCCAGTGAGCAACAATCGGATCGAGAATTTCCCAACTGAGTTCAACTTCGCGCTGTCTCGGGAACAGCGGTGGTTCACCTAGCAGTACGTCCAAGATCAAACGCTCATAGGCCTCCGGGGAGTCCTCGGTGAAAGCGTGTCCGTAGCCAAAATCCATGGTGACATCGCGAACCTGCATTGCAGGCCCTGGCACCTTGGAACCAAAACGCATCGTCACACCCTCGTCCGGCTGCACCCTGATTACCAGCGCGTTTTCGCCAAGAAGCGAAGTTTGGTTTTGGGCGAAAAGCTGCTGAGCCGCGCGCTTGAAGACAATGGCAATCTCGGTAACCCTTCTGCCCAGTCGCTTTCCGGCTCTCAGGTAGAAAGGGGCACCTTGCCAGCGCGGATTGTTGATGTCCAACCTCATGGCTGCATAGGTCTCGGTTACCGATGCCGGGTTTATGCCGTCTTCTCCCAAAAAGCCCAAGACCTCGGTGCCACCCTGCCAGCCGCCGGCGTATTGACCGCGTGCGGTGTGGATCGACAGATCCTTAGGCAGCACCACCTCAGCTAATACCTGCTCCTTGGCTGCTCTTAGATCTGCGGCATCAAAGGTCTGGGGCTGTTCCATAGCGGTTAGGGCGAGAAGCTGCAGCAGGTGATTCTGAATAACATCGCGCGCAGCACCGATACCGTCGTAGTAGCCAGCACGACCGCCAATACCAATGTCTTCGGCCATCGTGATCTGGACATGGTCAATGTACTTGGAGTTCCAAAGCGGTTCAAACATCTGATTGGCAAACCGCAAAGCCAAAATGTTCTGCACGGTCTCTTTGCCGAGATAGTGATCAATTCGAAATACCGAATCTTCGGGGAAGACTCGCTCAACGACTGCGTTTAGCTCCTTCGCGGTCTCCAAGTTCGAGCCAAATGGCTTCTCGATTACAACACGTCTGAACTGCCCTTCGGCTGCCTGAGTGAGACCGGAGGCCTCCAGCTGGTTTACAACCAGCGGAAAGTCTCGCGGTGGGATCGAGAGGTAGAAGGCGTGATTTCCGGCTGTGCCGCGTTCACGATCCAGCTGATCCACCGTTTCCCTCAGTTGCGCGAACGCCGCTGGATCGTCGTGGCGACCAGAAACGAAACGAATGCCCTTGCTTAGCTGCTGCCAGACGTCCTCGGACCAGGTGGTTCTGGCGTGTGCCTTTACTGCGTCGTAAACGATTTTTTCAAAATCGTCTTCGCTCCAATCGCGTCGGGCAAAACCAACCAACGAGAATGCTGGAGGTAACAAACCGCGATTGGCCAGGTCATAAACAGCCGGCAACAGTTTCTTGCGCGATAGGTCCCCGGTGACTCCAAACATGATCAGTCCGCTTGGGCCAGCGATTTTGTGCATTCTGCGATCAAAGGGATCGCGCAACGGGTTTGTGGTCACGAAGCGATTACCTGCTTTAGGTTCTCTAAATCCGAGAGCACATTGCCCAGCTTCAAGGTAAGCACCGGCAAACCATTGTCCTTGAGCACATTGGCATCACCGGCGGCCTGTGCCTGAATCAAGCCACCAAAACTGAATGGGCGACCTTCGATGGCCAAATCATTCTCAAACTCGCCGGTCAGCTGCAAGAACACTCCCTGCTTAGGGCCACCCTTGTGATACTGGCCGGTTGAGTGCAAAAAGCGCGGACCCCAACCAAAGGTGACCGGGCGACCGGAACGTTTCGCGAGCAAATCACGCAGCTCCTCGAGTTGCGGATAAGCCATACGGTTTAGGTAAGCGTGCACCGAAATATAGCTTGAGTTATCCACTAGACCGAGCAACTGCTCTACAGCCGAGTCCAATGTTCCACCGTTGAGATCAAAGCCATAGCTCTTGACGGAAACACCACGGTCAACAAAATCGACTTCAGCACCGGT
>JACCDS011861536.1_pt1 | contig 23834 bp, 22 predicted proteins | sample 7446441 | NCBI WGS metagenome assembly JACCDS01 (sample SAMN15323445, study PRJNA562643) | freshwater metagenome | isolation source: river surface water | place: USA:Blue River Watershed | collected 2017-08-17 | reverse complement strand
GCCTACGAGCGCAACCACATCATGATGAATGGTGTTGCCAGCCGCCTGACCGATAGCGAGATGAAGGCGGTCTCGGAGTACCTGGCGGGCCTTAAGTAAGCTCGAACACCGAGTTCATGCGGGTGCTGCGCAACAGCCTGTAGCCCCGTGAAGCGAACAGGCCGAAAAGGTCCTCTGACCAATCGGACTGTGAGTTCTCGATGACGATGCAGCGCGGCAGCAGGCTCTGGTCTGCGTCGCGCATGAAGCCCGCAAGCACCTTGTCCTCGGCACCCTCGACGTCGATCTTCAGACCGTCGGCGGCGCCTAGAGAGTGCTCGCACAGGAGACCTTCCAGCGTTCGGGTCTCGACCTCCACGACCTGACCCGAACCGTCCCCCGCAAGGCTGCTCTGCCCCAGATTGGAACCGTGCAGCGTCAATTGCATGCGCCCATCACGGTCAGCCAGCGCCAGCGGGTGCACCTTGATGAGCTTGCCGAAGCTGTTGAATCCGGCGTTTGCAACCAAGCGAGCAGCCATGGCCGGATTCGGCTCGAACGCCAGTACGCGGCCACCGCCCAGCGCTGCATAGCGTTGGGCGAGGGTCAGCGAATAAACGCCGGCGTTGGCCCCGATATCGAGGAAGTAACCCCCGTGGGTGGCCCGCTGGCGCAAAAGGTCGCGCTCGTAGCCATCGACGAACTGCGGCATGAACAGGAACTTGCGGTCGGACACGTTTCCGCGTCGCGCCACGCGCATGCGGACGCCCTCGCTCTCGCCGTCGACCCACTCACCCGCACCGAGCATCGCCAGCCTTCTGGCGAGCAGGGCGAGTCGTCGGCCAAGCCAGTTGGTTGGCATCGACTGGCTCAAGCGAAGCAGTGCCTGACCTGCAACGGGCAGACAGTGACTGCCCCACTCGTCCTGTTTCAATTGTTCTTCCTTCCGCGGCGTCGTTGTTCCCTGGGGTAGTGATCGGTACGCCCATCAGGCCCCGACTTGAACCTCCGGTGCACCCAAAGATACTGCGCCGGGGCCTCCAGTACGACCTGCTCGACCAGCTGGTTGATGCGCAGCGCGTCTGCCGCGTCACTCTCCCCCGGGAAGTCGGCCAGTGCCGGTAGCAAGCGGATCCGGTAGCCGGAGCCATCCTCAAGCCGGACCGGAAAGAATGGCACCACGGCCGCGCCGGTCATCTGCGCGAGTCGGGCGGTCGTCGTAACGGTGAGCGCCGGTACACCGAAGAACGGTACGAATACCACCTGCGTGGTGCCGCCGTAGTTCTGGTCGGGCGCGTACCAGACCGCGTGCCCCTTGCGCAGCTCGCGGATCATCGCCCGCACATCGTTGCGCTCGACCGTGTCGTGCGCCCGGGCCGCGCGTGACTCGCGGATCGCCCGGTCCATCAGCGGGTTCTTGTGCTCGCGGTACATCAGGCTGATCTTCTCGTGCAGGGCGAGCAGGTGACCGCTCACCTCGAGGTGAGTCATGTGACAGGTGAGGAGGATGACGCCCTTGCCGCGGGCCAGTGCCTGCTCGAGGTGCTCAAGGCCCTCGGCGTGCGACAGGGGCGCGAGGCGGCGGTCGCTCCAGAAGAAGGCCATTGCTGTCTCGCAGACGGCGATGCCGAGAGATTCGAAATTGGCCCGAAGTAGCGCCTCTCGCTCGATGTCGCCCATGTGCGGGAAACACAGCCGCAGGTTTATGCGGGCGATCTCCCGGCGGTCGGGTGAGGCGCGGTAGAGCACACGGCCGATCAGCCGGCCGATACGCAGCAACAACCCGTAGGGCAGCACGGCCAGAAGCCTGAGCCCGATCAGGCTGGACCAAGCCGCCCAGTAGCGCGGATGCAGTCTTGCTGGGGTGAGCAGGGGAAGAAGGCGGATCGCCAAACAGCACTCCGTTCGGGCGCGCCCGCGACGAAAGGACGGGCCGGCGCCGATGCTACACTGCGGCGGACATGCCTGTCGCCCGACTGCTCTACACGCTTTTGCTTGTCGTGGCACTGCCCGCGGCCGCGCTGTTCCTGCTTTGGCGCAGCCGCCGTCACCCCGGCTACCTCAGGCACTGGGGAGAACGTTTCTTCGGCGTGCTCGAAGCGGCTGATGCGGGTGAATCATCGCGGCCCCTCGTCTGGATCCATGCCGTCTCGGTCGGCGAGACACGCGCAGCGCAGCCGCTGGTCGAGGCCCTGCTGGCTCAACGGCCCGGTCTGCGCATCCTGCTCACACATGGCACGCCGACCGGTCGTCAGACCGGCCAGGAACTGTTCGGCGACTGCGTCGCGCGCGGTTATCTGCCCTACGACTTGCCGTGGGCTGTTGCGGCCTTTCTGGACCAGCAAAGGCCGGCTCTGGGCCTGCTGATAGAGACAGAGGTCTGGCCGAACCTTGTAGCTGCCAGCGCAGCGCGCGCGCTCCCGCTCTGCCTGGTCAACGCCCGCCTGTCGGAGCGCTCTTGCCGCGCCTATTCACGGGTGTCGCCTCTGGCGCGTCCAGCCTTTTCGGGCCTCGCGCGCGTCCTTGCCCAGACCGACGCCGATGCTCGCCGCCTGTCGCGTCTGGGGGCAACCGATGTCAAGGTGACCGGCAACCTGAAATCGGATGCCGACCCGGATCCTCGGCAGGTGGCACTCGGCAAGGCGTGGCGCGCGAGTTGGGATGCCGCCGCGCTGGCTGGCGGCTCTACGCCACGTCCCGTATGGCTGGCCGCCAGTACCCGCGAGGGCGAGGACGAGGCCATGTTGCAGGCCATTCGCAATGCCCCCAAGGCCGCGCTGCTGATCTGGGCGCCACGTCACCCACACCGTGTGCCGCAGATCGAGCGGGCGCTCGACGCCGCCGGCATCAAGCATCAGCTGCGTAGTCAAGGCGCTCAGCTTGATTCGCAGACTCGTGTCTGGATCGGTGACACGCTGGGCGAAATGGCGGCCTACATTGCCGCGTCCGATGTGGTCTTTATGGGAGGCTCACTCGCCGAACTGGGCGGGCAGAACCTTCTGGAAGCTTGCGCGCAGGCGAAACCGGTGCTGGTCGGGCCTCACACCTTCAACTTTATGGACCTTACTTGCGAGGCGGTCGAGTCGGGTTCGGCCGTGCGCATCGCCGATGGCGAAGAGTTGGGCTTGAAGGTCGGCGAGATCCTGTCTTCGGACGAACGCCGGGTGGCGATGGGCGCGGCTGCACTGGCGTTTCGCGGCCGGCACCGGGGCAGCCTGGCGCAGACACTTGCCAACCTGGAGGATCTGCTGAACTAGACGTGTCCGCCGTCGCCAGGGTCGGGTTCCTCGCTCAGTGGCACCCGGTAAGACTCGCTGGCCCACGCGCCAAGGTCGATCATCCGGCAGCGTTCGCTGCAGAACGGCCTGAACGGGTTGCTGGGGGCAAAGGCGCATTCAGCGCCGCATTGCGGGCACAGCACCATCTTGGGTTGGATGGCAGACACTAGCGCCCCTCAACTGCTGTAGGTGACCGCCAGGCCGAAGGTGACCTCGTCTTCGCAGGGGCGTGGCCGGCCGATCGAATTGAAGCGCATGAAGCGGACCAGCAGAGCCGAGCGATTGGCGCTGACCTCTGGAACCAGCTCAGAGTCCGCTGCGGTGTCGATGGTCACCAAGAGCGGTTGCCGCGTCCCGAGTGAGCGGAGCAACTGGCCACCGACGGCGCGTTGCGATTCGGTCTCGGCGCTGCTTCGCAGCAGCCGCATCAAGACGCTGACACCTTCGCTGACACAGCTGAAATCACCCAGCCAATCGAGCAGCCTTTCTCTTCGGATGGCAGCGTCGAGCGCCGACCAGTAATTGAAGCTGGGCATGTCGAAGCGCGTCAGCCCGCCAGGTAATGCCATGCGTGTACGCACCATCGACAGCCAGGCATCGTCACGGCAGCGTGCCCCGGCCCGGTGCATCGAACCGTCGATGCGGCCGATGATGCCGTCGAGTTCGCACAATGCAGCTTCGAGGGCGGCGATATCGACCTCCTCGAGATGGCGCAGGTTGCGCAGCAGATGGCGTTGCCGGTCGGCTTCGATGCGGACCTCGCCCTTGAGGTCGAGCCGCGAGGTCAGGTCGACCAGCTCGCACAAGCCGATGAGAGCGTAGCGGTGCATATCTGCCGACGCTTCAACGGACTGTTCTTGGATCCGACGCAGCGCGTCTTCGAGACGCAAAAGCAAGCGAACCCGCTCGGTGAGCGGGAACTCGTAACGCAACGGTGCCTGGACTTCGGTGCCGATGTGCATGCGTTTAGCGACGCTTGTTCAGCAGGGTTCGCCGACCTTAACGCAAATTGTTGAGCCGGCGCAAGAAATCCGGGAAGCCGGCCGGTTTCGATAGCGCTTTCCGGTTGCCTACACGCCCTGCTTCAAGCTCGCCTGCACAAAGATGTCCAGATCCCCGTCCATCACGCCCTTCACATTGCCGACCTCGACATTGGTGCGCAGGTCCTTGACCCGGCTCTGGTCGAACACGTAGCTACGGATCTGGTGGCCCCAGCCTATGTCGCTTTTGCCCGCTTCGAGCGCCTGCTGCGCCTCCATGCGCTTGCGCAGTTCGGCCTCGTAGAGTTTGGCGCGCAGCATCTGCATCGCTTCTTCGCGGTTGCGGTGCTGGCTGCGGTCATTCTGGCATTGCACGACGATACCCGACGGTGCGTGGGTAATTCGCACGGCGGAGTCGGTCTTGTTGATGTGCTGACCGCCGGCACCACTCGCCCGGTAGGTGTCCACACGCAGGTCGGCCGGGTTGATCTCGATCTCGATACTGTCGTCCACCTCGGGGTAGATGAAGACGCTGCAGAAGCTGGTGTGGCGGCGCGCGTTGCTGTCGAATGGCGACACGCGCACCAGGCGGTGAACGCCGGTCTCGGTGCGCAGGTGCCCGTAGGCGTGGTCGCCGCTGATCTTTAGCGTGCAGCTGGTGATGCCAGCAACATCCCCGTCGGACTCCTCCAGCACATCGACGGTGAAGCCCTTGCGCTCGCAGTAGCGCATGTACATGCGCATAAGCATGCCGGCCCAGTCCTGCGCCTCGGTGCCGCCCGCCCCCGACTGGATGTCGATGAAGCAGTTTTTGGGGTCCATCGGGTTGCTGAACATGCGGCGGAACTCGAGCTGTTCGACTGCCTGCTGCAGTTCGGCGACATCCGTCTCGACGGCTTCGGCGGTGTCCCAGTCGGCCTCGCCGCGGGCCATCTCGAGGAGGTCACCGGCGTCGCGCAGGCCCTCGCGGATGCGGTCAAGCGCGCCGACCACGTTCTCCAGCGACTTCTGTTCGCGGCCCATGTCCTGGGCACGCTTGGGGTCGTCCCAGAAATCGGGCGCCTCGCTCAGACGGACCAGTTCCTCCAGACGCTCGTGCTTGGCGTCGTAGTCAAAGATACCTCCGCAGCTCGTCGCCACGGCTGGCGAGGTCACTGATGAGGTTGGCGATGGAATTGAGGCGTTCGGCGTCCATGCGGTGCAGGTGTCTTTGCGGAGGGCGCAAGTTTAGCCCTTCGGCGCGACGGGTGTTTTGCCGCTTGGCATCCGGGGGTCTCTTGCCCGCGTGTGCGCTCTGGCCCATGCTCGCGCCATGGCTTCCAGCGCCCCGACCTTCCGCAAACTCGTGCTGCTGGTGATCCCGGCGATGTTGCTCGCGGCCTGCGCCGACCCTGCCATCCAGCGCAAGGACGGCTCCACCAGCAAGCGCAGCTTTGTTCTCGCGCGCGTCGCCAAGGGCGACATCGATGACGTCGCCGAGACGCATCAGGAGGTGATGCTCCGCAGCCTGCGCACGCTGGCACTCAAGTTCTACAAGCGCAACCCGCGCGAGTTCCGCAAGAGTGGCTTCAGCGAGGCAGAGCCGGCAACCGAAGCGCTGTTCGCCAGCGTGGGCGATTGGGCACGATCGCCGCTGCGCAAACTCGACTGGGCCACGCGTCTGGCAGAGGCATGGCAGCCCGCCTACGAGGGCGACCGCGTGCGTGCCCTGTTCGAGGGGCTTCTGGTGATGGGCATGGCGAGCTACGACGACCACCGCGAGTTCTACCTGACCACCAGTCTGGATCCGCAGAAGCTCTACAACAGCGCGCGCAATCTCGAGGCCGTGGCGTGGAAGGTCGCGCACGCCCGAAGCGAGCGCGGCGAGCTGATGCTGCTCAGCAACTCGATGGAGCCCGGGGGTGACGCGAACCTGAGCTTCGAGCGCGAGTTCGGCAAGCTCATCGCGACCCAGGACACTCTGGCGCTGATCATCGAGGACAAGGGCAACCGCACCGTACGTACCGGGGTGGTCAATCTGGCGACGATGGTGTTTTTGCCGATCCCGGTGAAGTAGGCCGCCGGGACAGGCCCGCGTTCAGCGGATCGGCACCAAGGCCGCGCGGAACTGCTCGGTGGCGGCTTCCCAGTTGAAACGACGCGCGTGGGCGATGGCGTCCTCTGCGCGCAGCTGCAGCGCCCGCCGGCAGGCTGCGCCCAGATCTTCGCCGAGCGCCCCTGCCGCACCATCGCCGACCACGTCGAGAGGGCCGGGTACCGGATAAGCTGCCACCGGCAACCCGCAGGCCATCGCCTCGACCAACACCAGGCCAAACGTGTCGGTACGGCTGGGGAACACGAAGACGCGCGCCTGTCGATATATATCGGCCAGCTCGGCGTGCGTCTTCATGCCGAAGAAGGTCGCCTCAGGGTGGCGCCTCTGCAACGACTCCAGCGCCGGGCCGCCGCCGGCGACCCACTTCTCGCCCGGCAGGTCGAGGTCGAGAAAGGCCTGAATGTTCTTCTCTACGGACACCCGCCCGGCGTAGAGGAAGACCGGCGGCTCGGCCGAGCGGCGGGGCGAGGCGGGCTCGGGCCGGAAGATGCCGTGGTCGACACCGCGAGACCAGTGCACCACGTTGGCGAAGCGCCGCGCCTCGAGGTCGCGGATGATCGACTGCGTCGGCACCATCACCGCCGCCGAGGGCGCGTGGAAGCGCCGCAGCAGCGCGTAGGACCACTCTTCCGGGACCGGCGAGCGGCTCGCGACGTACTCCGGGAAACGCGTGTGGTACGCGGTGGTGAACTGCCAGCCGCGGTCCAGCGCCACACCCCGCGCCGCCCAGCCGAGCGGCCCTTCGGTGGCGATGTGCAGCGCGTCCGGCATGAAGGCATCGATCTGCTTCGCCACCATGCCCTTGGTACACAGCGCCAGGCGGATGTCGGGGTAGGTCGGGCAGGGCAGGCTGCGGAAGCTCAGCGGCGTTACGAAGCCCACCATGTGGCCCAGCCTCTCGAGTTGCGCTGCGGTGTTCTGCAGCGTCTTCACGACGCCGTTGACCTGCGGCAGCCAGGCGTCGGTGACGATCAGGACGCGTTTCATCTTCGGGCTCTGGGTCACGACGCGATGGGCGAGGGCAGCGCGAGTCGCGGCGTCGCGCGGCGGGTGCCCTCGGCGCTGCGGTGGGGCCAGTGGACCAGCTCGAGATGGCCGTCGAGGGTCTCGACCAGCGCGGTAAGGCTCTCCACCCAGTCGCCGTCGTTGCAGTACAGCAGCCCCTCGACCTCGCGCATCTCGGCCTTGTGGATGTGGCCGCAGACCACGCCCTGATAGCCGCGTCGGCGTGCCTCGCTGATCACCGCGTGCTCGAATTCGGTGATGAAGTTCACCGCCTTCTTGACCTTGTGCTTGAGGTACTGCGACAGCGACCAGTAGGAGAAACCCAGCCGCCGACGGGCCGCGTTGAACCACTTGTTGAGTTTTAGGATGAACGTGTAGAGGCTGTCGCCCAGCAGCGCTAGCCAGCGGGTGTGTTGCAGGACGCCGTCGAACAGGTCGCCGTGGATGACCCAGAGCTTGCGGCCGTCGAGCAGGGGATGCACGACCTCGTCGACGATCTCGATGTCGCCAAATCGCATGCCGAGGAACTGCCGTGCCATCTCGTCGTGGTTGCCGGCGACGTAGACCACCCGGGTGCCCTTGCGCGCCTTGCGCAGCACCTTCTGCACCACGTCGTTGTGCGACTGCGGCCAGTACCAGCCCTTGCGCAGCTGCCAGCCGTCGACGATGTCGCCGACCAGGTACAGGGTGTCGGATTCGTGATGGCGCAGAAAGTCGAGCAGGCACTCGGCCTGGCACCCTGGGGTGCCGAGATGCACATCCGAGATCCAGATGGCGCGAAGTCGGCGCCCATCGCCCCCGGTGGCGGGTGCGTTGTCGACAAGGTCGGCCAGCGCATTCACGGAGCGCAATGTGCCTGCGCCTCGTGACGTCAACATGACAGCAGCGATTCGCGAACCCGCGGATGCAGAAACTGTCTTTAGCACAGGGTGCATTCCCTAAACTTTTCCGGCCCCGCCCCGAGAGTTCCCATGTTCAGAGTCCTGGTCGTTCTTACTTCCGCGTTGCTGCTGGCTGCATGCGCGCACACGCCGGTCGGCCAGCCGCCCGTGATCGCTGCCGCGCCGGCGGTCGGTACGGTCTTGCAGTTCCGCGAGCTGGATGGCTTCCGCAACGCCCCGGTGGCTCAGGTGGACCTGACCGTGGCACGCGCCGACGCCGGTGGCATCGAACTGGCGGTGAATGTCTCGGGGGAGCCGCTCAGCGGCCTGCGCAGTGGTCAGGTCCAGCGCTACGCCGATGCCTGGACGGTGCTTGAGGACGCCGTCTACTACCGGAACCTGCGCTACGAGCAGGGCCTGCCCCTGATCGCCGGGTCTGCGAGCGGCTCACGTGATTGGTACCGCTCGGTGGTCACGCGAGCGCCGCCCTCTCGCCCGGAGAACTGGACCGTGCTCACCCGCTGGGCTGGCTGGGAAGATGTCACGGTGCCGGCCGGAACCTTCCGCGCTGCCCGTTACGAGCGTTTCATCTCGTTCTTCAACGATGACCCGTTCCGCTGGCGCACCGAACGACGCGAGGTGTTGTGGTACGCGCCGGAGGTCGGGTTCTGGGTGAAGCGGCAGGTCACCGGGACCTACGTGCGGCCACCCTGGACTCGGACCCGTCGGGGCGGGGGCGAGATCCTGCGCGAGGACTGGCTGGTCTGGGAGCTGGAGGCGGTCAGCCGCTAGGCGCAGCGCGAGCGCAGGTGGGCCAGCGCCTCCTGCACCTGGTCGATGAGGATCAGGCAGAGGTCGCCCTTGCCCAGACGCTCCAGGCCGCGGTCGATGGCGATGAACTCGCCGTGGATGGCCTCGACGTGCTGCGCGCGCTTGGCGCCGATCAGACCGTCGCGCAGCAGGCGGATCACCTCGCCGTTCTCGCGTCCGCGTTGGCAGGCGTCCTGGTAGAGGATCACCTCGTCGAAGTAGTCGCCGAGGATCTCGGTCTGGCGACGGATGTCCTCATCGCGCCGGTCGCCAGCGCCGCTGATCACCACCACTCGCTTGCCGGTGGCGATGCGGTCGACCGCCTCCGCCAGCGCGATCATCGCGTCCGGGTTGTGGCCGTAGTCGGCGATCACAGTGGCGCCTTTGTGTTCGAGCAGGTTGAAGCGGCCCGGTGTCACGCCGGTGTCGCCGACGAAGCTCTCGAGCGCCGCTGAGATGTCTTTGAAGGCGATGCCCAGACCCCAGGCCGCGCCCACCGCCGCGAGCACGTTCTCGACCTGAAAGCCGACCGCGCCGCCTAGGGTTATGGGGATGGTGTTCAAGGAAAAGCGAGCGCCCACTTCGCGCTCGATGCAGACTATATCTTTGCCATCTATGGTGATGACGCGCTCGCCGCGGGCGCGGTGGGCGACCAGCGAGGCATGCCCAGGGTCGCGCGCGAACAGCGTCACCCGTGCCGGGCAGGCTTCGGCCATTTTGGCCACCAGCGGGTCGACGGCGTTGAGAACGGCCATGCCACCCGGCTTGACGTTCTGCACCACCACGCGCTTGACCACCGAGAGGTCCTCGACGGTGTTGATGTAGTTGAGGCCGAGGTGGTCGCCGACGCCGATGTTGGTCACCACCGCCACGTCGCAGCGGTCGAAGCCCAGTCCCTCGCGCAGGATGCCGCCGCGCGCCGTCTCGAACACCGCCGCGTCGACATCCGGGTGGAGCAGGACATTGCGCGCGCTCTTGGGGCCGCTGCAGTCGCCGTCGTCGATAAGTTGGTCGCCGATGTAGACGCCATCGGTGGTCGTCATGCCGGTGCGGTGGCCCGACTGCCGCAGCATGTGGGCGATGAGCCGCACCGTCGTGGTCTTGCCGTTGGTGCCGGAGACCGCGACCACCGGAATACGGCCGTCGTCTCCGGGCGGGAACATGAGGTCGACGATGGCCTCGCCGACCGCGCGCGGCTTGCCGTAGGAGGGTGCCAGATGCATGCGCAGACCGGGCGCGGCGTTGACCTCGACGATGCCGCCGCCGGTCTCTTCCAGAGGACGGTGTACACCCTCGCAGACCACATCTACGCCGCAGATGTCGAGCCCGACCATCTGCGCCGCCTGCACCGCACGCTGCGCCACCTTGGGGTGGACATGGTCGGTGACGTCGGTGGCGGTGCCGCCGGTGCTGAGGTTGGCATTGTTGCGCAGGACCACCCGTTGACCTTTGGTGGGAACGCTCTCGGGCGTCAGGCCGGCCGTCGACAGCGTGGCGAGCGCGATCTCGTCGAGGCGGATCTTGGTCAGCGAGGTGGCGTGGCCCTCGCCGCGGAGCGGGTCCTTGTTGACCTCGTCGATCAGTTGGCGGACGGTGTGGACGCCGTCGCCGGTGACCAGAGGCGGGTCGCGCCGTGCGGCGGCGATCAGGCGGTCGCCGACCACCAGCAGGCGGAAGTCGTTGCCGGGCAGGTAGGGCTCGACCATGACGTCGTCGCGGAAGGATTCGGCGACCGCGTAGGCGCCTTCGACCGCCTCCCGCGTCGTCAGGTTGACCGCCACGCCCTTGCCCTGATTGCCGTCCTTGGGCTTGACCACCACCGGCAGGCCGATCTCCTGCGCGGCTGCCCACGCCTCGGCGGCGCTGGAGACGGTCCGGCCGAGGGGCACCGGCACGCCGGCGGCGTAGAGCAGGTCCTTGGTGAGTTCCTTGTCCTGCGCGATCGCCTCGGCGATGGCGCTGGTGTGTCCGGTCTCGGCGGCCTGGATGCGCTTCTGGCGCGAGCCCCAGCCGAATTGGACCAGGCTGCCCTCGGTCAGCCTGCGGTAGGGGATGCCGTGTGCCACCGCCGCCTGGACGATCGCGCCCGTGCTTGGGCCGAGCCGGATGTCTTCGTCGAGGTCGCGAAGCTGCGCCAGCGCCGCCTCGAGGTCGAACGGTGTGTCGTCGATGGCCGCATTGCAGAGTGACTCGGCGAGCTCAAAGGCCAGACGGCCGACGGCCTCCTCGCTGTACTGCACCACCACCTGGTAGACGTTCTCGCGAACCGCGTGGACGGTCCGGCTGAAGCTCACCGGACAGCCGGCGGCCGTCTGCAGCGCCAGCGCGGTGGCCTCGAGCGCGTGCGCCAGCGACGCGTGCGGCTGACCGGGAGAGGGCTTGATCTGGCCGATCGCCGGGAGTCGGGCGCGCAGGCGCTGCTCGAGGCCGGGGATGCGCTCCAGCGCGCTCTCGTCCGGCGACAGCGAGACGATGGCCTCGATCGCGGTTTCCCGCGTCCACAGGTTCGGGCCGCGCAGTGCGCGGATACGTGAGACTTCCATGACGGGGATTTAAACGATCAGGCGGTAACAGGGTGGAGGACGGCGGCGCGGATCTGCTCGCGGTCGATGCCGAGCGCCCACGCTGCGGCGACCGCAGCAAGGTGTGCGCGGCAGCCCGGGGTATCGGGGCAGCTGCCGGGCAGGTCGGCGGCCTCGCACAGCACCTCGACGCTTGCAGCCTTGCGCAACTGCAGCTCGCCATCGCACAGCACCACCGCGCGTCCGCCCGCTGCCAGATGCCCGGTCACAACCGGGTGCGCCGCGTTGCGCGAGAAGTAGACGACCTCGCCCTCGCTAAGCTCGGCCATGCCGGCGACGATCTCGTCCTCGGCGTTGAGCACCGACACGCCCCACTGCGGCACCACGTCGACCTGCGTGCGCAGAATGCTGTGCAGCTGATCGGGCGACTCCATCTCGCGGTCGGGGAAGGTCTCGGCGGTGTCCAGCCCGGTGACCACGCCAACCGCGCAGACGTCGTAGCAGGTTCCCTCGTCGAGCAGTTCGCGCATCGGTGTCTCGATCACCGCAGCCTGAACCGCAGGATTCATGAGGACCTTGCGGCCCTGCTCGAAGACCGACTCGCGGCGCGGCGGCGTGATGATGCCAGCCGAATCCGTCGGTGCGCCGCAGACCAGACCGGTGCGCCAGGGGTGCAGCGAGAGGATGCGGGCGATCAGTTGCGCGGTGAGCGCCGTGCCGTGGCTGCCACTCACACCGACCAGCGGAATGCGGCCGTTGGCGCCCTCGGGGAACAGGTGCCTGATGATGGCGGTGCCGACCGGCTGCGGCTGCCCCTCGGCCGGCTTGATGTGCATGAGCAGCCCGGGCCCGGCGTTCACCTCGACAATGGCGCCGCCGGTCTCGCTGAAGGGTCGACCGATGTCGGCGCTGACGATGTCGATGCCGGCGATGTCCAGGCCGACGATGCGCGCCGCCAACGAGGCCTGCGACGCGACCTGCGGATGCACCTGCGCCGTGCAGTCGATGGCGACGTTGCCGTTGCGCTGGATCACGACCTCGGCGCCTGCAGGCGGCACGGCGTCGCCGTCCGCGTAACCCTGCCGCGCGATCTCCAGCTGCGCTGCCGAGTCCAGCCGCACACGGTTGAGCGGCTGGTCCTCGCCGTTGCCGCGTCGCGGGTCGCTGTTGAGCTGCGTCTCGATGAGTTGGAGGATGCTCGAGCGGCCATCGCCGGTGACGCTGGCGATGTCGCCGCGCGCGGCCGCCACCAGGCGGTCGCCGACCACCAGCAGGCGGTGCTCAAGGCCATCGATGAAGCGCTCGACCAGAACACCGCTGCCCTCGTTGATCGCCACTGCGTAGGCGGCCTCGACCTCCTCGCGCAAGGTGAGGTTGGTGAACACGCCGCGGCCGTGGTTACCGTCGAGCGGCTTGACCACCACCGGCAGGCCGAGATCCTCAGCGGCCTCCCAGGCTTCCTCCGGGCTGTCGACCTGGCGGCCGCGCGGCACCGAGACGCCGCAGGCGGAGAGCAGCTGGCGGGTGAGCTGCTTGTCGCGCGAGATGCCCTCGGCGATGGCGCTGGTGCCGTCGGTCTCGGCGGTCCAGATGCGCCGCTGGGCGGCGCCGTAACCGATCTGGACCAAGTTGCCGCTGTTGAGACGGATCCACGGGATGCGCCGAGCCTTGGCTGCGGCGACGATGTGGGAGGTGCTGGGGCCGAGGCAGCGCGAGTCGGCCATGTCCCTGAGTTCCTCGACCACGGCGGCGACGTCGAAGGGCTCGTCGTGGATGGCGGCCAGCACCAGATCGCGGGCGGCCTCCATGGCGCGGCGGCCGACCGCCTCATGCTGGACGCTGACGGCGACCTTGTACACGCCGCGTCTGGACAGCTCGCGCGCCCGCCCGAAGCCGCCCTCGAAGCCGGACATCGACTGCAGTTCCAGGGTGACGTGTTCCATGATGTGTGCGGGCCAGGTGCCGCGGTGCAGCCGCTGCAGGAAGCCGCCGCGCTCGCCGACGCTGCAGCGGTGCTCGATCAGGCCCGGAAGCCAAGCCTCGAGCCGTTCGGGCAGGCCGGGGATCATGTCCGAGGGAAAGTCTTCCAGCGCACCGATGTCGACCACGGCCTCGAGGACCGGGTGATATTCCACTGTCCAGACGTTGGGTCCGGACATGTGCCGCATGCCGAGGAACTCGATGCTGAAGCGGTCGGGGCGGGTCGGGCTTTCCGTGTGGTCCATATTTGGTGTCTGCGATGCGGTCATGTGTCAACGTATGGGTGCCGCGGCGCGTTGACACGCAGTGCAGAGCAGACCCAGCAGATGAGCCAGCCCAACCTAGATGTCGACGCCTGGTCGCGGGCGGCGCAGTCGCACCTGTCGTCCGACGAGGTGCTGCTGGCCATCGCCGAGACCGACCTCGACGCCGCGCGCCGCTTCAACCCGGGCGCTGTCGCGCTGACCACGTCCCGCATCCTCTCGCTGCAGCTGGTCGATCGCCGCGTCCACGTGGTGGGCGAGTGGCCGCTGCGCGAGGGCGAGCTGTTCCTTGCCGACCATGCCGGGGTCGCCAGTCTGGATTGGCGGCGCGAGGGCGCGCTGCTGTCGCGCTGGGAGTTCCGTTTGGGGCTGCAGCCTGCGGCCCAAGCGCTGGTGGATGCCTGGCACCGCTGGCGCGAGGGCGCCGAGGCGATGCAACACGCCAGCTGCCGCGGCTGTGGCGTGGACGTGCCGGTCGGCATCGCGCTGTGCGAGAGCTGCGCAGAGGACGAGCAGCCGCCCTCGACGCTCACCCTGCTGCGACTGTGGCGCTTCGCGCGGCCATATAAATCTCGGCTTCTGCTCGGGTTCTTCCTGACGCTGGCCGCCACGGCGGCGACGCTGGTGCCGCCTTATCTGACCATGCCGCTGATGGACAAGCTGCTGATCCCGTACCAGAACGGTCAGGACCTGGACAAGCAGCTGGTGAGCCTCTACATGCTCGGCCTGCTGGCCGCGGCGCTGATCGGCTGGCTGCTGGGCTGGGCGCGGACCTACGTGCTGGCGCGGGTCTCCGAGCGTATCGGTGCCGACCTGCGCACCGCCACCTTCGAGCACCTGCTCAACCAGTCGGTGTCCTATTTCGGCAACAAGCGCACCGGCGACCTGATGGCCCGCATCGGCGCCGAGACCGAGCGCATCAACCTGTTCCTGTCCTTGCACCTGCTCGACTTCGCCACCGACGTGCTGATGATCGGCATGACCGCGGTGGTGCTGTTCAGCATCAACCACTGGTTGGCGCTGATCACCTTGCTGCCGCTGCCAATCATCGGCTACCTGATCCACGTGGTGCGCGACCGCCTGCGTCGCGGCTTCGAGCGCGCCGACCGTATATGGTCAGAGGTGACCAACGTGCTGGCCGACACCATCCCCGGCATCCGCGTGGTGAAGGCCTTTGCCCAGGAGGGCCGCGAGGCGGACCGTTTCCGCGCCGCCAACCGGCACAACCTCGAGGTCAACGACCGCGTCAACAAGGTCTGGTCGCTGTTCGCGCCGACCATCACGCTGCTCACCGAGATCGGTCTCCTGGTGGTGTGGACCTTCGGCATCTGGCAGGTCTCCAACGACGAGATCACGGTCGGCGTGCTGACTGCCTTCATCGCCTACATCGGCCGCTTCTACACGCGGCTCGACACCATGAGCCGGATCGTCTCGCACACGCAGAAGGCGGCCGCCGGCGCCAAGCGCATCTTCGACATCCTCGACCACGTCAGCAACGTGCCGGAGCCGGAGCATCCCCGCCCGCTGCCCCACGTCGAGGGCCGCATCCAGCTGCAGGATGTCAGCTTCCGCTATGGCAACCGCCAAGTCATCCGGCGCCTCAATCTGGACATCCGGCCCGGCGAGATGATCGGCGTGGTCGGGCACAGCGGTTCGGGCAAGAGCACGCTGGTCAACCTGGTCTGTCGCTTTCACGATGTGAGCGAGGGCGCTGTCCGCGTCGACGGCATCGACGTGCGCGAGCTGGCCGTGGCCGACTACCGCCGGCATGTGGGTCTGGTGCTGCAGGAGCCGTTCCTGTTCTTCGGCACCATCGCCGAGAACATCGCCTACGGCCGGCCCGTTGCGTCCCGCGCCGAGATCGTTGCCGCCGCGCGTGCTGCCAATGCCCACGAGTTCATCATGCGCCTGCCGCATGGCTACGATTCGCTGGTCGGCGAGCGTGGTCAGTCGCTCTCGGGCGGCGAGCGTCAGCGCATCAGCATCGCCCGCGCGCTGCTGATCGACCCGCGCATCCTCATCCTCGACGAGGCGACGTCCTCGGTCGACTCGACCACCGAGAAGGCGATCCAGGCCGCGCTCGACAACCTGGTGCGCGGCCGCACCACCATCGCCATCGCGCACCGGCTCTCCACGCTCCGCCGGGCCGACCGATTGGTGGTGCTGGACCGCGGCGAGATGGTCGAGACCGGCACGCATGATGAATTGATGGCGCGCCGGGGGGCTTACTTCGCGCTTTATCAGGCGCAGGCGCGCCAGGCCGAGACGCTGCTCGAGGACGGGCTGCTCGAGGAGGGTGCCGCATGAACGCGCCCGCGCCCGCCGTCTGGACCCTGTTGCGCAACCCGGCTGGCCAGTGGTGCCTGGAAGCCGACGGCGTGCTGCACGAGCGCGTCTCGGTGGTGCGCGCCTACCCGATCAGTGCACCGGACGAGTCCGTTTCGGTGCTCGACGCCGATGGGCACGAGCTGCTCTGGGTCGACAACCTCGCCGGGCTGGATGAGGATCGCCGCGAGCGGCTGGAGGCAGCCCTGATCAGCCGCGAGTTCACGCCGGTGATCAGCGCCATCCTCGGCATCAGCAGTATCTCGACGCCGAGCCGCTGGACCGTGCGCACCGACCGCGGCATCACTGAGCTGCTGCTGCCCGGCGAGGAGGCGCTGCAGCGCGTCGGTGCCGGCAGCCTGCTGGTGTCGGACGCCGCCGGCGTCCAGTATCTGATTCGCGACACCGCTGCGCTTGACCGCGCCAGCCGCAAGTTCCTGGAGCGCTTCCTCTAGCGCCGCTTGCGGAAACTCAGGGTCACTTCACCCACCTTCACGCCGAACTTGCTCATGGTGGCGCGGTTGAGCACCACCTCGTCATCGATCTGGTACATCCAGTCGTCAAACTGGAAGTGGTACGTGGTGCCGCTGACCGGCACCGCCATGGTGTAGTTGAAGCGGATCGCCGGGCCGGCCTCGTCACCGTTCGCCTCGCCGACGATGTCGCCGGCCGTCGCGATGTAGCGGTCGGGTCCGGTCTGGCGGATCTTCCAGATGCGGTGCTCTGTGGTGCCGTCGGCGTAGACGAAGTGCTCGTCGAGCGTGCCGTTCTCGCCCTCCCAGGTGCCCGTCAGCGTCACCTTGAAGCGCTTGATGGCCTCGCCGTTGCGCGTCTGGAACATGCCCCACGCGTCCACGGTGCCATTGAAATAGTCGCGGAAAGAGAACTTGGGATTCTGCTGCGCGTAGTTGGCCGGGGCGACGCTGCTGCAGCCTGCCACCAGGGTAAGTGCGCCGATCGCCGCGACGGCGGCCAGACGGCGGAGGTGCTGGAACATGATTCGGCTCCTTCGGAAGTGACTCAGTGTGCGACTGCCGCGACACGCAGCAGTTTCACGTGACGGCTCAGGATCTTGTCGCAGCGCGTGTGAGGCGGTCGCGCACCGCGGCCCAGTCGGGCGTGTCGGGCGGCATCTCGGCAAGGATGCGAAGGCCACCCAGTGCATCCAGCCGGTGCAGCAGGTCGTACAGGTCTGTCGCCGCGAGCTGTGGGTCGGCGCTGAGCGCGGCGCCGCGCCGGGCAGCGGTGGGTGGCTCGCCGAGGGTGAGCAGTGCATCGTGGTCGCCTGCTGCGGTGAGCAGGGCCGCACGATCGGCGAACAGGACCAGCGGCGTGCGCGGCGCGTAGTGCGATGCGAGCTGGCCTGGCGCGCGCGGGGCCGGCGCGGAGGCCGCACGTGGTGGCGATTCGGCGACGGCGGTCAGCGCCTTCGCCGTCCAGTAGCCCGGCCGCAGCACCTGCCAGCCATCGTCGTCGACAAAGACCACCGTGGACTCGATGCCGACCCGGCAGGGGCCACCATCGAGGACCGGCGGTGGCGTTTCGCCAAAGCCCTCGAGTACGTGTTCGGGCCGGCTCGGGCTGAGCTGACCAAAGCGGTTGGCAGACGGCGCCACCAGCGCGCCGCCGGCGCCCTCGATCAGCGCGCGGGCCAGCGGGTGGTCGGGCACGCGCAGGGCGACCGTGTCTTGGCCACCGGTGATCTGCCGCGGCACGTCGTCGCGGGCCGCCAGCACCAGCGTCAGTGGTCCTGGCCAGGCGGCATCTGCCAGCCGCTGTGCGACTGGCGGCACCTTGGCAGCCCAGTGCCCCATGTCCAATGCCTTGGCCAGATGGACGATGAGGGGATGGTCGAGCGGGCGCTGCTTGAGCGCGAACACGCGCGCAACGGCTTCAGGGTTGCGCGCGTCGGCGGCCAGGCCATAGACCGTCTCAGTTGGCATGGCGACGATGCCACCGGCACGGATGATGGCGATGGACTGCTCGAGCGAGGGCCGCAGCGGGTCGGTCGGCGCGGGTGTGGCGGGCGTCATGGGTCGCACTCTACCGCGAGCGCTGCTCAAGGCCAGCCGCATCCTTCATCACACAGGCCCTGCCTCGTGACTAGGCGCCGATCTCGCGCCCGTCTTCGCGCCAGATGCAGATGCTGGCCGAGCGCGGCCTGCCAAACGCCGGGTCTGGCCACGAAGAGACGGCCATCGGGTTTGCCGGGTCGGTGCGCTCGCCCGGGCTCTCGCCGGGGTGCTGGATGTTGATGAAGAGCGTGCGCAGGTCGGGGCTCATGGCGACACCGGTGATCTCGCAACCGCGCGGGCCGATGAGGAATCGCCGGAACTCGCCGCTGGCCGGGTCGCAGGCGAACATCATGTTGTTGGTCATGCGCGCGTACGGCCCCTTGCCCAACTTGTCGGCAGCGACATCGGTCTGCGTCCAGAGGATGCCGCGCGGGTCGAACCAGAGCCCGTCCGGCGACCCGAACCAGTCGCCGCGAAGGTTGCCGCGGTGCTCGGCGGCCGCTGCCTGCGGGTCGCCAGCCTCGGCGAAGACATCCCAGCCGAAGTTCGTCGCAGCGGCGTCGCCGGTGGTCTCGCGGATGCGCAGGATGTGGCCCATGGCGTTGTCGGGCCGAGGGTTGGCGCCGTTCACGGGCTGCTTCTTGCCGCGCTCGGTGTTGTTGGTCAGCGAGGCATAGACCTCGCCGCTGGCCGGGTGGGCAGCGATCCATTCCGGTCGGTCCATCGGCGTGGCGCCCACTGCATCTGCAGCCAGGCGGGCGTTGACGAGCACCGAGGCCTGATCGGCGAAGCCCTTTTCTGGCGTGAGATGGCCGGTGCCCCAGGTCAGCGGCAGCCATTCGCCGGTGCCATCCTCGGCGATCCGGGCGACGTGGAGCGTCCCCTCATCGAGCAGCCGCCCCCAGAAGCCGCGGGCAACCTTGAGCCGCGCGTCATAGCGCTCGCGGCTGACGAATTTGTAGAGGTACTCGCCGCGCTGGTCGTCACCGGAATACACCACGACACGGCCATCCCGCGCCAGCCGCACGGTCGCGCCCTCGTGCTTGAAGCGGCCCAGCGCGGTGCGCTTGACCGGCATGGCGGCAGCATCGTGCGGGTCGATCTCGACTACCCAGCCAAAGCGGTTGGGCTCATTGGGGTGAGCGTCGGCATCAAAGCGGGGGTCGTGCTCGTGCCAGCGGAACATCGCTTTGTCATCGAGCCCGATCCGCGATTCGCCCGCGGTACGCTGCCCGGCCTTGCGGAAATAGCGGTCAAAGTTCTCTTCGCAGGTGAGGTAGGTACCCCACGGCGTGACGCCCATGGCGCAATTGGCAAAGGTGCCGAGGATGCGCCGTCCGTCCGGGTCGGCCGCGGTGCGCAGTAGGGGGTGCCCGGCCGCGGGCCCGCCGACACCGCAAGGCGTGCTGGCAGTGACGCGGCGCGCAAGAGGTCCCGGCGCCACGGTCCAGCCGCCGTCCTGGCGTTGCTGGACGTGGCAGACCGATACACCCACCGCAGCCTGTGCCTTGGCGACCTTGTCGGCGGACCAGCCGGCTGTGCCGCCCGGGTGCAGCAGGCCGTCGTCGAGGTACTCGTGGTTGGTCACCCAGAGGCCGCGATCGGGTGCGCCGGGTTCGGTGAACAGGGCGCAGCCGTCGTGGTGCATGCCGAACAGTGCTGCTTGTTCTGTTGCCCCATGGCTGGCATCACCCGGCATGCCGGCGCCTGAACCGTCGAGGCGGTCGCCCCAGGCTGCCATCACGCGCCAACGGTAGCCTGACGGAACCACCACCGTGTCGGCCTGCTCCGAGAGTGGGACGCTGTTGAAGTCGAACAGCTTTGGAGATGCAGCGCGCGCCCAGGACGGGATCGCTTGCAGCAATGCGAGGGTGCCCGCGGCCTTCAGCAGGGCGCGCCGCGAGGGTGCCATGGCGCTTTGTGCCTGGGCGGCGGGGTTGGAACTGGGCAGGCGGATGATCTTCATCGGTTCAGGTGGTTACAGTCTTTTCGCGGGGGCGCATGGGCCGGTGGGACGTACTCAAGGTACCAACAGGCCGAGCATGAGACAGTTTTGCGACGCCGGGGTTACACGCTGATGCGACGCATCCGTCGTGTCGAACCGCCCAGGCTCGAGTCTGCCGAGCCGGTGCGTTGCATCCTCTGCGGACGTGCAGTGCCGCGGCCGCAACTGGATTGGCACCACTTGGTGCCGAAGCTCAAGGGCGGGCGCGAGACCGCACCCATGCACCGGATCTGCCACCGCCAAGTCCATGCCATGTTCAACGAGGTCGACCTGGCACGTCACTACGCCAGCGCCGAAGCGCTGCTCGCCCACCCCGAGGTGCGCAAGTTCGTCGACTGGGTATCGACCAAACCCGACGACTTTTACGAGTCGGTCAGAAGACACAAAGGAAAGAAGTGAGCGCTCACATTGTCACGCATGTCTACTTTGATGGGGGCTGCCCGGTGTGCCGGCGCGAGATCGGCTGGTACCGCGCCCGGCCGTCATTAACGCCGATCGAGTGGGTGGATGTGAGCGCCGGTAGCTGCGACCCGGCGCTCGACCTTTGCCGGACCGAGGCGCTGCGGGTGTTCCACGTGCGCTGCGCGGATGGCCGTCTGGTGCGCGGCGCGCACGCCTTCGCCCTCCTTTGGCAGCGCTACGCCGGGCTGGATCTTGCCGGGCGTGTGGCAGCGTTGCCGGGCATTCGTCACCTGTTGGATGTCGCCTATGTCGTGTTCCTTGGCATCCGCAAGGCCTGGCGCCGGGCCTGAAGCCGCAGCGATGGCGGCCGCGAGCTGCAATGGTCCCGTCATCTTGACGCCGCAGCATCCGGTCATGCTGCCGCCGTTACGCTTCGCCGGTTTCCCCGCACGTTTCGAGAGCCGCGCCGTCCGCGTGACCGCTGCCTGCGCCTTTGCGGCCGCACTGCTGTGCCCGGGCCCTGCATCTGCCGCACGGCCCATGGTCACCGACGATGCACGCCTGACCGATGCCGGCGCCTGCCAGCTGGAGACATGGCTCCGCTTCAACCGCTCGAGCACCGAATATTGGGCGCTGCCGGCCTGCAACCCTGGCGGCAACCTCGAGATCACGGTCGGCGGCGCCTTTGCCGATTCGCGCGGGTTGCATCACGCCGATACCGTGGTCCAGTTCAAGACCCTTTTCAAGCCGCTTGAGACCGACGGCTGGGGCTACGGGCTCGCAGTCGGCAGAGCGCGCCACATCGGCGCCGGGGTCGATGACACTTCGAACCTGCAGCGCTACGTCTACCTTCCGATCAGCCGGTCCCTGTTCGGTGACCGGCTGGTGATCCATACCAATATCGGCGCTACCGAGCCGAGCGGTGGCGAGCGCTTGCGAGGCATCGGCGGTATCGGCGGCGAGCTGGACATCACCGGAGCCGGACGCACATGGCTGATGGGCGAGGTCTTCGACCAGCAGGCCGGCCGCCCCTTCTTCCAGGTCGGCTTGCGACGCTGGCTGGTGCCGGGCCACGTGCAGCTGGATGCGACCTATGGCGACCGCCTGGATGACGGTAGCGCCGCGCGCTGGTTCACCCTCGGGCTGAGGCTGATCAGCAGCCCCCTGTTTTAGCGCGCCACAAATAAAAAGGGGCTAGCACTGGCCAGCCCCCCGACACGAAATCAGGCGTGTCAGATGCCGAGTACCGCCTTGGCCTTCTTCAGCGACGCCATCGAGGCATCGTGATTTCCGGCCGCGTGCTGGGCCTCGCCGTCGGCGCGCAACTTCTTCGCCTCGTCGAGCTTGGAAGCCTCGACATTGCTCACCTTGAGGGCGGCGTCGATCTGCTTCATCTCGTTGGGGCAGTTGTGCGCAAAGGCCAGACCACTGAACGACACCAGACCTGCCATCAGAATCGATTTCGCGAGATTCACTGGATCACCTCCTTCCATGCTGTTACCCCACAGGGCGTGAACGTAAGATAGGGTGGATGCGGCTGATCCGCCAATAAAAGATTGATTCCATTTCGGTGCCCGGCAGCACGCCACGCCGGCCACCGCCTTCCCGACGGAGAATGGTTTGAAACGACGCGAATTCCTTGCGCGCGGCGGCACGCTCGCGCTGGCCGCCATGGCTGTTGGCGCCGGCACCCTGCCAGGCCTGGCTGTGGGCAAACCAATGCAGCCTACGGGCACTGGCTGGGTGTGGGACGACATCTTCCTCACGCCATTTTTCTCGCCGACCCACCCCGAGCAACCCGAGCGAGTTGCGGCGATCCGCCGCGCCGTTGCCGCGCGCGGTCTGGAGCGCGACCTGGTGCCGCTGCCGATTCGCGCGGTGACCGAAGATGAGCTGCGACTGATTCACACTGACGCACACATGGCCGGCATCCTTGCTAATCACGGCGACGTTATCGACCGTCTCGGCCGCGCCGGTGTGGGCGCCGCACTGGCCGCCTGCGACGCGGTGCACGCGCGCAAGGTGCGCAATGCCTTCGTCTGCTCGCGGCCGCCCGGGCACCACGCGCGCAACGACGGCGAGGTCGTCGGTTTCTGCCTCTACAACAACGTCGCCATCGCCACTCGCTACCTGCAGCGCAGGCTGGGCTACAAGCGCATCCTGATCGTCGACTGGGACTACCACCACGGCGATGGCACCGAGCACTTCTTCTACGAAGACCCCTCGGTGCTGTTCTTCGACACGCACGACTGGCGCGCTTACCCGCGCACCGGCGACCCGGCACGGCGCGGTGCCGGGCAGGCGGTGGGCAGCAAGATCAACGTCGATTTGCCCTGTGGCGCCACCGACGCCCAGGTTCTGGCCGCCTACGACGAGCGCCTGATGCCGGCGGCCGACGCCTTCAAGCCGGACTTCGTGCTGATTTCTGCCGGATTCGACAGCCGCACCCAGGACAAGCTCGGCTGCTTCGACATCACCGACGAGGGCTACCGCCAGATGACTGAGCGCGTGCGTGCCATCGCGCGTCGCCACTGCGGCGACCGGGTGGTGTCGGTGCTCGAGGGCGGCTATAACTTCGAGGGTATCGCCAGTGGCGTGGCCACTCACGTGCGGGCCCTGATGACGTGAAGTCCGCGGCGTGCACCAACCCATCCATTCCCAGGAGGCTCCCCATGCATCGCAACAGGTTCATCGGTCTGGCCCCTCTGCTGTTCACGACGACCTTGGCGACGGTGGCGGGTGCGGCGCTTGCTTTCGACGCCGCCAAGGTCGAACAGGCCGCGACCACCCGCGCCTGCCCGCACTGCGACCTCTCGGGTGCGGACCTGTCGGGCAAGAACCTGCAGGGCGCGAACCTGCAGAACGCCAACCTCAGCGGTGCGAAGCTCTCTGGTACCGACCTTTCGGTGCGTCAACTGGAGAAGAGCTTCCTGCCGGCCAATCTGGAGGGCGTCAACGCCAAGGGCGCCGACATGGCCAACGCCAACCTGCGTGGTGCCAGCCTGATGGGCGCATTCCTCAAGGACGCCAAGCTCGGCGGCGCGAACCTGTCGGGTACCAACCTGACCGGCACCAACCTCAAGGGTGCAGATATTTCCGGCGCCAATCTGGAGGGCGCGACGCTGTGCAAGACCACCATGCCGGACGGCAACCCGGACAACTCCGGCTGCAAGTGACCCAGAGCGCGCCGGCGCGCTGATGCGCCAGTCCGAAACAAAAAGCCCGGCTGCTGCCGGGCTTTTTGTTGGGTGTCCGCCGCGCTCAGCGTGGCATAACCGCTGCGCTGATCACTTC
>JACCDS011900902.1_pt1 | contig 23846 bp, 22 predicted proteins | sample 7446441 | NCBI WGS metagenome assembly JACCDS01 (sample SAMN15323445, study PRJNA562643) | freshwater metagenome | isolation source: river surface water | place: USA:Blue River Watershed | collected 2017-08-17 | reverse complement strand
CGCCTGTTAAATCCATATCAAAACCTTTATCAAGTTCCAATAATTTACTTTCAGGAAGAATAGATAAATCGGTCCTAACTAACTTATCCATGGTAATTTGAAAAAAATCTGAAAGCTTAATGAGTATAGTTAAACCGGGTTCAGCAACTCCATTTTCATAGCTATTGTATGCAGAACGAGTAATGTTCAATAAACTTGCCACTTCCTCCTGACTTCTTTTTTTGCGCTTTCTTAGGAGCTTTAAATTTTCTTTTAAATACATAATGTCAATTTTATTACCAATATATTGGCATGTAAATTAACAAACATTTTTTTACATTTCAAAAAATGGGAATGAAATTGTTTTAAATTTAACCGATTTGAACGTTCTTTGTAAGAATGAATTATTGGCTGATTAAATCTGAACCATTTAAGTATAGCTGGGATCAATTCGAAAAGGATAAATCCACATTTTGGGATGGAGTTAGAAATTATCAAGCAAGAAACAATCTACGAAATATGAACGTAGGGGACCTTTGTTTGTATTATCATTCCAACGAAGGCAAAGAAGTGGTTGGAATTGCTGAAGTAATTAAAGAATCATATCAAGACCCAACTACTTCTGATACCAACTGGGTGGTAGTGGATGTAAAGCCATTCAAGAAATTATCTAACACCGTGTCACTTGAAACCTTAAAATCAGATGAAAGATTAAGTGATTTGGGATTAATTAAACAACCGCGTTTATCTGTTATATCATTAACTGAAAATCAGTTTAACATAATATTGGAGCTTGCAAATGAAAAGTAATCAATCAAAATTATTATTAAGTCCACTCAAAGGAGAAATGATTCTGAAAAGATTCGCTCTTCAAATTGTGGAAAATCATAAAAATATTTCTGAGCTCGCAATTATAGGTTTACAGCCTCGAGGTATTGAGTTGGCGCAATCCATTCATAGATATGTGTCACAATTAACCGAAACTGAAATTTTGTATGGCCAATTGGATCATACTTTTTTTAGAGATGATATAGGTAGAGGTAATATTCACATACCCAAGCCTTCAAAAATTAATTTTTCAACTGAAGGAAAAACTATCATCTTAGTAGACGATGTTTTGTTTACCGGAAGAAGCGTTCGATCTGCAATCGATGCAATTATGAGTTTTGGACGTCCGAATCGAATTGAATTGCTGGTTTTAGTTGATCGCATTCACGAACGCGAATTGCCTATTAAACCAGATTATGTTGGCGTATCAATTGATTCACGAAATACTAATTCATACGTCAACGTAGAATGGATTAATAACGAACTCAATGTTTGGCTATTTGAAAATAAAATAAATGAATAATCATCCCCTAAACCACTTGTTAGGAATAAAAGGAATGAAAGTCGATCAAATTCATTCCATTTTTGAAACAGCTCAAGGATTTTTAACTTTATTACAGGCTCCTGTCAAAAAAACACCAGCTTTACGCGATATTACCATTGCCAATTTGTTTTTTGAAAATTCAACAAGAACTAGAGTTTCTTTTGAATTAGCTGAAAAACGATTAGGAGCAGATGTAATTAACTTTTCATCTTCATCTTCTAGCGTTAAAAAAGGGGAAACACTCATTGACACTGTAAATAATATCCTAAGTATGAAGGTGGATATGGTTGTCATGCGACACCCAGCACCCGGCGCTTGTCGTTTCTTGTCTAAACACATCGACGCACAAATTGTCAATGCTGGAGATGGAACACATGAACATCCAACACAAGCTTTATTAGATGCATTTTCTATGCAGCAAAAACTAGGCGATTTAAAAGGAAAACGAATTGTCATAGTTGGTGATATTAAACATTCTAGAGTGGCATTGAGTAACATTTATTGTTTGCAACTTTTGGGTGCAGAAGTTATGGTTTGTGGGCCATCCACTTTAATACCAAAACACATTGAAAGCTTGGGTGTTAAAGTATCGCATAATCTCGATGAGGCCTTAAAATGGGCAGATGTTGCCAATATGCTTCGAATTCAATTGGAGCGTCAAGATGAACGTTATTTTCCATCAATTCGAGAATATTCCAAATTATTTGGCCTTACGATGGATCGATTGAATTCTGCTAATCCAGAATTGTTAATAATGCATCCGGGTCCAATAAATCGCGGAGTTGAAATAAGCAGTGAGGTAGCTGATTCTTCGAATAGTATCATATTAGAACAAGTTGAAAATGGTGTGGCTATTAGAATGGCAGTTCTATTTTTACTGGCACAAAAATCATTATAATGAATCCAATTTTAGTAGAATTAAGAAGGGCAGAAGTGCTAGAGAGTTTTCATAGAGGAGTAATCTGTGTTGTCGATGAAAATAATCAAGTAATATACTCCAAAGGTGATATACAGCAAGTTTGTTATCCTAGAAGTGCAATGAAGTTTTTTCAACATATTCCGTTAATCACTTCTGGAATATTTGAAAGTTATGGATTTACAAATCAACAACTTGCAGTTATGTGTGGATCTCACAACGGAGAATCGTCTCATACATCTGTGGTAAAGACAATTTTAGACAAAATTGAACTGGATGAAGAATCTTTAAAATGCGGGGCTCAACCTCCTACATTAAAAAAGGACTATCATCAGTTAATACGCAATAATCAAGAACCACAACCGATTCATAATAATTGCAGTGGAAAGCATGCCGGTTTCTTAGCTTGGTCCAAGTTTAAAAATTCAGAAACGGGCTCTTATTTATCGTCAGAACATCCATTACAAAAAGAAATTCGCGATGTAGTAGCGAAATTCTATGAAATGGATTCAACTGAATTGAAATTAGGAATTGATGGCTGCAGTGCACCCACTTTTGCAATGCCCGTCTTTAACCAAGCAGTAGCATTTAAAAATTTGGTTGCTCCTCCATTGCATTTTGACGATAAAACCAGAAATGCAGCAAATAAAATTGTTGATGCTGTGACTGAATTTCCAGATATGGTAGCCGGAACTCAACGTTATTGTACCGATTTGATGCGAGTTACCAAAGGCAGAATTGTAGGAAAGACCGGTGCAGACGGAGTTTATTGCATTGGGATACCCGGTAAAAAATGGGGAATTTCAATCAAAATAGATGATGGTAAAATGGGACCACAATATCAAGTTGCGCAAGAATTATTGAAACATTTAAACCTGATAACCAGTGAAGAAGTTGCAGAACTAGAAAAATACCATGAGTTTGAAATGAAAAATTTCGCAGGCAATGTTACTGGTAAATCATTGGTTGTGAACATATAATTCAACATTCTCTGTAATTGATATTGTTCCCAATTTACAAACAAACTAAACTAAATTGCCAAAATGAATAAACTGCGTAATTTTTGTTTGCTTTTTACATTCTTTTACGGGGGATGTTTATTCGGGCAAAATCGACTAATTCGTCCACTTTCTCACATTGAAGATCGTTTGATCGCACTAGATCCTACTTTGATTGAAAGTTTTCGATTCAATAATCAAAATTTGGATTTGATGTCGCAATTGTTAGAAAAAGAAGAGAATTTATATTCAAATTCAAGAAAAGCTCGCGGAATTGACCAGGAAAGTTTTTTTAGAAAATACTCACCAGAGTTTTTTGTCCAAAATATTGCAGTTAAACCACTAGATAAACATCCCTCAATACCCATAAAATCAAAATTAAATACTTTGGGTTTTTTGAATAATCCGCACCGATTTTATTCTTGGGAAAGCGAAGATAAACAAGATTTTATTGTTGTAAACCCGGTGTTTGATATGGCATTTACTCCTAAATTTTCAAACTTTTCAAGTTCGCTTTTAAATGGAAAAGGTTTGGAGGTTTATGGGCAAATTGGTCCAAAAATTTCATTTTATTCATCGGCATATGATTATCAAATGAATCCGTTGAACTCAATTCATTCTTATCGAATTAAAAATCGTGTTTTACCTGGAAATGGCTTTGTAAACGTTAATTTTCTTGGATATTTAGATTATTTTTATGCAACGGGATATGTAAACGCTCTATTGGCGGAGAAAAAATCAAAAATTAATCCAAAAAACACAATCTACTCGATTCATGCAACATTTGGACACGACAAACAATTCATGGGTTCAGGATTTAGAAGTCTGTTATTATCGAATTTTGCACCGCCAAGTTTATTTTTGCAATTGAATTATCGATTGGGGCCATTTAAATATCAAAATCTGTTTAAAGAGTTGGTTAGAGATCTTACGAAAGACACTTTCAAAACCTACAATAAAAAGTACTTGGCGATGCATAGAGGCTCATTGGAATTCAAGTCCATTGGATTAGAATTAGGTGTTTCTGAATCCATAATACATTACAGAATGGATAATTCCTTTGATTTAAATTACATTAATCCTATAATATTTTACAGAGGAATTGAACGAGAGCTAGGATCTAGTGATAATGCGATAATTGCTTTAGATGGTTCTTTCAAAAGAAAGCGATGGAATGCATATGGACAGTTGTTAATGGATGAATTTAATACGAATTATTTATTTACAAATAGAAAGCATTCGTATAATAAATTCGCTTATCAACTGGGATTCTATTTGAGTCCTCAATGGAAAAATATCAAACAAAGTTATTTTCAGTTTGAATGGAATTCAGTAAGACCATTTACTTATTCGCATTACAGTGCGAGTAATTATTCGCATTACGGTCAAGCACTGGCTCACCCTTTGGAGAGTAATTTTAGAGAATTTGTATTCAGAACTTTTATAATTCCAGATAAATTCAGGAAATTATCAATTAAAAATACGTTAATCGTTTACAACAAGGGATTGAATGTTGGGAAGGATAACTACGGGTCGGATTTGAGGTTAAATTATCAAAAAGCTGTTGATATGAAAAATGCTCCCATGCTACAAGGGAATTTATTAAATGGAATTAATAACCAATTAGTAATTAAATACTTGGCAACGCAAAGTTTTCATATTGAAGGTGTTTTTAATTATGAACGTTTATATGGAGCGATCAATAGCCAATTTCGCTATTTAGGAATTGGAATTCGTTGGAATTTCATGGATTCCAAAGATGCATTTATGTTATAATAAACTTATTAGATCTTTATTAATAAAAATAGGTCAGCTTTCACTGACCTATTAAACAACATATGCTGGGACTTGAGTTTTAAACTTTCTTATGGGAATGTATCTAGAACTATTTTATTTTTCTAAAAATTCTATCCCAACGAATCCCTTTCACATCGTATAACATATTATTTCCCTGAATATTGGGTTCACCTAATTCATTGATATTAATGACTTTTTTCAATGAAAAGAACGTGAATAAGGGTTTTCCTAAGATATGATCTTCAGGGACATATCCCCAATAACGAGAATCGCTGCTATTATAACGATTATCGCCCATCATCCAGTAATATCCCATTTTAAAAGTGTATTTTTTAATTTCTGACCCACTTCCACCGTTGGTATAAAACTTACCACCTTGCTCAACAATATTCGCCTTTTCGTAAATGTTAATTGCTGCTTTAAACCAGTCCCAATTGGCTTTTGTTAATTCAATTGTTTCTCCTCTTTTTGGAAGATAAAACGGTCCGTAATTGTTTAAATCCCACTGATGTTTTAAATAAGTGGTGTTGGCTGTATCAGGAAATAAATGTCTATCATAACCTTCATCAACTACATCTTCAAAAACAGCTGCAACAGATCCATGTTTTTTAATGGTTTTAATATTTTCTGGCCAAGTATAAATATGATACGGGATTAACATTTGACCAGCTTTTTGTGTACTTTTTAGAATTTCAGGTGCTACGCGATATGGAATAGTAAAATCACCTAAATTGTGTTCTAAAAGAAAATCTTGAGAGATATAATCTTTCATTAACAATAAATATCTCTTTTGTTGTTTATCGACAACAGGCAGTGGTTTGTTGTTGATGTAAACTTGTCCTTTACGGATTACCACAGAGTCTCCTGGAATTGCAATACAACGTTTTACATAATTATCTTTTTTATCCGTAGGAAATCCTTCATCAGCAGGCCAATTGAAAACAATAACGTCGTTATTTTTGATGGTGTACCATCCAGGTAAGCGCATATATGGGAATTCAACTAAATCAGTATAAGCTTTTATTCCTGCAATTTCTTTTGGCGCCAAAACAGGCACTGAAATAGGAGTCATTGGAATTCTCATTCCAATATTTGTTCGACTTACGACTAAGTGATCACCAACCATTAAATTGGATTCCATTGAAGGAGTTGGAATTTGATAAAGATCAAAAAACAACGCTCTCATTCCACCTGCCACATAAACAGCAAATAAAATGGCATCGGCCCATTCCCGAGACGCACTAGATTTGGTTAAATTATTTTGACGCCATTGTTTTTCACCCGCTTTTCCAACAAATGCCAATGATTTATCGAATAACAAATAAGGAAAATATGCGAAAGTCAAAATAATACCAACTGCTTGTTCCCAGAATTTGTTTTTCCCAAAACTTCTTAATAGATCTAGTTTAATATTGAATCCAAATAAGATATTCAATCCAGGAATGACCATTCCAATCATATACCATTTAGGACGACCAACAAGTTGAATCCAAAACCACCAGTTTAAAATAGGTATCCATGCCAATAATGGATTCAATCCAGCTAATTTAAACATTCTAGATAGGCCTAAACGAGTCAATACAAAGGCAGAAGACCAAATGACTAAAAATATTGATAGATTATAACTGTTCATTTATTTACGTTCGATTTAATTATTGATATTATTCAAACATTCATCCAAAAAATTCAGATTCCTTCAAAAATTTAGAATAACAATGTAAGAAAAAGTCAAATTTATGAATTTTAGAGTGAATACTTATAAGCTTAACAAATCAGACATGGTGAAAACTCCTTTTTTATCGACCAACCATTCTGTTGCCAATACGGCACCCATTGCAAAGCCCAATCTGTTCTTAGCATCATGTCTGATTTCTATTGAATCCACTTCACTCTCATATTTTATGATGTGAGTTCCTGGTACCTCGGGCAATCTTTCTGCACAAATAGGTAATACTCCATTTTTATTCAAATTAAGATTGCTCTCAACTGAATTTATTTTTTGAGAATTTTCAATTAAGTTGTTTGTATTGTTCTCAATTAATTCCCATTTTGACAAAATCGCATTTTGCGATAATACACCTTCTGCTAAAGTTATAGCTGTTCCAGACGGCGCATCCTTTTTCTCTGTATGATGAATTTCAGTCATACTTACACTGTAGTCTGGATGCGACGCCATTAATTTGGATAAAATTTTATTGATCTGAAAAAACAAATTCACTCCTACACTGAAATTAGTAGCATAAAATAGACCGCCTGAATTGTTATTTACAAAATCTACGACCTCTGAAAAATCATTGTACCAACCCGTTGTTCCTACAACAATGGGGATATTTAATTTAACAGAATGTTTAATATGCTGAACAGCTAATTCTGGGGAAGTAAATTCGATGGCACAATCTGCGTCTAAATATTCACAATCAATAAATGGATTTTGAACGTCAAATTTATGACTTACAATATGCCCTCGTTCAGAACAAATTTTTTCAATGGTTTTACCCATTTTACCGTAACCTATTAAAGCAATCTTCACAGCACAAAAATAACAGCTCAAATGTTAAATAGCTATTTAAGTACTTTTAAATCCATGTTTTTTTTCGGTCTTTTGCGTTAAAATTTATTATGAAGCGCAAAGTTCAAATCATTTTCATATCAATCGCTGTTTTCTTTTTACTGCTTTTAACTTGGATTTTTCTTTTACAACATCCCAAGACAATAAATACCAAAACTTTTAAAATTGAATCAGATTGGAACAATCAAAACTTAGATAATTACACTGAAGATAGTCTTGGGCTTTATGTTCCATTTGGAATAACTTTTTGGCTGAGTAAAACAGGGTATGAACTAACGTCATCAAAAATTTCTATAAATGCATCTGATAATGTCTTCAACATTATCAAAAACATAAGAAGAGCAAAAAATCAAACAGTTAACTTGGTTATTAAATCATCGTATTTTGTCGATGGATTTTCTAAAAATATATCAGATCAATTGAATTTATCCAGTGATTCTATAAAGTTATATTTATTGGATTCGAATCAAATTGATGGTATATATATAACAAAAGAAAATTGGCCTGTTTTCATTGTCCCAAATACGTATAACATCAAATACAACTTGAGTGTTGAAGATTTTTTTAAACGAATGTACAAAGAGTCAAATTTGTTTTGGAATAAAGAAAGAATTCAAAAATTAAGCAATCAAGGATTGAGCAAATTAGAAGCAGTAACGATTGCAAGTATTGTCGAAAAAGAAAGTTCCAAAACAAATGAATATCAAAATATTGCAGGTGTTTATTTAAACCGATTTAGAAAGGGGATGAAATTGCAAGCCGATCCCACTGTAGTTTTTGTTAAAGGTAAAGCAGAGCGTGTTTTACAGAGTGATACAAAAATACCCTCTCCCTATAACACGTATTTAAATAAGGGTTTACCTCCGGGACCAATTTGTATTCCATCGATTGCGGCAATTGATGCAGTTTTGAATTATTCACAGCACAGTTATTTTTACTTCTGTGCCAAGGCTGATTTTTCTGGCTATCATGTGTTTGAATCGGATTACAGCAGACACTTGAAGAACGCTCAATTATTTCACCGTGCATTAAATAAAAAAGCGGGAAAATAACTTCCCGCTTTCATCGAATTTTGTAAGTAGAATTTTCAAATTGCAGTCAAATGTTAATTGATGGCAATTTTCAAAGTTTGTTGAAAACCATTCATGGTAGTAACATTTGCGATATAAGTGCCTGGCTTTAAAAAATCCAAACTGTACTGTCTACCTGGATTGTTACACGTATTAATCATTTTGCCAGAATAATCCCAAATCATTATTTTAGAAATAGTTAATTCAGACGATATTGATTTTTGAAAAGTGTTAAAGTAAATGGTTGAATGATTGTTTGAAATATTTTGTGAGCTATTTGTAGCTTCTTCAGATAACTTTATATTTTTCGTTGCAACAAAGTCTCCATTGTCTGAATTACTCGAGTTTGATATAACCGAAGCAGTGTACATGGTAATTTCACCTGATCCAGCAGCAGGAGCAGTCCATTCAATAGTCCATGTTGCGTTTTGGGAAGTAGTTGCAGGCGAGTTGTGTCCCCAAATTTGCGCCTGACCTGAATTGTAAACTGTGGTTTTAGCAGGAGCTGTTCCATAAGTGCCTATTTTTTGATTGCTAGAATTCATTGCTGTAAATTGAAATCCGAATTTGGACGAATTGCCATTAGCGTTAACTGAAATAGAGTACTTATTATTAGGTATGTAAGAAGTTACCGTGTTGCCATTTTGATCTTTAACCAAAATATCCACTGCGCCAGAGACTTGTGCGTTAGAATGACATCCAGAGCAATTTCCCGAACTCCCCGGACTTCCAGTCCTGTTTCCACCTGGGCCAGAAGAATTTGACGAAAGAATCACGTAAAATGCAGATAAACTTAGGGTTACAAATGTAATTTTTCTTAATTTCATATATGTTTTCAGATTGATATCCACAAATTTAGACGCAATGTTCATTTTTTTTAAAATATTCGATGAATTTTGAACAATTCATCGGTTGGGTTGTATTATTTTTGTTGCGAATCATGAACAATCCAGAAAGTTATTTACCCATTCTCATTCAATTGGGATTTTCTATTGGTTTTGTAGTTTTGGCCTTAACACTCTCACAGTTATTAGGTCCAAAACGTAAAACCAAACAGAAGAATGAAAGTTTTGAGTGCGGAATTGAAAGTCAAGGAGACGCGAGATTTCCCGTTTCAGTTAAATATTTTTTGTCTGCGATTCTTTTTGTTTTGTTTGACGTTGAGGTAGTTTTCTTTTACCCTTATGCAGTCAACTTTAAAGAAATGGGTTGGGAAGGCTTTCTCGCCGTAGTTTCTTTTGTGGGATTCTTTTTAACAGGGTTCATTTACGTTTGGAAAAAAGGTGCCCTTGAATGGGAAAAATAATTCATATCACATGGTAAAAATTGAACAAGCACCGGAAGGTTTAGAAGGACAAGGGTTCTTCGCTACTTCATTCGACAAAGTAATTGGAATGGCTCGTGCCAATTCATTATGGCCTTTGCCTTTTGCTACATCGTGTTGTGGAATTGAATTTATGGCAACTATGGGCTCAAATTATGATTTAGCTCGTTTTGGATCAGAACGAATGAGTTTTTCACCTCGTCAGGCAGATTTACTTATAGTAGCGGGTACGATTTCAAAAAAACTAGGTCCTGTTTTGAAACAAGTATATGACCAAATGGCAGAGCCCAAATGGGTGCTCTCTGTTGGTGCTTGCGCTTCAAGTGGTGGAATATTCGACACATACAGCGTTTTGCAAGGAATTGATAATGTAATTCCAGTAGATGTTTATGTACCAGGTTGCCCACCGCGTCCAGAGCAGATTATCGAAGGTATTCTCAAAATTCAAGAATTGGCTAGAAACGAAAGTTTACGTCGCAGAAATTCAGAGGAATATAAGAAAATGCTTGAAAGCTATAATATTGAAACCGTTTAATTAAATGTCACAAGATTTTTTAAATAAATCCATCGAACGTATTACATCGTTAATAAGCGATGAAATGAACTTTGAAGTGGATAAATACAATCAACCAATTGTTACTTTACCTGCAGATAAAGTGCATATGGTGATAACTGAATTAAAGACAAATTGGGGTTATTCATACTTAAATGATTTAACTGGTGCTCACTATCCAAATAATCTAGGAGGAGAGTATCAGGTTATTTATCATATTCACAATTTGCTTGAAAATGTTAGATTGAGAATCAAGGTAAATTTACCTAAAGATACCCTCCAAATTCAATCCATAACAGATCTTTTTTCAGGAGCCAATTGGATGGAAAGAGAAACATTCGATTTTTTCGGAATTCAATTTATTTCACATCCAAACTTGACTCGAATCTTAAACATGGATAATATGGATTATCATCCAATGCGTAAAGAGTATGCTTTGGAAGATGAAACCAGAAAAGACAAAAACGATACATTCTTCGGCAGATGAGCGAATTAGAAAAATTAAACCAACAAATTTACCGCGGTAGTTCAGAAACTATTGATGGTGAAATTGCTACACTTAACTTAGGTCCAACTCACCCTGCGACACATGGTATTTTTCAAAATGTGTTAAAAGTAGATGGTGAGAGAATTCTACATGCGGAACAAACTGTTGGATATATACACAGAGCATTTGAAAAATTGGCCGAGCACCGACCATTTCATCAGGTTACTCCTATAACAGACCGTTTAAACTATTGCTCTTCCCCAATTAACAATATGGGATGGCACATGACCGTCGAAAAGTTAATTGGTGCAGAAATACCCAAGAGAGTTGATTACATGCGTGTAATCGTAATGGAACTTGCACGTATTGCTGATCACTTAGTTTGTAATTCAGTAATTGGTGTAGATACAGGCGCATTGACTGGTTTTACCTACATGTTTCAACAGCGTGAGAAAATCTATGATCTATATGAGGAAATTTGTGGAGCTCGATTGACGACCAACGTTGGAAGAATTGGGGGGTTTGATCGCGATTTTAGTCCTAAATTCTACGATTTGTTAAAAACATTCTTAAAAGAATTCCCAAAGCATTTTGATGAGTTTTCTAGAATGTTAGAACGCAATCGAATATTTATGGATCGTGTAGTTGGAGCAGGACCCATTAGCGCTGAACGTGCTTTGAATTATTCATTTGCAGGTCCAAACTTAAGAGCTGCGGGAGTAGATTATGACGTTCGAATTCAAAATCCATATTCCAGTTACCAAGATTTTGATTTTCAAGTTCCGATTGGATCTGATGGAGATACCTATGATCGTTTCATAGTTCGACAATGTGAGATTCGTGAAAGTTTGAAAATTATTCAGCAGGCTTTAGATAATATGCCCTCAGGAAGTTACCACGCAGATATACCATCGTTCTATCTTCCCCCGAAGGAAGAAGTGTATTCTTCGATGGAAGCTTTGATTTATCATTTCAAAATTATAATGGGGGAAACTCCAATTCCTGAAGGAGAAGTATATCACGCAGTAGAAGGTGGTAATGGTGAATTGGGGTACTATTTGGTATCAGATGGTGGAAGAACTCCATACAGGCTGCATTTTAGAAGACCTTGTTTTATATATTACCAAGCATATCCTGAAATGATTAAAGGAGCTTTATTAAGTGATGCTATCCTTACTTTGAGTAGTATGAATGTTATTGCAGGAGAATTGGACGCTTAATTAAAATTGAATACAGTGGAAGAAAACAAAAACATTGAATTCCCTCAAGTGCTTCTTGATGAAGTTCAGAGAGTTATATCTTTATTTCCAGAAGGGAAACAAAAAAGTGCTTTAATTCGAGTACTTCACATTGCTCAGGCTCATTTTGGATGGCTTTCGGTTGAAGTAATGGATTATATTGCCCGTTTATTGCACATTCAACCCATTGAAGTGTATGAAGTTGCAACATTCTATAGCATGTACGACACGCAAAAAGTGGGAAAAGTAAAACTGGAAGTTTGTAGAACTGGTCCTTGCATGATTGAAGGTGCTGAAAAAATCATTTCATACATTGAGAAAAAATTGGGGATTAAAGAAGGTGAAACTACATCTGACGGCATCTTTACATTAAAAGCAGTCGAATGTTTAGGTGCCTGTGGTTATGCACCAATGCTTCAAGCTGGTGAAAAATTTCATGAACATTTAACAGAAGAGAAAGTGGATGCTTTAATTGAGCTATACAGACAAAATCCTTCTGCAAATTATATGGGACAGAACAATGACTAGGAAATTATTACTTGCCAACGACCATATTGAGGGTATCCAATCTTACGATGTTTACCGCAAAAATGGAGGATATGCAGCTGTTGAAAAAGCACTTAAAAGCATGTCGCCCGATGATATAGTTGAAGAAGTTAAAAAATCTGGGCTTCGAGGCAGAGGTGGAGCTGGATTCCCAACAGGTATGAAATGGAGCTTTTTGGCAAAGCCAGAAGGTGTTCCACGTCATTTATTGTGTAATGCCGATGAATCTGAGCCAGGTACATTCAAAGACCGATATTTGATGGAGAAAATCCCACATTTATTGATTGAAGGAATGATTCTTTCGTCGTATGCGTTGGGTGCAAATCAATCCTATATTTATATACGAGGTGAATACATGTATGTTTTGAGAATCCTTGAAAAAGCGATTCAAGAAGCATACAATAACGGATGGTTAGGAAAAAATATTCAGGGGAGCGGTTTTGACTTGGACTTAGCAGTTTCCCCAGGCGCAGGAGCATACATTTGTGGAGAAGAAACTGCTTTAATTGAAAGTTTAGAAGGTAAAAGAGGCAATCCGCGAATGAAGCCACCTTTCCCAGCGGTACAAGGATTATGGCAACGTCCTACAGTGGTTAACAATGTTGAAACCATCGCTGCAGTTGTTCCGATTATTAACGAAGGTGGCGATGCTTATGCTTCTATCGGTATTGGACGATCAACTGGAACTAAACTAATTTCAGCATCCGGTAATATTAATAAACCGGGTGTATATGAAATCGAATTGGGCATAACAGTAGAAGAATTCCTTTACTCGGATAAATATTGTGGAGGTATTAAAAATGGTAAAAAATTAAAAGCTTGTGTTCCCGGTGGTTCATCAGTACCAATTTTACCACATTATTTAGTTTGTAAAACAGCTGAAGGCAATGATCGTTTAATGACTTACGAAAGTTTGGCTGATGGCGGATTTGCAACGGGTTCTATGCTAGGTTCTGGTGGATTTATAGTTTACGATGAAGATCAGTGTATCGTAAGAAATACAATGAATTTTGCTCGTTTCTATCATCATGAGTCCTGTGGACAATGTTCTCCATGCAGAGAAGGTACTGGATGGATGAAAAAAGTACTTCATAACATTGAGACGGGTAAAGGTAAAATGGAAGACATAGATCTACTTTGGGAAATTCAAAGTAAAATTGAAGGTAATACTATTTGTCCTTTGGGGGATGCTGCTGCTTGGCCAGTTGCCGCTGCAATTAGACATTTCCGTGAAGAATTCGAATGGCATGTTAATGAACCAGTTTTATCTCAACAGAGAAATTACGGTTTGGTAAGTGAAAAAAAGTTTGAGAACGTTAACGCATAATTTCAATGGCTGAAGAAATTCAAAAATTTACGGTAACCATTGATGGAGAAACGATACAAGTAGCTCCTGGTACCACCATATTGAATGCAGCACGTCAAATCGGAGGCAAATTAGTTCCTCCAGCGATGTGTTATTATTCTAGTTTAAAAGGTAGCGGCGGTAAATGTCGTACTTGCCTGGTAGAGGTATCCAAGGGTTCAGAAAAAGACCCTCGTCCAATGCCAAAGCTTGTTGCAAGTTGTAGCACCACCGTTATGGATGGAATGGAAGTTAAAAACATTACAAGCCCTAAAGTTCTAGATGCACGTAGGGGTGTAGTTGAGTTTTTATTGTTAAACCATCCTTTGGATTGTCCGGTATGTGATCAAGCAGGGGAATGTCATTTGCAGGATTTAGCCTTCGAACACGGTGTTGCAAAAACCAGATACGAATTTAAACGTCGCGAATTCGATAAAATAGACATTGGGGAATACATCAAATTGCACATGACACGTTGTATTTTGTGTTATCGTTGTGTTTACACGGCCAATCAATTAACAGAATCAAGAGAACATGGTGTATTAAAACGCGGTGACGCAGCAGAAATTGGAACATTCATAGAGAAAAATCTTAATAATGATTTTATTGGAAACGTGATTGATGTTTGTCCAGTAGGTGCATTAACTGATAAAACGTTCCGCTTTAGAAGTCGTGTTTGGTATACAAAACCGATAGACGCGAATTGCGAATGTTCAAAATGTTCTGGAAAGGCAGTGTTATGGATGATTGGAGATGAAGTAGCACGTGTAACAGCTAGAAAAGACCAATACGGTGAAGTAAAAGAATTTATTTGCAACGAATGTCGATTTGATAAAAAAGATGCTTCTAAATGGAATATTGAAGGTCCAAGAAAAATAAGTCGTCATTCAGTGATTTCTGCAAATCACTATGAACAAACCATTCCTGAACACACCACATTATTGAATAAAGCGTAACATGGATAGTGCATTATTATTAGAAAAGACGCTTTTAGTTTCTATTTTAACTTTGGTTACTTTAGGAATCGCAGCGTATTTAACTTACGGAGAGCGCAAAGTTGCTGCTTTTTTCCAAGATCGATTGGGACCGAACCGCGCAGGTATTTATGGTGTATTTCAACCATTAGCCGATGCGGGTAAGTTATTCTTCAAAGAAGAATTAATTCCCCAATCTGCCGAAAAATGGCTTTTTATTTTAGGTCCAGCTGTTGCCATGATTACAGCCACTATTACGAGTGCAGTAATTCCTTGGGGAACCGAACTGCCAATTGGTGACAGAATTGTTCAACTTCAGGTTGCCGACGTAAATATTGGGGTACTTTATATTATGGGAATTGTTTCCGTTGGTGTTTATGGAATCATGATTGGTGGATGGGCGAGTAATAATAAATACGCATTATTCGGCGCTATCCGTGCTAGTGCTCAAATGATTTCATACGAGCTAAGTATGGGTTTATCGCTAATTGCCGTTATTATGATGAGCGGAACTTTAAGTTTACGTGAAATTGTTGATCAACAGCATGGAATGAATTGGAATATTTTTTACCAACCATTAGGCTTTATTATATTCTTTGTTTGTGCTCTAGCAGAAACGAACCGTGCACCTTTCGACTTAGCAGAATGCGAAACTGAATTAATCGGAGGTTACCATACCGAATATTCATCTATGAAATTGGGATTCTACTTGTTCTCTGAATATATTAACATGTTCGTTTCAAGTGCATTGATGGCGAGCGTTTATCTTGGGGGATATAATTTCCCCGGAATGGATGCCATTAGCAATCCAACTATTTTAGGAATTGCTCAGATTATTGTGATGTTTTCCAAAGTGTTCTTCTTCATATTTGTATTTATGTGGATTCGTTGGACATTACCTCGTTTTAGATATGACCAGTTGATGCATTTGGGATGGAAATCATTAATTCCATTGGCAATATTTAATTTGCTCGCAACAGGCGCAATTATGTTGGCTGTTGGATAAAAAAGTATTTGTATGAAAAAAATAGCCGTCAAACTTGACGGCTATTTTTTTAAACTATTTATTTAAGTAATATATTCCAACTGACTTAATATCAATTATTTAAAACAAAATAAATAGTTTAAGATTATTTATTATTACAGGATATTCAATATTCAGCAATTTCAATTGAATAATGAATTTCATGAAAAGTGCTCAATTGATTTTTCCATTGCAATTCCGCGACTTCCTTTAATAAAAACATTTTTAGATTGAATAGGATGGGTATCTAACCAAGCCAATAAAGAATCAACGGATTCAAAGCAATAAGGGAAGTGCCCACAGGCTGTTTTATATTCTTTGCCTACTAAATATATTTCATCAAAATTCAGTGATTGGGCCAATTCAAAAATTTGAGCATGCTCTGTGGAAGAAGATTCCCCTAACTCCAACATATCACCTAGTAAAATTGCTTTACTGCCATTCATCGTTGCAAAACTTTGTAATCCGGCTTGAACACTGCTTGGATTCGCGTTATATGCATCCAAAAAGACTAAATACTTTTCAAATTGCAACCATTGACTGCGATTATTTTTAGGTTCGTATTGACAAACGGATTCTACGGCTTTTTCCAAATCTAGCCCAAAAATGCGTGACATACTTAAAGCACCTAAAATATTGTAAATATTGAATTTACCACCAATTTTAGATTGATACAACCCCACATTTTTACCATTTTCAATCAATTCAAATTTCAAGTAAGGCATTTCTTCCAGCACGCGAGCAAATAAATTAGCCGATGCGTTTTCACAGCTGTAGGTAAAAGGCGAAGAGAAGCGTTTACTCATTGAATTCAGCCAAGTATCATCCAAATTAATAGCGACCTGACCACCCGAATTTATTAATTGTAAATACAATTCGCTTTCTTCTTTTGCAACTGATTCAATTGATCCAAATCCTTCGAGATGTTCCTTTCCTATATTAGTAATCAATCCAGCATGTGGCTCAAATAAATCACATAAAAAAGCCATTTCGCCTGGGTGATTAGTACCCAGTTCAACTATCCCGTAATCCGTTTTTTCATCAAAGGACAATAGCGTTAATGGTACACCAATATGATTGTTGAGATTTCCAATGGTAGCTTTGGAATTAAATTGATCTTGAAAAATACTCATTATCAGTTCTTTGGTAGTTGTTTTTCCATTTGAACCTCCAATCGAAATAAACTTGGTATGATTAGATATTTTTTTCGAATGAAAACGCGATAACTGAGCTAAAATTAAATTGGGATCTTCAACCAATATGACTTTATCGCTATTTACCGTTGTATTGTTGGTTAAAACAAATTTCGCTCCTAATTCTACAGCTTTTTGAGCAAACAAATTGCCATTAAAAACTTCCCCAGAAAGGCATATAAAAAAGGAATTTGCAACTTCCTTGCGCGTATCTGTGCAAATTCTGAAATCAGATTCAACTAATTTTTGATAAATGAGCTCAATGGATATGTTTGACATAAATATGATTTCAAAATTACAATCTATTAAAGACATCTGCATTTAAAATATTAAATTTGATAGAATACACATCTATGAACCCTGCATATAAAAGAATATTATTGTTTTTGGTATTAAGCTGGACGACTTTTGGCGCTGTTCATTCACAGTTTTCAAAAGTGCAAATCACCAATGGTGTTTCAGTAAAAAAGGGCAGTAGCTACTATGAAAAACCGTTTATTGGAGGATTGAATTCTCCTCAATTTTCCAAAATGGATCTCAATCAGGATGGGAAAATGGACGTTATCATTTTTGACCGGTCAGATTATAAACTTTTACCCTTTTTGAAAACCACCAAAGGCAATTTTCAGTACGCTCCTGAATACGAAAAGTATCTACCCAACGGAAAATATATTTACTTAACGGCCGACATCAACTCTGACGGTAAGTTAGATGTATTTACTTTATCGGATATTGGCGATATGATTATACATATCAATACAAGTAGCGATACCATTCAAAAACTAAGTTTCAATAATTTGGGACCTGGATTTTACAGAAATCAATTTGATTCGAGTCAACCTATTTTATACAATCCGTTAAGTTTTGGAAGCAGCATCAATGATTTACCAGCCATTCAAGATATCGACAAAGATGGCGATATAGATTTAGTCACTTACGATGATTTCAACCTCATTTATATGATGTATTCTGATGTTCGTAAAGAAAAAGGATGGAGTAAAGACACATTCGAATTTCAAAATATGGACTACTGTTATGGTTATTTTTGGGAAGGGTTTAATGGTGAAATCATTTTAAATAGTTGTCCTGCTACTTTAAATTTCCCTTTAAAACTAAAACCTAGACACGCAGGAGGAGCAGCGTGTTGGTTTTACGATCAAGACAATGATGGAGATATGGATATGTACATTTCTAACATAAATTCTCCTCGAATAACATACATGGAAAATGGGCGTGCCCAATACAATACATCATACGATACCTTTTTGTTTGTCGATTCATTAATATTCAATGGCGCTTCTTTTAAGGATTTTTCTTTTCCCGGGGGATATTTAATCGATGTTGACAATGATGGATTTGACGACCTAATTGTTTCCCCAAATAACTTTTTGGAATCAAAAGAATCAAAACAAGTTCATTACTATAAAAATAATGGAAATAAATCCGATACGAAGTTTAGTCACGTTACGGATGAATTCATATCCGAACAAATGATTGATTTAGGCGGAAAAACTTCTCCTTTGTTGTGGGATATTGACAATGACGGCGATTTGGATTTATTGGTTGCTAACAACGGAGATTTTTCAAAAACCTACGGAGTATCAGATCAAATTGCATTGTTTGAGAATAAGGGCAATAAAAACAATCCAGAATTTGAATTAGCCAATGAAAATTATTTGAATTTGAAACAATACAATTTGTCGGATTGCCGAATCAATAATGGCGATATTGATAACGATGGTGATTTAGACTTGTTAATTGGAACTAAAAAAGGTTCTTTAGTAGTTTTTGAAAATTCCGCAGGTGTCAACAAACCTATATCCTTAAGCTTAAAGTCGTTGGATTATTTAATATTCGACAAAATCGCGAAAGAAAATAGTTTTGCTCCTGCAATTATTGATTACAACCAAGATGGGATCAATGATTTATTGATTGGAAATTTCAATGGAAACTTAATATTATTTGAAGGTAAATCGAAAATCACGCCACAGTATGAATTGATCAGTCGCAATCCTTGGGGAATTAAAAGCAATGAATGGTTATTAAACGTAGAAGAACCTGAATTCGCAAGTTATGGCTATTCCGTTCCACATGTTAACGATTTCGACAAAGATGGTACTTTGGATATCGCTGTAGGTACTGTTTACGGAGATATTCGTGTTTACAACATACACAATCATTCAATTACTGATAGTTTGATTGCCACAGAAAATTCCTTTTACAATCAATACCAAGGAGATACTTCAGCTGTTAAAATGGGAAGCTTCATCACCCTTACCACAGGGGATTTAAATGGGGATTCAATTCCAGAATGGATTATGGGTTGCCATCGCGGGGGACTTTTATTTGGAAAAAGCGATAAAACTTCAAATAACAATACTGGAGTTCATACCAATTCGAATAATTCAATAGCATTTAAAGTCATCCCAAATCCTACCAATTCAGTAAAAGGATTCACTATACTTCAACCCAAAAATTCCTCTAATTGGATGATTACTGTACAAGATATGACTGGCAAAATTCTCAATCAAAAAGAAATGTTGAATAGAGAAGCGGGTGTTTTCATTGAAACTAAACAACTAAAACCAGGTGTTTACATGGTAAAGATGCAATCCAAAGAACAAAATCTCTCTGGTGTACAAAAGCTGATTATTCAAGATTAATCGGATTCAGCGACTTTTACAGACTTGGGTTTTTGTTTCTATGGAATTTCAAACGGTTGAAACGATTTTGATTTTTATAATCTTAATTTATGAATTTCAACCGCCGGAACTATTCAGAATTGAACAGTCATCATCCAAGAATGCAAATTGTTTAGAAATATTCAGACTTGAATATTCATCATCTATGTATGGAAAGCTAAATACCAATCAAAGTACTTCAACTTTCCCAGAATCAATACGGAGTCTATTTTGAGTAAAATAATATTCATCTTCGCGATTGGAAGCGACTATAATGCACTTTTTTGTCTGCATTTGTGTGATCAAGTTTTCGTATAATCGAATCCCCTCATTATCAAGGTTACTCAATGGTTCGTCAAAAATACAAAGAGTTGAGCTGGAGTAAAATACATACACTAACTTCAACCTTTGCTTCATGCCAGAGGAGAATGTTTGAATGGTTTTATTTAACGCTTTTTTAGGTAGTTCACTGTACTCTAATAGCTGTTTAACGTTATCAATTCCTTCAAGTGTTGTAATACCATTTTGAAAATTAAACCACTCTATTAAAGTTAACTCTTCTGGAAAATCCATTGCAGGTGAGCTCAATGCATAATAACCCGGTAAATCTTTGGATTCTAATTGGACATCATTGTTGCTCCAATTAATCTTGCCTTGAGTTGGTGAAGTCTGTCCAGTTAGCATCAAGGTTAATGTTGACTTCCCGGAACCATTTTTACCCAAGAATGCATATGAATTTCCGGGTAATATATCGAATTTATAATTAAACCCCTGGAACAACCAGTGATTCATATAGTTTTTACCACAATCAACGAATTCAATTGAATTCATATAATTATTTGGTCAAATACCCTTTCATTACACCACGGTCCGAATCTTGAATGAAAGCTAAAATTTCATCGCGTTCGGCGGTAGGAACAAATGAGGCCTGAATCAAATTAAGCGCTTTACTGGTATTTGAACTTTTTACAAATAACGTTCTGTAAATATCCTGAATTTCAGAAATTTTCTCATTTGAAAAGCCTCTTCTTCTTAATCCAATGCTATTCACTCCTTCATAACTCAACGGCTCCCTAGCTGCTTTGGTATAAGGAGGAACGTCTTTACGTACTAAGGATCCGCCACTTATCATGGTATGGCGACCTATTTTAACAAATTGATGAACGAGTGCCGCACCACCTAGAATTGCCCAATCGCCGATATGCACGTGACCTGCAACTTGAACAGAATTTGCTAAAATTGCATGATCTCCAACAACACAATCATGTGCTAAATGGACATACGCCATCAACAATACATTATTTCCCACTTTTGTATAGCCCAATGCTTTCGTGCCCTTATTAATGGTTACATATTCACGAATAGTGGTATTATCACCAATAATAGTGAGAGTTTCTTCTCCGTCGAATTTTAAATCTTGGGGAATTGCACCAATTGAAGCTCCAGGATAAATTTTGCAATTTTTTCCAATTCTTGCTCCACGAAAAATAACTGCACCAGACATTACATGGGTTCCTTCTGCAATTTCAACATCCGCATGAATAGTAACAAAAGGATCTATAACTACGTTGTCTGCAATTTTCGCAGATGGATGAACGTAAGCTAATGGTTGAATCATTTTAATTGTTTTTTAATTAATTTTTGCAATTTGCGCCATCAATTCTGACTCACAAACTAATTTATCTCCAACCCAAGCACGACCTTTCATAATGCAAATTCCTCTGCGTACGGGTTCTGTTAATTCTAATTTCATAACAAGTGTATCACCTGGGACCACTTTGTCTTTAAATCGAGTGTTATCAATTTTCAAGAAGTAAGTACCATAGTTTTCAGGATCTGGAACTGTACTCAATACTAAAATTCCACCTGTTTGAGCCATGGCTTCAATTTGTAGAACTCCAGGCATAATGGGATCACCGGGAAAATGTCCATTGAAAAACCATTGATCGTAAGTAATGTTTTTTACCCCAACAACGTGAGTTTCTCCAATTTCAATAATTTTATCAACTAGTAAAAAAGGATGGGCGTGCGGCAATAATTTCATTACCTCTTTAGTTGAATAAACCGGTTTAGCATTGGGATCATAATGAGGACGACCTTCTTGCTTTCTTCTATTTTCTGCTTTAATCACCTGTTTGATTTTCTTAGCGAAAGCTACATTTGATGCATGTCCCGGACGAGCAGCCATGATTTGACCTCTAATTGGCATTCCAACCAAAGCCAAGTCACCAATCATATCCAATAATTTGTGTCTCGCAGGTTCATTATGAAAACGAAGATCCAAATTATTCAATATACCTTCTTTCTTTACCTCAACCTTGTCTTTTTTAAAGACTTTCGCCAAACGATCTAATTCATCTTGTGACACAGTTTTATCCACAACAACTATGGCGTTATTTAAGTCACCACCTTTAATTAGATTGTTTTGCAATAGATATTCTAATTCATGCAGAAAACAAAATGTTCTACAAGGTGCAATTTGCTCTTCAAAATCACTCATGTTCGTTAAGGCTGCGTGTTGCGTCCCCAAAACAGGAGAATTGTAATCTACCATTACCGTAATTCTGTAGTCATTCACTGGCATAGCAATGATTTCTACATGGTTATCTGGATCTTGAAAATGAATATTGTAAGGAATTTCAAACACTTCGCGATCTTCCTCCAATTCTTTTAAACCTATGGCTTTTATAGCTTTTACAAATTCAATGGAACTTCCATCTAAAATGGGCATTTCTGGACCATCCACTTGAATCAATACATTATCTACTTCAGTGGCTACAAGTGCAGCCAACATATGTTCAACGGTTGAAATTTTCGCGCCGTTTTTTTCCAAGGTAGTGCCTCGACTGGTATCAGTCACCAAATCGCAATCTGCCTCAATAATGGGTTGCCCATCTAAGTCAACGCGTTGAAATTTATAACCATGATTATCTGTAGCAGGTACTAAAGTTACCGTTACGCTTGCACCTGTGTGCAATCCAACACCTTGAAATTGTATAGATTCGTTTAGAGTTGTCTGTTTCTGATTAATCTTTCCCATTGGATTTTAACAGTTCTATTTCTTTTTGTAGTTCTTTGATTTGTTTGAGGATGTCAGGTAATTTCTGCAATCCAACAACACTGCGAAGATACGAATTAACATCCATTGCTGGAGTTCCTGTCATTTTTTGACCTGTTTTCAATACACTTCCCGTGATTCCAGATTGTCCACCAAATTGATTACCCGAGGCAATTTCAATGTGACCAGCTATACCAACCTGTCCTCCAAAAACACAATTATCGCCAATTTTAGTGCTGCCAGCTACCCCCGTTTGGCTTGCAATTACCGTGTGTTTACCTACTTCAACATTGTGAGCAATTTGAACCATATTATCCAACTTGGTTCCTTCCTTAATTACCGTGGCACCCATAGTTGCTCGATCAATGCAGCAATTAGAGCCTATCTCGACAAAATCTTCAATAATTACAGTTCCTACTTGAGGAATTTTTTCATATCTACCATTTACTGGAGCAAAACCAAAGCCATCGCTTCCAATTACACTGCCAGCATGCGCAGTGAAATTTTTACCGATTTTAACTCCGGGGTAAATAACTACATTGGGAAAAATAATTGCATTATCACCGATTACACAATCATCCATTATTTTCACACCTGAATGGATTTGGCAATTATTACCAATAATGGTTCGTTCACCAATGCTTGTAAATGGACCTACATATACAGATTCTCCAATACTGCAAGTCTTATCAATAAATGAATGATCGGATATTCCCGATTTT
>JACCDS011992278.1_pt1 | contig 23848 bp, 18 predicted proteins | sample 7446441 | NCBI WGS metagenome assembly JACCDS01 (sample SAMN15323445, study PRJNA562643) | freshwater metagenome | isolation source: river surface water | place: USA:Blue River Watershed | collected 2017-08-17 | reverse complement strand
TTGCCAACGGTGATTCGGAATAGTCAACACCCGGGAGCGACGATCACGGTGGTTGACAATGCCTCCAACGACGGAAGTGCGGAATTCATGGCGGGCCATTACCCCGAAATCCGTTTCATTCAGCTTTCAGAGAACACCGGTTATGCGGGTGGATACAACGAGGCATTGAAGCAGTGCACCGAGGATTATTTTGTTTTGTTGAATTCCGATGCGGAGCCTGATGAACAATGGCTATCGCCATTGCTCAAATTGGTTGCGCAACACCCGGATTTGGGTGCGGCGCAGCCGCACCTCATAGATTATTACGAGCGCACCAAATTTGAGTACGCCGGCGCAGCCGGCGGATTCATCGACAAATACGGATATCCGTTTTGTCGGGGTCGAATTTTTGGCAACGTTGAATACAACCAGGGGCAGTACAACGAACCGATGCCCATTTTTTGGGCTTCTGGCGCGGCATTATTCATCAAGCGCGAAGCTTGGGAACGCGCCGCCGGCTTAGACCTTGCCTTTTTCGCTCACATGGAAGAAATTGATTTGTGCTGGCGACTGCAACTCATAGGTTACAGCATTTGGTCATGTCCTGGGTCCCGCGTTTTTCACATCGGGGGCGCTACACTTTCCAACCAAAGTCCGCGCAAAACCTTTTTGAATTTCCGCAACAATTTGCTGATGTTGCATAAGAATCTTCATCCCAGCGAGAAGTCGGCGCGCATCTTCGCCCGCAAACTGCTCGATGGTTTGGCCGGCGCATTCTTTTTGTTGCAAGGCAAGTGGTCGCACATTCCGCAAATTGTGAAAGCCCACCGCGAATTTGATCGCATCAAATCCCAATTCCCCGCCACTTCCGGAGCCAAACCTTTGGCCGAATTGCCCGGCACTTTGAACCATTCCATCGTTTCAGGATACTTCACCCGCGGCAAAAAAACCTGGGACCGCTGGCAAAAAACCAAATCCGCTTAAACTATGCCAAATACAGACAAAAAAATTGCTGTTATCGGACTGGGGTATGTAGGCTTGCCTCTGGCTTTCGAATTTTCTAAAAAATACGATACAATAGGATTTGATATCAATCCAGAGAGAATCAGAGAACTCAACGCTGGAATTGATATTACTCGAGAAATTGACCCTTCTCAATTCAATACCCAAAATTCTTTAAAGTTAACCAACAACCCACATCAAATAAGCGATTGTAACATTTTCATAGTAACCGTTCCAACACCCGTAAATCAAAACAAACTCCCCGACCTATCATACGTATTAGCAGCCACAAAAATGATTGGCAACCTAATCAAACCAGGAGATATTGTCATCTATGAATCAACCGTTTATCCTGGATGCACAGAAAATGATTGCGTACCCTTGCTCGAAACCTCCTCTAGATTAAAATACAATACAGACTTCTTTTGTGGTTACTCACCCGAAAGAATTAATCCGGGCGACAGAATCAATACTTTAACCAAAATAAAAAAAGTAACTTCTGGCTCTACCCCCGAAATAGCTGAATATATCGACCAATTATATGCATCAATAATAACTGCCGGTACCTTTAAAGCCAAAAGCATTAAAGTTGCCGAAGCCTCAAAAGCCATTGAAAATGCCCAAAGAGATGTCAATATCTCCTTTGTGAATGAACTCGCCCTCATTTTTGATTTAATGGACATAGACACTTCTGATGTTTTGGAAGCCGCGCAAACAAAGTGGAATTTCCTGCCATTCAAACCAGGACTTGTGGGAGGGCATTGCATAGGCGTTGACCCCTATTATCTTGCCTATCAAGCCGAAAAACTGGGGCACACACCACAGGTGATTTTGAGTGGTAGAGAGGTGAACGACAAAATGGCAATTTTTGTAGTTCACAAATTGATGAAATTGATGATATCAAAAAATCTCATTATCCAAGGCGCAAATATTTTGATTTTAGGTTTAACGTTCAAGGAAAACTGCACCGATATTAGAAATTCTAAAGTAATCGAAGTATATCAAGAACTCACAGCGCTTGGAATGAACATAGACGTCTTTGATCCAAATGCCAATCCAGAGCAAGTCCACAAACTTCACAACATAAACCCCGTTCATGAGTTAAAAACATACGATGCCATTTTACTGACCGTTGCTCATGACCAATTCTTGCAATTAGACTTCAACGCATTGAAATCAAGTCCCAGCAGCGTCATATTTGACCTCAAATCCGCATTGCCCCGAGAATGGGTTGATGCCCGCTTGTGAAAACAACATCCATTCACTCATCATCCCCCCCCCCCAACCAACATGCCCACATCCAAGATTATCCGCTTCTAGGATGGAATTTCAGCAGTGTATCGGCCAAATAGTTCCTATCCAAATGGGTGTAAATCTCCGTAGTGGTGATACTCTCATGCCCCAGCATTTCCTGAACCGCGCGTAAATCCGCCCCAGCTTCCACCAAATGCGTCGCAAAACTGTGCCTGAAAGTGTGCGGCGAAATATTCTTCCTCACCCCCGCCTTCAGCGCCAAGGCCTTAATGATTAGAAATACCGACTGCCGACTCACCGGCCCACCCCGCTTGCTCAAAAACACAATGTCCCTTGCGCTGGGCTGAATGTTCAAATGAACCCTCACTTGATCCACGTATAATCGAATGTGCTTCAAAGCCCGCCCCCCCACAGGCACCAAGCGCTCCTTATTCCCCTTTCCAACCACCTGAACAAATCCCTCCGTGGCATGAACTTGCGTCATCCTCAAACCCACCAACTCGCTCACCCGCAATCCACAACTATACAAGGTCTCCAGTATCGCTACATTGCGCTCCCCTTCTGCCGTACTCCGATCCACCGCGGCAATCATGGCATCGATTTCCTCTTCGCTCAACACCACCGGCAATTTCCTGCCCGTTTTCGGAGGCTCCAAGAAATCAGCCGGACTCTCTGCCAAGCTGTCTTCCATCACCAAAAATTTATAAAAGGAACGAACCCCACTGATGATTCTGGCCTGAGACGTAGCCTGAAACCCCAAATCCGATACCCACTCTGGAAATTTCTGAATGCGCTGCTGGTCCATATCCAACGGGCCGCTCCACCCCTGAGAAACACTCCACAACTCAAATTTATCTAAATCGGTGATGTAGGCTTCCACGCTGTTCAACGACAGTGAACGCTCCAACTGCAAATACTGCTTGAATCGTTGTTTGGCTCCTATCCAAGCGGGGGTTGTCATTTCGAAACGCCTATTTACCGGGCCTCAAACTATTTGAGCGCCACTTTTTCTACTTGCACCACTTCTTTGGTATCGGCATTGTACACCCAAACCACCACATCGCAATTGGCGGCATTCCACTTGGCTTTGGGTGACAAATAAAAATGTTTTTCCCTCACGTAACCCGCCGAAACCGCTTCCGTGTTGACATCACTGCCCAAAGTTGAACCCACCACCCCACGCAATGCATGCTCATGTTCATAATCATCCACCATACCACCCGGCGCATCTTGATCCGATTGCTTACTTTTTACCCCATTTTCGGTGATGGCCACCACCAACTTGTAATTGGCCGTTAACGCCGTATTGGCAACCGCCTTAATTTCTACCCTCGCCTTGCCATCCGCCGCTTTCCAGGTACTATTCAAGGTGATATTGATGGGTGATGTTTTAGCCAATTGTGCAGTTACCGCAGCACCCCAATCACTGGTATTCAACAACTTACTTCCATTGTACGACACCTGATCCACCGCTCCCAATGGCAAGGAAGTGATTCCCCCCATGGCAGTGGCTATCTGTTCTGCCTCTATGGTGCTCATGGTGTCGTAACCCGCCCAAGGAAATGTCAAACTCATGGGTGTCTTGGGATACAAAGCAACCACTTCTAACCGACCAGCATTGCTAGAAGCCAAATTTTTGGCCAACACGGCTGCTTTTGGACAGTTGTTGCAGCGAACACCTGTAACGTCAAACAACAGAACTTTTTTCACAGATGCCGTTGGCACACTGCCTACGTAAAAAGTGTCCAACAAAGGCTTTTCTTCGACTGTCATGATCACCGGTGGCAATTCCTCGCTACACGCAACCAATCCCAACATGCCCGTAAACAACAAACCCAAAGAGAACACCCAACCGTGAGAAAAATTCAATCGCATTCCACGAAAATAACTAAAAAACTCCAAGGATGCTATCCCCCGCCTTGCGCAAACTACTTGGAGATGGCCTCGCTGATCTCTGGACCCATTGGCTTCACACCAGAAGGATAATAAGCGATGAGCTGACCTTGCTCATTGATCAGGAACTTGTTGAAATTCCAGCCCACGGTGGCATCCAGGGCGCCATTTTCTGCTTTGTTACAAAGCCAGCGGTACAAAGGATGTTGTTTGTTGCCTTTCACATCCAGTTTTTCTGAAATGGGAAAAGTAACTCCGTAATTTTTCTGACAGAAAGTGGCAATTTCTTCTGCGCCACCAGGCTCTTGGTCCATGAATTGGTTACACGGGCATCCAATGATGATCAACTTTTCGGCAAATTTTTCTTGCAATTGCTGAAGCTCAGCGTATTGAGGGGTATAACCACATTTTGAAGCGGTATTTACAATCAGAATTTTCTTGCCTTTGTACTGAGACAGATTGATCTGATCCGTTCCGTCCAATGATTTCAATTGAATGTCGTAAATGCTTTTTGCAGCGGCTGTGCTTTGGCTGGGGTCGATGGTTTTGGTTTTACCAAATACACAAGCGGTAATCAATGAGCCAATGGCGGCGGCAACGGAGGCAATTCTCAGGATTCTCATGGTTGAGTAACAAAGATAGGTGTTGATTGGTTTGCTCAATAGGCCTTAACTACAGAGAAATAATCACACGCCCGTTATTGAATTTGGGGGCTTCTGTATTATTTTCGCGCAGCATAAATACTATGAGCATACTGGTTAACAAAGATTCTCGCGTAATCGTACAAGGTTTCACTGGCAACGAAGGCACCTTCCACGCCCAACAAATGATTGAATACGGTACCAACGTAGTGGGTGGCGTGACTCCTGGCAAAGGAGGAAGTACTCACCTCGACCGTCCTGTTTTCAATAGTGTTCAAGATGCCGTTCGCGAAGCATCTGCCAATGTGAGCATCATTTTTGTTCCACCCGCATTCGCTGCCGATGCCATCATGGAATCTGCCGAAGCCGGAATCAAAGTGATTGTTTGTATCACCGAAGGCATTCCAACCAAAGACATGGTAAAAGTGCGTGAATACATCAAAGGTTTCAGCTGTACCTTAATCGGTCCAAACTGCCCGGGCATCATCACTCCAGGTGAAGCCAAAATTGGTATCATGCCAGGATTTATTTTCAAAAAAGGTTCTATTGGTGTAGTTTCTAAATCAGGAACCCTTACCTACGAGGCTGTAGACCAGTTAACAAAATTGGGATTGGGACAAAGCACTGCCATCGGAATTGGCGGAGACCCAATCATTGGTACTACTACCAAAGAGGCGATTGAATTGTTCATGAACGACCCCGAAACGGAAGGTATAGTAATGATCGGTGAAATCGGTGGTGGCATGGAAGCCGAAGCCGCTCGTTGGATCAAAGAACACGGAACCAAGCCCGTGATTGGATTCATCGCTGGTCAAACTGCCCCTGCAGGTCGTAGAATGGGCCACGCCGGAGCCATCGTAGGTGGTAAAGACGATACAGCTGCTGCAAAAATGGCCATCATGGCCGAGTGTGGCATCCACGTAGTAGCTTCTCCCGCAGAAATCGGTCAAAAAATGGCTGAAGTATTGGGCAGAATGCCTGCGTAATCCATTCAAATTATAATAATTTCCAATTCAAAAGGGCCGCAATAGCGGCCCTTTATATTTATTCACAAATTTTAAATCTCAAGGCTGTGGCTTTTTCTTCTTCGTTAAATCTACAATCGCCACATCCGCATGCGTCGCGGCATTCCATTCAAAAAACGCATCCGCCAACGGTGTATTCGGTACCAAAGAAGTCACCTCAATCGCAACCTCAGTCCCATTCTTGTAATGCTGAACCACCCTCTGAATTTTGTTCGTGGCCTTGTCGATCTCCAACTTCACATAACTGTAATTCGCAGCATTCTTGGGCACCAACTGAATCACATCGTAATTTTTACCATTGCGCACGATCGGACCTTCATACTTGCTCTTAAACCCCTTGTTATAAATGGTAAAAATTTCGTTCGGCGTGATGCTATTGTCCCTCAACTTGAAATTCTCCTTCGTCACCTCCGCATCGTCCTTGCTATATGTCCAAGTAAACACAGAATTGCAGTAAATCTCCTGTGAAGCGTAATCCAAGCGAAACTTCTTCCCCTTCAACCAAACACTCCCCTTTTCCACCGATGCCCTGCCACTCACCGGCGTGGTGGTTAACGTGAACGTTGCCTTGATCGTAGTATACGACTGATAAACCGCCGCCACCTTCTTGATGATGGCCTCCGCCTTCGGATCGTTTTGCCCGAAAACCGCCGGGGATAAGAAAAATAAGCCAACAACAAGCAATAAGCTCATGGTCCTTGATATGATTGAATGATTCATTTTAGTTACTGTTTTCAATATTTTGTTCCTCTACAAATTGAACTTAAACCCAATGAAAGACGGATTTAAAATTCATGATTTAAAATCAACGCAAATTACTCAAAAATTGCTCCAAACTGTACTCGTCTGTAATCAAAACTTGCCTAGCCTTACTCCCATTGTTTCCGCCCACAATGCCGGCATCTTCCAACTGGTCCATCAAACGCCCCGCCCGGTTATAACCGATCTTCAATTTTCGCTGTATCATGCTCGTACTGCCCACCTGATTCAACACCACCACGCGCGCTGCATCCTCAAACATCGGATCCCAATCGCCCGAATCCAAACCATCTCCCGCCAATACGCCCCCCTCTTCCTTCACCTCAGGCAATACATAAGCCGTTGGAAAAGCACGCTGCTCGCCAATGAAATCTACGATTTTCTCCACCTCTGGCGTGTCTACGAACGGACATTGCAAACGGATGATTTCGTTCCCACCGCTGTACAACAAATCTCCCCGACCAATCAGCTGATCCGCCCCATTCGCATCCAAAATGGTGCGTGAATCGATCTTCGAACTCACCCTAAACGCAATCCGCGCCGGGAAGTTCGCCTTGATCATACCCGTGATCACGTTTACACTCGGCCGCTGCGTAGCCAAAATCAAGTGAATGCCTATCGCCCGGGCCAACTGCGCCAAACGAGCAATCGGTGTCTCAATCTCCTTGCCCGCCGTCATCATCAAATCCGCCACCTCGTCAATCACCACCACAATGTATGGCAAGAAACGATGCCCATCGTTCGGATTCAGTTTCCTCGATAAAAATTTGTTATTGTACTCAATGATGTTCCTCACCAAAGCGTCCTGCAACAACTTATATCGATTGTCCATCTCAACACACAAACTATTCAACGTATTGATAACCTTGTGATTGTCTGTAATGATCGCCTCACCATCGCCCGGTAACTTCGCCAAGAAATGTCGTTCTATCTTGTTAAACAACGTAAGCTCCACCTTCTTGGGATCCACCAACACAAACTTCACATAAGCCGGGTGTTTCTTGTATAACAACGATACCAGAATGCTGTTCAAACCCACCGACTTACCCTGGCCGGTAGCCCCCGCCATCAACAAGTGGGGCATTTTTGCCAAATCCGCCACAAAGATTTCGTTCGATATGGTTTTACCCAAAATCACCGGCAGCTGGAAATCACAATCCTGAAACTTCTTGCTGGCCAATACACTGCGCATCGGCACCATCTCCGGATTCTTGTTCGGCACCTCAATACCGATGGTTCCCTTGCCCGGAATTGGGGCGATGATACGGATACCCAAGGCCGCCAAACTCAAAGCGATATCGTCTTCCAAGTTTTTGATCTTGGAAATTTTCACCCCCGGAGCAGGTACGATTTCGTACAAAGTCACAGTTGGACCTACACTAGCTTTGATGCTCGCTATGCCAATTTTATAGTTTTCCAGCGTTTGAATGATCAAATCCTTGCTTCGCTGAATCTCTTCCATGTCGATTTCCTGCTTGCGCGTATCATGCTCCTGCAGCAAATCCAGGGTGGGAAATACATATTTACTCAACTCCAACGTGGGATCATACACCGTATCAATGCCCATATGCTCCATGGAATTGTCTCCCGTGTTCTCATCCACCGCCTCATCGGCTTCGTCGGCCATCACTTCTACCCGGAAATCTTCGTCGCCCAACAGGGTGTTTACGCCAGCGCCCGGACCAGCATCGTGCTCTACAATTTCAACCGGTTCATCAATCACTTTTTCACTGGGCGATGCATTCAATGGTTGAGGTTCTAGATTGATGGGCGCCAATTGAATGTCCACCACTTCCTCCTCCTCTCCACGATGTACCACAAAATCATCGTGCTTACCAATCACCGGCGGTGCTGGGTTCACAACCTTTGCGGGTGGGGTAATATCAGCGGTTTTAATAGATATCTGTGTGAGTGCTGCACGCTGCGCCGCTGTGAGTTCTTCCGCATCGTCTTCCAACTCCACATCCACCACATCCAACTCTTCTTCGATGGCAAAATCTTCATGGATGCTGGCTTCAAAACCCGGGGGCTCCACCACTTCTGCTTCGGTACGAATCCCCCCCTTGCTGTGCGCGAAAGAGTCCTCAACATCAGCTTCATCATCCGTACCATCCCAATCCAATCGTTCGCCATTGGCGCCATAATTCATTTTGATACGGGCGAAAGGGTTGGCATTGAAAAAGAACATCGAATAGGCCACGGCATAGGCAGCTAGGAAGAAAAATGACCCCACACCCCCAATGGCTGCTTCAATTTGCTGATTGCCAAAAAACCCAAAAGAGCCACTCAACAAAGGCCACCATCGCAAAGCGAAGCCGAGAAAAAGGGAAAACCAAACCGTAAAGAGGATGGAATGGACCGCGATGCGCAGCAGTGAAAACGGACGGTAATCGAACAACAGGTACAACCCCGTGAGGGTGATGTAAGGCAAAATGGCGTAGGCCGCCAAACCAAATCCGTTGTGCACAAACTGAAACGCCAGCTTGGCACCGTAATATCCCATGGCGTTTATAGCGCTGCCGTTAAAGTACGACAAACCATCATCGCTGCGGGTCATCAAGCTCTGATCGAGCTTCCAAGAAAAGAAAAAGGAGGTAAAAGCGATGGCGAGCACGGCCGAGAAAACGACCAAAAGAAATCCGACAACTTTGCGGGTGGGCTCGTGCTTTAGGGTAATGGCCGACCAAATATCATTGGCTGAAATCTTTTCGATGCGATCTCCATTGTCGCGCAGAAAATCTGGGCGGGTGTCTTTGCTACTTTTTCGTTTGGCCATGATGAATCCCAACGAAAGTAACACCGCGAGTCCCATTGCTCGCGCCCGCACGCGGGAGAGTTTTGCACGAAGTTAGGGAGTGTGTACTGAATCGTTCAGTGAGGCGTAGGGAAGAGAAATCCTAACCGCCTACGGAGAAGGTTTGTCCTTCTACCGCTTCAAATGTATCGGCGAAAATAGTACGTGCCTCAGCCAATAAGGGTTCTGCAACGTTGTACCTCGCGCTGAAATGTCCGATCAACAATTGCTTTACTTGGGCTGCTTTGGCAATTTCCGCGGCCTGCAGTGATGTGGAGTGATGGGTTTCTTGGGCCCTGGCTGCGCGGTCATGCAAAAAGGTGGCTTCATGGTATAACAAATCCGCCCCTTGCACAATGGGAACTACATAATCAGGATCAAAAATGGTATCCGTGATATACGCGTAGGTACGATTGTGATGACCTTCGGTGGTTAATTGATTGTTGGGAATGACCTTTCCACTACTTGACGTATAATCCTCACCCCATTTCAAATATTCATAAAATTCCATGGGGATTTGATGTTTCACGCAGGCATCAACATCCAAGCGCCGTTCTGGACCTTTCTCTTTCACCAAAAAACCTGTGCACGGAACCCGATGTTTCAACGGAACGGATATGACTTCAAAATTATCTCCAACCGCCACCGTTTCAATGGTATCAAATTGCGTTTTTACAAACTCTAAATCATAGGGCAACGTGGAATCACTTTCCGTGATAAGCACTTTGATAATGCTCTCCAAGGCGGGCGGACCTACCACAACGAGTGGCTCAGTTCTGCCGAATAAGGCCATCGAAGTAATCAACCCAGGCAATCCAAAATAGTGATCACCATGCAAATGGGTAATAAACACATGAGAAATCCTTTGGGTTCGGAGGCCGTATCTCGATAGCTGCCTCTGCGCCCCTTCCCCACAATCCAACAACAAATAACTACCCTCCAAACGCACGTAATGTGCACTCGGATGTCGGTATTTCGTTGGCGTAGCCGATGATGTACCCAAAACAGTAACTTCAAAAGCTTTTTTCATTTTCCTTCAATGCCAATTAAGTAGTAAAATCGAAGATACCGCAACCAATACCGCAAATCAAAACCCCAGTTACCATTTGCCTAAATTATCTATCAAATTCTAAAATTTCCTGTTAGAAAACTTCTTCAATGGCCCGTTTAATGGCGGCAATTGAAATGAGATTCACACAACGGTTCTCTGGGCGAACACAATGGACCTGATCGCAAGGATTACACGCCAAAACCTCATGTAATACTCTGCTATTCAAAGATTTCGGGTAAAAAACATTGGGAACACCTGGACCAAAAATACCAATAGTAGGAATTCCTGCAATGTCAGCCAATTGAAGGGGGCCACTCTCATTCCCCACATACAATGACGCCCCTTCTATGAAGGCATAAAAAGCCAACAATGAACTCGAAAAAGGGGGAGTTGCTCCAGCAATCCACATTTTACCAAAACCGCCCAACGCCAATGCAGCTTCAATCTGAACCCTTTCATCTGCCGTTCCCACCCAAATGGGCATTAGGTTTTTCTCATGGTAAATCCATTGTGACAATTCAGCAAAACGTTGATCGTCCCAACGACGTAAATCCCTGCGCGCGCCGGTATGCAAAATGGCATACCCTTTCAATGGAACACGGGCGTTACTTTCATCAATTTCATCAACGTCTTTTGCGGTGGCCCAATCAGACCAATTTCGAGCGACATCAACGTCTTGGGCCGTCGGATACAACGTCGGCTTGAATGAAAGATCTTGAACTAACGACACTTCAAAACCGTCTAAATCGCCCACAAGTGGAGCGATAATTCTGTAATTTGTAAGAATCTCATGGGGCTGCTTGCCACGTTGTAGTAACCGAATCCATCCCCGATCAACACGGTACTTGGGCATGGTAACCCACCACAAAGATTTGAACAATGTTCTCCATGTACCGCGCAATTCTACAACCAAATCAAATGACTGTTTCCAATCGGCATCGTTGGTTATAACGGCATCTATATGCGGATCATTTTCAATCAAAGAGTTTACAAAAGGTTTACACAATACGGTGATCTTTGCCAATGGATATACTTTTTTTAGATAGGCAAATACATGAGTAGCCGTTGCCATATCCCCAATTTCATCCAGCTTCACCACCAAAATGTTTCTGAGTTGAAAGCCTTTTTCACCTTTTGTTCCCCCAGTTGCACCAACCCACAATTTCCTTTTACCCGCATTCACTATACGTGAAACGATCAAATTCATCACATACAACCACTTTTCTTCCATTGTTTTTTGCTTATTTAATCGATGCTGGAAAACAAGTATTAAATCTTGTTCCAAGGATACAACAACGGCCTTGAGGGCACTGCATCGGTTCTCATATTTGGAATGTGCAAATTCAATGCATACAGTCCATCTTCTATTTCACATGGAACATAAATCAACTCAGTAATTGTAGCGCGATACCGATTGTGCAGCGGGGTCACAGTATCAACATTTCCGCCTAAAATACGCTGGGGCACTCCCCACCACTCGTGATGAGCACTCAACCTACCTTCATCCTCTTCAGGGTCTACACTGGGAAAATCTGTTAGCAAATGCAAATAACCCGCATCTCTTAAATAGGCCAAAGCCTCGGGCTCAAAGTAGGGCGCAGAAGCACCACTCCAATTCCGATTTTTCTTACTCAAGTCATTAGGCACACTTCGAACAACCAACGCTTGCGTGTATTCTAAATTCAATGCCTTTATATCGGCCAAACGAATACAATCACCTTGATGCAAATCCACAGTAACTAGCTGAGCCGAATACCAAAATTCAATCAGCACATCGGCAATAACGATTCTATCGGCAGTAATATGACCAACGCATTCCGTGTGGGTTCCATTACCGTGCGCACAAAAATTAATAATTTCACAATTGGCCGATCCACCTTCAGCCACGCGACCAAAGAAATCACCCACGCGTATCGGAGTAAAACTGGAAGGTTCAATAAAAAATGCGCCTGGATTATCCCCGCCGGGACCCATCGACAAAGACAAATCAACGGGATTACTCAAATCCACTATCCCCAATTGCTCACCAATATTATATTGTAATTGCACAACACAAATTTGACCTTTTTATCTGAAAATACCTCGAATTTATCGCCTTCAACGTGAACTTAAATTCAAGATCTCATCCAATTTCATTAAATAATCCTCTTGCGACAATTCATAGGCCCCAAACTGCAATAAATGAGGATTTAAATATTGACAATCAACCATTTGAAAGCCCTGTTCTCTCAAAAACTCAACCATAAACACCAACGCCACTTTACTGGCGTCTCTCACGCGATGAAACATACTTTCTCCAAAAAAGACCTTCCCAAATGCCACCCCATACAATCCACCAACGAGATTACCATCTAGCCATGCTTCAAAACTGTGAGCTAAGCCATGTTGATGCATCTCGATATATACTTGTTTTATCTCATCTGAAATCCAAGTATCGTCGTCCAATCGTTGGGAACATAGTTCAATCACCTCGGGAAATGCGGTATTTATACGCAAATCAAACACACCCTTCCGGTACAATCTCCGCAAATTCTTTGGTACCTTAAAACGATCATCCAATGGCAACAACCCACGTATTTTGGGCGTATGCCAATAAATCATATTGCCGTCTTCCGGATCTGCCATCGGAAAAGCACCCGACAAATAAGCTTGCACCAGTAATTCGGGGGTTAACACACCTCAAATATATCACCTAAACCAGGTTGAATCATCCCAAATTGTTCATTGTTTTCACCATTTCTATCGAAGTTCATTATGATGATGCGGTTGCATTAACTTTGCAGACTTATGAGCAAACCCAAACTCATCAAATTTGAGGAATACAATCACTTCCAAAACACCTTTGACATCAAAGACACCCAGAACAAGGGGAAATGGCACGATGTATTTGGCAACGAAAACCCAATTGTAATTGAATTGGCCTGCGGAAAAGGCGACTACACCGTGGGCTTGGCGAGGATGAATCCAGAGGTAAACTACATTGGCATCGACATAAAAAGCAACCGCATGTGGACTGGGGCCAAAGCGGCAGTGGATGAAAAGCTCACCAATGTTCGATTTTTAAGAACGCACATCGATAACATCACCGATTATTTCGAAATCGATGAAGTCTCAGAAATTTGGATAACCTTCGCAGACCCACAACCTCAAAAAGAACGCAAAAGATTGTCGAGTTACAAGTTTCTCAATCTCTACAGAAAAATAGCACCAAAAAATGCCGTTGTTCACGTAAAAACCGACAGTGATTTATTTTTCGAAAGCACCTTGGAGCAAATTGGCAGAGATGGATTAACGAATTTAAGCACTATCTCAAATGTTTATGAATTGAATCCAATTCCCGATTTCCTCACCATTCAAACATATTACGAAAAAATGTGGCTCTCGATGGGAAGAACCATCAAATATTGTGCTTTTATTCTGGGTGATTGCATTTCCGAAAAACCCGAAAATACCATATCCATAGAATCACCGATTGAATAAATAAAAAAGCCCTTCAAATTGAAGGGCTTTTTTTGTTGCTCATTTTACAACTTCTTTGCGGACTGGACGGGACTCGAACCCGCGACCTCCGCCGTGACAGGGCGGCATTCTAACCAGCTGAACTACCAATCCGTTCTCTTCATCGGGTTACTTTCACACCTTGTGATGTTAGGTTTCCCTCGAAAGGACTGCAAAAATAATGCGTTTTTTGCCAATAGGCAAGTAAGATTTGCAAAAAATGCCAAAGAATTTTTCTGCCCCCTCCCAATATCTATATTCGCTGTCTGAAATTTCCAACCGAAAACACCATGGTCAGCAACCCACTTAAATCACTTACCCCTTTCATTGCCAGCACGTTCGCATTGCTGCTCTCACCCCGTATCGCCCACGCGCAGTTCCCAGAAATCCATTCCTATCACACCGATCCCGGCGCCCACGAAAGAAGCAGAAACATCGATGTCACCCACATGAAAGTGGAAGTCAAGTTTGATGTTTACAAGAAATCCGTCATGGGCAAAGTCACCCACACCTTCATCGCCCTGCAAAATCAAATCGATACCATCTTCTTTGATGCGCCCGGCATACAAATCGTTTCCGCCACCCTCGATGGCAGAGCCCTATCGCACACCACCCTGCCCGAAGGCGTTGTGGTTCAGTGCGGCCTCAATGAAGCCATCGCCATGCCCATCGCAAGGAGCAAAAAGCCCAAAACACAGCATCAAATCGTCTTTGAATACATTGCCTACCCCCAAAAAGGCATTTATTTCAGTGGATATACCGCCGCGAACGGACAGCCCTTGCTCGGAAACATCGACGAAGGCGATATGATTCGGAAACAGATTTGGACGCAAGGTCAGGGCATCGACAACCGTCATTGGATCCCCATGATCGATGATCGCAGCGATAAATACATCACAGAAACGGTGGTCACCCACGATTCCAAGCACCAAGTGCTATCAAACGGCACCTTGAAATCAAAAAAGACGAACAAAGATGGCACCACCACTTGGCATTACGCGCTCAACCAACCCCACGCCGGATACCTATTGATGCTGGGCATTGGCAATTACGCCGTGAAAAACAGCAGAACCGCTTTGGGAACCCCGATACAATTTTGGTACTACCCTGAACACCCCGATAAAGTTGAACCCACTTCCAGATACAGCGAGCAAATCATTGATTTCTTGGCCACCGAAACGGGCATCCCCTACCCTTGGATCAGCTACTCCCAAGTGATGGTGCAAGACTTTTTGTATGGCGCCATGGAAAACACATCCGCAACCACATTTGGTGATTTCTTTTGGGTAGACAAAAGGGGCTTCCAAGACCGCAATTACGTGGTTGTGAACGCCCATGAAGCCACTCACCAGTGGTTTGGGGATTTCATCACCGGCAGGCACGACGGCGAGCAATGGCTGCAAGAGAGTTTCGCCACCTTCTACCCCGGTCTGTTTGTGGGCAGCGTGTATGGTAACGACGAACTTGATTGGTATTTCAGGGATCAAATGAATGGTGCCGTGGCGGCAGGAAAAGCCAACAGTTTGCCGGTTCGTCATAGCGCGGCGGGCTCTTCCAGGCATTACCCCAAAGGCGCATCGGTGCTGCACATGTTGCGTCAAATACTTGGCGAAGACAATTTCCGCAGAAGCATCAACCATTACCTACAAAAACACGCTTTCGCCACCGTTGAAACATGGGATTTGCAGAAAGCCATCATGGATGAAACGGGCATCAACATGGATTGGTTTTTTGATCAGTGGATTCACCGCGGCGGCGAGCCCATCTATTCGTTTGCTTGGAACGCGCATCAAAACGCAAGCACTGAAAACAAAGCGGTTGTGGAGACATCGCCTTCCTACAGCATCCAAATCAACATCGACCAAAAACAAAAGCAAGACGCGGTTGTTGGACTGTTTAAAATGCCCATAGACATAGAAGTGTTGTATTATGATGGCACTTCAGAAAAGCGCACGGTTTGGGTGGATCAAGCCCACCATACTTTTACTTGGCAATCTTTCAAAGCGCCTGCCACCGTGGTTTTCGATGCCGGCAGCCACGTGTTAAAATCTGTAGAAACCCAAAAATCACGCGCCGAATGGCTTTGGCAATTGAGCCATGGCAACCACATGCTAGACCGATATGATGCACTGGTATCGTTGCGCAACGATTTGGCCACCAACCCTGGCAATGTTGACGCGGAAAAAGTATCCTCCAAGGCCGCAGCGCTCCAACAGGCATGGCAAAAAGAGACATTCCGCGAAATGAAAACCGAAATTGCCGCCCAGTGGATGGATTTACCGGGTATGATGAATGTAGCCAGTGTGAATACGGAATGGCAATCGCCGGGAAATGGGTCAATCAAGGCCTCGTCAACGGAAACCTACATGCTGAATCAAATCAGTCACAGCGAATTCGCCTCGGTGAGAAGGGTATTTTATGAGAAGTTGCCGGCACAAGCCAAATATCGTGAAGTCTTGCTCAATGGCTTAACAGATTCAAGTTATAATAACTTAGAATTCGTGATCAACAAACTGTGGCAGTCGCCAGAGTTTTACGCAGATCGTTCAACCATATTGGAAAGCATCAAAAGCGAAAATGGGCATCTGCACAACATCAAAATCAAATACCTGGAATGTGCCTATGAACATGCCTTGCAAAAATCTGCCAACGGCGAGCCCAAATCGGCAGAAAACGACCCCCAAATGTATATCAATCTGCTCAAAGACATGGCCGGCCCCTACCATGAATTCCGCACCCGAACCCAAGCCATGAGCGCACTCAAACGCTTGAACTATTTAGACGTGGAACTGGCTCACAATCTGTTCGATGGCGTTTTGAATTTCAATTCGCGGTTGTCGCAACCCGCCACAGAATTGATCAATCATTTCAAGCAAAACAGCGCATACAAACAATTACTTTTTTCAGCACTCGCCGCCAACGCTTCAACGGAGACGAATTCAACATCCAATTGGACGGAAACTTATACAAAATCAGACCAAGCCCGTTTGTTGAAAGTGATTAGATAATGTCAGAACCCCGTGAAACCTTGGTTATTTTTGGGCAAATCCTTTGATGTTTGCCTTTAAATTCATTATTTAGCATCTTAAACAAATTGTGTTTGCCTAAAAACCATCCATGAACCACAAAAATTCCCGAATGCGCACAAGATATTCCTCCATTTTCGGCATCTTTCTTTTTGCCATCGCTGCCCTCGTGAGCAGTTGTAAGGTAAAGTTTGAAGAACCCAAAAAACTCTTCGATCAAGGCTATTACCGTCAATCCGCCGTGTTGTTTGAAGAATTTTCAAAGAGCACCAAAGACAAAAAACTCAAAGAAGAAGCCATTTTCTTGGCGGCGGAAGCCTATCGCCTTTCGGATGAGTACGACAAAGCGGCTCGTTTGTACGACAAGGTCTTGAAAAAAGACCCCAAGAACACCAAAGCCCTTTTGATGCGTGCCAACATGCTGAAAAAGATGGAATTGTACCGTGAAGCCTTGGATGCCTACGACATGTACTTGGCAGAGGTTCCCGGTGATACCATGGCTGAATACCGCAAACAAGGTTGTGAATTGGCATTGATGTGGACCCCTGATAGCTCTCAATACGAAGTGGAGAATTTCAAGGTGGCCAACACCAAATCAAACGATTGGGCGCCCATGATTGCTGGCAAGAAAGACGATGTGTTGTTCTTTGTTTCGGATCGTGAAGGTGGAAATAGCAAGCGTTTGTATGAAGGTACCATGGAAACTTGGACCGATATCTGGTCTGTAGAAAAAACCGGCAAAAAAGGCAAAGAGAAGTGGGGCAAGCCTTTGTACAAAGACAAAACCGATAAAATCAGCACAAAAGCGAATGATGGTCCAATGTCTTTCGACAGTCGTTTCAGCACCATGTATGTTACCCAGTGCGGACACCGTGATAAAGACAAGTCTACCAAGTGTGCCATTTACGAATTGAAAAAAGTGGGTCCAGAATGGGTCATGGGCGATCCCCTAGACTTCTGCAAAGAGGATACCGCGCACACCTACGGCCACCCTGCTTTGAGTCCAGACGGTAAAACATTGTATTTCTCATCCAACCGCGAAGGTGGTTTGGGTGGATTTGATATTTGGGCGGTGAACTACAGCAAGCGTTCTAAGTCTTGGGGCAACCCCATCAACTTGGGTCCAGACATCAACACCAAAGGAAACGAGTACTACCCTTATTTCAATAAGCACGACAACAAATTGTACTTCTCTTCGGATGGATGGCCATCTTTGGGAGGTTTGGATATCAACAACGCTGAACCCACCGATGAAATTGGTGTTTGGAGAGAGCGTGAAAACTTGCGTGAGCCCATCAACTCTGGTGGAGACGATTTCGGTATCACTTTCTTGGAAGGCGATGCCACAAAAGGATTCTTCTCTTCGAACCGTGGTGACCGCAAAAACAATGACGATATCTATTCGTTCGACATCACCCCAATCATCATCACCATTCGTGGTACCATCACCGATTGTAACACCAAAAAGCCTTTGCCAGGTGCTACCATTGTGTTGAGCAACGACCGCGATACCAGCAAAATGATCTTGAAGGCCGATGACCAAGGGGTTTACACCGCCAAATTGCGTGAAAAAACCAACTACGAAATCTTCGCCAAGTACCCAGAAAAATACTATTTCGAAGCTGAGCCAGAAAGCAGAACCACTTATGGTATCCGCTTAACCACCGAATTGGTTCAAGACTTCTGCTTGGAAAACCCATTGGAAAAAGTAATTACCTTGCCCATCTTCTACGATTTGGACAAAGCCTTCATCCGCCCGGATGCAGCGCGCATCTTGGATACTTTCGCACAAACCGTGTTGATGCGTTACCCCAAATTGATCGTGGAATTGGGATCACACACCGATTGTCGTTCTAGCTACGATTACAACGTGAAATTGGCTCAACGTCGTGCCGATAGCGCCCGTACCTACTTGATGAAAACCTGGAAGATCGATTCTGCGCGCATTGTGGCTCGTGGTTATGGTGAAATGCAATTGATCAACGATTGTAAGTGCGAAGGCGGCAAGGTAACAGGGTTCACGCCGTTCATCCAGAACAAAACCAAGAAAATGGTGGTTGAAAAGGATGCTACTGGCAACGTAACCAGATCTTACTACGAGCGCTACAAGCCATCGGAAATCAAATTCATCAACGATACGGCGTATGTAGCGTGTGATGAATTCCAGCACCAACAAAACCGTAGAACAACCGTTCGTTTTGGGTTTGAAGGACAAATTTCTCGCGCGGTGGTAAACCAAGACGTGGATATCAACAACACCAACATTGGCAAGCAGGAAAAAGACAGTGCCGCAGCTGCGAAGAAAGCCGCTGAAGCGCCTGTGGCCGGTGCCGGATTGGATATTTCTTATGCGGTACGTGCCAAATTGGGCAACAATGCCGGTAAGCCAACCATCAGCATGATGGTATTGGATAAAGAGCCCACTGCGTTTGCTTTTGATTACAACGGCAAATTCACTGCGATTCCTTTGGATGTGGCTGCATCTTGGTTCAAATCAAAATTGATCAGCAAGAAAGACTTCTTGGAAGGTGAGAAATTGAAAGTGGGCAAAGTAAAATTGCCAAGCAACAAGTTCATGATCACCAAAATGGAGATCAACGGATTTGTGGTGAACAACGTCACTTTCCAAATCACGGATAAGGTGGATCAGCCTACTTTGGGTAAGAGTTTCTTTAAGGTGTTCAAGACTGAGTCTTACATCACCGATTCAGAATACATTTTGATTCCGAAGAAAGCGCCTAAGAAGCCAAAGCCCGTTCGTGCACCCAAGCCCACGCCAGGTAAAAAGCCTGCTGAGGGAGATGCCGCTGAAGGCGCCGAGGCCCCTGCCCCAACTGATGGTGCAGCACCAGCGGAGCAGAAGAAAAAGTAAAGGATTTTAACAACCCCATTGGGGAAATCATGAAAAAGGGCGAGATCAATCTCGCCCTTTTTTTGTGATTGTTACCTAAATAATATTGAATTTCCTGTAATACCAATCCGCTCGGAATGGTTACGTTTTGTTTTAAAAAACCAATTTCAATTACAAAATTGATTCGCGAACGCGAATCAACTTCTGCATCAACCCTTCAAACTGATCCATGGGAAGCATATTGGCGCCATCGCTCTTCGCCACCGAAGGATTTGGATGCGTTTCAATGAACAAGCCATCACAACCCACCGCAATGGCCGCCTTGGCAATGGTTTCGATGAGTGCGGGCTTCCCACCCGTTACACCACTGCTTTGGTTGGGCTGCTGCAAACTGTGCGTGATATCCATCACCACAGGTGCGCCAAACTTTTGCATTTCGGGAATGTTCCTGAAATCAACCACCATATCGCCGTAACCAAACATATTTCCACGATCCGTGAGCATCACCCGATCGTTTCCGCAATCAATGCATTTCTGCATGGCATGATTCATCGCATCCGGACCAGCAAACTGACCCTTTTTGATATTCACCCATTTCCCAGTCTTCGCAGCGGCTGCCAACAATTCGGTCTGCCGGAACAAAAACGCTGGAATCTGCAACACGTCCACATACTCCGCCGCCATTGCCGCTTCATGAGATTCGTGAATGTCTGTCACCGTAGGAATCCCAAAATGAGCCCCCACTTCGGCCAAAATCTGCAAGGCCTTTTCATCGCCAATGCCCGTAAAAGAATCCATCCGAGACCGATTCGCTTTGCGGTAACTCCCCTTAAAAATCAAGGGCAACTGACGGCGCTCACTCACCCCAACCAAATGTTCCGCGATTTCAAAAGCCATGTCGCGGCCTTCAATGGCACAAGGACCGGCGATCACGAAAAAACGATTGGTATCGGTAAAATGAAGTTTGGGAATTGCAGGAATCATACTGCAAAGATATTCTTTTGGGTTGGCACCAACTCAATAACTGTAAAAGCTGAAGCTCTGATTGTTCCCGTTTTTGTCTTTCCCCACGATTTCTATCCGCCCACGGGCACCTTCCATGGCCGATATCAAATCCTCGGGCTCCTGATAGCTTTTGCCATTGAATTTCACCATCACGAAACCTTCGCCCAGTCCCATCTGTGAAATGGTTTTGCCTCTTTGGATATTCATCAACCTCACCCCGTTGCTCAGCCCATATTTCTGCAAATCACTTGCGCTCAGGGGTTGGAAATCGGCCCCCAACAACTTGCTATTCACCGCGCCTTTCATCAACAACGCCTGATTTTCTGACTTTCCGATGAGGTTCAACCGCACAAGCACCTCTTTCCCCTCTCTCAACGCCTTCATCTCCAATTGCTGTCCGGGTCTTTTGTAGGCCAAGTGCTCATCGAACATCGGTTTGCCATCCACGGGAATGCCCCCGAGTTGCGTGATGATATCGCCCACTTTCAAGCCCGCTTTATCGGCCGGACCGTCTTCCACCAACTCCATCACCTTCACTGCGTCGTTGGTTAAGCCCAATCGCTGCAAATCATCGGCACTGGCCTCACCCACCGTCATCCCCGAAAACGCACGCAAAACCACGCCATTGTCCATCAGATCCGCCACCACTTTCATCACAATGTTGGCAGGAATGGCGAACCCATAACCAGAGTAGCTGCCGGTATTGCTTTGGATGGCCGTGTTGATGCCCACCAATTCGCCCCGAAGGTTTACCAGCGCACCCCCAGAATTGCCCGGGTTGATGGCAGCATCGGTTTGTATGAAACTCTCAATGGGGAACTGGTTCTTTACGATGTTGATGTTGCGGCCTTTGGCACTCACGATGCCCGCGGTTACGGTACTGGTTAGGTTGAAGGGGTTGCCCACGGCGATGACCCACTCACCCACTTTCACCAAATCCGAATTCGCGAAAGCGATCGCAGGCAAATTGCCGGCTTCGATTTTGAGTACGGCCAAATCAGAGCTGGGGTCTGTGCCCACCACTTTGGCGGTGTATTCCGTTTTGGGCTTGTTCAGCACCACGGTAATTTTATCGGCCCCTTGGATCACGTGGTTGTTGGTCACGATATAGCCGTCTTTGCTCACAATCACGCCAGACCCGGTGCTCGCCGCCTGTCCCCTTGAACCAAACGGATCGAAATCCCAAAACAGGCCGCTAAATGGACTTTCGTATTGCACGGTGCTCACGGTTTTGATGAAGACCACGCTGGGGGTGCTACTGGCCGATGCTTGCTCAAACCCCACGGGGGTAGCGGAATTCACAGATATCGCCCTGAGATCAGAGGATGCACCAAAGTCGTTGGCCACGCGCAAACCATGGGAGGCGGGTCTCAACCAATTGGCATTGTACAGCCAAGCGCCGGTGTATCCAAATATCATCGACAAAAACAAGAGGGCGGTGCCCAATAGCAGCGATTGTTTGAATGTGAATTTCATATTCCGTTGAGTGTCAAAAATGTTGCCAAAACGATGGCAAACAATCGATGGCTTCGCAATACTGAAAACTTGTCAGTTCATACCAACAGGGATCGAAATACCCTAAGGACCAAACAACAGTTTACCGCTAAACAATTACATACCAGGGAACAAACCGCGCTGTAATGCGGGGTTGTTGCGCCATGGCCCTGGCATCATCAAAACAATGATCACCAATGCTGCCAGTAACAACCACTTGGTGTTGGGCTTCGTAGCTTTAGCTGAACGATGTGCGATGGTCATTAAAACAACCGCAATCACCATCATCAATGCATGTTCCACAGCGAAAAATCTAACAGCCGCATTTTTCATTGCCTCGCCCATGCCCAAATTTTTGATTTGCTTCAATCCCCATTCTCCACCAAACCACTGAACCAAACCGATTAATAACATCACATGAGATGAAATCAACATGATCAATGTCTCTTTTCCATTTTTGCCTTTGAAAGCGTTCAACAAAGACCAAATCAACGTGATAACAATCACCCAACGCAGCAAATTGTGCAAATGAACCAAACCTGTATACATAATGTTATTTTTGGACGAATATAGAAAGAAAAGCGTTCCCCTGCCACCACTATCAAACCTGAAACGTGAAAAAAACAATCAACACCGCTCAAAACTTCCTACAAAGCATAAGCCAAGCAGCCGATTTTCAACCATTATCGCTACTGTTGATTGCGCTGTATGGACTGTGTAACCCAATAACGCTTTCTGCGCAACACTATCTCATTCCCACGCGGTTCAATCAATCGCCAACGCCGCCAGCACCAGATTATTGCAATTCCAATCATTGGAGCGCACTGCCATTCATCAACGATCAGGCAGATCAATGTCCCAAAGGTTATGTGCACAACCAAGACCAAGCCGAGGCCGATGTGTTTTTCATTCACCCCACAACGTACACCGAAAAACCAAAAACCATTTATGCTTGGAATCATGATCTTCGGGACGAAAAACTCAATACCGGCGTAGACTACAGTGCCACCCTCTTTCAAGCATCCGCCTTCAATTTGGCAGGAAAAGTATATGTGCCACGTTACCGACAAGCACATTACTCGGTTTTCCTAACCTCCCACCCCGAAGATAAGCAAGCCGCACTTGACACCGCCTACAGCGATGTTTCAGCCGCGTTTGCCTACTACCTCAAACATTACAACAACGGTCGACCTTTCATCATCGCATCGCACAGCCAAGGCACCATCCATGCCGCCCGAATCCTGAAAGAATTCGTCATCAACACCCCCCTCCAAGCACAATTGGTTGCCGCATACATCCCGGGAATGGCCGTCCCACAAGACTCCCTCATTGGCTTACCCCCTTGCACAAACGATACTGCCACCGGTTGCTTCGTGAGCTGGTGTACCTACGAAAGTGGATACATCCCGCCCGATTATGAACTGGGTTTGGCCCGCGCCATCTGCGTGAACCCCATCAGCTGGCAACCAAACGAAACGTAGATCCCGAAATGGCAGCACCAGGGTGGCGACTTACGACCGTACGAAGTGTGCTTGAACGAAATCTGCGACGCCCGAGTTCACGGCGGGATCCTGTG